>Ga0307282_10000002_pt1 | contig 87047 bp, 97 predicted proteins | sample ER_DNA_121_FD_194475 | JGI IMG/M metagenome (GOLD analysis project Ga0307282, IMG submission 194475) | Bulk soil microbial communities from the East River watershed near Crested Butte, Colorado, United States - ER_DNA_121 | ecosystem: Environmental > Terrestrial > Soil > Floodplain | place...
GTCCTCGACGGTGATGATCCTGCCGGTCGCTTCGGCAGCCGCCTGCAACGTGTCCGCGTCGATCGGCTTGACGGAGTAGGCGTCGATCACGCGTGCGCTGATTCCCTCCTCGTCGAGCGTTGCAGCGGCTTCGAGTGCCTCGTGCACGGTTACTCCGATGCCGACGATCGTGACGTTGTCGTCCTCGGACGACCTGATCACCTTGCTGCCGCCGACTTCGAACGCCTCGTCCGGGCCGTAGATGACCGGCGTGTTCGGGCGCAGAGTGCGAAGGAAGACGATGCCTTCCGTGTCCGCCATCTCGGCGACGAGCTTCGCGGTCTGGTTTGCGTCGCAAGGATGGAGCACGACGCTGGAGTGAATTGCCCTGAGTGAGGCGATGTCCTCGAGAGCCATCTGCGACGGGCCGTCCTCGCCGATCGAAACACCGGCGTGCGAGCCCGCGAGCCGCAGGTTGACGCGGCTGATCGCCGCCATGCGGACGAAGTCGTACGCGCGCGAGAAGAAAGCGGCGAACGTCGACCCGAATGCATTCCAACCTCGCGCGTGCAGACCGACCGCCGCCGCGATCAGCTGCTGCTCGGCGATGTACATCTCGAAGAACCGATCCGGATGCGCCTGCTTGAAGATCTCGGCGAACGTCGAGTTGCTGACCTCGCCGTCGAGCGCGACGACGTCGCCTCGAGCCGTCCCCAGTGCCGCGAGCGCTTCGCCGTACGCCTTTCGCGTGGCGACTTCCTGGCCGAGCTCGTAGCGGGGTAGCTCCAGTGGGCCGTTCGGGAAAGTGTGCGGCTCCGCCGGGTCCGGCTTGGTGACGTCGACGTGGATGTTTCGGATGCCTCCGAGCTCCTCGATGGCCGCATCCGGATCGTCCAGCGGTTTGCCGTGCCAGCCGTCCTTGTCCTCGACGGCCTTGACGCCCTTGCCCTTGATCGTGCGGGCGACGATCACCGTCGGCCGTCCCTTCACCTCCTGGGCCTGCTTGTAGGCGCGGTCGATCTCCTCGACCTCGTGACCGTCGACCTCGATCGCGTTCCAGCCGAAGGCGCGCGCCCGTTCGACGTAGACGCCGGTGTTCCACCCGATCATCGTCTCGCCGCGCTGACCGAGCCGGTTGACGTCGATGATCGCCGTCAGATTGTCGAGCTCGTAGTGCGAGGCATGCTCGAACGCCTCCCACATCGAGCCCTCGGCCATCTCGCTGTCTCCGCAGAGCACCCACACATGCGATGGAAGCCGGTCGAGGTATTTCGCGGCGAGGCCCATGCCGACCCCGATCGGAAGGCCCTGGCCGAGGGAGCCGGTGGCGACGTCGACCCACGGGATGATCGGCGTCGGATGCCCTTCGAGCATGCTGCCGAACTTGCGGTAGGTGAGGAGCTCCTCGTCGCTAATCGCCCCGACCGCCCGGAGGATCGCGTAGTAGAGGGTCGACGCGTGGCCTTTCGAGAAGATCAGCCGGTCGTTGGCGGCGTTCTTCGGGTCGCCGAAGTCGTAGCGCAGGTGGTTCGCGACCAGGACGGCCATCAGGTCGGCGGCCGACATCCCGGACGTCGGATGCCCGGACTTCGCAACCGCCGCCGGGCGGATCGAATCGACGCGGAACTGCTGGCCGAGTTCCCGGAGCTCGTTGGCTTCCATCGCAGCCATTCTAGGAGCCAACCGGCTTACTCTGCCGCCGTTGGGGTACGGTCATGCCGTGAAGGTGGCGATCGCATTCGACCACCGCGGAGTCCATCTGCGTGACGCTGTGCTGGAGGCGCTCTCCGGGCACTCGGTGGTGGACCTGGGAACCGATACGGATGCGAAGCGGATCGACTACCCGGAGAAGGCACGCCAGATCGGTGAGGCTGTCCTCCGTGGAGACGCAGAGCGTGGGGTGTTCGTGTGCGGCTCCGGCGTCGGCGCCTCGATCGCAGCGTCCAAGCTGCCGGGGATCCGCGCGGCGATCTGTCACGACGTGTACTCGGCCCACCAGGGCGTCGAGCACGACGACATGAACGTGCTCTGCCTGGGCTCCGAGGTCGTCGGGCCCTCGCTCGCGTGCGAACTCGTCACGACCTTTCTCGCGGCACGGTTCGACGGCGGCGAGCGTTATGTGAAACGACTGCAGATGATCGAAGACATTGAAAGGAATCCCGCCCATGCCTGAATCGAACTTGCACAAGCTGTCGGCGCTCGGCCAGAGCGTCTGGATCGACTACCTCTCGCGACAGATGCTGAAGAGCGGAAAGCTCGCGCGGATGATGGAAGAGGACGCGGTCGTCGGCGTCACGTCGAATCCGACGATCTTCCAGAAGGCGATTGCGGAAGGCGACGCCTACGACGAACAGCTCAGAGAGATCCTCGAGACGGGCGAGGAAGATCCCAAGGAGACCTTCCTGCAGCTCTCTTCGCACGACATCTCGGATGCATGCGACCTCCTGCGGAAGGTCTGGGACGAGGGAGAGGGTCTCGACGGTTACGTGTCGTGGGAGGTCGACCCGACGCTCGCGTACGACCGCGACGGCACGGTCGCGCAGGCCAAGCGCCTGCACGACTGGATCGACAAGCCCAACCTCTACGTGAAGATTCCGGCGACAGAGCCCGGCCTCGGGGCGATCGAGGCGATGATCGCCCTCGGCAAGAACATCAACGTCACGCTGATCTTCTCGCTCGAACGGCACAAGGAAGTGATGGAGGCGTACCTCCGCGGCCTCGAGCGGCTCGTGGAGAGTGGCGGCGACCCGAAGCAGGTGCACTCGGTGGCGAGCTTCTTCGTGTCGCGTGTCGACACGGAAACGGACAAGCGACTCGACGAGATCGGCGGGCAGGCGACGAAGCTCAAGGGCTCACTCGGGATCGCCAACGCCAAGCTCGCCTATCAGAACTATCTGGAGGTCTTCGCGGGCCCGCGCTGGGAAGCGCTCGAGGCGAAGGGCGCGACGAAGCAGCGCTGCCTCTGGGCGTCCACGTCGACGAAGAATCCTGAGTACCGAGACGTCATGTACGTCGAGGAGCTGATCGGGCCGGAGACGGTGGACACGATGCCCGAGGAGACGATGGTCGCGTTTCAGGACCACGGCAAGGTCGCGCTGACCCTGACGGAGGACATCGACGCAGCGCGGAAGCTGTTCGAAGACCTCGCCGCGGCCGGCATCGACTACGACGACGTCTCCGAAACGCTCGAGCGCGAGGGCGTGCAGAAGTTCGCGGACTCCTTCGATGAGCTGCTGGAAGGAATTCGGGCGAAGCGCGGTCAGCTGGCGCCGGCTTGATGTCGGTCGCGACGCAACAACAACTGGTCGAGCGAATCTGGGCTCGCGACGCGACGGTTTGGACCGGCGCCGACGAGGACCAGTGGCTGGGCTGGCTCGACGAGCCGCAACGGATGCTGGAGCGCGCAGGTGAGGTCGCCGAGTTCGCGCAGGCTGCGCGCACGAAGTTCGAGACGTTCGTGCTGCTCGGCATGGGTGGCTCGTCACTCGCGCCCGAGGTCCTGAAGCGGACGTTCGGCCAGAAGCACCTGCACGTCCTCGACACGACGCATCCAGAGATGATCCGGCACGCCGAGAGGTCGCTCGATTTGGCGAACACGATGTTCATCGTCTCCTCCAAGTCGGGGACGACGCTCGAGACGCTGTCCCACTACGCCTATTTCTGGGAGCAGACCGGCAATCCGGAGCAGTTCATCGTGGTCACCGATCCCGGCTCGAAGCTCGAAGGGGTCGCGGGCGAGCGGGGAATGCGCGTCTTCCACGGCGAGCCGACGATCGGCGGCAGGTACTCGGCGCTGTCGCCCTTCGGGATCGTCCCGGCGGCTCTGATGGGCATCGACGTCGAGCGTCTGCTCACGAACGCGCAACGCATGGCGGAGGCCTGCCGCAGCGAGGCGAACCCCGGGCTCCAGCTGGGCCTCGAGCTCGGCGACGGCTGGCGGCAAGGCCGCGACAAGGTGTGCATCGAGGAGACCGACGGGAACTTCGGGCTCTGGGCCGAGCAGCTGATCGCCGAGTCGACGGGCAAGCAGGGCAGAGGGCTCATCCCGGCGCCCGGCGAGACCTTCGACGGCCCGGACCGGCAAGGCGCCGAGGTTCATCTGGCCGACTCGTATGCGATCGGCGGCGAGTTCTTCCGCTGGGAGTTCGCGGTCGCGGTAGCCGGATCGATTCTCGAGATCAATCCGTTCGACCAGCCGGACGTGCAGGCGGCAAAGGACAAGACGAAGGGAGTGCTCGCCTCGGGCGACGATCCGCAGCTCGAGCCCCAGGGCTCGCTGGACGAGCTGCTCGCCTCGGCGGAGCCGCCGAACTACGTCGCGATCCAGGCCTTCATCGATCCGCTGCGCGAGCGTGAGCTCCAGCCGCTCGTCGACCGCGCTCACGAGACGAGCTGCGTGGTGACGAAGGGACTCGGTCCGCGCTACCTCCACTCGACCGGCCAGCTGCACAAAGGCGGCCCGCCGACGGGCCTGTTCGTCCAGGTGGTCGACGACACGGGAGAAGAGATTCCGATCCCGGGCGAGGACTTCGGCTTCGGGCGCTTGATTCGCGCTCAGGCCGAGGGCGACTATCGCTCGCTGCAGGAACGTGGCAGGAAGATCGTGCGGCTCAGACTGGAGGATCTCTGATGCAGCTCGGTATGATCGGGCTCGGGCGCATGGGACACGGAATGACCGAGCGCCTGCACGAGCACGGACATGACATGAAGACCTACGACCCGAAGGTCGCGGAGCGCACGTCCGGGTCGCTTGCAGAGTTGAAGGGGCAGCTGGAGGCGCCGCGGGCTTTCTGGATGATGATCCCCGCCGGCGCGATCACGGAGGACACCTTCAAGCAGCTGCTCGAGATCGCGGACGAGGGCGACATCATCGTGGACGGCGGCAACTCGAACTTCCGCGACTCGAAGCGGCGCTACGTCGAGGCGAAGCACAAGGGCATTCACTTCATCGACGCTGGGGTCTCGGGCGGGATCTGGGGGCTCGAGATCGGCTTCTGCCTGATGGTCGGCGGCGACGACGAGCCGGTGCAGCGGCTCGAGCCGATCTTCGAGGCCCTTGCGCCGGAAGCCGGCTACGCGCACGTTGGTCCCTCGGGCGCAGGCCACTTCGTCAAGATGGTCCACAACGGGATCGAGTACGGCCTCATGCAGTCGTATGCGGAGGGCTTCGAGATCATGAATCACTCCGAGTACGACATCGACGCGCTTCAGGTCTCGGGCATCTGGCGAAACGGATCGGTCGTGCGTTCCTGGCTGCTCGAGCTGTTGCACGCGGCATTCGAGTCTCACGGTTCGAAGCTCGAGGACATCGCGCCCTACGTCGAGGACTCGGGCGAAGGGCGCTGGACGATCAACGAGGCGATCAACGAGAGCGTCCCGGCACCGGTCATCTCAGCGTCGCTCTTCGCACGCTTCGCTTCACGCGACGAGATCAAGTTCTCCGCGAAGGTCGCCTCCGCACTCCGCAACCAGTTCGGCGGTCATGCGATCAAGGCCGTCGAGAGCGCGAAGGCCGGCCAGGATCCGCGGTGATGCGTGACGCTTCGTCGCATGGCCGACAGAGCCCAGTCCCGGTGTCGGACATGGTGACGAAAGTGCCACAACTGTTCCACAGGTCTTCTCGGAGCGTCACGTGACGACCACCCCCCTCGAGGACAACCCGCTGCTCGAAGGGCTGGAGATCCGGCGCGCGGCGGACTCCTGCATCCTCGTCATCTTCGGCGCGTCCGGCGACCTGACGAAGCGCAAGCTGTTCCCGGCGCTCTACTCGCTCGCCTATCGCGGCCTTCTGCCCGAGCACTTCGCAGTCGTCGGCGTCTCGCGCTCGGAAGAGACGGACGACGAGTTCAGGGAACGGATGAAGGCTTCGGTGCAGGAGCACTCACGCGATCCGTTTCGTGACGACGTCTGGGAGCCGCTTGCGGAAGGCATGCATTACGTGGCGATGGACTTCGCCGACGAGGAGCGCGAGGACAACCTTGCCGCGACGCTGACGAGGCTCGACCAGGAGCGCCAGACGGGGGGCAATCGCGTCTACTACCTCGCGACCCCACCCGCTGTCTTCGAGACGGTCGTCACGGCTGTCGGCAAGCGCCGCGCTGCGGAGGGCTGGGCGCGACTGATCATCGAGAAGCCGTTCGGCCACGATCTCGCGTCGGCCAAAGAGCTGCAGAAGGTGCTCGAGACGTACTTCGCCGAGAACGAGATCTTCCGAATCGACCACTACCTCGGCAAGGAAACGGTCCAGAACATGATGGCCCTTCGGTTTGCGAACGGGATCTTCGAGCCGATCTGGAACCGCCAGTTCGTCGATCACGTCCAGATCACGGTGGCCGAGACCATGGGCATCGAGGGTCGCGCGGAGTACTACGAACGGGCCGGTGCGATCCGCGACATCTTCCAGAACCACATGTTGCAGCTGGTGGCCATCACGGCAATGGAGCCGCCGATCGACTTCACGGCCGACTCGGTCCGCAACGAGAAGGTGAAGGTGCTGCGCGCGATGCACACGCCGGGCCCGAAGTCGGTGGTGCGCGGTCAGTACGGGCGCGGCTACATCGAAGGCGAGGAGGTGCCCGCCTACCGCGAGGAGTCGGGCGTCGACCCGAACTCGATGACGGAGACGTACGTCGCCGCGAAGCTGTACGTCGACAACTGGCGCTGGGCCGACACGCCGTTCTACGTCCGCACGGGCAAGCGCCTCGCGCGCCGTGAGACGACGATCGCGATCCAGTTCAAGCGCGCGCCTCACCCACCGTTCGAAGAGCTGTCGGCCGAGCGGCTGAAGCCGAACGTTTTGATCGTCCATGTCCAGCCCGACGAAGGCGTGTCGCTCGCGATCGGAGTCAAGGTGCCGGGGCAGGGGATGACGATTCGCACCGTGCACATGGACTTCCTTTACGGCGGTGCGTTTCGCACGGGGCTGCCTGAGGCTTACGAGCGGCTGATCCTCGATGCGATGCTCGGCGACGCGACGCTCTTCACCCGGATCGACGAGGTCGAGGAGCAGTGGGCTCTCGTCGACGCGATCGTCGCGGCCTGGGCGCGGGACCGGCCCGCGTTCCCGAACTATGCAGCCGGGACGTGGGGGCCGTCGGCGGCGGACGGGCTGATGGAACGAGACGGGCGGGCATGGCGGCGCCGCTAGGGTCGGTGCGGGAGATCGAGCGCGAGGTCGCAACGCTACGCCTCGCGCCGGGCGAAGACGTGCCCTACCAGCGGACGAGCGTGATGACGCACACCGCGTGGGTTCCGCCGGAGTGGGTCGAGGCAGCGGAGGACGTGCTCGCCGGTCTTGCGGAGCGGCACCCGTCGCGAACGATCGTCCTCGTGCCCGAGCCCGACGCCGAGGACGGGCTCGAGGCCGAGGTCAACGTCGACGTCTTCCAGGCGGGCGAAGGCCGGCAGATCTGCGCCGAGACGATTCACATCCACCTCAAGGGCAAGCGCGCCTCGGCGCCCGCGAGCGTCGTGCAGCCGCTCTTCCTGCCGGATCTGCCCGTGTTCCTGCGCTGGCGCGGCGTCCCTTCCTTCGGGTCGGACTCGTTCCGAAGCCTCGTCGACGTCGTCGACCGGCTCATCGTCGACAGCACCGAGTGGCCGGACCTGCCGGACCCGTATGGCTCGCTCGCTGACGTGTTCGACCACGTCGTGGTCTCCGACATCGCATGGGCGCGCACGAGCCGCTGGCGCAGGGAGCTCGCCTCGCTCTGGCCCGGCATCGCGGACGTCAAGACGATTCGTGTGACCGGCACCGCCGCCCAGGCGCAGCTGCTTGCCGGATGGCTGCGTTCGCGACTCGGCCGCGACGTCGAGCTCGAACACGAGCACTCCGATCATCTGGTCGGCGTCGAGATCGACGGCAACCCGGCGCCGTTTCCTCCCGGCGACCCACCGCCTGCGTCCGACCTGCTCTCCGCGGAGCTCGACCGGTTCGAGCGCGACCGGGTCTACGAAGAAGCCGTACGCTCGGCAGCGAGATGAACGTCGCTCGCCTTCGGCTCGCTCCCGTGAGGGAAACCATGTTTCCCTCACGAGCTCCCTTCTTTAGAGATCGCCTCAACCCCCGCGCCGCTGCGATCGCCGCGTGGGCTGAGGAGAAAGAGGGGGGAAACCTCCCGGTTTCCCCTTACGCCCCTTCCACAGTTCATCGCCCGAAGATCGACAGATGAACGACTTCACCGAGCAGGTCAAGCCGCTGATCGCGGACGTTCCCGGCTGGTTGACGGACGAGGAAGGCGAGGCACTCTACGAGCTGGCGCGCGGGTGTACGGGTAAAGGTGTGATCGTCGAGATCGGCTCGTGGAAGGGCAAGTCGACGATCTGCCTCGGCCGCGGCTCGCAGGCCGGTGCGTCCCTGCCGATCTATGCGATCGACCCGCACGCCGACTACCGCTTCGGTGACTTCAAGGCGAACGTCGACCGGGCCGGGATCACGGAGCTCGTCAACCCGATCGCGTCGCTCTCGCAGCCCGCCGCCGACGACTTCCACGAGCCGATCGAGCTTCTGTTCGTCGACGGCTCGCACGAGTACGACCTCGTGCTGGAGGACTTCGAAAAGTGGGTGCCCAAGGTGGTCGACGGGGGATGGGTCGCCTTCCACGACACAACGTGGACCGCAGGACCGCGCAAGGTCGTGGGACAGGCGATCTACAGATCGAACCGCTTCAAGGATGCGAGGTTCGTCGTCGGCTCGACGACGGTCGCGCGGAAGGTGGAGCAGAACACGTTCGCCGATCGCGCCCGCAACAGATACGTCCTCGGGGTGAAGACCGCGTTCTGGCTCGGGTCGACCGCGGTGAAGAAGCAGCGTCACCTGCTTCCGAAGCAGGTCGAACGGCTCGGCCGCAGGCTGCTACGCGCGATTCAGTAGCGCTTACTTGCCTGGCTTGACGACGCGGAACTTTGGCTTCGCGACGACGATCCGGGCGGGATCCGACCAGGACATCTGCTGTGCGCCGGTCGGGAGTGCGAAGTTGAACCCGCGCACGCGGTAGTACCAGGTGCCGGGCTTCAGCGGCAGGACCGTCGAGGTTCCGAGCGTGAGCGTCCCGAGTGCATTGTCGTTCTGCGGATTCGGCTCGGGTTTGAACGGATAGCCCTTCTTGCTCCACTGCACCTCGTACACACTTGCGCCGAGCGCGGGCGTCCAGGCGACGAGCGGCGCACCGTAGAACGCCTGGCTCGACTGACCCGCGGTGAGCGTGCCCTTCGTCGAGAGACCGGATGCGAACAGCTCGCCTGCCGCAGTGAGCGACGGCTCGCTGTTCTTGCCGAAGCGGGCGACGCGGTTGTACGGAGGAGCGCAGACGTCCTGCGGCAGCTCGAGATCCTGGTACTGCAGGTTCCCCCCGGTGCGGATGATCGGCTCGCCGGCGCCGTGTGCGAAATGGAGCGGCGCGGAGAGCGTCAGCGACGTGCCGCTGACACTGACGACGGTGACGGGTTCCTGATTCGAGGCGTTCCCCAGCTGAACGACATCCCCGCTCGAGAAGCCGACCGCGCTCACGACGGTGATGCCTGAGGCGCCGATCGCCGCGCCGGCTGCAGTGCTCGTGGTCAGCGCGCCGGGTGAGACGGCGGCCACCGGAATGACCGTCCAGTAGTACCCGCTTCCCGGCCAGTCGGTGTCCCAGAGGTCGACCGGTGCGCCGAGGACGCCGCTTCCGACCTGAATCTGTTGCGGGCTCGCTGCGGGAGCGGTGGTCGTGCCGGGATTGGAGTCGGAATCGGACGGCACCGACGTCGTCGGCGTGGCGGGAGCCGTTAGCTCCGTCGAGAGAACCTTGACTCCGTCGAACGTGAAGCTGTCGGGCTCGGAGCCGTCGCGCAGATACGAGGCGCGCGCCGCCGGGAGGGCGCCCGGGAGCGCGGGGAGCGCAAGCGGGCCGAACGGACGCGGCGCGTATGCAGGGCCGCCGATGACGGCGCTCGCGAACACGCGGTTGAGGCATTGCCGGTCGGTGAACACGTAGATGCGGAAGAGCTCGCTGCTCGTCCCGTCGATTGCCTGGTCACCGCTGAAGGTGAACGCCGGCATCAGGCGATGGGCTTGCGAAGAAGCATCGCCGCTCGACACGACGTCGGAGATCGTCTGGCCGAGCTTGATCGGACCGCCCTGATACGGAGGATTGGTCGAGCTGTACACCGGGCTCCAAGGGCCGTAGCCGACGGCCGGCAGTCCGTTCTGGCGGGTCTGCTTGTTGTCGTCGGTACGGTCGGTGCGCAGCGCGCGGATTCGCCAGCGCACGGTCGTCGTCCAGTCCGGTGTGCGATGGAAGGTGTAGAACTCACGCTCGTCGAGGACGTTCGTGAAGACGGTCTCCATCTTCGGCGTCGGGTTGTTGATGTCGACGAACCAGACCTGGTAGCCGTCGGCTCCTTCGACCGGAGCCCAACGAAGCAGGCCCGGAGCGGCCGGAAGCGGCTTCGGCGGCGGGCCCGGCGTCATGTCGAAGCCGAACGCCTTGCTCCAGGGCGTGGTCCCGGAGGCGGTGACGCCACGGACCCGCGCGAAGAGCGCGTGCGGATTGCCGGTGATCCACGGCAGCATCACGGTCGGTGCTGCGACGGGAGTCGTCAGCGCGCCTGTCGAGTAGACGATGCCGCTCTCGCGGAAGGTCGAGCTCGTCGCCAGCTGGAACTGGTAGCGGACGGCGCCGGGCACCGGACTCCAGGCGAACGCGGGCGTGCGCGTGAAGGACGTGTCGGAAGGCTCGTCCGCGCGCAGCAGGAAGCCGTGCAGGTTGGCCGGGGCGGCGCGGCGGACAGGCTTCGCCGCCTCGGCGGCAGGCGCGAGTGTGAGCAGGCCGAAACAGACGGCGAGAAGAAGAGAGGTCCGCATGGTTCTCTTTTGGTAGTCGGCAGGCGCCGACGGCCTGCTGTCCCTCGATGGAGGGATGCCCGGGGCGTCAGTTCAGTGCAGCGGCGAGGCGGGTCCCGGCGGCAAGGACGAGAGCGTCGGCTCCGCGCCTGCCGATCAGTTGCACGGAGGCCGGGAGACCGTCTTCCGCGGGCCCGGCGGGAAGCGCCAGGGCAGGCCAGCCGAGCGTGTTGAAGGGCAGCGTGTTGGCGATCAGCCGCTCTCTCAGCGCGAGGTCGCCGATCCCGGTGGGCGGCGCGACGCATGCGAGTGTTGGGGTCAGCAGCAGGTCGAGCCCGTCGAGGAGCTCGAGGCAGCGGTCGACGTACTCGGTCCGCGCTTGCTCGGCACGTTCCGCTTCCGCGTCGGACACGGCGAGACAACGCTCGATCTTGATTGCGATCTCCTCCCCGTACAGCTCGCCCTGTTCGGCATAGAGCTCGCGGTGCACGTCTGCGACCTCACGCATGAAGAGGGAGCCGATGTGGGGCCGCGGCCAGTCGAGTGCGCCGCTTCGTGGAAATCGCGCCGCCGCAGCGGCGACGCGTTCGGCGACGAGCGGATCGGCATCCTCGAGCCAGGCCACGCCGACGGCAACGTCGTCGAGGGAGCTCACCTCCTCGGCCCTGAACTCCGGGGCGATGGCCTCGAGGAGCGCAGTGCAGTCGGTGACGCTCCGTGCCATCGGTCCGACGTGGTCGAAGCTCGGTGCGAGGGGAAAGCAGCCCGCGGTCGAGACGAGGTCGAAGGTCGGCTTGAAACCGACCACGCCGCAGCACGCTGCAGGAATGCGGATCGAGCCACCGGAGTCGGTTCCGAGCGCGGCGTCGGCGAGGCCCGCTGCCAGCGCCGCAGCGGAACCGCCGGACGAGCCGCCGGCGATCCGGCCGGGAGCGAGGGGATTCGGGACGGTGCCGAAGTGTGCGTTCTCGGACGTGACCCCGTAGGCAAACTCGTGCAGGTTCGTCTTGCCGACGTTCGCATATCCCGCCGCCTCGGCAAGGAGGACGGACGCTGCACTCCTGGTCGGGACGTGCTCCACGAAGATCGCCGAGCCGTACGTCGTCGTCAGGCCTGCAGTGTCGAGCAGATCCTTGACCGCGAGCCGGGTTCCCTCACCTACAGCGGCGGGGGTCGCAAGGAAGATGCCGCCGGCCGCCATTGGCCGACCTTACTGGCTACTTGCGGCGCTTCGGCTTCGCCGGCTTCTTCACCGGCTGCATCGCGACGCGCCGTATGGTGCTGGCACCCTGAGTGCCGCCGGACGAGTAGCTCGTGAGCGTGAGGACGTTGGCCGGCGTGTTGGTCTTGCGCAAGCTCTTGAACAGTTGAGTCGGCAGCACGAAGCGGATGTCGTTGTTACCGACGTGCAGTCCTCCGGAGCCGAGCCAGGTCGAGCCGAGCGTTGCCTTGAGCGTTCCGTCTCCGTTCGAGTAGACGATGAAGCGAAGGAGTCGAGTCTTCGAGGAGACACGGATGAGCTCCGGCGCGTGCACGGTCAGATCCGGTGCTGGATCGGTTGTCGGCGCCTGGATGACCGGGCCGGTGATCTTCACGCCTGCTGGCGGCTCGCTGGCGCTTGCGGGCTTCGACTTGTCGACCGTGACCGTCCCGGAGACCGTGAACTCACGTCCGTCCAGTGCGGGCGGCACCGCGTCGTTCGTCTCGTTCGGTAGCGACACGTAAGCGTGCGGGCTGGCTGCACACGTGTTCCAGGGGACCGTGAGCGCTGCGGTGCTGCCTGAGACCGTGAACGGTTGGGCGCTCGCGCCCTTCGTGTTCGCGTAGTAGTAGGGCGTCGAGGCGACGCCTGCGGGCAGCGCGACCTTGAGCGCGAGTGACGCCGAGTAACAGGGCCCGGTGTCGGTGTCGGCACCGTGCGCGAGGTCGACATAACGAACGGCGAGGTGGTTGACTGCGAGGGTCACCGGGGAGATCGCGCCGCTCTTGGAGGCCACGACGATCGAGCCCTGGGTTTGTGGCAGCACTCCGGCGAGAAGCTCTGAGGTGAAGTTCCCGGTCATGCGGGCGGTTGTGTAGTCCTCGAAGAACTTCCCGAGCGTCGTGCCGAGTGGCTGGACGACGGCGGAGAGGGCTTGCGTTCCCGAAAGAGCAGGAGTGGCGGCGGATGTGTCGAGGACCGACTTGACCGCGCCGTCGCCGAAACGCTCGGCGAGATACTCGAAGAGCATCCACCCGGGGTAGCCGTTGCGATCAAACTCGGTGTCGCCGCACGAGGAGCCGACGCAATCCATCGTTCGGTCTGGGTTCTGCTCGAGGCCGCCGATTGCGCTCTCGGCGCGAACCGCTGCCCATTCGGCGAGCCCTTCGTGCAACCACTGGTTGGTGTCGGGCGGAAGTACCGCATCCTCGAAGAGGTGGAAGACCTGGTGCGCGACGATGTGGTAGCCGAGCCCCGTGGCGGCATTGAGATGGATCTCGCCTGCGCCGGCGGGGGCCACCGGAGTGATGACCGCGTCCCAGCGGCTCAGCGGCACGGGCACCCCAATGCCGATGGAGCCGTAGGTGAGGCAGCCTGTGCCGAAGCCGTCGACGGAGATGTCGGTGAGCCCGTCGCCGCTGTCCGGGACCGGGGTCGTGTAGCCCCAGTTGCTGTAGAGGGCGTAGGCGCGCTCGGCCATGCCGAGCAGGTCTCCCGCGTGCTCCTGGGTGATCGTCGCGGTCGGGCAGGGCGACGTGTCGCCGCTCAGGTGAACCTGGAAGTGATCACTCGAAAGCGTCGAGGGCCCGGTCGGAAACGGGTCGGTGGCCGCGGCCCGCGGCACGCCGGCTGCGAGCGACGCCGCCACGACGACCAGGGCAAAGGGCAGCAGCAATCGGGATGACCGCATCATCAGGAGCCAGATCGGCGCCCGCGCGCGATTCCTTTAGCCGCGGGTCAGTCGTAGTGGAGGTAGATGAACGACACCGCGATCGTGCCGAGGACGATCAGGAGAACAACGCCTACCAGCGCGAGTGCCAGAGTGATGTTCTTGCGGGCGATTTCCCCGACAGGTTCGACGGGGCCCACGGTTGTGCTCGGTGCTGGTGCTTCGGCTTCGGGCTCGGTCATCACAGCAGCGGGTCGACCGCCATCGCCGCGAACAGCAGCGCGAGATAGAGGAGCGAGAAGTGGAAGAGCAGTGCTGCCCGGCGGGGCGTCGTTTCGCGGCGCAGAGCGAGCGCGAGCCAGAGGAATGCCCCGCCGAGGAGGAGCGCCACCCCGAGATAGACGAAGCCGAGTGGCCCCCAGACGACCGGGCACACGGTCGCGGCGACGAGCACAGCCGCGTACAGGAGGATCTGCCGTGTCGTCTCGCGCTCGCCGCGGACGACGGGCAGCATCGGAATCCGCGCCGCCTCGTAGTCGCGCCGGATCAGCAGTGCAAGCGCCCAGAAGTGTGGCGGAGTCCAGAGGAAGACGATCAGGAAGAGCCAGAGCGCCGGCAGCGTCAGATTCCCCGTGACTGCCGCCCAGCCGACGAGCGGCGGGACGGCCCCCGCGGCGCCGCCGATCACGATGTTCTGCGGCGTCGAGCGCTTCAGCCAGTGCGTGTACACGAGCACGTAGAAGAGGTTGCCGACCAGAGCCAGCGTCGCGGTGAGCACGTTCACGAACGACGCGAGCAGGACGAAGCTGAACGCGGACAGCGTCAGTCCGAACTCGAGCGCGCGCGACGGCGGCATTCGCTCCGCCGCCACCGGCCGTGCTCTGGTGCGCTTCCCCATCAGCTTGTCGATGTCGCGGTCGAGGACGTGGTTGAGAGCGGATGCGCCGCCGCATGCGAGCGCGAGCCCCGTCATCGTCACGACGATCAGCGACACAGCCGGAACGCCGCGGTCGGCGACGAACATGCCGCAGAGACCGGTGATGAGCAGCAAAGACATGATGCGCGGCTTCGTCAGGGTGACGTAGTCCCGCCAGGACGCTGCCGGCGCGGTCTCCCCGCGATAGGTCGCCACGGCGAGGATGAGCGCAGCGGCGAAAGCGACCGCTGCGAGTGCGAGGTGTAACCCGGGAGCTGTCACGAGCGCTGCGATCCCGAACAGGACGAGCGCGCTCAGCGAGGGCACGAGCAAGCGGCGATGAAAGGTGAGCGCCGAGACGACGAGGGCCAGCAGCGGCGGCAGGGCCAGCGCCGCGAGCAGCCGGTGCGCGGTACCGAGGGAGGCCGCGCCACTCACCACTGCGAGCAGGACGGCAAGCGCCGCAAACAGCGCGGTCAGCCGCAGCCAGGAACCGGGCCTAGGCATTGCCTCGCTCGGCGAGCCGGCGCCGCAGGTCGCGGAGCGGCCGCGCGCTCGTGACGTAAGGAAGCCTGTCGAAGTTGTACGCCGGGGGTGGGGACGTCGTATACCACTCGAGCGTGTCGCCGAGCCACGGATCGTTCGGCGCACGGCGCCCGGTGCGGCTGGTCTTCACGACGTTGACGAAGAAAAGCAGGATGCCGAGCGCCATGATGCCCGATCCGATCGACGAGATCAGGTTGTAGGCCTCGAAGAGCCCGTGCCGGTCGTAGGTGTAGACCCGCCGGGGCATCCCCATCAGCCCGAGCATGTGCTGCGGGAAGAACGTGAGGTTGAAGCCGATGAACACGAGCCAGAACTGCGCCTTGCCCAGGCGTTCGTCCAGCACTCGCCCGAAGATCTTCGGCCACCAGTAGAAGAGGGCGGCGAACGCCCCGAAGACCGCACCGCTGAAGAGGACGTAGTGCATGTGCGCGACGACGTAGTAGGTGTCCGTCACCTGCCAGTCCACGGGGAAGGCGGCCAGGAAGATCCCGGACAGTCCGCCGATCGTGAACAGCGCGATGAACCCGAGCGCCCAGAGCATCGCGGTGTCGAAGATGAGGTTGCCGCGCCACGTGGTCGCGATCCAGTTGAAGATCTTCACGCCCGTCGGGACAGCGATCACCATCGACGAGAGCATGAAGAAGACGTTGAGAAAGCTGGGTAGCCCGACGCTGAACATGTGGTGCGCCCAGACGAGCATCGAGTAGAAGCCGATCGCGATCGTCGAGAAGGCGATCGCCTTGTAACCGAAGATCGGCTTGCGCGAGAAGACGGGAATGACCTCGGAGATCACCCCCATCGCAGGCAGGATGATGATGTAGACCTCGGGATGGCCGAAGAACCAGAACAGGTGCTGGTAGAGGAGGGCGTTTCCACCCTCCTGCGGTAGGAAGAAGTGCGTTCCCGCCTGGCGATCGAGGAGCAGGAACGTCAGGCCGACGCCGATCACCGGCAGGACGATCACCAGCAGGAACGAGTAGACCTCGATCGCCCAGACGAACAGCGGGATTCGCATCCAGCTCATTCCGGGCGCACGCATGTTGTGGATCGTGCAGATGAAGTTGATCGCACCAAGGAGCGACGAGATCGCGACGAGATGCAGGGAAAGGATCCAGAGGTCCTGCCCGCTGCCGGGCGAGAAGAACTTCTCGGAGACGGGCGGGTAGCTGTACCAACCCGACTTCGCCGCGCCGCCACTCGAGAGGAAGCTCATGAACATGACGATCCCGCCGAAGAGGAAGAACCAGTACGACGCGGCGTTCAGCCGCGGGAAGGCCATGTCGCGCGCGCCGATCATCAGTGGCACGAGGAAGTTCGCAAGTCCCGCCCAGAATGGGACGATGAACAGGAAGATCATCGTCGTCCCATGGATCGTGAAGAGCTCGTTGTAGGAGTTCTTCGTGACGAAGCTCTCACCCGCGGTCGCGAGCTGAGAACGCATCAGGAGCGCGAGGATGCCGCCGGCGGTGAAGAAGACGAGCGCGGTGGCGAGGTAGAGGATCCCGATGCGCTTGTGGTCGACCGTCGTGATCCAGGACGCCACGCGGCCCCGGCGCCAGTCGGGGCGGTACGGGGTGATCGGCTCGGCTCTAGCCGCCACTCGCCGACTCCTTGTAGACGCGCGCCTTCAGATAAGCGAGCAGTGCGCTGACCTGGGCGTCGGTCCAGCCGCGCGCCACCGGCGGCATGTAGTTCGCGACGGGCGCCCTCTGGTTGAGCCCCTGCGTGATCAGCGTGCGCAAGCCCTGGGCCTGGGTCAGGATCGAGTTGTTCTTGATGGCGGGGCCGTACCCGCCGGAGCCGTCCAGTGCGTGACACTGCGCGCAGGCGCCTCGCCACTCCTGGCCGCCGAGCTCGAGCGGGTTCGAGAGTGACGCGAGGTACGACTCGTACTCGCCCTGGCTCTGGGCGACCACGCTCGCGCGCATCGTCGCGTGGTACACGCCGCAGAACTCTCCGCACTGTCCGCGATACGTGCCGGCCTCGTCCGCCCTGAACCAGGTCTTCGTCGGATTGCCGGGAATGGCGTCGAACTTTCCCTGCAGCGCCGGAATCCACCAGCTGTGGTCGACGTCCTGCGAGTGGATGTTGACCTGGACGACCCGGTTGACCGGCACGTGCAGATCGTTGATCGACACGGCGCCGTTCGGATACGTGAACTGCCAGTAGAACTGGTGCGCGTCGATTCTCACCTGCAGCGGCCCGCCTTCCGCCCTCGCCTTCGGGATGTCCTGGATCCCGGGCAGCTCGTACAGGACGAACGCCGCGATCGCGGCGAGCATGACCACGGGAATCGCGGTCCAGATCAGCTCCAGCCGCGTCGCGCCGTGGACCTGCGGGCCCTCCGCGTCGCGCGGGCGTCCGCGGCGGCGGTAGCGGAAGATGAAGAGCAGCAAGGCGCTCTCGACGACGACGAAGACGACTGCCGTGAAGATCGCGATCCACAGGTACGCGTCGTCGATCCGCTCTGCGTTGGGCGAATGCGGCGTCACAGGCGCGAAGCCACCGTTGCCCGCGTAGGCGACGCTAGCCGCCGCCAGCACGACGCCGAGAGCCATCATCAAGACGAAGAGCTTGCGCCTCACCAGCGGGTGGCATCCTACGAGACATGGAGGCCAACTCGCGCGTCCAGCTGCCCGTGGGCACCGGAGATAGTTACGAGGTGTACGTGAACGGCGTGCGGCAGGAGCCCGGCCGCGACTTCGACCGCATCGGGGACGAGCTCGTCTTCCGGCGGGCCCTCGCCCAGGAGGGTCGTCTTGGCCCGATCCGCTGGCTCTCGATGCTGCTCGGGGTGGCCGGCACCTACCGGAAGCACGAGACCGTCGACCTCGTCTACGACGAGGGCGGGCGCCGCACGGTGGCCTCGCTTACTCCTTCGTAACCGGCTCGAGCCGGTAACCCACGCCGTAGCGGGTCTGGATGAAGGTGTGGCGCGGCGCGCGCCGATCGACCTTCTCCCGCAGCCGCCGGACGAACACGTCCACGGTTCGGTCACGATGCGCTTCCCGGCGGCCCCAGATCTTCTGGAGCAGCTCATCGCGGGTCACCACGCGCCCGCGCTCGAGCGCTAACTGGTACAGGAGCCGGAACTCGGTCGGTGTTAGCTGGGCGCTCTCCCCGTCGACGAATGCCTGCACCTCGCGCGGATCGATCCTGAGCTCCTCGATCTCGATCGGCTCGCCGCGTGCCGAGTCGCTACGCCGTAGCGACCGCCGTGACGCGGCTTTCACGCGTGCCACGAGCTCGTTCATGGAAAAGGGCTTGACGAGGTAGTCGTCGGCCCCGATCTCGAGGGCGTGCACACGATCGTGCTCGGTGCCGCGTGCGCTGACCACGACGATCGGCGTGGGGATTCCCTCGGCGCGGGCGCTCTGAATGACGTCCCAGCCGTCGCGCCCCGGGAGCATCAGGTCGAGGACGCACACGTCCGGCTGCTCGAAGCGGAGCCGCGCCAGGCCCTGGTCGCCCTTTCCGACGACGACGGGATCGAATCCGGCGGCGGCCAGATGCCGGGCCATTCCGTCGGCGATCACCGAATCGTCCTCGACGATCAGGACCTTGGCCATACTCGTGTCTGATGGAGGAGGCACGGGCCTACGAGGAGCTTCGAGTCGGTTTCACAGCAGCAGTGTCCCACGAGCTGCGCACGCCGCTGGCACGGCTGCTGGCGCTGCTCGAGTCCGCGTCGCTGCCCGACGCCGACAGCGAGGCACTGCTTGCCCAGGCTCGTGACCAGGTCGAGGAGATGCGTGAGCTCGTCGACGACGTGCTTTTCCTGTCCGAACTCGAGAGCGGACGCGAGGTCGTCGCGCTGGGCTCGACACGCGCGCTTCCGGTCCTCGAGGAGGTTCGAGACCGCCTGGCCGACAGCGCGGAGCGGGCGGATCTGGCGATTCGGGTCGAAGCCGATCCGTCGGTGGAGCTCCCGGTGCGCCGCCGGATGCTTCAGATCGTTGCCGAGAACCTGGCGGAGAACTCGATTCGCTACGCGGGGGCCGGCTCGACGCTCACCCTGTCGGCGCGGCCCGGCGTGCTCGAGGCCACCGACGACGGGCGTGGAGTCGACGAGGTCGACCTCGCGCGGCTCTTCGAGCGTTTCTACCGCAGCGACCGGGCCCGCGCCTCGAGGGGCACGGGCCTCGGTCTTGCGATCGTGAAGCACGTCGTCACGGCCGCCGGCGGCGAAGTCGAGGCAACCGGCGGTGTTGGTCAAGGTTTGACGATTCGCTGCAGCTTCCCTACGAGTGCACCGAGTTGAGCGTCTTGATCGATGCGTTCAGCACGACCTTCGGGAGTGGTGAGAAGAGCAGCTTCGGGCCGGAGGCCTGTCCCTTCGTCACTGCCCAGCGAATGAACTGCTTGAGCTCCTTCGCCTTCGGCGTGCTCGTGGGCACGATGACGTACGTGAACGTGCAGATGGGATAGGCGAGCGGCTGCCGCTTTGCCGGATTGACGATCGAGATACCGCCGTTGTTGGGCGCGACGCGGAGGATGGTCGCTCCCGCAGCCGCGATCGCGCGAAGCCCCGGCAGCTGGAACACGCCGGCGCGGTTCTTCACGGCAGCGACCTTGAAGTGGCTCTTGAGCGCGTACGCGATGTCGACGTACGTGATACCGCCGTTCGTCTGGCTCAGCGTTGCGGCGACACCCGAGCTACCGCGTGCACCTACACCCGTGGGCCAGTTGACAGCGACGCCCTTGCCGACACCGCTCTTCCACTGTCGGCTGACGGTGTTCAGGTACTCGGTCAGGTTGTACGTCGTGCCGCTGTTGTCGCTGCGGTGGATCACCGTGATGTCGAGGTCCGGCAATGACTTGCCCTTGTTCAGCTTCTTCAGCGCCGGGTCGTTCCACTTCTTGATCCGGCCCATGAAGATGCCGGCAACGGCGGTGCCGTCGAGCTTGAGGTGGTCCGGGAGCCCATCGCCGCGGTAGGCGAGCGAGGTCGCGGAGAGAGCCCAGGGAATCTGGGCGCAACCCTTGCACGCTGCGAACTGGTCGGGTGTGAGCGGCGCGTCGCTGGCGCCGAAGTCGACCGTTCGGTTCGTGATCGCGTTGATGCCGCCGCCAGATCCGATCGGGCCGTAGGTGACCTTGACGCCGAACGCCGCGTCGACTTTCGGAATCCACACCGACACGAGCGGCGCCACGAACGAGCTCCCGGCTCCGGTCAGCGATCCGGCAGACGACCGAGCGCCGGCTCCGGCGGTGAGCACGAGCGCCGCACCGAGTGCGGCTAGGACGGCCAGTGTCCTGCGATTCAAGATTTCTCCTCTCGTCTTTGGTTCACGTCGCGACGAGCGTGCCCGCGCTCCTTCCTCGCGTGGGAAGAACAGTGGTGGCGAACTGGTGACAACCTGGTGAACGGTGGCTCCAGGAGCCGCAAACCTCAGTACGCTCGCCCGGGGTGAGCGCAGTCCCGACGTCGAGCCCATTGCAGGCCCGCCGCCACAGGCTGCGCGGCCAGCTCGGTGATCTTGCGCTCCACGGCCTGACACTCGCCGCCGCGCTCGCGTGTCTCGTCCTGGTCGGAGCGATCGTCTGGAAGATCCTCGCGCTGTCCGGCGACGCGTTCGACCAATTCGGGTTCGGCTTTATCACCGGCCGGACCTGGGATCCGGTCAAGCACGTTTTCGGCGCGCTGCCGTTCATCTACGGGACGGCCGTGAGCTCGCTCCTCGCAGTCGTCCTGGCGACCCCGCTCGCCATCGCGATCGGCCTTTACCTCAGCGAGCTCGCGCCGCGTGGCGTGCGCGGCATCGTCGGGTCGCTCGTCGAGCTCCTCGCCGCGATCCCGAGCGTCGTGCTCGGGCTATGGGGCATTCTCGTGCTCGGCCCGTTCCTCGCTCATCACGTCGAGCCTTGGCTGCACAGCTCGCTCGGTTTTATCCCGCTCTTCGGCGAGCCGCAGCAGACCGGGCAAGGCCTGTTCACAGCCGCCGTGATCCTCACGATCATGATCGTCCCGATCGTCGCGTCGATCAGCCGTGAGCTCTTCCTGGGCGTGCCCCGTGAGCTCGAGGAGGGCGCCCTGGCGCTTGGCGCAACGCGGTGGGAGATGGTGCGCGGGGTCATCCTGCCGGCGACGCGGTCGGGAGTAGCCGCGGCGGTGATTCTCGGGCTCGGGCGCGCGGTGGGAGAGGCAATCGCGGTGACACAGGTGATCGGAGGCGGCACACGCATCGGCTGGTCGCTCTTCCCGCCGGCGGACACCCTGGCGAGCAAGATCGCCTCGAGCTACCAGGGAGCAGGCTCGGGTCTCGAGATCTCGTCGCTGATGTACCTCGCGGCGATCCTGCTCGTGCTCGGTCTGATTGCCAACCTCGTGGCTCAGGTGATCGTGCGCCGTTTCGATCCTTTGCGCGGAGCGCGGTCGTGAGTCGGTACCGGCGCCGGCGGATCGTCAACCGCCTGATGGAGGTAATCGCGACCGTTGCGGCGCTCGTCGCGGTGGCAGTGCTCGCGATCGTTGTCGTCTCGGTTGCGAAGCGGGCCGCGGGCGCGATCAGCTGGGACTTCTTCACGAAGCCGCAGGCGCTGTTCGGCCAGCCGGGCGGCGGCATCGCGAACGCGCTCGTCGGGACTGTGCTGCTGGTGCTGATGGCAGGCGCGATGGCGCTACCCGTCGGTGTGCTGACGGCCATCTATCTGACGGAGTTCGCGCCTCGGCGGGTCGCCGTTCCGATCCAGGTCGTAATCGACGTCCTCGCGGGCCTGCCGACGATCGTCATCGGGATCTTCGTTTACGCGTTGCTCGTGATCGGCCACACGCAGAGCGGCATTGCGGGAGCCTTCGCGCTGGCGATCATCATGCTCCCGCTCATCGCCCGTGCGACGCAGGAGGTGCTTCTGCTCGTGCCTTCGACGCTCCGCGAAGCGAGCCTTGCACTCGGGGTGCGGCGTTGGCGGACGGTTCTCGGCGTGATCCTCCCGACGAGCGTCGGGGGAATCCTGACCGGCACGGTGCTCGCAGTGGCGCGGGCGGCTGGCGAGACGGCGCCGCTTCTCTTCACGAGCTCGATCTTCGCCAACAGCGTTCAGACCGACGTCACGAAGCCGCTGCCGAACATCCCGGTCCTGATCTTCACGTACTCCGAGCAGCCCGACCCTGCTCTGCACGAACAGGCCTGGGCGGCAGCGCTCGTCCTGATGGCCTTCGTGCTGGTCGCGAGCCTCGCCGCGAAGGCATTGCTTGCGCGGAGTCGTCGAAAGCTGGTCGGATGACCGAGGGCATTACCATGACGCCCGTGATCGACGTCGCACAGGCGCGGAAGGACGCAGAGCCGATTGAGAAGAACGACGTCGTCTTCGACATCCAGAAGCTCACCGCGAGCTACGGCAAGCAACCTGCCATCAGCGACGTCGACCTGGAGATCTACAGGAACGTCATCACGGCGGTGATTGGCCCCTCCGGCTGCGGCAAGAGCACTTTCATCCGGTGCCTGAACCGCATGAACGACCTCGTGCCGGGCGCGAGGATCGAGGGCAAGATCCTCTACCAGGGCGACGACCTCTACGCCTCAGGCGTCGACCCGGTCGAGGTGCGGCGGCGCATCGGCATGGTCTTCCAGAAGGCCAATCCCTTCCCGAAGTCGATCTACGACAACGTCGCCTGGGGCCCGCGCGTGCTTGGGATGAGGAAGGACCTCGACGGGCGAGTCGAGAAGGCCCTTCGCGGCGCCGCTCTCTGGGACGAGGTCAAGGACCGGTTGAAGAAGAACGCGTTGTCCCTCTCAGGTGGGCAGCAACAGCGGTTGTGCATTGCACGCGCAATCGCAGTGGAGCCGGACGTCCTGCTCCTCGACGAGCCGGCCTCCGCTCTCGATCCGATTGCGACGTCTGCCATCGAGGAGCTCATGCACGAGCTGAAGCGCGACTACACGCTGGTAATCGTCACGCACAACATGCAGCAGGCCGCGCGTGTCGCCGACATGACGGCGTTCTTCAGTCTCGATGTCGACGAAAGCCGGCGCACGGGCGTCCTCGTCGAGTACGACGGGACCGCGAAGATTTTCACGAATCCGGGCGACAAACGGACCGAGGACTACGTCACCGGGCGATTCGGGTGAGGACGGCCTTCCAGCAGGATCTCGACGTTCTGGAGGCGACGCTCCAGGAGGAGGGCGAGCTCGTGCTTCGGGCCCTACGCGGTGCGATCAAGGCCCTCGAGACGCGGGACGAGGAGCTCGCCGACGAGGTGATCGCATTTGACGACGACGTCGACGAGCGCTACGTGCGCATCGAAGAGGGGATCCAGCTGCTGCTCGCCAGGCAGACGCCGGTCGCGACCGACCTGCGCCTCGTGCTCGCGATCCTGCACGTGAACCTGCACCTCGAGCGGATGGCGGACTACTGCGTGACGATCGCAAAGCTCACGAAGCTCGTCCCCGAAGTCGATCCCGGGCCGCGCTTCGTCGAAGGGTTCGAGGAGATGGGCTCGCGCTGCGAGGAGATGATCAGGATCGCCCTCGCCTCCTTCAGCAATCGTGACCTCGAGGGCGCCGAGTCTCTGGTCGAGCTCGACGAGCTCATCGACCGGGCAAATCGCCGGGTCGTCGAACGAATCATGGAGCTGGGCACTGATCCGGAGATGCGTGAGTACGGGCTGCGGATGGTGATCGTCTCAAGGGCGCTGGAGCGGATCGGGGACCACGCAGTCGATATCGGGGAGCAGACCGCCTACCTGCTCACGGCCGAGTTCCGCGAGTTCACGGACGCGTCTCACCCGTCGCACCGCAACGCCTGACAAACTTCCGCGCTCAACCCGAGAGAGGAGCGCCGTGGCACGTATCTCGCTGGTCCCGCAGAACCGGGAGTTCTTCAGGCTCCTCGAGCGCGCGTCCGCCAATGCGATCGGCATCTCGCGCCAGCTGGTCAACATGCTCGACGAATTCCCCGCGAACGGATCGCACTTGCGGGCGGTGAAGGAGCTCGAGCACGAAGGCGACCGCCTAACCCGCGAGGTGGTTGACCTCCTCAACCGGACGTTCGTGACGCCGTTCGACCGAGACGACATCTACCTCCTCGCGGGAGCGATCGACGACGTCTGCGACCATATCGACGAGGCCGCAGGCAACATTGCCGGCTACGGCGTTGGAGAGATCCGCCCCAAGGCAAAGGAACAGGCGCAGGTGATCCTCCGCAGCGTCCAGAAATTGCACGAAGCCGTGGAGCTGCTCGAAGGATTCAAGGATTCGAGCAGCCAGCTGTACGCCTTGCGCGATCTCGAGGACGAAGGCGACCGGTTGAACCGCGATGCGGTGGCCGAGCTGTTCTCGGCGGGCGCGGATCCGCTCAGCGTCATCCGCTGGAAGGACATCCACGAGCAGCTCGAGGAAGCCGTCGACGCCTGCGAGAACGCGGCGGACGTCCTCGAGGCGATTCTGGTCAAGAACAGATAGATGAACGACGTCCTTCTGGTCGTCGTGATCGTCGTTGCCCTGGGCTTCGACTTCACGAACGGCTTTCACGACACCGCGAACGCCGTTGCAACCTCGGTGTCGACCCGGGCGCTCACGCCACGACTCGCGGTGCTGGTGGCCTCCGTCGCGAACCTCGCGGGTGCTTTCGCCACGACCGCTGTGGCGACGACGGTCGGGACCGGCATCGTCGCCGCCGACCTGATCAATACCAAGACCATCCTCGCCGCGCTCCTGGGCGCGATCGCCTGGAATCTCCTGACCTGGTGGTTCGGGCTTCCCTCGAGCTCCTCGCACGCCCTGATCGGAGGCCTCGTGGGCGCCGCGCTCGTCCAGTCTGGAGAGAAAGGGGTGCTGTGGCACGGGCTCGCCCACAACATCGTCATCCCTGCTCTGATCGCGCCCGTGATCGCATTCGGTGCGGCTTTCCTGTTGCTGGTCGTCATCTACTGGGTCTTCCGGAGGTTGACCCGCGGCGTCGCCAACCGTGGCTTTCGTCTAGGTCAGCTGGCGTCCGGGACATTCGTCGCGTTCACGCACGGTTCGAACGACGCACAGAAGACGATGGGGGTGATCGCACTCGCACTGTTCGCGAACGGGAACCTCGACACCTTTGAGATTCCCACCTGGGTGAAGTTCGCCGCCGGCTTTGCGATTGCCGCCGGCACGTACGTAGGCGGCTGGCGGATCATGCGTACGCTCGGCCAGCGGCTGTACAAGATGGAGCCGGAAAGCGGATTCGCGGCTCAGAGCGCGGCCGGTGCGGTGATCTGGGCCGCCACGAAGTACGGTTATCCCCTGTCGACGACGCATGTGATCTCGGGTGCGGTGCTCGGAGCCGGGGCTACCCAGCGCCTGTCCGCGGTCCGTTGGGGCGTCGCCGGCAATATCGTTTTCGCCTGGATCCTCACGATCCCCGCCGCGGCGGCCGTCGCCGCGGCCTGCTACTGGCCGGTTCAAGCAATCTTCTGAGCCGTGTGCCCAAGCCGCTCCGGCGGAGCTACGATCTCAAGTCGGTGGCTGCAATCGACGTCAACGGTTCCCGGATCTTCACCGCGACGTACCACGACACGGAGGACCGACGCCTCTCGCGCGCCGGGATCAGCCTTCGTCGCCGCATGGAAAACGGTAAGAGTGTCTGGGAGCTCGACCTCGGCAAGGCTATGCGCGAAGCGGACGGCGGGCCAGGCGGCCCGCCCACCGAGATTCTGCGCTTGCTCGCTGCGCCACTCCTGAATCGTGAGCTCGTCGAGATCGCCAGGACGCGAACTCGCAGTGAGGGCGACGACGTCGAGACCGCTCTGCTCGACGGCCAACGGGTGATCAGCCTCGTTGCGGATTGGCGGCCGAAGCTGCCGAAGCCGAAAAAGCAGAAGAAGGTGCGCACCGGCTCGCCTGCGCTCGATCGTCTCCGCACGTATCTGAAAGAGCAGGTGGACGAGATCGCGCGCCACGACCCCGGTGCCCGGCTGGGTGAAACGCCGGAGCGCGTTCATCAACTGCGCGTCGCGACCCGCCGCGCGCGCTCTGCTCTTCGCACCGCTCGCCCTCTCCTCGACAAGGCGTGGGTCGACGGACTGCGCGCCGAGCTCAAGTGGCTTGGCGGAGAGCTCTCGCCCGCCCGGGATCTCGACGTTCTCCTCGACGGGCTACGAAGGGACGCGGCCAAGCTGGGTAAGCCCGGAAGCGCGATCATCCGCCAACTCGAAGTCGACCGCCGCCGTGCGCAGACGCGTCTCGTGAAAGCGCTCGACAGTCCTCGTTACCTGAACGTCCTGGAAGAGCTCGAGCGCGCGGCGAACGCGCCTCGCGTGCGCAGGGTTGACAAGTCACTGAAGAAACTCGCGCGCCGAGACTTCAAACGACTGCGCCGCTCGGTCCGCGCGCTGAAGAAGAAGCCGTCAGACGAGGCTCTGCACGAGGTGCGCAAGCGGGGCAAGCGAGCGCGCTACGCGGCCGAGCTTGCCGGCGGCAAGCGGGCGCGTCGGTTCGCGGACGCTGCGAAGTCGTTCCAGGACGTCGTCGGCGATCATCAGGACGCCGTCGTTGCCCAGGAACGTCTGACCGCGTTCGTTCCGAAAGCGAAGAATGCGGATGCGGTCTTCGCGGCCGGCCGGCTGCTCGAGCGTCAGCGCACGCGCCGCCGAAAAGCGCGTAAGTCGCTGCCGAAGGCCTGGAAGAAGCTCGACCGCCAGGGACGCAAGCTCTGGGCTTGACAGGGACGGTCCGCGCCGCCGGGGGAGTGCCCGTGCGTCGACGAGCTGACGGATCGCTCGAAGTGCTCCTCGTTCATCGCCCCAGGTACCACGACTGGACGTTTCCGAAAGGGAAGGTCAAGGACGGCGAAAGCGACGAGGAGGCGGCCGTGCGCGAGGTGTGGGAGGAGACGGGGCTCACGTGCACACTCGGCCGCGAGCTTCCGAGTACCCGGTACACAGACGGGAAGCTACGGGACAAGACCGTGCGGTACTGGGAGCTCGAGCCGAGCTCGGGCAGCTTCGAACCGAACGGCGAAGTGGACGAGATCGAGTGGTTGGCACCTGACGTAGCTGCGGAGCGTCTGACGTACTCGCGCGATTGGGCAGTCCTGCGTTCGTTCGAAAGCCGGCGATGACGCTCCTGCTCATCCGCCATGCGTCGGCCGGGGACCGCGACGCTTGGGTCGGCGATGACGATCTGCGGCCGCTTGATGGCCGGGGCCAGGGCCAGGCTTCGCGACTCCCAGAGCTCCTCGGCGACTACGAGATCACGCATGTCCTATCCAGCCCGGCCGTGCGTTGCGTACAGACGGTCGAACCGCTTGCCCGCTCTCGCGGGCTCGACATCGAGGTGCGCGAGGAGCTCGGCGAAGAGCAGCAAGACGAAGCCGGGGCGGAGCTCGTTCGTGCGCTGGTCGGAGAGCAGGCCGCCCTCTGCGTTCACGGCGGGCTCAGCGACACGGTTGCCGGCGTTTCGCAGAAGAAGGGTGAAGTGCTCGTGCTCGACGACGAGGGGAAGGTCGTCGAGCGGTTCCGCTCCTAGCCGACGGCTTCGGCCAGCTCGTCGAGCGCGATGAGCGCAGCCCCTTCGCGGATCCCGCCGCGGCCGATCTCGAGCGGCACACCGAGCCGCTTCTGTACCTCTCCGAGGATGAGGGTTCCTGCGGTCAGCGTCTGCGCTCGCGCCTGATCGACACCGTACGTTTCCTCGATTGAGCGACTCGAGCGTTTGGCGAGTTTGCGCGTAGCTGACGACAGGCTCTCCGCGTCGAGTGTCGTCCCGACGACCTTGCGAAGCGCGCGTGCTGTTCCGCCGGTCGCGATCGCCGTTCGTGCCAGCGGTGGTGTCAGCTCGGCGAACGCAGCGCTCACCTCCGCCCGAGCTGCGTCGAGAGCCTCGGGTGAGGCCGGCGTCGAGCCCAGTGCCCGCCGCGTCAGCCGGAGGGAGCCGAGATCGAAGGAGCGCGCCCAGGCCGGGCCTCCCGAGTCTGAGCCGACCACCACCTGAGTCGAGCCGCCGCCGACGTCGCAGACGGCGATCAGGTCGGACGGTGCGCTTTCGAGTGCTGCGACCGCGCCGTACCAGGCCAGCTCGCCTTCCTCTTCAGGCATGAGGACGCGCGTCGGGACGCGGGTCGTCGCGGCGAGCCGGGAAACGAGCTCCGGTCCATTGGCCGCCTGTCGTCCCGGTGAAGTCACGAGGATGTCGATGCGGTCGCAGCCGAGCTTGCGAGCGCGCCGCACATGCGCGGCTGCGATCGCCGCGGCCTCCGCCAGCTTCTCTTCGCCGATCCCGCCGGAGCGCTCGATGTCCTCACCGAGGCTGAGCTGGACGCGCTGTTCCCGAACCGCAACCAGCCGGCCCTCCTCTCGCGTGGCGACCAGAAGGCGCAGCGTGTTGGCGCCGACGTCGACGATTGCCACCCGCACATAGGCGATTCTGGTCATCCCACCGGTCGTCGCCCGTTTGGGGACCAATAAACGCAGCAGCTGCAAGATCAGCGCGTCCGCAGGGAGGCGGCTCTGCGGCGGGCGCGTGCCCGAGCGCTCCGCATGAACACTTGCTGCGCCTGGCGGCCACGGTCGCCCTTCTTGGGACGCAACTTCATCCAGCGCCCTTCGGAGCTCAGCTCCCACGCCGACGCGTTGTCGGCCAGGAGGACGTCGAACGCACGGACGAGCTCCTGCTGCGCGCGCCCATCCTCGACCGGCGTCAGCACCTCGATCCGGTGATCGAGGTTCCGCGGCATCAGGTCCGAGCTGCCGATGAGGATCCCCCGTTTCTGACCTGCTTCGAAGATGAAGATGCGGCTGTGCTCGAGGAAGCGGCCCACGATGCTCCGGACACGGATGGTCTCGCTCAGTCCGGGCACACCTGGGCGGAGCGTGCAGATGCTGCGGGCGACGATGTCGATCTTCGCCCCTTCCTGCGACGCTCGGTAGAGCTCCTCGATCAGCTCCTCGTCGTTGAGGCTGTTCACCTTGATCCGGATTCGCGCCTCTTTGCCGTTCGCCGCCGCGCGACGGACTTCGCGAATGCGCTCGACCAATCCGTCGCGTAGTCCGAACGGCGCCACCAGCAGCTTGCGGAACGGCTGCGGCCGGCTGAAGCCGCTTAGATAGTTGAAGAGATCGGCGACATCGGCGCTGATGTCCGCATCGGCCGTGAACAGGCCGTAGTCCTCGTACGTTTTCGCCGTCATGATGTTGTAGTTACCGGTGCCGAGGTGCACGTACCGCCGCAGCTCGCCTCCCTCCCGGCGGACGATGAGCGTCATCTTCGCGTGGATCTTCAAGTTCGGAAAGCCGTAGACGACGTGCACGCCGGCCTGTTCGAGCGAACGAGACCAGCCGATGTTGCGGCTCTCGTCGAAACGGGCCTTCAACTCGATCAGCGACAAGCTTTGCTTCCCACGTTCTGCCGCATCAACGAGTGCCGGCACGACAGGTGAGTCCGCGCTCGTCCTGTACAACGCTGTCTTCAGTGCAACCACCGCAGGATCCCGCGCGGCGGCCTTCAGGAACGCTTCGTAGCTCGAGGCGAACGAGTCGAAGGGATGGTGGACGAGGATGTCGCTGCGCCGGATCTCCGCGAAGAGCTCGTCCGCGCCGGCTGCAGCGAGGAAACGCGGATGCACGACTGGATACCAGGGCTCGTCTTTCAGGTCAGGGCGGTCGATCGAGACGAGCTCCTGCAGCTCAGCCAGGTCGAGCAGGCCCGGGATCAGATAGATCTGCTCGGTGCCCGCGCGCAGACCGTGCTCGAGCCGTTCGAGCATCCGGTCGGAGACCGAGCCGGAGACCTCGACGCGCACGACGTCGCCGAATCGTCGCCGCCGCAGCTCGTCCTGCACGGCCTCGAGCAGGTCGTCTGCCTCGTCCGACACTTCGAAGTCCGCGTCCCGCGTCACGCGAAACGTGCAGCATTCGACGATCTCCATGCCGGGAAACAGTCGCGGCAGAAAGTGCCGGATGACGCGCTCGAGGGGCAGGAAGAGTCCGCGCGAGCCGATCGAGAAGAAGCGGGGAAGCAACTCGGGGACCTTGACGCGGGCGAACCGCTCCTCGCCCGAATCCGGGTCGCGGACGAACGTGCCGAGGCTCAGAGACAGCGGTGAGATGTACGGAAACGGCTGACCCGGCCCGACCGCGAGCGGCGTGAGGATCGGGAAGATGTCGCGCTCGAAGCGCTGCTCGAGCTCGTCCAGCTCCTTGCGGTTGCAGTCGTCGACCTCGCCGACGATCACGCCCGTGTCGGCCAAACCCGGACGGAGTTCGCGCTTCCAGAGTTTCGCCTGCGCTGCGGTGAGCTCGAGTGTCTTCTCTCGGATTGCGGCGAGGGTCTCGGGCGCGGTGCGTCCGTCGGGAGAGCGCACGAGGAGACCGGCCTCTTCCTGGCCCATGAGACCGGCCACACGAACCTGGAAGAACTCGTCCAGGTTGGACGAGAAGTACGCGCAGTTCCGCGACCGCTCGAGGAGGGGCAAGGCCGGGTCCGACGCACGCGCGAGGACGCGGGCGTCGTAGTCGAGCCAGGACAGCTCCCGGTTGAGCAGTCGCGCGTCGTCAGTCAGCAGAGCCGCCTCAGCGGGAGCCACGTGCCATCCTTTCTCACCGACGCGCGGATATGGGGTTACGGACCTGTGACAGTCTTGTATCAGGCGATCGCTGCGGGCCGGACGGCGATTGGCCCCCGACCGGTTAAGACTCTGTTACAGGCACCCGGGTGACCCGAACCGGCCACTCTCGTCCGTATCCGTCTGGGGGTTGTTTCTCGTTGCTACTCCGTGGTGAAAACGGAGCAGGTCGACAACCTCACTCACCCCGAAGGGAGGCGTCAAACCGCATGAGCATTCTCTGGATCATCCTGATTGTGATTCTCGTGCTCGCGCTGCTCGGCTTCTTCTCGCGCGGGCGCTGGTAAAGGCGCGTAGGACCATCTGAAGCTGTGAATGGGCCGCCTGGCACTTGCCGGGCGGCCTCTCTCTGGCGATCATGGTCAGGTGGACCAGGCCGCCGCACTTGCCCTGCTCGAGCAGGGAGATCTCGTGCCTCGGGCCCCTCGCCTCGGCGGGATGGCCCGCGCCGAGGGCGTCGTCATCGTGAGCGAGCGCTTCTGGGCGTTCGCCGGCACCGACGGCAGCCTGCGTGAGGGCACGATGCCGTCTGCGCCAAATTCGCTCCGGGCGATTCCGCTTGCGCGCGGCCTCGTCCGCCTGAGCGCGTCACTCTCACCGCTCTTTCGCCGGCAGGGCGTCGCCCGCAAGCGTGAGCGAATCTTCCTCCTCGCCGCGATCGTCACGCCGCTCGCGCTGGCGTTCGCTCCGAGTTGGATCGGCCTCACCGCCGGGCTCGTCACCACGGTGGCGTTGCTCGGCTGGCTCTTGCGGGGGCGCACCCTCTACCTGCACGGCGCCGAGCACCGTGCTATAGCCGCGCTCGAGCAACGGCGCCTGCGTGAGACCTGGCACGGCGCCGCTTCGCCGTCACGCTTCTCGCTTCGCTGCGGCACCAACTTCGCGGCGCTGATGATGCCGGTCGCGGTGCTCGGTGGCCACGTGTGGCCGCTGCCTGCGACGGCTTTCACCCCGGTCGTCGTGTCCGTGCTCGCACTCGCACTGACGATGGAGCTCTGGCAGCTCGTGCAGAGCGTTCCGCGTCTGGCGCGCGTGGTGCTCCTGCCGGGTCTCGGCTTGCAACGACTCACCACCCGCGAGCCGCGGCTCGACGAAACACGGGTCGCGCTCACCGCGCTCGCAGCAGTGCTCCGCCGCGAGCTCTCGCACGCGTAGGCCGTGCGCGTCATCGGGGCCGCGGGTCTGCTCGCACTTTGCTTCGTCGTCGGCGGGTGCGGCTCGTCGGAAAGCCCTCGGCTTTCGCACGACGAATACCTGCAGCGCCTCAGGGAGATCACGAGCGGCCGGGCGGCGGGAACCGCCAGCCGTCTCTTCATCAAGCTGGTTGTCGATCCAGGACTTCCGACGCCCACGTGCGGCGCCACCGCCCGTCTCTTCCACTCGAGCGTCGACGAGGTGATTTCGGAAGTGGCGGCCTTGAGTCCTCCGACTGACGTGGCCGATTTGCAACGCCGGTTCGTCTCCGCCGCCCGGGAGTCGGCCGACCTCGTCGGCCGTGCTGCTGGAGACGCCACGGCCGGCAGGCTGCGCTGCGGCCGGCAGATGAACCGCCGGATCTACGGTCTCCCCTCGACTGATCGGATCGACAGGATGCTGATCGAGCTCCGGGAGAAGGGCTACATCATCGGGCTCAACTCGCAGGACTGAGCTGCGTCATTGAGGCTTCTCGCGCGGGTAGCCTCCGATCCGTGGAGCGCGAGAACAGCATCGAAGCGCACGGGCTCGTCCGGGAGTTCAAGAAGGGACCTCGTGCGGTCGACGGCATCGACCTGCGCGTCGAGCCGGGTGAGATCTACGGGTTCCTCGGGCCGAACGGCGCCGGGAAGTCCACGACCGTGCACATGCTCACGACGCTGCTTCCGCCGACTGCGGGAACGGCGACCGTCGCCGGCTTCGACGTCGTCAAGGAAGGGCCGAAGGTGCGGAAGGCGATCGGCGCTGCGTTGCAGGAGGCCGCGCTCGATCCGTTTCTGACGGGACGAGAGCATCTGAGGCTCCAGACGACGATGCACGGCATCACCGGCGAAGAACGGCGGCGACGGAGCGACGAGCTGCTCACACGGGTCGGTCTCACAGAGGCTGCGGACCGCAAGATCAAGGGCTACTCGGGCGGGATGAAGCGCCGGCTCGACCTTGCGCTTGCGCTCGTCCACCGGCCGCGCATTCTCTTTCTGGACGAGCCGACCACAGGGCTCGACGTCCAGAGTCGCACGGCGCTCTGGGTGGAGGTCGGCAGGCTTGCGAAGGAGGAGGGCGTGACCGTCTTCCTCACGACGCAGTACCTGGAGGAAGCGGACGTCCTCGCCGACCGCGTCGGGATCATCGACCATGGCACGATCGTCGCCGAGGGGACACCGGAGAGGCTCAAGTCCGAGATCTCGTCGTCGACCGTCGAGGCGGTGCCCGCCGACCCCGATCAGCGCGGAGCCGTCGCGTCCGTCCTCGAGCGCTTCGGTGAGCAGACGACCGGCTACGGACCTGGCAGCGTCGCCGTGCAGTTGTCGTCGCCGAACGGCAACCTGACGGAGATCGTGCGTGCGCTCGATGCCGAGGGCGTGGTCCTGTCGCAGCTGCAGATCCACGAGCCGACGCTCGACGACGTCTTCCTGGCGAAGACCGGTCGCCACCTCGAGGGCTCGGGTGACGAAGAGGAGCAGGAGCAGGAACTGGAAGCCGAGCCGGCGCAAGTTTGAGCGTCGCTCTCCTACAGACAGCCGCTCTCGGACGCCGCGCCGTCGTGCGGACCGCACGCCAGCCGGCGAACGTCGTCTTCCCGCTCATCTTTCCGATGCTGCTCCTGGCCGTGAACTCCGGCGGCCTCCAGGCGGCAACCCGCCTGCCCGGGTTTCCGACCGACTCGTTCCTCGCCTTTGCGCTGGCGGTTCCATTCGTGCAGGGCGCGCTGCTCGCGACGATCAATGCGAACGTCGAGTTCGCACGCGACATCCAGACCGGCTTTCTCAATCGGCTCGCGCTGACGCCGGTGCGCGGCATCGTCCTGCTGCTCGGCCAGCTCGGCGGGTTGATGACGATCGCCGTCGTCCAGGCTGTCTTCTACCTCGTCGTCGGCTTCGCGTTCGGGGTGCGGCTTGCCAGTGGCGTCGGCGGTGCGTTCATGCTGCTCGTGCTCGAGATCGTGATCGCGCTCGGCTTTGCAGCGCTTGGTAGCTGGGCGGCGCTGCGAACCGGGTCCACTGAGGCGGTGCAGGGGCTCTTTCCCGTCTTCTTCGTGTTTTTGTTCCTCTCTTCGATGAACATGCCGCGCAACCTGATCCAGGCCGACTGGTTCCGGTGGGTCGCGACGGTCAATCCGGTGTCCTACCTCGTCGAAGCGGTGCGTTCACTCGTGATCGAGGGCTGGAACTGGGAAGCGCTCGGCCTCGGCTTCGCGGCGGCAGGCGCTCTCAGCCTCGTCGGGTTCGCGCTCTCGGCGCATGCGCTCTATCGACGGCTGGAGCGAACATGAAAGACACACTCGCCGTCGCACGCGGCGTGTCGTGGCGCGTGCTGCACATGTTCTTCACGAACCCGGCGTTCCTGCTGCCGTCGCTCGCGTTTCCACTCTTCTTCTTCACGGCGTTTGTGGGCGGCCTGTCGCGCATCTCGCAGGTGCCGGGCTTCGACTTCCCGTCGGGCTACACAGCCTTCCAATTCGTGTTCGTCTTGCTGCAGTCCGCCGCGTTCGCGGGTGTGTTCACGGGTTTCGGTATCGCACGCGACTTCGAGAGCGGCTTCATGCGCCGCCTGATGCTCGCCGCGCCCAACCGCAGTGGGATCCTGCTCGGCTACCTGTTCTCCGCGCTCGTCCGCTGGCTCACCGTCGCGAGCGTCGTCACCGTTGTCGCATTGCTGGCGCAGATGAACATCGGGGGGAGCGGCGTGGATCTGATCGGCCTCTACACGCTCGCGTTGCTCCTCAACCTCGCGGGCGCATTGTGGGCGGCGGGCGTGGCGATGCGCTTGCGCACGCAGCAAGCCGCGCCGGTGATGCAGATGCCCGTGTTCCTCCTGCTCTTCTTCGCGCCGGTCTACGTGCCGCTCGGTCTCCTGAAGGGGTGGATCCACGGCGTCGCGTCCGTGAACCCGATCACGCCGCTCCTCGAGGCCGGCCGGGGCTTCATCTCGGGGGAGCCCGAGCTGGCACTGGCGGCGTTCGCGATCGGCGTGGGGCTGATCCTGGGCTTCGGCGCCTGGGCCGTACGGGGTCTCAGAAGTGCGGAAGCCGCGGGATAGAGCGCAATCGAAGGGGTCAAATGGTTGTTATCGACGTTTCGGGTCGAGACGGCCGCGCGGGCAAAGCCCGCACGGCCTTTATGCGGCACCGCCTAGTCGGCGCCTTGGTTGAACGCATAATCTCCTGCTAATGGAGCACGAGGCCTGGCCCACTCCTCAGACCCCGGCACGGGAGCCGCTTCCGCGCGTCGATGATCTCCCCGTGGCCGAGCAGGGCTACGAGCAGGAGAGCGTCCGCGCTGCCTTCGACTCGTTTTACCGCCATGCCGCCCAGCTCGATGCCGCGCTGCGGACGCTCGAAGCCGTGGACTCTTTCCACCGCAGCGCCGCTTCGCTGCGCGCCGATCTGCGCTCGCTGCGCGCCGCCGGCTGGACACAACAGTCATGGACGCAACCTCCGTCGTACGGCTACGGAATGCGAGCTCCGCGCGAGGGCGTCCCGCCTGCTGTCTGGCGGATCGGCGGAGAGGTTGCGTTTCTCGTCGTGGTCGCGGTCGCACTCGGCGTTGCCCAGCTTTCCTGGTGGGCGATCCTGCTCGCTATGGCGGGCGCATTCGCGATCGTCTGCCTGATCGAGTGGCTCGCAGGGCGCGAGCAGATGTCGTTCGTCCGGCCGGCCGGCGCTTCGAGCCCCGCCGTCCACCCCGTGGTGGAGGCGCAGCGCGCCGAAGACACCGACGAGCACGACTCGCTCGGCTGGACGGCGTTCGAAGAGGCGCAGGAACCGTCGGACGCGATGACGATCATCGGCGAGCCGTCACGCGGAGACGAGCTCGTCGCAGAGTCGCCTGAACCGGAGGGGCCGGTGGCCGAGCCGGAGCCGGAGCCCGAGCCGGAGCTCCCTCCGGCTGCGGAACGGGACGACCCGGGCGGCCGCCGCTGGTGGCAGCGCCGGCGCGAGGGCGAAAACCCGGCCCCCGAGCCGGACGTCCCACGCCATGTGCGGGTGCTTTCCGCCGAGGACTCGATGCCGTCCGTGGATCCCTGGGAAGCAGGCTTCGACGAGCCGCACGAGGCCGAAGCCGACGAGGAGGATCCAAGCGAAGCGGAGGATCCAAGCGATGCGGTCCTCGTCGAGGAGCGCAAGCAGGGGCGTTCCCGCCGCAGCTGACGGCTTCCGCCAAGACTCTTTCGTCCAGGGCCATTCCTGCCGATAAGGACTCCCATGCGGAGACGTCCGATCGGCCAGATCCTGGTCGAAAAGAACGAGATTTCGGAGGCCGAGCTCGCCGCGGCGCTCGCCGAACAGGAGCGGACCGGCCTTCGCCTGGGTCAGATCCTGATCGAGACCGGCCGCATCTCGTGGCTGGCCCTCGCGCGAGCGATCGCCGAGCAGGTCCTCGACATCGAGGCCCCGGAGGGGCCCGCTGCCGAGCCGCCCGCCGAGGCCGTTCCCTCACCGCCGCCGGCGGCAGAGCAGCCCGTTGCCCCGCCCGCACAAGCAGCGCCGCCGCCGGCACCCGCACCTCCTGCGGCTGCTCCGGTCCTCGCCACGTTCACTCCCGTGAGGGCTCCCGATCCGGCGCCGGCTCCGGCCGCGCCTCTCGCCGCACCCGAACCACCGGCCCCCGCCCCCGCCCCCGTCCCCGCACCAGCGCCACCTGCCGCTGAGCCGTTCCTCATCCACGACCCGGAGATCAAGCTCCACAGCGTCGAGGCGCTTCTGAAGGAACGCCAGCGCGCGTTCATCGAGCTCGTAACGACGACCGAGACCCTGCGGATGAAGGTCGCTCGGCTCGAAGAGATCATCGAGGAGCGTGACCGGGAACTGACCCGGCTCCGCGTCCTCCGCGCCAGCTAGAGGGTTGATGTGAAATTGGGCCGCCGTCGGGGGCGCTCCAGACCAAGCCGGGCAGTGCGGTCGTTCGCGGTGCGTAGCGGCGCTACGTGCCGCGGGCGGGCGTGCTGATCCGGCGCCGTGTCTGGTGCGTCATCCGGCCCGGCCGAATTTCACATCAGGCCACTAGTCCGCGGCCAGCTCTCTTGCGAACGAGCCGCCGCCGATGATGCGTTCGGCGCGATCGTGCACGCGTTCGCGGAGCTCGCGGTCAGAGGTCACGACCCAGACGGGCGGGTCGAGCTCGCGAACGAGACGCGCGATCTGATCGTCTCCGGACTCGCTGCCTTCCCAGACGACCTGCACCTCGTGGCCCTCCTGCTCCCCCCAGGCCCTGCTTCGCTCGACGAGCTCGTCCCCGGGCATGTTGGGCCAGAGCGACCGGCGCACGTTCTCCGCATCCACGAGGACGGTGGCCATCGCCGCCACGCCCGGTTAGGCGTAGCCCTTCGCTTTCCAGTATGCGACGGCGATCGAGATCACTCCGACCATGACGATCCCCGCGATCCCGAGCAGCCCAGCGCGCCCGTACGCGGCGTTTCCGCGGCCGAAGCGTGACATCGCGAGCATCGCCGCGGCTCCGCCGATGAGGCCGCCGATATGGCCGCCGACCGAGATGTTTCCGCTCCATGCAAACGTGAGGACGAGGTTCGCGACGATGACGCCCAGCGCGCTGCCCCCGAAGACGTAGTCCCGCTGCCGTTCGAGGACGAGGCCTGCGCCGAGGATCCCGAAGATCGCGCCGGACGCGCCGACGGTCGCGCTCGTGGGACTGAGGACGAGTGCGCCGGCCGACCCCGCGAGTCCCGAGACGAGGTAGATCAGCAGGTAGCGGCCCGAGCCGATCCGTTGCTCGAGCAGCGACCCGAACCAGTAGAGGCCGAGCATGTTGAGGAGGAGGTGAAAAGGCCCGTAGTGCAGGAACGCCGCCGTCACCAGCCGCCACCAGTCGCCTTGCCCGACGAAGGGCGCATAGAGGAAGCCCTTCTCGTAGATCGTGCTGTGCACGCCGTACACGCCACCGCCCTGGGCGAGCTCGGCGACGTAGACGGCGACGTTGAGCCCGATCAGCGCCTTTGTCGCCGTTGCGCCCGCGCCCTCGAAGCTCGCGCGCTGGATTCCGCGCGTCATCCGCTGAACGCCCTGCGGCTTGCCAGAGTGCTCGGGACAGCGAATCCCGACGGGCGCCATCGTCATGCACTCCGTGCAAATGGGGCGTCCGCACTCGGAGCAGGAGAGCCCCGTGGCCCGGTCGGGGTGGCGGTAGCAGGTCCGCTCGACGGGTTCAGCCATGACGGAAGTAGCGTAGTTGGATGCACATCGACGTCGCCTTCACTCCCGTCGAGACGGCTCCTGCCCCACTGGGGATCGTGGTGGACGTGATCCGTGCCACCTCGACGATTGCGCAGGCGCTTGCGGCGGGGTACGAGCGCGTCCTCTGCTGCGCCGAGATCGAGGAGGCGCGGGCGCTCAGGGCGAAGCTCCCGAGCTCGCTCGTCGGCGGCGAGCGGAAGGCGGTCCGGATCGAGGGCTTCGACGTCGGCGCCTCACCCCGCGAGTTCCTTGAGGCACGCGCCGAGACGCTGATCCTGACGACGACGAACGGGACGCGCGCGATCCTCGAGACGGCCAAGCATTGCGACCACGTCGTGCTCGGAAGCCTGCTCAACCTCGACGCAGTTGTCTCGGCGGTGGGCGAGCGCGACACGGTCGTCGCCTGCGCAGGGTTTCAGGGCGCGTTCGCGCTCGACGATGCGTATTGCGCCGGGCGTATCGTCCAGCTCGTGAAGGGCTCCCGAACCGACGCCGCGATCGGATCTGAGCTGATCGCACGCGCGTTCCCGACTGCGCTCGAGGCGTTCAACGCTCGCACGTACGGACCGCCGGGTCTCGAAGAGGACATTGCCTTCTGCGCGCGCGAGAACGTGCTCGACGTCGTGCCCCGGCTCGTCGGCATGGTCGGGCCCGCGGCCGAGATCCGCAACTCGTGAAGCTCGCACTCGTCATGGCCGGGTTCGTAGTCCTCCTGATCGTGCCGGCGAGAGCGAGTAGCACAGCCGGCAAGCCCTGGCTCTGGCAGTGCACCCAGATCCACAACGTCGAGGCGCAGTACAACTGCTACGTCAGGCTTCTTCGGAACGACATCGAAGCGTCGGGCAATCCTGCCCGCGAGGTGCCGCGCATCGACCGTCGCGTCGCCTCCGTCGGAGGGCCGGCAGAAGCAGGCTGTCACGTGCTGATGCACCAGGTGGGGAGGGAGTTCGCGCGTGACCACCACGTCACGCTCGGCAACCTGCAGCGCTACGTGCCTCGTTCGAACAATCCCAACTGCTCGGCCGGCTTCGGCATGGGGCTCGTGATGTACCTCGGGCCGCAGATCATCCGCTCGGGCGGCGCTTCCGCAGTGCGTACCTGCGCCCGGCTGCCGACGAGGTACCGCCAGTACACGTGCGTGCACGGTCTCGGTCATGCGTTGCTGCGGGCGTATCACGGCGATCTCGGCCAGGCGGTGCGCGCCTGCCGGGCGTTGCAGCGCGACTACGCACCGGATTGTGCGCAGGGCGTCTTCCACGACTACTGGATCTCGCTTCGGGGCGCCGACGGCACGACCGCGCCGAAGCGGATGATCTCGCCGCGGAAGCTCTGCGATGGTCGCCTCACCTACATCAGGCCCTGCTGGTACCGGTACTTCCTGGAGCAGCCGCTCGCGCTGCCCGTGCGCGACGCGGCGGACCTCCGGCGGTCCTGCCGCGGGTTGCACGCACTCGAGCGCTCCGGGTGCATCAGCGCCGCTGCTCTGACGATCTCGTCGAATCCCTTCGACCAGATGCACGTCTGCGAGCGACTCGGCGCGGCGGATGCGTCGGCGTGTCTTCGGGGCGTTCCCGACCAGGCTCTAGTGGGTCGCGCGTCGGCGCAACTGCGGCTGATCCGCGCGTGCGCACGAATAACGGTCGACGCGCGGGAGGGATGCTACGAGTGGCTCGGAAGGACGCTCTCAGTCGTCACGAACGGCGCGTTCCGCGAGCGAGGGTGCACGAAGCTAAGTCCCGAGCCGGCGCGGCGGGCGTGCACGACCGGCGCAGCGCGGATCCGCGCGGCTCTAGTGACCTTCTCCTAGAGGCAGCGCGCGCAACGGATCGACTGAGGCGCCGCGGACGCGGACTTCGAAGTGCAGGTGCGGCCCGGTCGCGTCACCCGTCGCGCCGATGAGGCCGACGCGGACTCCCTGGCCGATCCACACACCGAGTCGGACGTCGATGCGGGAGAGGTGCGCGTACATCGACCGCTCACCGCGTCCGTGGGCGACGATCACGAGGAAGCCCCAGCCGCCGTTCCGCCAACCTGCCCACACGACCTGACCCGACCGGGCCGCGTAGACAGGCGTACCGAGTGCGGCCGGCAGGTCGATGCCGGAATGCCACCGATCGCCCCGCGGGCCAAAGCGATCTCCGAGCACAGGCGCCGCCAACGGCCAGGCGAGCGGCAGCGGGATCGTGGGCGGCGGAGCGGTGAGCGCGCCGAGTGTCGCGGGGCCGGCGACGCCGTCCGTCTTCAGCCCGGCCCAGTCCTGGAAGCGCCGCAACGCTTTGTCGATGTGCGGGCCGAAGATCCCGTCGAAGACGCCGGAGGGAAAGCCGTGCTCTGCGAGCTGGAACTGGAGCGACGCCACGTCCCAGCCCTTGTTTCCGATCAGAACCTTGCGGCTGCCGAGCCGATGCTTGGCGAAGCGGCCGAGCGCGCGTCTCGTCTTCGGCCCGACGACGCCGTCGACGGTGAGGTGCGCGCGCTTCTGCAGGAGTCGGATCGCCCTGGCCGTCCCCGGGCCGGTGATGCCGTCGATCGGACCCTTGTAGAGCCCATGCGAGTGCAGGCCGACCTGAAGGGCGGCAACGCCCGAATCGGCCGCCACGGCGCGGGGGGTGATGGCCCCGGCGGCAAGGATCAGGGGCAGAGCAAGGAGCGCTCTGGCACGCATGGGGTGATCGTCTTCGACAGGGCTTGAGAGAACCCTTGACAGGGGAACAGGTGTTCGTGTAGAACATACGTTCCCATGGTCGCCTGCCTCCTCATCCCCGGCTTCGAGTTGCGGGCAGCGCTCCGCAAGCAGCCGGGGCTCGCGCTGCGGCCTGCGGCGCTCTCGCCGGTGGCCGGAACGGAGCCCGTCCTCGGTCCGGTGACGGCCAAGGCGGAGCGGCTCGGGGTCCGGCCGGGCATGCGGCTCGGTGAGGCGCTCGCGACCTGCCCGGAGCTCGTGCTCGTGGAGCAGGATCCTGCAGCGGCCGAGCAGGCCTGGGAAGACATCCTGCGCGCGCTCGAAGACTCGGGGTTCTCGGTCGAGCCGGCCGGAGTCGGCTCCGTCTATTTCGAGACGCGTGGGGTGGAGAGGTTGTACGGCGGTCTGGAGCCTGCGCTCAAGCGCTCCCTCGCCGCCGTCGGGACTGCCTGGGATCCACGTGCGGGCGCAGCGCAGCGCCGGTTCGCAGCTTTGGCCGCGGCGAACGTCGCGCGCCCCGGGCAGATTTTGGTCGTCTCCGACGAGCGTTTGAGCGACTTTCTCGCGCCGCTGCCGCTCGAGCTGGTGCCGATGGAGCCCCGCCGCCGCGCGGAGCTGCACGAGCTCGGGGTGAAGCGCGTCGGACAGCTTGCTGGGCTCCCGGGTGGCGCCGTGGCCGAACGATTGGGGCCGGACGGCCGGCGTGCCTGGGGCCTGGCGAGAGGCGGCAAGTCGTCGCGGGTCCGCGGGCGGCGCCCGCCGGCAGAGATCGTCGAGGCGCTCGAGTTTCCCGAGGCGATCGGCAACGAGCTGACGCTGCGGCGTGCTTTCGGCGCGCTCGTCGAGACGCTGATGGCCCGGCCTGAACGTGGAGCGCGCTTCGTGCGCAAGCTTGCGTTGTCGGCGCGGCTCGTCGGTGGCGGTTCGTGGCGGCGCAGCGCGACGCTGCGAGATCCAACCACCGAGCTCGACCGCATCAAGGCTGCGCTCGGGCCGAAGCTCGCGGAGCTCCCGGCTCCGGTGGTCGAGCTTCGCCTCGAGCTCGTCGAGCTGACGGAGCACGACGGCGAGCAGCTCGAGCTCCTGCCCGCTGCCGGCGGCGAGCTGGACGTTCGCTTACGGGAGGGCCTGCGCCAGGTGCGTGCGAGCACCGGCTCGGGATCGGTCAACCAGGTCGTGGAGGTCGCGCCGTGGTCGCGCATCCCGGAAGCGCGCGCGTTGTTCGTGCCGCGGGACGACTAAACGAGCCGCGTGCGGCGGTCGTGGAAGCTCGTGTCGACGGAACGCCTACACGAGTGAACCGTTTACCGGTCGAGCTCGTGCGTGAGGAATGGCGCGTCGTCGATCGGTGGTGGACGGAGGAGCCGGTGTCCCGGCGTTACTTCGAAGTGGTGTTGCAGTCAGGGGAGAACGCCGTTGTCTTTCGCGACGAGGAGCGCAGCTGCTGGTTCACCCAGCGGGGAGCCTAGAGAACGACTAGTCGGTGCGAGACGCTGCCAGAATTTCCTGCGCTCTCGCGAGGTCCTGCTCCGCAACGAAGATCTGCAGTGGGCCACCGCCCGGCATGCCGTCCATCGTGCCGGCACCGAGGTTGGTTCGACGCTGCTCGCACTCGATTCCTTCGGTTCGAAGGAGCGCGCAAAGTATTTCCGCTTCGGATTCGGTCGGCACGAGCGTGAGGTAAACGGCCTCGGCCACTTAGCTCACCGTTCGAAGCCACTCGTGGAAGCCGACGCTCGGGGCATGGATGTTGAGCAGTCGTGCGCGGTCCGGCCCGGGGTTCGAAAACGTGTGCACGGCCCCCAGCGGCGCGGCGACGAAAGAACCGGCACCGAGACGGAGCGTTTCGCCGCCGACGAAGAACTCGGGCTCGCCGTCGAGCACGTAGAAGGAGTCGATGTGGTCGTCGTGGCTGTGCGGGTCCGGTCCCACGAAGCCCGGCTCGAGCTCGAACTCGATCAGGGCGAGCTCTTCGCGCCCGACCTTGATGGTCGCAATCCGCGTGTTCCCCTCGAGCCGTTCCCCTTCGCCCGGTCCGAGGACGACGGCGTCGGTTCCCGGGGGACCGCTTCCGGCCGGCGCATCGAAGCTGTCGAAGCCTCCCGGCTCTCCGCGATCTCGTGCCTGCAGATTTCCTGCGAATCCGCCGTCCGGAGTGTGGAAGTTGAGGAAGCGTGCGGGAGACGTTGTCCTGAAGCCGTGCACGACCTCGGGCGGTGCAGACGCGAAAGCGTTCGGCGAGAGCAGCTTTTCGTCGTCCACGACCAGAACTGCGAGCCCACCCTCGAGGACGTAGAACGAATCCGCGTGCTGCCGGTGGAAGTGCGGGCTCGCTCCGTCTCTCGCGGAATCGAAATCCGATTCGGTGATGCAGAGCTGCTCGAAGTCGGCCTTGATCACGATCCGACCGTTGAACAACGATTCGCCCTCGCCCGGCCTGAGTACGACTCCGTCCATCACGGCCGAGTATGACGATCGAGCTCCAGCCCGAGTTTCCACATCGAACTCGCAAGAAAGAGCGCTTCCCTCTTGAAGGCAGCCGCTCCGAGCGCGCGCCTGCCGCCCGGGCTCGACGGGAGCGGGCGTCCGCGGTGCCGTACGTCGAGCTGCACGCGCACTCGTCGTATTCGTTCCTGGACGGCGCCTCGTTGCCGGAGGAGCTGGCGATCCGCGCGGCGGAGCTCGGCTATCCAGCATTGGCAGTCACAGACCATGACGGGGTCTACGGTTCTCTCGAGTTCGCACACGCAGCGAAGCACTTCGGCGTGCGTCCCATCACCGGTGCCGAGCTGACGCTCGCCGACCGTTCGCACGTGACGGTCCTCGTCGAGACGGCGAAGGGTTACGCGAACCTCTGCCGGCTGATCACCACCGCGCATGCTCACACGCGACCGGAAGGAAAGGAAACGCAGCCGCCGGCCGATCCTGCGCTAGACCAGAAGCTGCTGGAGGAGCTGAACGAGGGACTCGTCTGCCTGTCCGGCTGCGCGCGCCACGGCCTCGCGGTGCGCAATCCGAACGGCGCTGCGCGGCTCGCGCAGGCGTTCGGCCGCGAACGGTTCTTCGTCGAGCTCCAGCGCCCCTATGCACGCGGGGACGCGCGCAGGAACGCGGGTCTTCGCGACCTCGCCTCGTCACTCGGCGTCCGGACGATCGTCACGGGAGACGTGCACGCACACAATCTGCGCCGCGCAGCGCTCCAGGACGTCCTCGTCGCCGTCCGCCACCGGAGCTCGCTCGACGGCTGCGAGGCCGAGCGCCGTGGCAACCACGAGAGCGTCCTGCTCTCGCCGGCGGAGATGGTCGAACGCTTCCCGGAGAATCGGGCAGCAGTCGCGCTCACGGTCGAGCTCGCCGACCGCCTGCGGTTCGACCTGACCGAGGAGCTCGGCTACCGCTACCCCGACTTCTCCGACAGTCCCGAACCGGCGATCTTGCAGCTCGCGCGCGTTTGCAATCGCACGTTCGAGGACCGCTATCCGAGAGGGCACAAGCTCCGCCGCGAAGCGCGCACGCGACTCGAAGAGGAGCTGAAGCTGATCGACGAGCTCGGGCTCGCAGGCTTCTTCCTGCTGCACTGGGACGTGCTCGAGCTCGCGCGCGAATGCGCGCTCGAAGTGCGCGGGCGCAACTCCCCGCGACACTCATTGCCGCCGGGACGCGGACGCGGCTCTTCCGTCGGCTCGCTCGTTTGCTATCTCACCGGCCTCTCGCATGTCGATCCGGTCGGCGCCGAGCTCTCGCTCGGCCGCTTCCTGAACCGCGAGCTCGACTCCGTTCCGGACATCGACCTCGACTTTCCGCGCGACATTCGCGAGAAGCTGATCGTGGCCGTCACCGGGCGCTACGGGCGCGAGCACGCGGCACTCGTCGCATCGTTCTCGACGTATCGCTCGCGCGGCGCGATCCGCGACGTCGGCAAGGCGCTGGGCCTTCCCTATGCGGAGCTCGAGCGGATCGCCCGCGTCTCGGAAGGCTGGAACGCGAAGCGTGTTGCCGAGGAGCTGCAGCTGCTCCCCGACGCAGACCGCAAGCTGCTCTCTCCGCGCTGGCGCGCCTTCGGTGAGCTCTGCCACGAGATCGCCGGCCTGCCGCGTCACATCTCCCAGCATCCGGGCGGGATGGTGATCTCCTCGCGCCCGCTCGTGGAGCTCGTCCCCGTGCAGCCCGCCGCGATGGCCGGACGGCAGATGTGCCAGTGGGACAAGGACTCGTGCGCGGACGCCGGCTTTCTGAAGATCGACCTGCTCGGGCTCGGGATGCTCTCGGCGGTCGAGGACTGCGTCGACCAGATCGCAAGGCTGCAGGGCACGCCGATCGACCTCTCGCGGATCCCGCTCGACGACAAGGCCGTCTACGAGGAGATTCAGCGCGCCGACACGATCGGCGACTTCCAGATCGAGAGCCGCGCGCAGATGCAGAGCCTGCTGCGCACCCGTCCGGAGAACATCGACGACCTGACTGTGCAGGTCGCTCTCGTGCGTCCCGGGCCGATCCAGGGCAAGGCTGTCCACCCGTACATCGAACACCGCCAGCGACTTCGCGAGGATGCGGCGTTCGTTCCGCCGGTCGACCATCCGCTGCTGGCTGATTGCCTGCGCTCGACCCTCGGCGTCGTCGTTTTCCAGGATCAGGTGCTCGACGTGGCGATCGCGCTCGCCGGCTTCAGCGTGGGGGAGGCCGAAGGTCTACGTCGCGCGATGAGTCGTAAGCGCTCCCATGCTGCGCTCGAGGCATACCGTGAGCGCTTCGTCGAAGGCGCCCTCCGCCAAGGCGTCGACGCAGAGACGGCCGACATGGTCTACGACAAGCTCGTCGGCTTCTCGGGCTTCGGCTTTCCGAAGTCACATGCCGCAGCGTTCGGACTGCTCGCGTACCAGTCGGCATGGCTGAGGCACCACCACCCGGCGGAGTTCCTGTGCGCGCTCCTGAACGCTCAGCCGATGGGCTTCTACCCACCCGCGACGCTCGTCCGCGACGGGCAGCGGCGCGGAGTCGAGACACGGCCGCCGGACGTGAACGTCAGCGCCGCCAAGTGCGCGATCGAAGCCGGCGCGGTTCGCATCGGCATCGACTACGTGAACGGGATCGGTGCAGAAGATGCCGCCGCTGTCGTCGCCGAGCGAGAGCAGGGCGAACCGTTCGGCAGCGTTCGCGACCTGGCCCAGCGCACACAGCTCTCCGAGCACGGTCTCGAGACGCTGATCGTGGCGGGCGCCTGCGACTGCTTCGAGCTGCCCCGCCGCCAGCTGCTCTGGCAGCTCGGCCTCGTGCCGCGCTCGCAGACCGTGCCCGGCTCGGGCGGAGAGGAGAAGCAGCTTGCTCTGCCGCTGGATCCCACCGCGGCGACGCCCGAGCTGCCGGAGCCGACGGTCTGGGAACGCATGCTCGCCGACTACCGGACGACGAACCTGTCCGTCGGCGTCCATCCCATGGAGCTACTTCGTGTGCACTTACCGGCGGGGGTGATCTCCTCTCGCGACCTCGAGAACGCGCCGGACCGCGCGCAGGTGGCGATCGCGGGAATGGCTGTCGCACGCCAGCGGCCTGCGACTGCGAACGGCGTCGTCTTCATGCTGATCGAGGACGAGTTCGGCCCGGTCAACCTGATCGTGCCGCCGTCGGTCTACGACAAGCACCGAGCAATCGTCCGCAGCGAGCCGCTCGTCCTCGCGCGAGGACGCTTCGAACGGATCGAGCGCAACCAGAACGTCCTCGTTCGCTCGCTCGAGACACTCGGGCCGCTCGCGCGCCGGATCTCGGAGGAGTCCGAAGTGGGGGCGAGCCTGCCGAGTGCCCACCACTTCGGCCACCGCTGACTCAGTAGGCCACCGTCGGCTTCTCGTCGGGGGCCCGCTGGTCGATCGAGCGTCCATCGTGCTGGCTGAGGTTGAAGGCGGTGTTCACCAGCGCGACATGGGTGAATGCCTGCGGAAAGTTCCCGAGCTGTCGGCGCTTCTCGGGGTCCCATTCCTCCGCCATCAGACCGAGGTCGTTGCGGAGGTCGAGGAGCCGCTGGAAGATCTCCTCGGCCTCGGCCTGCCGTCCCTGGAGAGCGAGATTGTCGGCGAGCCAGAAGGTGCATGGCAGAAACGCACCCTCGCCGGGCGGCAGCCCGTCGACTGCCCGTGTCTCTTCGTCATGCATGTACCGGTAGACGAGCTTGTCGCGCACGAGGACCCGCTCGATTGCCGCGACGGTCCCGACCATGCGCGGATCGTCCGCCGGGAGAAAGCCGACGAGCGGGATCATCAGCAAACTCGCATCCAGCCGTGTCGAGCCATACGACTGCGTGAACGAGTTGAGCTCTCCGTCGAACCCCTTTTCACAAACCTCGCGGTGGATCTCGGTGCGGATCTTGCGCCAGCGCTCCACGGGACCGGCGCGGCCGAAGCGCTCGACGGCCTGGACGCCGCGGTCGAACGCAACCCACGCCATCACCTTCGAGTGTGTGAAATGCCGCCGCGGCCCGCGTACCTCCCAGATGCCCTCGTCGGGCTCCTTCCACGCGTGCTCGAGGAAGCCGAGCAGCCGGCGCTGCAACGACCACGCCTCCTTGGACATCTCGAGCTCGTTGACGCGGGCCTGGTGCAATGCGTCGAGGACCTCGCCATAGACGTCCAGCTGAAACTGTCCTGCGGCGGCGTTTCCGACGCGCACCGGCTGCGAGCCCTCGTAGCCCGGCAGCCACGGGAGCGTGAGCTCGGACAATCGCCGCTCACCGGCGACGCCGTACATGATCTGAAGCGCAGACGGATCTCCCGCGGCTGCGCGCAACAGCCAAACACGCCATGCACGCGCCTCTTCGAGATAGCCGGCGTTGAGGAAGGCGAGTAGCGTCAGGGTCGCGTCGCGCAGCCAGCAGTAGCGGTAGTCCCAGTTGCGCTCCCCACCGATCTTTTCCGGCAACGACGTGGTAGGTGCGGCGACGATGCCTCCGGTCGGCGCGTACGTGAGCGCCTTCAAGACCGCCAGCGAGCCCTGAACCTCATCCTTCCATTTGCCGCGGTAGCGGCACCGGTTCGACCAGTCCTCCCAGTACGTCAGCGTCTCGTCCAGCGCATGCTCGGCATCGATCGCGCGCGGCGGTCGCTCGTTCGACGGGTACCACGTGAGCGTGAACGGGATGCGGTCGCCCTTCCGCACCGTGAACTCTCCGATCGTGCGCATGTTCTCGCCGCGGTGATCGACCGGTGTTCGGAAGGACAGCGCGTCCGGGCCTGCAACCGCGATGCGGGCGTCCGCGATCCGCCTCACCCAGGGGATCGTCCCGCCGTAGTCGAAGCGAATGACGAGCTCCGAGAGCATGTCGACGTGGCCGCGCACGCCCTCGACGATGCGCACGATGTCCGGCGCTTTCCCACGCGGTGGCATGAAGTCCAGCACACGAACCGCGCCCGTGTCCGTCTCCCATTCCGTTTCGAGCACGAGGGTGCGCGGGCGATAGCGGCGGCCGCCCTCCCAGGAGTCACCGCGCGGCGCGACGATCCAGCGGCCATGGTCGGAGTCACCGAGAATGGCGGCGAAGCAGGCGCCGGAGTCGAAGCGCGGAAAGCACGCCCAGTCGATCGAGCCGTCGCGCCCGACGAGTGCCGCCGCCTGCAGGTCGCCGATCAAACCGTAGTCCTCGATCCTCGCCATCAGCGATCCTCGATCTCGAGCGCGAAACGGCGGAAGCGGCGCAGCACTCCGCGGTTGAACGCCTGCTCGTACTCCTCCGCTGCGTCCTCGTCGAGGGTCGAAGCGAAGTTGTCGCGAAGGTCGGCAAGCACTTCGGTGGCAGTTTCCACGAGATCGACGTAATCGCCGTAGCGTTCTTCCGCTTCGCTGCGCTCGGCCCGGTTGTAGGAACGCTCGGCCGCAATGCAGTCCTCGATGAGACCGCGTTGCTCCCGTTCGAACAGATCGAGCTGTCGCTCGATCAGGTCGGCGAAACGCACGCGCCTGAGCCTCACGTCAGCTCACGGTAGAGCCGTAGGTGCGCTGCGGCCGCCGCGTCCCAGGTGAGCGCCTCGCGAGCACGCCGCGCCCCGGCTCGTGCGGCCTCGAGTGCGATCGAGCTCTCCAGCAGTTCGCGCGCAGCAGCCGCGAGGGCCTCGACGTCGCCCGCGGGGACGACACGGCCGGCACCGAACCGCTCGATCGGCTCCGCGATTCCCGCGACGTCGTAGGCCACTGCGGGCACCCCGGCGCCGAGCGTCTGCAGGAGCGCGCCGCTCTGGTCGAGCTCTGGTCGATACGGGAAGAGTGCAACGGTCGATTGCCCGAGCGCGCGCTCGAGCTCTGCGCGCGAGAGATACCCGAGACGCCACTCGGCGAGCTCGCCGGCTGCGCTGCGATAACCGTTCACAGCCTCGATCGGATCGCCCGCGACGAGCAGACGGGCACCCTCGATCAGCTTCGTCGCCGCGATCGCGTCGCCGAGACCCTTATAGGGACGGATCGTTCCGAGGCACAGGAGCGTACGTCCGTCGTCGTCGCGTGGCGGATCGCTCGGAAAGACCGGATGCGGGATAACCACTGCTTCGACGCCGAGCGCGCCGAGGCTCTGCCGACCGTGTTCGCTGTGGACGATGACGCGGTCGAACCGTGCGAGCAGTTTGCGCCAGAGCTCGCTCTTCGCGGCCGTCCGCCGTGGCAGGAGGTCATGGGCAGTGAACACCGCCGGGACACGCGGCCTGAAGAGCGCACGGTCGAGCTCGGGAGCCGCGAGCCATTGCATGTGCAGCACGTCGGGCCGGCGCCGCAAGAGAGCGGCCGTGCCCGGGACATGCTCCGCCGCCTTCAACGGCAAACGAAGCCTCGACCGCTTGAAGACACGTGATGACAACGGGTAGAAGAGCTCGCTCCGGCGGTAGCCCTCCGGCTCAGGCGTCTCGCCGAAGCGGAAGCGCGACGTGACCAGCTCGACGTCCACTCCCTGCCGGGCAAGGGACGCGGCGAGCTCATGGTCGTAGGCCGGCGTGAAGGCCGGAGGGTCGGAGATGACAACGCGCATCCGCAGTACAGTAGAACGCCTGCTTGTCCGGACCTGGAACCTCTTCCACGGGAACACGCAGCCGCCGGGCCGGAAGGCGTTCCTCAGGGAGATGGTGCGGCTCGCGAGTAGCGACCGCCCCGACGTCCTCTGCCTGCAAGAGGTACCCGTCTGGGCGCTCGACGAGCTCGACGACTGGAGTGGGCTGACGGCCGTCGGCATCGTCGCCCAGCGCCCGACCTTCGGACCGTTCCCATCGAACGCCGAGCTGGGGCGGATCGTCACCGAGCTCGACCACGGGCTGCTGCGCTCTGCCTTCACCGGGCAGGCGAACGCGATCCTGCTCGGACCGGCCCTCCGTGTAGTGGAGTCCCGGCACGTGATCCTGAACCCGCTTCGCTTTCGCCGCGCGCAGGCTCGCCGCCTCGGCCTCGGCATCGTCCCGAGGCTCGCCTGGGGGAAGGAGCGCCGCGTCCTGCAGGCCGTCCGCGTCCGCAGCAGCGACGAGACGCTCGTGATCGCGAACATGCACGTGACCGGTTCGCGCGACAAGCGCATTCCCGATGCCGAGCTGCTGCGTGGTGCGGTGTTCGTCGACGGGCTGGCGCGGCCGGACGAGCCGGTGGTCCTCTGCGGGGACTTCAACCTCAGCGTGCGCAACTCCCGGATGCTGGTCGATCTGACCACGCCGGAGTGGGGGTTCGACGGCCCGACTCAGAGCGGGATCGATCATGTTCTCGTTCGCGGGCTCGACGCGGGCGCGCCGAGCGTCTGGCCGAAAGAGCGGCGCCTACTCGACGGAAAGGTGCTCTCGGATCATGCGCCGGTCGAACGGGAGGTTGCATGACCTTCGAGGAGGCCCGCGCCGAATTCCCGGTGCTCGAGCGCTTCGCCTATCTGAACGCGGGCACGCTCGGCCCCCTGTCACGTCCCACCATTGCTGCATTGGAGGAGCGTCTGCGCTTCGACCAGGGCTATGGGCGAGGCGGAAAAGCGTGGTTCGAGAGCGTGCTCACATTGCGCGCCACGATCCGCAAGCAGCTGGCAGCTCTGGTCGACACGACGCCGGACCGCATCGCGCTCACGAGCTCGACGACCGATGGGTGCAACATCGTTGCGTCGGGCCTCGAGCTTGGCCCCGGAGACGAGATCGTCACGACCGACTCCGAGCATCCGGGCCTGCTCTTGCCGCTCCACGTCTCGGGCGCGGAGGTGCGGGTCGCCGAGGTTGCAGGACGAACGACTTCGGCTGCGCTCGACACGATCATGTCCTCCGTCACACCGCGCACGAAGCTGCTCGCCCTTTCGCACGTCCTCTGGACCACCGGGCAGGTGATGCCGGTGCACGAGCTGAAGCGCGAGAGCGGGCTGCCGGTTCTTGTCGACGGTGCGCAGTCTGTGGGCGCAATCCCCGTCGACGTCGGCGACCTCGACTACTACACGGTCTCCTGCCAGAAGTGGCTCTGCGGCCCCGAGCCGCTCGGGGCGTTGTACGTGCGCGACCCTGAGGGACTCGACGTTGCGATTCCGAGCTACTTCGCCCAGAAGTCGATCGAACCGGACGGGACGTTTGTCCCCGCGGAGGGTGTTGCGCGCTTCGACTCCGGTTGGCTCGCGACGCCGTCGCTTGCGGGGCTTCAGGCAGCGCTCGAAGGTGCGCCCGACTGGCGCCACGACCGCGCGGCCGAGATCGCCGAGCTCTGCCGGAGCGCGCTGCGCGAGCGCTACGACGTGGTGGGTGACGGAACCGCGACGCTGGTCTCGTTCGTCCCGGCCGGCGAGGCGTCCGCGGAGGCGGCGCGGCTGTACGAGGCCGGCGTCGTCGTGCGCGACCTCCCGGGAACCGGGTGGCTCCGCGCGTCGTGCGGGTGGTGGAACAACGAGGAGGACGTCGAGCGCCTGGTGAACGCTCTGTCGAGCTGAGCGTCAGGCAGCGGAGTCGGCGGCAGTCCGCAGACCGAGCTGGGGAGCGATCGGCTGCATCGCCTCGACGACGTTCCGAATGTGGTCGTCGAGCTCGAGACCGAGGCCTTCCGCGCCTGCATACACCTCGTCCCTGTGCACGCCGGCCGCGAACGACGGCTGTTTGAGCTTTTTCTTGACCGACTTCGGCTCGAGGCCGTCGATCCCGGTCGGACGGACGAGACCGCAGGCATGCACGAATCCGGACAGCTCGTCGCAGGCGAACAACGTCTTCTTCAGCTGGGTGTCCCGCGGCATTTCGAGATGCTCGGCGTGGGAGAGCACCGCCTCGATCACCTCATCGGGATAGCCCTCCTCGCGGAGGATCGGCGCGCCGTCCTGCGGGTGCTTGTCGAGCGTGGGATGGATCTCGTAGTCGAAGTCGTGCAGGAGGGCAACGACTCGCCAGAGCTCCTCGTCCTCGCCGAAGTGCCTCGCGTACCACGCCGTCGAGGCCTCGACCGCGAGCGCATGACGCAGCAAGGCCTCGCTCTGCGTGTGCTTGGTGAGCGTCTCCCAGGCCCGTTCGCGTGTCGGTTCCACGGCGTGGGTAGGCTACCGCGATGTCTCAGACCGCCGTCATCGGGCGCGCGGCAGAATGCTTCGTCATCGACGGCGGACGGCCGCTGCAAGGCCGCATCCGCGCCGCCGGGAACAAGAACGGAGCGCTGCCCATCCTGGCTGCGTGCCTGCTCACGTCCGAGCCAGTCACGCTCCACAACGTTCCGCGCATCGCCGACGTCGAGACGATGCTGGAGCTCCTGAACGACGTCGGCGCCGACGTTGACTGGACCGGGCCGAACGACGTTCAGGTTCACGCCGCGGACGTGACGAAGCACGAGCTCGACGAGGAGCTCTGCAGCAGGATGCGCGCCTCGTTCCTGCTGGCGGGCCCGTTGCTCGCGCGTCTCGGGACGGTGAGTGTCCCACCACCAGGCGGGGATGTGATCGGCCGTCGGCGGCTCGATCCGCATATTCATGCCTTCCGCGAGATGGGCGCGCAGATCGAGGTTGGCCGACGCTACGAGATGCGAGGCGGCTCGCTCAAGGGCCACCACATCTTCCTCGACGAGGCGAGCGTGATGGCGACCGAGAACGCGGTCATGGCCGCCGCGATCACTCCGGGCGAGACGGTGATCGGGAACGCTGCGTGCGAGCCGCACATCCAGGATCTCTGCCGCTTCCTCCAGTCGCTCGGGGCACAGATCGAAGGGATCGAATCGAATGTCCTACGCATCACCGGCGTCGACTCGCTGCGAGGTGGCGACTGGGAGATCGGCCCCGACCACATCGAAGTGGGAAGCTTCATCGGCCTCGCGGCGATTACCGGCGGCGACGTGACGATCGACGCGGTCAAGCAGGCCGACCTCGTCTCGATCCTGCACGGTTTCGAGAAGTTCGGCGTTCACGTCGAGCGTGGCGACGACTTCGTGCGCGTGCCGCCGCGGCAAGAGCTCGTCGTCCAGGACGATCTCGGCGGTCACATCCCGAAGATCGAGGACGGGCCCTGGCCCGCGTTTCCCTCCGACCTCACATCGGTCGCACTCACCATCGCGACCCAGTCGGCCGGGACGATCCTCATGTTCGAGAAGATGTTCGAGAACCGCCTCTTCTTCACGGACAAGCTCGTGAGCATGGGCGCGCGCATCATCCTCTGCGATCCGCACCGTGCCGTCATCACGGGACCGTCGAAGCTCAGCGGGCAGCGCATGGAGAGCCCGGACATCCGTGCCGGGATGGCGATGCTGCTCGCGAGTCTCTGCGCGGACGGATCGTCGACGATCGGCGCCGTGTACCAGATCGACAAGGGCTACGAACGGATCGACGAGCGCCTTCGCGCGCTCGGTGCGCAGATCGAACGCGTCGACGCCTGAGACCGACCGACCGGGTACGCTCCCTCCCCATGGCTGCGACCGGACAGGGCCGCGCGAGCGCGCGGGTCAAGGTTGGCGGGCGCGGCGAGACCAACGTCGCAACCGGCCTGCCGGTGCTCGATCACCTGCTGGCGACGCTGGCGGTCTACGCGTCGTTCGACCTCGCGCTCGAAGTCGAGCCGGGCTCGGCGGAGATGGAGATCACCGCGGCCGCGCGGTCGCTCGGCGAAGCCCTGCACGAGCCGCTCCGCGCCGACGGTGCCCGCGGTCACGGCTCGGCGGTCGTCCCGGCCGACGAGGCGCTCGCGCATGTGGCGCTCGAAGCTTCCGGACGGCCGCTGCTCGTCTCGAACGTGGACCTGTCCCAGGCGCGGATCGCCGGGCTCGCCGGAGATCTGGCCGCACGCTTTCTCGAGGAGCTCGCCCAGACCGCCGGTCTCACGCTGCACGTACGGCTCGTGGAGGGAAAGGACACGCAGCACGTCCTCGAAGCGATCTTCAAGGCGCTCGGCGTCGCACTCGCGCAGGCTTGCCGACCGCGAAGGAGGAAGGACGAATGAAAGAGGTGGTACGCACCGAGGCCGCACCCGCGCCGTTCCAGGGCGCGCCGTACTCCCAGGCGATCAAGGCGAACGGGTTCGTCTTCGTCGCCGGCCAGGTCGCCCTGAAGCCGGGAGATCACGAGATCACCGGCGAGACGATCCAGGAGCAGACCGAACAGGCCCTCGCAAATCTCGGTGCGATCCTGGAGGCCGCAGGAAGCGGGTTCGACCGACTCGTCAAGACGACCGTCTTCCTCCAGCACCTCGATGACTTCCAGGGCATGAACGAGGTGTACGCATCGAAGGTGGGCGACCAGCCGCCCGCCCGCTCGACCGTCGAGGTCGCCAAGCTCCCATCGGGTGCCCTCGTCGAGATCGAGGCAATCGCCCTGATCTAGCCGTGGACCGCACAATCGAGGACTTCGTGCGAGGCCTGGGCCTCGACGCGTACCTCGTCGGCGGCGCCGTACGGGACGAGCAGCTCGGGCTCGACTCGAAAGACGCGGACTTCGTTGTCCCCGGCGTCGACTACGAGGGCCTCCGCGCCGCGCTCGAACCACACGGCAGGGTGGAGGACCTCGAGGTCGCGGGCCGTCGAGTCGGCGCGCGTCTCTATCCGAAGGACCGCCAGGTACGGGCTCTGGCACCGGCGGGGATCGAGTTCGCGCCGCCCCGCGCCGAACGCAGCACCGGTCCGGGCCGCCACGACTTCGAGATCGTCGCCAACCCGGACATCTCGATCGAGGACGACATGGGCCGCCGCGACTTCACCGTGAACGCGATGGCGAAGCGGCTTGCGACCGGTGAGGTCGTCGACCCGTTCCACGGCGCCGAGGATCTGAAGAACGGCGTGCTCCGGACCGTGCGCCCGCGGAGCTTCGCCGAGGATCCCCTCCGGCTGGTGCGGGGACTCCGCCTCGTCTCGCAGCTCGGTCTCGAGCCCGAGAAGGACACCTTGCGCCAGATCCGCGAGGCGGCTCCAAGCATTCGACTCGTCTCCGCCGAGCGCGTCGGCGGCGGTCTTCACTCGGATGGAATGGGAGAGCTCTCGAAGTTGCTGCTCGGCCGCGAGCCCGCCAGGGCCCTGCGGCTCGCGCGCGACACCGGTGTCCTCACCGCGCTGCTCCCGGAGTTCGAGGCCACGCTCGGCTTCGAGCAGAACAGTACGCGCCAGCATCTGCCGCTCGACGAGCACATCTTCGCGGTCGTCCAGGCGGCAGCTGATGCGAACGCGCCGCTCACGGTGCGCCTCGGCGCGCTCCTGCACGATCTCGGGAAGCCGCAGGCGAACGGTACCCACGCGGAGCGCAGCGCCGACCTCGGAGCAGCGGTGCTGCGCAGGCTTCGCTACCCGACCCGGCTGCGCACGTACGTGACGCGGCTCGTGCGAGCGCACTCGTTCCCGCTCGAGAACATCGACGAGCTCTTCGCGCGCCGTTTCCTCCGCGAATACGGGGACGAGCTCGCGTTCGACCTCGTCACGCACAAAGAGGCGGACCTGCGCGGAAAGCAGGTTGCGCAGGATGAGCTTGATGCTGCAGCGAAGCTGCGCGTCCTGCTCGAGCAGGAGCGTGTGCAGCCACACCGCCTGACCGACCTTGCCGTCGACGGCGCAGACCTGATCGCACTGGGTTACGAGGAAAGCCCCGCGGTCGGGGAAACGCTCGAGGCGCTGCTCGATGCGGTAGTCGAAGATCCGGCCCTCAATACACGCGACGAGCTGATCGAGCGGGCACAGGCTCGGCTCAGGTGAGCGTCACGCTCATCCCGTGGGATGCAGGAGAGCCGTACACGGTCGCCTTCTCGACGCGCCGTGGCGGAGTGAGCAGCGGTCCGTTCGACTCCCTCAATCTCGGCCTGCGCACACACGACGACCCTGAGAACGTCGACGAGAATCGCCGCCGGCTCTGTGAGGCAGTCGGCGCCGATGCAGCGCGTCTCGCCATGAACCGCCAGACGCACTCTGCGCTCGTGAACCGTGGCCAGCCTGCCGAACGCGGCCGCGACGGCGACGGCCTGTGGACCGATGAGCGCGGCGTGCCGCTGCTGGCGCTCTCCGCCGATTGCCTGCCGATCGCTCTCGTGCGACAAGACGGGAGCGTCCCCGGGCTGGCGCTGCTGCACGCCGGTCGGATCGGTCTGCTCGCAGGGATCGTCGAGGCGGGCGTCGCCGCCCTCGGTGGCAGGGTCGCGGCGGCGGTGGGACCGGGAATCGGTCCCTGCTGTTACGAAGTCGGCGACGAGATCGCCGGCGCATATCGCGCGCGCTTCGGCAACGAGGCGCTGCGCGGACGGAATCTCGATCTCTGGTTTGCAGCCGAGCGAGTGCTGCATGACGCCGGCGTCGAGTCGGTCGAACGGTTCGACATGTGCACCGCCTGCGATCCGGAGTGTTTCTACTCGCACCGCCGCGACGGCCCGATCACCGGACGGCAAGGAGTGATCGGCTATGTCACCTGAGGTCATCCGCGCGAATTACGAGCGCATTTGCGCGGAGGTCGGCGAGACCGTCACAGTCGTTGCGGCGACGAAGTACGTTGCGCCGGCCGATCTGGGTGCGCTCGCGGAAGCCGGCATCGAGGTCGTCGGTGAGAACCGCGCGCAAGATCTCGAACGCAAGCACGCCGAGTACGGCGACGCGTTCCGCTGGCATTTCATCGGCCACCTCCAGTCGAACAAGGTGAAGGTGGTCAATCGCGTCTGCGAGCTCGTGCACTCACTCGACTCCGAGTCCGCGGCACGCCGGCTGACCGTCCCGGCCCTCGTCGAGGTCAACCTCGCAGGCGAGACGTCGAAGTCCGGGATCGAGCCCGACCAGCTGCGGGCGTTCCTTTCGTCCCATGCCGACGTGCGCGGCTTGATGACGATGCCTCCCGCCACGGGCGATCCCGAGTCGTCGCGTCCCTACTTCCGGCGCCTCCGTGAGCTCGCCGAGGAGCACGGCCTGGCCGAGCTGTCCATGGGGACGAGCCAGGACTACAAGGTCGCTGCAGAGGAGGGAGCGACGCTCGTCCGCGTGGGCTCAATCCTGTACGGGGAGTAACATTTCGCGCGAGATGGGCTTTGCGGACGTCTGGAACAAGACCCTCGTCTACTTCGGCATCGCCGAGGAAGAGGACTGGGACGAAGACGCCTACGTCACCGACGAGGACCTCCAGCGGAGCTATGCCGAGCGCCCGAACGTGCGGCGGCTCGCCCCTCGCCGGCGAGAGCGCGAATTCGACGACTGGACCGATCCCGAGCCCACGAACGACCGGACGGCCGTGCTGCGGCCCCGCGTCGCCGCTGTCCCGTCGCCCGCCTCGGTCCGCGTGCATCTGGTCGTGCCGCGAAGCTTCAACGACGCGCAGCAGATCGCCGACAAGTTCAAGGAATCGATTCCGGTGATCCTCAATCTCCAGAGCTCCGACCAGGATCTCTCGAAGCGACTCATCGATTTCGCGAGCGGGCTGACCTACGCCCTCGACGGGGGCATGCAGCGCGTCGCCGACAAGGTGTTCCTGCTGACGCCGCGAAATGTCGAGGTGTCCGCCGAGGAACGCGCACGCTTGCTCGAGCGCGGCGGCTTCTTCAACCAGGCGTAGGAAACCGGCCATTCATGCCGAAATGACGGGGATGGCCTCCGTTGCCATGCTCGGCTTGCTCTACGACGCGGTCGACAGCGTCGTCAGCTTCGTGCAGGTCTTCATCTACGTCTATTCGATCCTGATCCTCGCCTACATCATCACCTCGTGGGTGCGGCTGCCGTACTCGGTGTGGCTGAACAGGATCCAGCGCTTTCTCTACGACGTTTGCGATCCGTACCTCCGGATCTGGCGCCGGATCCTGCCGACCTTCGGGCCGCTCGATCTCTCGCCGGTCGTCGGCGTCGCGTTCCTCTACATCATCTCGAACATCCTCAGCCGGCTGCACTGAAAGGGGGAGACTCATGACACTCGCTCCCGTCGAGATCCGACACGTCAAACCCGGAAGAAGCTTCATCGGCGGTTACAAGAGAGGGGCGATCGACGACTTGCTCGACGAGATTGCCGCCAGCTACGAAGACGTCTGGCGCGAGCGCGCCGATCTTGCGGACAAGGTCGAACAGCTCGAGGACGATCTCGTGCGCTTCCGTGAGCTCGAGGGCCTGTTGCGAACGACGCTCGTCTCCGCGGAGAAGGCGGCCGTCACGCTCAAGGACCAGGCTCGTAGAGAGGCGGATCTGATCGTCGAGGAGGCACGATCCGAAGCCCGGGCGATCACGCGCAACGCGCGCGGTGACCACGACCGGTTGCTGGTCGAGGTGCGGCGCATGCGTGCGCTGCTCCAGGCCGCCCTCGCCCTCGTCGACGAAGAGCCGCCGGCCGAGGTCGAGGCGGCATAGACCCGGAGCTAGACTCCCTGCATGGAAGCCCTTTCCACGCGGCTGAGGCTCCGCGTCTCGCCGGGTGCGACGCGCGGGGGCGTCGTCGGCCGCCACGGTGACGCGTGGAAGCTGCGGGTCGCTGCGCCGGCGGAGGGCGGGCGCGCGAACGACGCGGTCGTGCGACTCCTCGCGGAGGCGCTTGCGCTGCCGCGCGACGCGGTGACACTCGTTTCAGGTCACGGCGCACGGGACAAGATCGTCCGACTGACAGGTCTCGGCCCATCACAGATCGAGCGGCGCCTGACTGCGGCGGCCGGAGAGGAGCAGCGGTGACGATCAACACCGAGCAGTTCCGCGTCGTGCTCCTCGAGGAACGCACGCGGGTCCAGGCTGCGCTCGAGAACCTCCGCGAGGAGACGGCCGGCACCCTCTACGACGACGCAGGCGAGGAGTCGGCGTACGACAACCACCTCGCCGACACGGCGACCGAAACGTACGACCGAGAGCTCGACTACACCCTCGAGGAGAACTCCGGGCACGTCCTGCAGGAGATCGAAGCGGCGCTGAAGCGCATCGACGAGGGCACCTACGGCATCTGTACGAACTGCGGGAAGCAGATTCCCGAGGAGCGGCTCGAGGCGCTTCCCTGGGCGACGCTGGGCATCGACTGCCAGCGCAACCTGGAGCGCGGTTGACCGAGCGCGTCACGACGCGACCGGCCGACATCCGCGTCGGTTCGACGACGGACGGGCTGACACCGATCTCGGTCGCCGAGCGCAAGTACGGTGCAAGCTGGCCGCAGTGGCTCAGCCTCGGCTCGGTAGCGCTCGCCGCTCTTGGTGCGGACCAGCTGACGAAGTCGATCGTCACCAGCCGCCTCGACTTCAACGACCAGGTGCACGTCGCCGGTCCGTTTTCGATCCACCACGTCACGAACTCGGGAATCGCCTTCGGCCTCTTCGCGAGCGCGACCTCGCTCGTGATCCTGCTGACGGCGCTTGCGGTCGCGTGGATGCTCTACTTCTTCGCCCGCTCGGGATCGCGTCATCCGGTGCTCCCGGTCGCACTCGGCCTCGTGATCGGCGGCAGCGTCTCGAATCTGCTCGATCGTGTCCGGCTCGGCCACGTCACGGACTTCCTCGACTTCCGCTACTGGCCGGCGTTCAATCTCGCGGACACGTTCATCGTCGTCGGCGTCGCGGCTCTCTTGCTCGCGTTGGTGGCGTCCGACCGGAATGCCGGCCGGCCGCAGCGCGTGCGTGAAACTCCGCGTCCCTGACGAGGCTGCGGGCGAGCGGCTCGACCGCTTTCTCGCATCGCTCCCGGAGGTCGGCTCGCGAAGCGTCGCCGAACGCCTGCTGGAAGCACAGGCCGTGCTCGTCGATGGGAAGTCGATCGGCAAGAGCCGGCGACTCGTCGGCGGCGAGGAGCTCGAGTTCGACCCGCCAGTGCGTGACGGGACGGCGGAGCTCGTTCCGGAGCCGATGGATCTCCGGATCGCCTACGAGGACGAGGATCTCGTGGTCGTCGACAAGCCGGCCGGGCTCGTCGTTCACCCTGCACCCGGGCATGCGACCGGGACACTCGTCCACGGACTGCTCGAGCATGACGTCGCGGGCGGAGATGCCGACCGGCCCGGCATCGTGCACCGGCTCGACCGTGACACGTCTGGGCTGATGGTGGTCGCGCGCTCGGAGGAGGCGCACAGCCGGCTGCAGGAGCTCGTGCGCGGCCATGAGCTCGATCGCCACTACGTCGCGCTCGTCGTCGGGCGACCACGGTCGCGCAACGGCCGGATCGAAGCGCCGATCGGCCGCGACCGGCGCGACGCTCTGCGGCATTCGCTCGACACCGACACGCCCCGCGATGCGGTCACGCACTTCGCGGTCCGTGAGCTCCTGCCGCGCCACTCGTTGCTCGACATCCGGCTCGAGACGGGGCGGACCCACCAGATCCGGGTCCACCTCGCGGCGATCGACCTCCCGGTGGCCGGAGATCCTGTCTACGGCCGAGCCCACGAGCTCGAGCTCGACCGCCAGTTCCTCCATGCCGGCCGGCTCGCCTTCCCGCACCCTTTCAGGGACGAACGGGTGGACGTGGAGTCGCCGCTTCCTCCCGATCTGACTGCCGCTCTGGAGCGCGCCAGGCTCGAGAGCTAGATAGAGGCCCGATGTGAAATTCCGCCGGGCCGGATGACGCTCCAGACACGTCGCCGGATCAGCACGCCCGCCCGCGGCACGTAGCGCCGCTACGCACCGCGAACGACCGCACTGCCCGCCTCGGTCTGGAGAGCCCCCGACGTCGGGCGAATTTCACATCAACCCTCCAGCCGCTAGAATGCAGCGGTTTTTCGCACCCGACCCGGCGGATCAACCTGGGTGGCGGTGCCGGCGTTAGACGGATGCCGGTTCCAGCCAGGCCCGCCGGAAGCACTGACAACTAACCAGAAAGGGGACCTGATCCCGATGTCCGTCGTCACTATGCGCGAGCTGCTGGAGGCTGGAGTTCACTTCGGCCACCAGACGCGACGCTGGAATCCAAAGATGCGCCGCTTCATCTTCACCGAGCGGGGCGGCATCTACATCATCGACCTGCAGAAGACGCTCCAGCTGCTGGAAGAAGCACATGAATTTGCCCGCAACATCGCGGAGCGCGGAGGCTCGATCCTCTTCGTCGGCACGAAGAAGCAGAGCCAGGGCGCCGTCGAGGAACAGGCGAAGCGCGTCAACATGCCGTACGTCAACCACCGCTGGCTCGGTGGGCTCCTGACGAACTGGCGCACGATCTCCGACCGCATCGACCGGCTGCACGAGCTGCGTCGCCTGAAGGAGGAAGGCCAGCTCGACCTGCTGCCGGCGAAGGAGCGCATCTCGATGCTCGGCGAGCTCGAGAAGCTCGAGGAGAACCTTGGTGGGGTCGCAGACATGAAGCGGCAGCCTGACGCCATCTTCATCGTCGATTTGCGCAAGGAACAGCTCGCGGTGCGCGAGGCGAAGCGGCTGAACCTGCCTGTCGTGGCGCTCGTCGACACCAACTGCGATCCGGACGAGGCCGACTACGTCATCCCCGGCAACGACGATGCCATTCGCTCCTGCGACCTGATCGTTCGCGCGATCGCAGATGGAATCGCCGCTGGGCAGCAGAAGGCGACGCCCGCCGACTTCGCGCCGGCGCCCGCGACGAACGGGGCGGCGTCCGAGACTCCGGCGGCGGCGTCCGAGACTCCGGCGGCAGCGTCGGAGGCTCCGGCGGACACGGCTGCAGAGGAGCCGAAGGAGGAGCCGACTGCCGAGAAGGGCCGCACGGATGGCTGAGATCTCCGCAGCACTCGTCAAAGAGCTCCGCGACCAGACCGGCGCGCCGATGATGGACTGCAAGCGCGCGCTGCAGGAGACGAACGGCGACATGGACGCCGCAGTGCGCGTCCTTCGCGAGAAGGGCATGGCGGGCGCCGCCAAACGCTCCGACCGCGAGACGCCCGAAGGCAAGGTCGGCTACCGGCTCGCTGATGAAAACAAGCGAGGCACCATGGTGGCGGTCGGTTGCGAGACCGAGCCCGTCTCGAACAACGAGGAGTTCCTCGCCTTCGCCGAGAAGGTGCTAAAGGCCGTCGAGGCCGACGGCCCTGGCGCAGAGGCGGCGCTCGACGAGGAGCGTGTCCTGCTGGCTGGCAAGCTCGGCGAGAACATCGTGGTCACCGGCACGGTCCGCTTCGAGGCCGTGAACGGCGGGATGATCGCGGCATATGCACATCCGCCGCGCAACAAGATCGGCGTGCTGCTGCAGATGCGCGGTGGCTCGGACGAGCTCGCGCGCAAGGTCGCCATGCACATCGCCGCGCTCCGGCCGAACTGGATCGGGCGCGTCGACGTGCCGGAGGAGACGATCGCACAGGAACGCGAGATCTACGCCGGGTCAGACGAGGTGCAGTCGAAGCCGGAGCAGGCACGGGACAAGATCGTCGAGGGGATGCTGAACAAGCGCTTCTTCGGAGCGAACGTGCTCGACGACCAGGAGTGGATCCACGATTCCTCCAAGAAGGTCGGCGACGCGCTCGGCGAGGAGGGCGCGGAGGTGCTGGAGTTCGAGCGGTTCGAGCTGAGCGGCTGAGCGTGACCGTCCAGCCGGAAGAGACGCTGGCCGCGCCGGAGGAGGCGCGGTCGATGTTCCGCCGCATCCTGTTGAAGCTGTCGGGCGAGTCGCTGATGGGTGACCGCGACTACGGAATGGATCGTTCGACCATCGACTCGATCGCCGAGGAGATCGTGGACGTCCAGACCTCGGGGGTCGAGATGGCAATCGTCGTCGGCGCCGGCAACATCTATCGCGGCATGGCTGCTGCGGCCGACGGCATGGACCGCGCAACGGCCGACTACGCGGGGATGCTCGCGACGGTGCTCAACGCGCTTGCCCTGCAGGATGCACTCGAGGATCGCGGGGCACACACCCGCGTGCTCTCTGCGCTCGAGCTGAAGGAGGTCGCGGAGCCGTACATTCGCCGCCGCGCCATCCGCCACCTCGAGAAGGGACGCGTGGTCATCTTCGCGGCCGGCACGGGCAACCCGTTCTTCACGACTGATACGGCCGCGGCGCTTCGGGCTCTCGAGATCAATGCGGACGCCATCCTGATGGCGAAGCACGGCACCATCGGGGTCTACGCCGACGATCCGCGCCTCGATCCGGATGCTCTGTTCCTCCCAGAGCTGACGCACCGGGAAGCCCTCGAGCGGAACCTCCGGGTGATGGACACCACGGCGCTGTCGCTCTGTATGGACAACAATCTTCCGATCTACGTCTTCCAGCTCGCCCGGGGCAACATCCGCCGGGTCCTGGAAGGCGAACGGATCGGCACGATCATCTCGACGCCGGCAAAGGAGGAGCGCTGAATGGCTACGGCCGACCAACTGATCGAGGACGCCCAGAAGCGCATGGACGCAAGCGTCGAGCACACGAAGACCGAGTTCAACACGGTTCGCACCGGCCGAGCGTCTGCGGCGCTTCTCGACCGGGTGCAGATCGAGTACTACGGCCAGCAGACTCCGCTCAAGCAGCTTGCGACGATCAACGTCCCGGAGCCCCGGCTGCTGACCATCCAACCGTTCGACCCCAGCTCGGTGAAGGCGATCGAGAAGGCTCTCCTGGAGTCCGACCTCGGGCTGACGCCGTCGAACGATGGCAAGGTGATCCGGCTGCCGATGCCGCAGCCGACCGAGGAGCGGCGCGTCGAGCTCGTCAAGGTCGTGCGGAAGATCGCGGAGGAGGGGCGGGTCGCGGTGCGAAACGTGCGTCGTGACACCGTGCAGCACCTGAAGGACCTGAAGGAAGTCGGCAGCGACGACGAGCGCCGCGCCGAGGAACGCGTCCAAAAGCTGACCGACGGCCACACGAAGACGATCGACGATCTGCTGAAGCACAAAGAAGCCGAGATCATGGAGGTCTAGCCCGGGGAAAATGCTGTGCATTTTCCCCGGATCTCCGAAAGACCTTCGCTTCGCTCGGTGAAGTAAACACATGAGTCTCCTCACGAAGATCAGGACACTGCGGCACGTCCGTCCGGCTCCCGAGCCGGACCTGCCGGACGTCGCGCACGCGGTCGCGATCATCATGGACGGCAACGCCCGGTGGGCGCGCAAGCGTGGGCTGCCGATCGCCGCGGGTCACCGTGCCGGCACGAAGGCATTGCGCCGCACGGTCGAGGCCGCAATCGACCTCGGCGTCGACTCACTGACGGTGTACGCGTTCTCGACGGAGAACTGGAACCGTCCGCCCGACGAGGTCAAGCTGCTGATGGAGATCTTCACGGAGACGATCGAGCGTGAGCTTCCCGACCTGGTCCGCCAGGGGGTGCGCACACGCTTCATCGGTAGGCGCGATCGTGCGCCCGCCGCGTTGCAGGAGCGCATGGCTGCGCTCGAGCGCGAGACCGAAGGCAACGACCGCCTCGATCTCTGGATCGCCTTCGACTACGGCGGACGCGCAGAGATCATCGATGCGGCAAACCGTGCAGTTGCGGCGGGCGTCGAGGTCGACGAGGAAACCTTCGCGACGTATCTCACGGCGCCCGACATGCCCGACCCCGATCTGCTGATCCGTACGTCCGGCGAGCTGAGGATCTCGAACTTCCTCCTGTGGCAACTCGCCTACGCCGAGCTCGTCTTCGTCGACACGCTTTGGCCCGACTTCGGCGAGGACCAGCTCCGCGCCGCACTCGATGACTACGCCCGCCGCAGGCGCCGCTTCGGCGGCCGGTAATGGGCCCCCTCGTGTCGCGCGTGCTGGTCGCGCTCGTCGGCGTGCCAGTCGTGCTGCTGATCGTGTGGGCGGGCGGCTGGTGGCTCTTTGCGCTTGCCGGAGTCGCGGCGGTGCTGGCGCTGCACGAGTACTCGCTCATGATCCGCACGTTGCGGCCGGTGATCCTCGCGGCGTATACGGGTGCGCTCCTGTCGCTGCTCGGCGCCCAACTCGGGGGTCTGGACTGGACGGCGGCCGGCTTCCTCAGCACGATGGTGCTCGCGTTTCTGCTCCACTGGATCGCGACGACCCGCCAATCGGCCACCGTTGCAATCGCAGCGACGGTGCTCGGCGCGGGTTGGGTCGGGCTCTGTCTCGCGCATCTTGTCCTGCTGCGCGAGATTCCTCACGACGGCAAGCTCGCGACCTTCACCGTGCTGATCGCCGTCTGGGCGGGTGACATCGGCGCCTTCTTCGCAGGCCGGCTGATCGGCCGGCACAAGCTCGCGCCGGCGCTGTCGCCGGGAAAGACCTGGGAGGGGTTCCTCTTCGGGACGGCCACGACGATCTTCGTCGCGTTCGTCGCGCTCTACAAGGAGGACTACCTTTCGATTCCACAGTCCATCCTGCTCGGCGCGGTGATCGCGGTGGCCGCACCGCTTGGCGACCTCTTCGAGTCGGCGCTCAAGCGCGACATGCAGGTGAAGGACAGCGGCCGCCTGCTCGCGGCGCACGGCGGCGTCCTCGATCGAATCGACTCGCTCCTCTTCGCGGCCGTCGCCTCGTACTATCTGTTGCGCGCCTTCAACGCCGCCTAGAGACGCTTGGCGTAGCGGACTTCGGGTAGGTGAAAGCCGAACAGCTCGATCTCACGCGCCGTCCCGTCTGTCACCCAGCCTGCGAGCTCGTAGAAGCGCCGCGCACGTGGGTTGTCGTCCAGGACCCAGAGGATCGCCGTCATGTGTCCGAGCTCCCGTAGGCGCTGCTCGCCCGCCTCGATCAGCGCGCGTCCGATTCCGGTGCCCCAGCTGTCGGGATGCACGTAAAGGGAGAACAGCTCGGCGTCGGCGTCCTCGTCGCGGCTGGCCCCGACGTCGATGAACCCGATGATCACGCCTGCTTCTTCGGCGACGAACGTCGGCGGCCAGCGGCGCCAGCCGGGGGCGCGCTGGTCGACGGAAAGCGCCGCCAGCTGGTCAGCGGGAAGTGCGTGCGCGTAAGCCGCCTGCCACGTCTCGACATGGACACGGGCGGCGCCGTCCGCATCCTCCGGTGTTCCGGGGCGGATCATCGCGGCGAACCTACACTTCCCGGGGTGAAGAGAATCGCGCTCCTGGGCGCCACCGGCTCGATCGGGCGCCAGGCGCTGGAGATCATCGACGACCACCCAGAGCTGGAGCTCTGTGCCGCCTCTTCGGGCTCGCAGCCGATCGACGGCCTTGCGCCCGTGACGCAGGTCGGCGGCGACCTGACCGAGCTGCTCGAGCGGGCTGCACCGGATCTCGTCCTGAACGCGGTGGTCGGCTTCGCCGGCTTGCCGGCAACGTTGTGGGCGCTCGAGCGCGGCGTCGATCTCGCGCTCGCGAACAAGGAGAGCCTCGTCGCGGCCGGAGATCTTGCCCTCGACGCCCAACAGCGCGGGGGAGGGCGTCTCATCCCCGTCGACAGCGAGCACTCGGGGGCGTTCCAGTGCCTTGAAGGCCGGTCGGCCGAGCAGGTCCACTCCCTCGTGCTCACCGCCTCGGGTGGGCCGTTCCGCGGGAGAGCGCGCCAGGACCTCGAAAGCGTCACACCAAACGAAGCGCTTGCGCACCCGACGTGGAACATGGGCCCGAAGATCACGATCGACTCCGCCACGCTCGCGAACAAAGGGCTCGAGCTGATCGAGGCCCATTTCCTGTTCGACCTGCCGTATGACGACATCGACGTTGTCGTGCATCCGACGTCGATCGTTCATGCGCTGGTGCGGTTTCGCGATGGTGCAACGCTTGCGCATCTGGGGTATCCCGACATGCGCGTGCCCATCTCGTACGCCCTCACGTATCCGGATCGCAGCGCCACGCCGCTACCGCCGCTCGACGTTACGGCGGGCTTGACGCTCGAGTTCGAGCCGCCGGATCTCGCGACCTTCCCGCTGCTTGCGCACGCGCGGAGCGCCGGAGAGCAGGGTGGTACCTACCCCGCGGCGTTCAATGCAGCGAACGAGGTCGCGGTCGCCGCGTTCCTCGACGGACGCTTGCCGTTCCTCGCGATCGCCGACGTCGTCGCAGACGCCCTCGCTGAAGCCGACGGCGCGCGCGCACGCCATCTCGACGAGCTCGTGGCCGCGGATACGGCAGCGCGGCGGTCCGCCGAAGGGGCATTGAAGGTCGCATGAACGTCCTGCTCTCGATCCTCGGCCTGGCACTGCTCATCCTGTTGCACGAGGCCGGCCACTTCTTCGTCGCCCGCGCCGTGGGGATGAGGCCGCGGCGGTTCTATCTCGGTTTTCCGCCGGCGCTCGTCAAGGTCACGCGCAACGGCATCGAGTACGGGATCGGCGCGATTCCGCTCGGCGGCTACGTCAAGATCCCGGGGATGCACCGTCCGGCCGCGTCCGATCTGGACATGCAGCTAGGCCCCGCTCTCAAGGAGGACCCGAGCCTCTTCCCGAAGATGGCACGCGTGCAGCGCGGGCTCGAAGGCGGCGATCTAGTCGCCGCGCGCGAAGCGTTGCCGGACCTCGCGGTGGCCGTGGAGGAGACAGACTTGAGCCCGGCGGCCGGAAAAGCGGCGCGACGTGGCGTCGAGGAGCTGCAGGACGGGCTCAGCGACGACGCCTACTGGCGTCAGAGCACGTCGAAGCGCATCGCCGTCATCTTCGCGGGCCCAGGCATGAACATCCTCGTCGCGATCCTCCTAATCGCGACTGCCTATCTCATCGGCGTGCCGGGCGACGCCGACCGCACGGTGAAGAACGTGAAGGCGGACACCCCAGCCGCGCAGATCGGGCTCCAACCGGGCGACACGATCGTCGCGGTGGAAGGGAAGCCCACCCCGAACTTCCCTGCGGTGTCGCAGTACATCCGGGCGTCGAAGGGTGCGCCGATCGAGATCACCGTGCTTCGTGACAGCAAGCCGGTGACGCTCGGCCCGGTGCGGACGAAGAAGATCGGCGACCGGTGGGCGCTCGGGTTCGAGCCGGGCTGGAAGGAGATCCAATACGGCCCGCTGGGCGCGCTCGGACACAGCATCCAGCTCACCTGGTCGGCTGCGAAGGCGACGGTCACGTTCTTACCGCGCTTGATCACGGGCTCCGGCAGGAAGGAGGTCTCGAGCCCGGTCGGCATCATCGACACGTCGAGCCAGGCCGCGGCCCTCACCTTCACGCTCTTTCTTCTGATCCTCGGCCTGATCAGCCTCTCGCTCGCGATCCTGAATCTGCTGCCGCTCCTGCCTTTGGACGGCGGGCACATCCTCTTCTCGATCATCGAGGGCTTACGCGGCCGGGCGGTGGGACGCGAGGTCTACGAACGAGTCTCGGCGATCGGCATCGCCCTCTTCCTGGTGCTGATGTTCATCGGCCTCTCGAACGACATCAACCGTCTCGGCGGGGGGTAGGCCAGCAAGCCGCAAGACCGGTAAAAGGGCGGCGATACACTGGCACCGAGATGGCTTCCGAGCGTCACATCACGGTCGGCGGAGTCCAGATCGGCGGCGGCGCCCCCGTCGTCGTCCAGTCGATGACCCTGACGAAGACGCACGACGTCGAGGCCACGACCGCGCAGATCGCCGCGCTCGCCTCTGCCGGCTGCGAGATCGTCCGCGTTGCCGTTCCGAAGAACGAGGACGCCGAAGCGCTCGGCAGCATCGTGCGCTTCTCCCCGATCCCCGTGATCGCCGACATCCACTTCAACGCGAGCCTCGCACTCAAGGCGATCGACGCAGGCGTCGCGGCGGTCCGGATCAACCCGGGCAACATCGGCGGCTCGGACAAGGTCGCGCAGGTCGTACGCGCAGCGCAGGTCAAGGGGATCCCGATGCGCATCGGCGCGAACTCGGGCTCGTTGCCGAAGCACCTGAACGAGCTGGCGCAGAGCGACCAGGCCGAGGCCCTGGTCGAGGCCGCGCTCGAGGAGGTGCGGCTGCTCGAGAGCCTCGGCTTCCGGGACTTCAAGATCTCCGTGAAGTCCAGCCACGTTCCGACCATGATCCGGGCCTACCGCCTGCTCGCCTCGAAGGTGCCGTATCCGCTGCACCTCGGCGTCACCGAAGCCGGGACACCGTTCGCCGGGTCGATCAAGAGCTCCGTCGGCATGGGTGCGCTCCTCGTCGACGGCATCGGCGACACGATGCGCGTGTCTCTGACGGCCGACCCGGTCGAGGAAGTGCGCGTGGCCTTCGAGATCCTCAAGGCGCTCGGGCTCCGCGAGCGCGGGCCGATCATGATCGCGTGCCCGTCCTGCGGCCGCGACAACGTCGGCGTGCAGACGCTCGCCGAGAACGTCGAGGAACGCCTTCGTGCGTACCCGCAGCACTTCGAGGTCGCGGTGCTCGGTTGCGCGGTGAACGGGCCCGGTGAGGCGGGCGATGCAGACTTCGGAATCGCGGGCGGCCGCGACACCGGCTTCGTCTATGCACACGGGCGTGTGTTGAAGAAGGTGTCGTCGGACATCCTGATCGACGAGCTGTTCGACGAGATCGACAAATGGATCGCAGACGGCATGCAGCGCCCGAAACGTCTCAAGATGGCGAAGCCCGCCGCGCTCGCGATGGCTGAAGCCTCGCTCATCCCGCTCGGCGAGTAGTCTGCCCGGACAACATGATTGCCCGGGCCTCAGAGCTGTTCCTACCGACGCTGCGCGAGCCGCCGTCTGACGCCGAGGCCGCTAGCCACAAGCTCCTTGTGCGGGGCGGGTTCATCCGCCAGGTCGGCGCCGGCCTGTGGACGTTCCTGCCGCTCGGCTGGCGCGTCCACCAGAACGTCGTGCAGATCATTCGCGAGGAGATCAACGCGATCGGCGGGCAGGAGATGCTCGAGCCGGTGCTGACGCCGGCGGAGCTGTGGGAGACGAGCGGCCGAATCGGGATCCCGATCGTCTTCAAGCTCAAGGACCGGGCCGGGCGCGACTACGTGCTCCCGTTCTCGCACGAAGAAACGATGACGTTCCACGCGCGCGAGCTGCAGTCGTACAAGCAACTGCCGCAGCTCTGGTACCACTTCTCGACCAAGGAACGCGACGAACCCCGGCCGCGCGGTGGGCTGTTGCGCGTGCGCGAGTTCATCATGAAGGACTCGTACTCGTTCGACCGCGACGAGGCCGGGCTCGACAGGAGCTTCGAGGCGCACCGGGGCGCGTACGAGCGCATCTGGGAGCGCTGCGGTCTCGATGCGTACTACGTCGAGGCCGAGTCGGGGATCATGGGCGGCCGGGAGTCCTCGGGCTTCATGGCGCCGGCCGAATCCGGCGAGAACATCCTCGTCCGCTGCGAGAACGGCGACTATTACGCAGATTACGATGCGGCCCGCGGGATTCCGCGTTCGCCTGACTTCCCCGATCGGCTGGACCCGCCGGAAGAGATCGAGACGCCCGGCGTGGCGACGATCGAGGCGCTGGCGGACTTCCTCGGCATCGACCCAGCCGCGACGTCCAAGGCGATGCCGGTCATGGTCGGCGAGCGTCCGGTGCTCGCCCTGATCCGCGGAGACGACCGGCTGAGCGAGGAGAAGCTCGTGACGGTGCTGGGCGAGGCGTACCGGCCGATGACGGACGACGAGATCAGAGCGGTCTTCGGCGCCGGAGGCGGGTCCCTCGGTCCCGCCGGTGTGACCATCGACGTCGTCGCCGACGAAGCCCTACGCGAGGGCCAGTTCGTCGCGGGTGCGAATCGCGACGGGTGGCACCTGCGCGGCGTTCAGGCAGGCCGAGACTACAACCCGGAGTTCGCGGACATCCGGCAGGCGAACGCGGGGGATACATGCCCGCTGTGCGGCGGCAAGCTGCTGGAGGAGCCGGCGATCGAGCTCGGGCACATCTTCAAGCTCGGCACGTTCTACTCGGTGCGGTTTGGCGCGACCTTCCTGGACGAGGAGGGCCAGGAAAAGCCGCTCGTGATGGGGAGCTACGGCATCGGACCGGCGCGGACGATGGCGGCGATCGTCGAGCAGCATCACGACGACGACGGCATCGGGTGGCCCGCTTCGGTCGCGCCGTACGACGTGCACATCGTCGTTATCCCCGGTCTGGAAGAGCACGCGCAATCAATCGCGGAAACGCTTTCCGCCGCAGGCTTCGACGTCCTCGTAGACGACCGCGATGCGCGTGCGGGAGAGAAGTTCGCGGACGCCGATCTCATTGGCTGCCCGGTGCGCGTGACCGTGGGGCGAAAGGTCGCCGAAGACGGTACGGTTGACGTTCGCGAGCGCACAAAGGGGGATGACAAGGCGGTGAGCGTAGGTGAGCTCGTCTCGATAGTGCGCGAGATGCTCGGCTGATGGCACGTAAGCGACGCTTCAGCGACGATGCGTTCGGCCCGACGATCGAGCGCCTCATGTCGGAAGCCGGCCTCACGTACCGCTCGCTCGCAGACAAGACGAGGCTCTCGGCGGGCTATCTGAATCACCTGGTGCACGGAAACCGTCCTGTTCCATCAGACGACGTGATCAAGACGCTCGCCCGCGCACTCGGCGTCGAACCAGAGCACTTCCGCGAATATCGCTTGCGCGTGATCACCGACCGGCTCGAGCGCATGCCGGACCTGATCGACAAGCTCTACCGGCGTTACAGCGCGTAGCCGATACGATCTCCGCCACGGGGCGTGGCGCAGCCTGGTTAGCGCGCTAGTCTGGGGGACTAGAGGTCCCGAGTTCAAATCTCGGCGCCCCGATGAGAGAAACCCCCTGCTGATAGGGGGACACCGCCAGCGATCCGCGGCCGGCGCCAGTCGCGGCTGGCAATACGCCAACGGAAAGTGCGGCGCGGGAACCTCGATCACTGTCAGTTACAAGAACTCGCGTCCGTTCCCCGGCGGTACCAAGTATTTTGATTTCAAGATCGTTCGGTCGGGCGCGGGGAACTACGCGACCGACTTGAACCAACTGGGCGGCGCTTAACGGCCAGATGGCGTTCGGGTACGGGCTCCTACTCCTCATCAGTCGATCGTTGCATTCGCCTCGGTTCGGCAGTCGAAGGCGTCAAGCAGCCTGCTCTAGATCGGAGAAGGGAATGCGAACGACGCGACCAAGAGGAAGAAAGGGCCTGGCGTCGCTGCCGCAGTCGGCGCCAGGCCCTTCCTGAGCCATCGAAATGGCTACCCCCGACGATGATACTCGAAGGGGAGTCCGGAGTCTATTTAAAACTCTCTGGAAATAGGCTAATATTGGCGGGAAGCTACTCAAAGTTCCGCCGATGCAGCCCGAGAGCTCCGACCCTCAGACCGGCAATCCTGGTCGCCATCAGGCCGTCTCGTCCTGGTACGAGAAAGGCGAACTCGGCATCTGTCCCGAATGCGGGCAGCAAACTCTTCTGCCACCCGACGAAATGGCAGAACCGGCAACCATCTGTCTCACATGCGGTGCGCTGAGCGTTCCCCGCAAGGAAGTCCCCCGCCCCGGCCTCTAGCGGTGAAGCAAACGCCTTAGCGCCTCGCCCCCGACGTTTCGTTTGCCGTGCCGAAGCTCAGCGGCGACGGCCTTCAGGATCCTACGCAAACCGCAGCAGGGCCTTGCCAAGCACAAGCGTTGCTGCGACGCTTCGAGGTAGGGCTATGCGAGCCAAGGTTGCGCTAATTGCGTCGGCCATCGCTTTCGCGGCGCTCGGGTGCCTGGCGGCCTCTCTGGTCGCCTCCGGCGCTCCGGGGACTGCGGCCGACGTCACGACGGCCAACGAGCCACCGACGACGGTAACGCAGGCGACGACTCAATCGACGTCAGTCACGCAGACAAGCGCGACCACGGTCATTACGCCGGGGCCTGGGCAACCGACTGTCATCCTTCCCGACAAGAAGAGGACGCCGGGAGCGCTAAATCCCAAGGTGCGTCAGTCCACGATCAAGAAGACGATCTGCAAGAACGGCTGGACGACGAAAATCCGACCGCCGGTCAGTTACATGAACGCTCTCAAGATCAAGCAGATGGTTCTCTACGAAGAAACGGGCTCACCGTCTGAGTACGAGGAGGATCACTTCATCCCGCTCGAACTTGGCGGCGCGCCGAAGAATCCGAAGAACCTTTGGCCGGAACCGCACTCGCAGTCCAAGCTGTCAGACCCGCTCGAGACTCAGTTGAAGCGGAAGGTCTGCAAGGGCGTGATGAAACTCGCGAAGGCGCGCGCCACGATCCGGCTGTTCAAGAACACGCAGGGCTAGTCGAAGTTCGCCTGGGTCTGAGTCCCAGCCGCGTCCGACTTCTGCTGGGCCGGTCCGCCATTCAACCTCGGTGATGTCTGCCTTAGGAAGGCCGATGCATGTTTGTGGCGAACTGCACACTTGCCCAGGGTTCCGTCGGCCGCATCCCAGCTCTCCCCGGGAAGCGGCCGATCTGCGGCGTGAGCTGTAGACGCCGCCCCTGGGCACTTACCCACAGCACAAGGCTCGAGCTCGATCCGCGTCTAATCGTTGGAGCCCCGGGCCAGCTCGTTCCAAGGGCTGACGGCCTTGGGGAGAGGACGGCCGGCTCGGGCTCCAACGGCGGGTGTCCGCGCCGACTACCAAAACAGCTCGCAACACGAATCACAAAGTGGGTGTATGATGCCTCCACTGGCCCTGCAGCCAGAATTCCGGCCGAAGCCCCAAGACACGCCGACGCGCCTTCTGGCACGCGAGGCATCGAAGCTAAGGCAAACAGAGTTCTATTCCGTAGGGCCAGTTTTCTGTTTGCGCTGAGGTGACCGGCGACCAACGCTGGAGGGTCTGGGGGACTAGAGGCTCCCGAGTTCAAATCTCGGCACCCCGACTGACGAAGCCCTGCTAACGCGGGGCTTTTCATCTGCGCGGAGATCCCTCGATCGGTGCACGAGATTCCCGAGCCGAAGCCGCTCGTTGCAAGGCCCACCGTTGTGATCGCTAATTGACCCTAAAGGGGTAGGTCCCTCGTGTCGAAAGCAATAGAAGCGGAGAGCCTTCAGGAATCTTGGGGTGCCGCAGCCCAAGGGTTCCCGGGAAGCTCCCCAGCTTCCGGCTCTTCGTTCGAGTGCAGGGGGCGGGACCCCAACCCCGCCCCCTCGCTCCCTCGCATGCGGGCGGCTGCGCTGGTGTCGGCCGCGGACAAGTCTCAAAAGGACAATTGATCCCCCGGGTCGGACGTGACATGTTCGCTTACGAATCAGAGGGGATGGAACGCGTGCACGTACGTACGACGACTCATCGCCGTAGGCGGTTGTGGTTGCCTTGGTGGGCCTGGCTGCTGATCGCAGTGATCCTGGCCCTGCTCGTCTGGTTCGCGATCCAGACGCCGGCGCACCCTGCACACGCCGGCGCGGCAACCCACCACAGGTAATGGGCTGAGGATGGCGGAGGCCACCTTGAACGGCTGGCCTCCGCCGCACCGAAGCAAACGAGCGTCTCTTCGTTGCTGGAACTCGCCAGAGAGACGAGTGGTGCGCGGTTAAGACTTCATGCGGTGAGCGACGTCGTACCGGGTCACCGACGTCCGCTTCCCCGGGGTGTCCCCCGCGGGCATCGCGTTCAGCATCTCGTCGCCGCGGTTGTAGTCGTCCTCCGTCTCGAAGATGACGACGACGAGCGACTTCTCCGTCCCGGCGTCATGAAGGACGATGAGCTCTGCCGGGGGGAATCCCTCCGGCGGCGCACCCTCGCTCATCTCGCGGTTCATTTCCTCCATACGGTCCTTGGTGACCCCGTCGAAGGTGACAACGCGTGCGACGGCCATCTGAGCCTCCCTGTCGATTGACTCAAACCTACAACTCCGGGCGCAGCGAGGGACGCGACCGGAGCGGTCCCGTTCAGAGGAGCTCGACTTGGCTCTCGGTCTACAGCAGGGGTCTAGAAGAACCCGACGACTCGGTTGATCGAGGCGGCGATCTTATCCGCGAAGAGGGCGTAGGCGAGGATGATGGCGGGAACGATCACCCCGAGGACGACGGCATATTCGGCCATCGTCTGCCCCTTTTCACGGCTGCTGTGGACCCAAGTGCGGTCGATCCAGGCAAGAAAAGCCATACGACCGAATCGGCGTCCCGGCTTTGGAGCCTTATGCCTCGTCCTGGGGATTCCCCTTGTCCGCCCGGGGTGAGAGGCTATGCGGGATGCGGCGCAGCCCCCTCCTGGCCATCGTGCTGCTGCTTGCCCTGCCCGTGTCCGGGGCCCACGCGGGTGCGCCTAAGACGGCGATCTTCTTCTACCCCTGGTACTCGAACATGCGCCACGACGGGCACTACGCACACTGGACCCAGGGCGGTCACACGCCACCCTTCGACATCGCCTCCGCGTTCTTCCCGGCCAGGGGGCCGTACTCGAGCGGCGACCCTCGTGTCCTGCGCGCCCAGATGAGGGACATCGCGGCGGCCGGCGTCGACGAGGTCGTGAGCTCGTGGTGGGGCCGGGGCTCCCCGGAGGACAACCGGTTGGCTGCCGTGATGCGCGCGGCGAAACGGCGAAGCCTTCGCGTCGCCGTTCAGCTCGAGCCATACGAAGGCCGAAGCATCGACTCGATCGCTGCCGACCTCGTCTACATTCGAAGCCTCGGGATTCGCGACGTCTACATCTACCGCTCGAACGACTTCAGGGCGGACGAGTGGAGGGAGATCACTCGCCAGCCGATGGGTTTGCGCCTGCTCGGGCAGACGAGCCTCGTCGGCTTTGCGGCGCGCGCGGGGTTCGCCGGGTTCTATCCGTACGACATCGTCGTCTACGACGCAGCGAAATTCGATCGTCTCTGCACGCAGGCTCGCTCGTACGGGATCCTCTGCGCGCCTTCGGTCGGACCCGGCTACGACGCTGCGGCCGCGACGGGCGACACGCACGTGAAGGACCGGCTGAACGGCGCGACCTACGACTCGATGTGGAGCGCGGCGCTACGAGCCGGCGCGGACCTCGTCACGATCACGTCGTACAACGAGTGGGGCGAGGGGACGCAGATCGAGCCCGCGGGCCACGGCGGGAGGTACGAGACTTACGACGGCGCCTACGGGCTCCACGGGCGCGCAGCAGACCGGGCGTACATCAGACGCACCGCGTACTGGACGTCACGCTTCTAGGAACACGTCCGCCGCGCAGCCGGACACGAGCCCCTCGAAGACGTCGTCGACGCCGCGAAGCGAGGGATGGGCGAGATCGACGAGCACGTCGTCCCAGTCCTCGAGGCCGAGCGAGCCTGCACCCTCGTCGGCACCGAAGCAGAGAAGCGTCTCCGTGGAGATGACGTTTCGCCGACCCGCTTGACGCCTCGCGATCCCCTCGAGCTCGCGCAGTTCCTCGAGCGGATCGATGCGGACGTTCGAGTCGGAGCCGATGCAGATGCCTATGCCGCGCGTGCAGACGCGCTCGACGGGTAGGAAGCCGTCACCGAGGTCCGCCTCCGTCGTCGGGCAGGCGCAGATACGCGCGCCCGCGCGCGCGAGGAGATCGAGCTCGGCGCCGTCGGCATGCGTTGCGTGAACGACGGTCGTGCGCTCGCTGAGGCAACCGGTCCTGTCGAGCAGCTCGATCGGGCGTATGCCGTGCTCGGCCAGACACTCCTCGATCTCACGTGGCTGCTCGTCCGCGTGCACGTGCAACGGCAAGAACTCGGCCGCGGCGTAGCGGCCGATCTCCTCGAGCCAGTCCGACGGACAGGCGCGGACGGAGTGGGGGGCAACGCCGACGGTCACGCCGCGCTCGCGCAGATCCTCGATCTGCCGAAGGTACTCCGCCGCCGACTCCTGGCGAAAGCGAGGCAGCCCACCGCGCGCATAGGCGGCGAGCAGCACGACGATGCGAACGTTCGCCTCTTCCGCGGCCTCGACCGCCGCGAGCGCTTCGTCGAAGCCGAGGTAGTGGAACTCGCCGACTGCGGTGTATCCCGCCGCCCGCAGCTCGCGATACACCTTGGAGTACTCCCGGCGCACGAGCTCCGGCGTCTGGCGCTCGGCCTCGGCGAGCATGAGCTCCCGCCAGGCCCAGAAATCTCCGGCGCCTTGCCTCTTGCCGCGCAGGGCCCTCTGGAACCCGTGGCTGTGGGCATCCACGAATCCCGGCAGGCTGAGGGTCTCGGCCACGGGCGTATCCTTTCCACACTCATGGCTGCCCGTGCCGTTCCCGCCACCCTCCAGCAGCTTCCCAATGCGCTCACGATCGCGCGCCTCGCGCTCATCCCGGTGTTCGTCGTGCTGATGGCCACCGCAGAAGGCGGCCACAGCTGGCCGGCAGGCATCGTCTTCGGCGTGGCCGGCGTCACCGACCAGATCGACGGCTTCCTCGCGCGTCGCTGGCACGTCGAGTCCGACTTCGGGCGCATCTTCGATCCGCTCGCGGATCGCCTGATGATCGACGCGGCGGTGATCATGCTCTTCATCCAGGACCACATGCCCTGGGCAGGGCTCGTCGTGATCGTCGGCCGCGACCTGCTCCTGCTGGCCGGTTACAAGACGATCGCGCCCGAGGGGTACGAGATCAGGGTTAGCTTCCTCGGCAAGGCGGCGACCTGGCTGCTCTACACCGGGATCGGGTGCCTGATCGTCACCCACCGTTCGACGGAGTGGCCGTACTGGATCTTCTGGACGGGCCTCATCCTCGCCGTGATCGCCGCCGTTGCGTACGGAGTCGGAGCCTGGAAGGAGTCGAGGCGATGAAGGCCGTCGTCATGGCAGGTGGTGAGGGCACGCGCCTGCGGCCGCTGACGTCGAACCAGCCGAAGCCGATGGTCCCCGTCGTCGGCAAGCCGTGCATGGAGCACATCCTCGAACTGCTGCGAGAGCACGGCATGAGCGACGTGATAGTCACGGTCGCGTTCCTCCCACAGGCGATTCGGAGCTACTTCGGCCAGGGTGAGTCGCTCGGGATGCAGATCGGCTACTCGGTCGAAGAGTCGCCGCTCGGCACCGCGGGCTCCGTCAGGCTCGCCGCGAAGCAGCTCGACGAGACGTTTCTTGTCATCTCCGGCGATGCGCTCTGCGACGTCGACCTCTCGAAGCTCGTTGCCTTCCACAAGGAGAAGGGAGCGGCCGTCACGATCGGGCTCAAGTCAGTCGACAATCCGCTCGAGTTCGGGATTGTCGTCACGGACGACGATGGACGGATCGAACGGTTCCTCGAGAAGCCGTCGTGGGGCCAGGTCTTCTCGGACACGATCAACACGGGCATCTACGTGCTCGAGCCTGAAGTGTTGAAGCACGTGCCGACGGACCGTCCGTACGACTTCTCGAAGGAGCTCTTCCCGTACCTGCTCGAGATGGGCCGGCCGATGTACGGCTACGTCATGGACGGCTACTGGCAGGACATCGGCAACCTGGACCAGTTCAGGACGGCGAACTTCGATGCGCTCGAAGAGAACGTTCGGCTCAACATTCCCGGCATCCGGATCCGCGGAAACGTCTGGCTCGGCGAGGGCGTGGAGATTGCCGACCTCGAGCAGATCGAGGGCCCGGCGTACATCGGGAACTACTGCCGCATCGCGCCGGGAGCGAGCGTGGGCTCGCACTCCGTGCTCTCGAACAGCGTGACGCTGCGCGAGCGAACGCGCACGACGCGTTCCGTGATCGACGCATCGACGCACATCGGGCGCAGCTCGTTGATCGAGGGGGCGATCCTGGGGCGCTCCTGTGATATCCGTGGACACGTCCGGATCCACGAAGGGGTCGCGATCGGCGACGAGGTCACGATCGGCGCCGAGAGCGTGATCATGCCCGGGGTCCGCATCTATCCCTACAAGGAGGTCGAATCCGGATCGCACATCACCGAGAGCGTCATCTGGGAGTCGCGCGCCTCGACGCGTCTCTTCGGTACGGACGGCGTCGCCGGCCTCGTCAACGTCGACCTGACACCGGAGGCGGCCGTCAGGATCGCCGCCGCCCTCGGCACGGCGTTGAAACGCGGCGCGCGCGTTGCCGCGAGCCGCGAGTCCGCGCCCGCGTGTCGGATGATCAAGCGCGCGATGATCACCGGCTTGACCTCGGCCGGCCTCGACGTCGCCGACCTGCGAGTGCTGCCGGCGGCAGTGGCGCGCCACCTTCTGAAGACCGAGGGCTACGAGGCCGGCTTCCACGTCGGCACGAGTCAGGCCGATCCGGAGGTCGTGCAGATCAAGTTCTTCGAGCAGCCGGGCATCCAGATCTCGCCTGCGCTCCAGAAGGAGATCGAGAAGAACTTCACCCGTGGGGAGCTCCGTCGCGTCGGCTTCGGGGACATCGGCTCGATCAGCTATCCGGCGCGAGTGCGCGACTCCTACGCGCAGGACCTGCTCGACAGCCTCGACGTCGAGGCGATCCGTACACGGGGCTTCCGGCTCGTCGTCGACTACGGCTTCTCGGCTGCGTCGTTCGTCCTGCCGCTCCTGTTCGGGCCTCTCGGTGTGGAAGCCGTGTCCGCGCATGGGTTCACCACCGACCGCACCGACTCCGGTCCGACACTGCTTCGCGAGGCGATCGGGCAGGTGAAGCAGCTCGTGCCCGCGGTCGGAGCCGATCTCGGCGTCGTCTTCGACGCGGCGGCCGAGCGGCTGTACCTCGTCGACGAGCGCGGCCGCGAGATCCCGGTCGAGCAGACTCTTCTGCTCTTCCTGCGCCTGATCGGAAGCAACGGCCGGCGCGGAAAGCTGGCGTTCCCGATCACGGTGACGAGCCACGTCGACGCGCTGCTCGAGGGCAGCGGCCTCGAGGTGGTGCGCACGCCCGCGTCGCTAGGCGATCTGACGAAGGCGGCAGCCGAGGAGGGCGTGATCTTCGCGGGCGCCGTCGGCGGCGGCTACGTCTTCCCGGAGTTCCTGCCGGCCTACGATGCGATCGCGAGCCTCTGCAAGCTGCTCGAGCTCCTCGCACCGGAGTCCGGGCCGCTCTCGGGGCTCGTCGCCGAACTGCCCGCGTCGACCCTCGTTCACCGCCAGCTGCCGTGCCCCTGGGCGCTGAAGGGGGTCGTGATGCGCGTCATGACGGAGCGTTTGCGTGACCGGAAGCTCGACCTCATGGACGGCATCAAGGTATTCGAGGAGCGCGGCTGGGCGCAGATCCTCCCGGACCCGGATCAGCCGATCGTGCACATCTACGCCGAGGGTCGGACCGAGGAGGACTCGAAGGCCCTCGAGGCGGAGTTCCGGGCGATTGTCGAGGAGATCATGCAGAGCGAAGGGGCTGCGGCCACCGCCTGAGCAGGGTGGAGAAGTCTCAAGTTGAGGTTGACCCTTTGGGGGCGGGCTGCTTTACTGGGTCGGCCATCGACCACGAAAGGCGGCCCGTGGAACCCCTGCCCGATCTTGCAACGCTGTCCGACCCGGATCTGAAGAAGCTCATCGCCGACCTGACGAAGGAGGAGCACGAGGTCTCCTATCAGCGGCGCCTGCTGCACGGGAAGATCGACATCCTCCGCGCGGAGCTCGTTGCGCGGCTGCAGAAGACGGAGGGGAAGAGCGTCCTCGACGACGTCGACGTCGAGCATCTCACCGCGATCCTCACCTCCAAGGCCGCACCTCCCGTCTAGGTGTCCAACATCTACTGCCAGGAGTGCGGCTTCCTGAACCCCGAAGCCGCGAACTACTGCGCCCGCTGCGGCGCTCTGCTGGTGAAGGAAGACGGCGGCACGGAGTCCACGCAGACTTTCACGGCCGAGGAAGGCGACGATGCGCCGGCCGATGCGCTCGAGGATCTCGGCATCACCGGGCCTGCACTCGTCGTCCGGTCCGGTGGCGGCAGGGCGGGGGAGACGTTCCACCCCGAGGGCGAGACGACGATCGGCCGCTCCCCGGATTGCGGAATCTTCCTCGACGACGTCACCGTCTCGCGCAAGCACGCCGTTGTCTCCGAGCGTGACGGCGCGTTCCACGTCGAGGACCAGGGCAGCCTCAACGGCACCTTCGTGAACCGCAAGCGTGTGGAGTCCGCTCAGCTCGAAGACGGCGACGAGCTGCAGATCGGCAAGTACCGACTCACGTTTCTCAACCGCTGATGGCCACGGCTTCGAAGACCCGGATGCTGACGATCGGGACCGTCTGCTCGCTGCTGAAGGACGACTTCCCAGACATATCCATCTCGAAGATCCGCTACCTCGAGGACCAGGGACTGCTCGCTCCACGTCGGACGCAGGGCGGCTACCGGCTCTTCAGCGAGGACGACCTGGAGCGGCTCGAGACGATCCTGCGGCTCCAACGAGACGAGTTTCTGCCACTCCGGGTCATCCGCCAGGAGCTTGCCTCGCCTGCCGCACGTGACCGCAAGCGCAGGCGTGCCGGCTTGGGCGAGGAAGAGCCCGAGCTCGACCTGACCGAGCTCTGCGAGCGCGCGGGCATCGACACGCGGCTGGCCCGTGAGCTCGAGGAGTTCGGCCTGCTCGCGCCTCGCACCGAGGGAGGCGAGAAGCGTTACGCGGAGCTCGACGCCGACATCGCGCTTGCCTGCGGCCGTCTCGCTCAGTTCGGGATCGCCCCGCGCCATCTCCGCGGCTTCCGGACCGCGGCGGATCGGGAGGCAGGGCTCATCGAACAGGTCGTCGGCCCGTCTCTGCGTGCACGAAATCCCGAGCGCCGCCGTGCCGGCATGGAGGACCTGGAGGCGCTAGGCGAGCTCGGGCAGGGCCTGAGCCAGCTCCTCTTCTGGCGCGCGCTTCGCCGGCTTGCGTCAACATGATCGGGTGAATCTCGTCGAGAAGGTTCGTGAGATCCCCGACTGGCCGCAGCCGGGGGTCGGCTTCAAGGACATCACGCCTCTCCTCGCGGACCCGAGGGCGCTCGCATACGCGGTCGAGCAGCTCTCCGAGTGGGGGCGCGAGAAGAAGCCCGACCTCGTGGTCGGTGCCGAGGCACGCGGGTTCATCCTCGGTGCTGCGATTGCGAAGGAGATCGGCTGCGGCTTCGTCCCCGCGCGGCGTCCGGGCAAATTGCCTCCTGAGACGATCAGCGCGACGTACGCGCTCGAGTACGGGCAGAACGCACTCGAGCTCCACCCGGACATGATCCCGAAGGGGGCGCGGGTCCTCATCCACGACGACGTCCTGGCAACTGGTGGAACGGTCGAGGCGATCGCCGAGCAACTGATCGAGAAGCTCGATGGGATCGTCGTCGGCTGTTGCTTCATCATCGAGCTCGGCTTCCTGAACGGTCGCGAGCGGCTGTCGAAATACGACCTGAAGGCCCTGATCGAGTACTAACCTAGGGTCAGGTTTGACATCCGGGCTGCCGATTAGAAAGGCACCATGTATGACGCGCTGACGGGACGGTTCACGTTCCCGTGCCCCGCACGGGGAGAGGCACGCGTCACCTTGTCGTCCTTCCGCCAGCTCGAGCGCCTTCCCGGCGCCGCGCACCCCGCCGTTTACCACGTGCTCTTCGCCTGTGGCTGCGGTGACCAACACGACGGCCTCGTCAGTCACGACGACCTCGACTGGGCGCCGCTCGGTCTCCAGGGTGGCGTCTTCTACAACCTGATGACGGCCCAGCTCGACGGTGTCGCCGGAGAGCTTTCCGACGCGGCGGCGCGGCGCATCCAGGCCGGCGAGTGGCCGTGGAGCTTCTTCTGCTACCCCGAAGACAGGCCGAGGCCGGTCTTCCCCTCCTCGTTCTTCCTGCTGGCGCCGGGCGACGGCTCGCTCGGCCTCGCCGTCCGCTGCCCGACGTGCCACCGGACGTCGGTGAACCTCGTCTCGCACGAGCACGTCGACCTGCCCTTCCACAACGACCCGAAGGTCGGGGTGGTCGAGCACGTCTTCAGCGACGACCTCGCCCACACGCTCGAGGACTTCCGCGCCGAGCTCTATTCCGCCTCGTTCGACACCCGCCGCCTGAGCCTCTAAGCAGGGGGTTCTTTCTTGCCAGAGCGGGTACCACCCGGGTACCGACTAGCGAGGTGATCGAATGTACGGACTCACGAGGGCGACGACGACACTGGTGTTCTCGGCCGTCGCCGGTCTGCTGATCTGGCTCGCCACGCAGATCAGCAACGACCACGTTGGAGGGTATTGGGCCCGGGTCGGCCTCGTCGCCGGCGCGGGACTCGTCATGGCTCTCTCCCAGCTCCTCGGCGGTTGGACGAAGTGGGGGGTGCCGAGACTCTCGATTGCGGTCCTCGTCACCGCGTTCGTCCCCGTGGCGATCGTTTCATTGTGGGTCATCCTGGCCGGCGAGCCCGGTAGCGGGTGGTTCCACGATCACGTCCTGGCGTGGACGAGGGACATCCACGTGAGCGGGCTCGTGACCGACTTCCTCTACTACATCCCAGTGCTCGCTTTCGGCACCGGGCTTGTGTTCGGGTTCTCCTTCGACACGGCGGGTCCGCGCGTGCGTGACCGCGAGGTGGCCGTGGATCGCGACCGCGAGGTCGTGCAGGACAACAGCCGGCGTGGCTGGTTCGGCCGGCGCCGCACGGAGACACCGCCGACGACGAGTGACGGCCGGGCGGCGGACGAGCCGCTGACGGCCGATCGGGAAGCCACGACTACGACCACGACAGACCGAACGACGGACCGCGAGACGGTCCGGTAGCTGCGCTCAAAGCCGCCCCTCGGCACGACCGGGGGGCGGCTTTAGACCTTCCTTAGGGATGGGCTCGAGGGTTCGCGGGTCGATACCTAGAGGGCCATGAAGGATCGCTCGCTACCGCAGGGCGAGAGAGGCGCGGAGCTCTTGCTCGCGCACTGTGCTCCCCTCACCGACGCCGATCTCTCCCGGCCTCCCGCGTTGCTTCGCCTCGAGGAAGCGCTGGGCGGGGAACTCGCGCGGCTGCTCGTCGGCGCCCTCGCGACGAGACGTGGCGCGCGGACGGCCGTGGTGCCTGTCTAGGCCTCTTGGTTCTCGCCGTAGATGCGCACGCAGAGAAAGAACGCTCCGAAGGAGATCAGTCCCACGACCGTCGCTGTTCCCTTGTCGACTCCGACGGCGAGCATGAAGGCCCAGAGGTAGAGCGAGAGGACGAGCGCCCAGACGAACGCCTTGATGCCTGGATCGATGGCTGGGAGTCGGAGGTGCACAGCGTCAGCCTAACGGTGACGTGAGGCCTGGTGGAACCTCCCCGGTTCCCCCAGACCCCTACCCCTGATCCGCTTCGCGGACACACGCTCCGCGTGACAACTAAACGGGACCAAAAAAATTCGCCGAGCCAGTTTCACTTTCGTCCACCGTTTCCACTGACTTTCGCCTTCCGGCTACTGCCTTTGGACTCGGTTTCGACCTACTCGCGCTCTGTGCTCGGCGCAAGGGGGAATCTAACGGTTTGGCCAACTGGGTCAAGGGGGTCGAAAAAGAACGTGGCCGCAATTTGCGAAGTTTTCCTTTTTCAATATTTCCACAGCGAATCTTCCAACTTGTGGAGACGTCTGTGGAAAGGATGAACGGCGACCTGAAAACCTCTGGAGCGACGCCGCAGTTGCGTCGGTCAACCGTCCGCCGACACTAACGCATTCGCCATACTCCCGCGCAGTGCGTCGGAGGGAGACAGTCATCGCGGTCGCCGCCGCCGCATTCGTCCTCGCGCTCGTGCTCGCGGCGTTGCGAGTAGGGGAGACCCCCGGCCGGCTCTCGGGCTGGCAGGCGCTCGTACTCGGAATCACCCAGGGCGCGACCGAGTTGCTTCCGGTCTCCTCGTCGGGCCACCTGATCCTCGTGCCGTGGGCCTTTGGCTGGCACTACCTCCAGGACCATCCAGACTTCAACAAGACGTTCGACGTAGCGCTCCACCTCGGGACGCTGCTCGCCGTCGTCATCTACTTCTGGCGCGATCTCGGCCGGTTGATCCGGGCCTTCGTCCAGAGCGTCGGGCGGCGGCGGATCGAGACTGCGGACGAGCGGATCGCCTGGTACGTCGTGATCGCGACGGTCCCGGCCGCGCTCGCCGGCGCCGCGGGGGAGAGCTTCATCGAGAAGAAGCTCGGCAACCCGTGGCAGATCGCGATCCTCCTCGCCGTGTTCGCGATCCTCCTCTGGATCGCGGATCGGGTTCCGCCCGGCCGCTCGATCGAGGACCTCGGGTTCGTCAAGGCATTCGGCGTCGGGCTCGCCCAGTGCCTCGCTCTGATGCCGGGCACTTCGCGCTCGGGGGTCACGATCACCGCGGGTCGTTTCCTGAAGCTCAACCGCGACGACGCGGCGCGCCTTTCGTTTCTTCTGCTCGTCCCGATCGTGTTCGGCGCTGCGCTTCTGAAGGGCGCCAAGGTGGCGGCCAATGGGCTCCCTGCCGGATCAGCCGGTCCATTCGTCGTCGGCATGCTCGCCGCCGCGGTCGTCGGGCTCGTGGCGATCTGGGGGCTCCTCGGTTACGTTCGCCGGCACACCTACACGATCTTCGTCGTCTACCGGCTCGCGCTCTCCGCGGCGATCCTGATCACGATCGGCGCCGGCTGGCGCGGCAAGAACTTCTAGCCGGCCGCATTACCGCCGACGGGCACGCCCGGCAGGAAGCCGAACGGGATTCCCGTTCCCGGGTCGACGTAGACCGCGCGGTAGAGCGCAGTGGGGTCGAGGCCGTCTGCCTCGAAGGACCCGTCGGCAGCGATCGGCAGCGTCGCGACGAGCTCGCGTGGAGCGTGGGGGAGCTCCCGGTAGAGCTCGACCGTGCCGCTCGTCACGCCGGGGACGCTGCCGTCGACGTGGCCGGTCTCGTCGACCTTGCCCATTCCGATCCGAACCGGCGGAAGCGCCGTCGGCGACCGGAACCATTCGAGCCCGCCCTCGCGCGAGAGGAGTAGCTGCCTCGTGCCGAGCTTGCCGATCGTGAATCCCTCGAGCCGCCCGTCGAGCTGCCAGGCCTCGGAGCCCGTGCCCCGAAGGATGAGCCCGGCGTAAACGAACCAGTCCTCGCCGAGACCGACCCAGTCGTAGGCGCCGATCTCCGGCTGCTCCTCGTCGCCGCGGGCGATCGACACGAAGATGCCGTGGGTCAGGGTCGACGTGACCTGTGTCGTTGCGCTCGAGTTCAGGAGGACGACGATGTCCCCGGGCTCTGCCTGCGGGTACACCTGGGTCCAGGCCGACCAGAGAGTGGAGGGGAGGCTCACGGCTCCGACACGTCCCTGAGGGGAGCCCAGACGGCTGAAGAAGAGGTACTGCCCTTCCCAACCGCCGTGGCCGGTCGGGCCCCAGTCGATCGCCGCCGAGGTGTAGGTCTCGACGACGTGGAGGCGTCCGCCGACAAGTACGGGGGCGGCCGCGGGGGGCAGGTCGCTCCTCGGGAAGCCCTTGAGGGTGATCGGACGCGTCTGCCGCCTCCCGTCCGCCCGGAAGGTCACGAGCCTGAGGAAGGTCTGCCCCGTTTTCCGCTGAACCGCATAGGCGATCGCAGGCCGTCCGCCTGCGTCGAGAGCGAGGCCGGCCGGACCGAAGCTACTCCCGGGCGCCGCCCGCGCGATCGTCGTCAGACGACTGCCACGGGCAAGGACGATCCAGCGGCCCTGCCCGTCCTCGACGAGAACGTTCACGTGACGATGCGGACGTTCTCCGATCTGGATCCCGGCGAGTGTGATCCCGCTGTTGGCGGGCAGGCGGCCAAGGCGGATGGCCGTCCAGCGGCCCTGGCTGCCACGGAGCGACGCGTAGAGACCACGCCCGACCGTGTACGCCACCCAGGGCGACCCGTCCGCCGCCACGGCGAGCACGCCCCGATCCGCCTTCTGGGTCACGACCTCGGCCCGGGCAGGGGAGGCGAGCGCCAGCAGGGCCAGGAGCCCGATCCACGTCGACTTGACATAACGCCGGTTTCCGTGCATTCGCATAAGAGTGTCGATCTGGGTCGGCCGGTTACGTCCTACAGGTAAGGCTGATACCAAAACGACGAAGGGAGCGACGATGAAGTTCTTGATGCTGGTGTGCTGGGACGCGGAAAAGATGGACGCGCAGACCGAGCCTGAACCGTCGAGTGACGCTGCAAACGACGAGAGCTTCCCGTGGCTGGACGATCTCCAGGCCCGGGGAATCTGGGTGACCGGCGACCAGCTGGCTCCTCCGCGCCGAGCCCGCACCGTCCGCGTCCGCGACGGGAAGACGATCGTCACCGACGGCCCGTTCGCCGAGACCAAAGAGGTGGTCGGCGGCTTCGACATCCTCGAGTGCGGCAGCCTCGAGGAGGCGGTCGAGATCGCGGCCGGCCACCCTGTGGCTCAGATGGGGACGATCGAGGTCAGGCCGCTCTGGGGGAGCTGAGCCGCGGTTTCCGCCGCATTCGCACTGGAAAGGCCGATGGAGAGTTGACGCGGACGGCCTCGACTGAGAGCGTGCGTGTTTGGCATCGCGGGCCCAGAGGCATCAACCCCCTAGGAGATGACGGTCGAGATCG
>Ga0307282_10000003_pt1 | contig 65747 bp, 58 predicted proteins | sample ER_DNA_121_FD_194475 | JGI IMG/M metagenome (GOLD analysis project Ga0307282, IMG submission 194475) | Bulk soil microbial communities from the East River watershed near Crested Butte, Colorado, United States - ER_DNA_121 | ecosystem: Environmental > Terrestrial > Soil > Floodplain | place...
CCCGCGCGCCCCTTTCCAAATGACCGAGATAACCGTTCCGGCGGCCCGCGCACAACCGGTCGACCGGACGCGGGCGAAGCGAAAGGCGGCCTGGCGTCGACGTCGCCTCGTCCTGCTGCTGATGGCGCCGTGGCTGATCGGCTTCTCGGTCTTCTTCGGTTACCCGCTCGTGATGAGCGTCTACCTGTCGTTCACGCATTACGACCTGCTGTCTTCGCCGAAGTGGATCGGCACCGCGAACTACCGGTACCTCTTCACCCAGGACTCCCAGGTCGGAGGGGCGGTGAAGAACACCCTCTGGATCATCGCGGTCATGGTCCCGTTGCAGGTCATCTTCGCCTTCGGCGTCGCCACGATGCTCGCGCGCGCGCGGCGCGGCGTGGGCTTCTTCCGGACGATCTTCTATCTCCCGGCGCTCGCGCCGCCCGTCGCCGCAACTCTCGCGTTCGTCTACATCCTCAACCCCGCGACGGGGCCGGTGAACATCCTGCTCCAGCACCTTGGCATCGACGGCCCCCTCTGGTTCCAGTCGCCGGGGTGGTCCAAGCCGTCACTGACGATCCTGGGCCTCTGGGGCGTCGGGAACATCATGATCATCTTTCTCGCCGCCGTCCTCGACGTCCCGAGACACCTGTACGAGTCGGCGGAACTCGACGGTGCAGGCCCGTTCCAGCGCATGCGCTGGGTGACCCTGCCGACGATCAGCCCGGTGATCCTCTTCTCGGTCGTGATCGGGGTCATCGCCGGCCTGCAGTACTTCACGCAGGCCTATGTCGCGGCGAACGTCGCGTCGGGCCAGGCCTCCCAGGCCGGTGATCAGACCGTCAACAACCTCGGCTATCCGGAAGCCTCGACGCTGTTCTATCCGGTGTTGCTCTACCAGCACGGATTCCGCTACTTCAACATGGGCTACGCCTCGGCGATGTCCGTGATGTTGCTGCTCGTCGCTTTCACGGTCACCGTCCTGATCATTCGCAACTCCCGGCGCTGGGTGCACTACGTGGGGGCGGCCAAGTGAGCAGCGCCACGGTTCCCGCTGCGACTGCTTTGACGAGGCGAAAGCCTCCGGCCGCCGTACGGAGGCGCCGCTTCCTGCTGGCCGTGGCGAACCACAGCCTGCTCATCGTCGCGGCCATCGCCTTCCTGGCGCCGTTCGTGTTCATCGCACTGACCGCGCTGATGACGAACAGCCAGGCGCTGTCCTCGCACATCTGGCCGCATCCGTTCCGCTGGCAGAACTTCGTGGACGTGTTCCACCAGGCGCCGATCTGGCGCTGGGCCCTGAACACGATGATCTACGCGTGTCTCGCCACCCTCGGCGTGCTGGTGTCGAGCATTCCTGTTGCGTATGCGCTGTCTCGCATCCGCTGGCGTGGGCGCAACGTCGCTTTCGGGCTCGTCCTGATCGCGCTGATGTTGCCGCCCGTGGTGTCGGTCGTGCCGCTGTACGTCATGTGGGCGAAGCTGGGCCTCGTCGGCGGTCTCGGGCCGCTCATCATCCCCAACTGGTTCGGGGACGCCTTCTCGATCTTCCTGCTCCGCCAATTCTTCATGACGATCCCCGAGGAGTACCTCGACGCCGCCCGTGTCGACGGTTGCGGCGAGCTACGCATTCTCGGCACGGTCGTCCTCCGGCTCGCGAAGCCCGCGATCGCCGCGGTTGCGCTCTTCTCGTTCCTGTACACGTTCAACGACTTCTTCCTGCCGCTGCTGTACACGCGCGAGAACCCAAGCAGCTGGGTGCTCCAGATCGGCCTCTCTGAGTTCCGCTCGCTGCACCAGGTCCAGTGGAACCTGACGATGGCCGCGACGCTCCTCGTGATGGCGCCCGTGATCATCGTCTTCTTCCTCGCGCAGAAGGCGTTCGTGGAGGGCGTCACACTGACGGGGGTCAAAGGATGAAGATCGCCGTCATCGGCGGCGGCTCGACGTACACGCCCGAGCTCGTGTCCGGCCTCTCGCGCGAGCGGGACCGGATCGACGTCAGCGATCTCGTCCTCCACGACATCGATCCGGAGCGGCGTGAGGTCGTCGGCGGGCTTGCGCAGCGGATGCTCGACCGGCAGGGCTACGAAGGCAGGCTCGAGATCACCGACGACCTCGATCGTGCGGTCGACGGTGCGGACTTCGTCCTGATCCAGATCCGGGTCGGCGGCCAGGACGCCCGGCTCTCGGACGAGACGGTGCCGCTCGCCTGCGGCTGTATCGGTCAGGAGACGACGGGTGCGGGCGGCCTCGGCAAGGCGCTGCGCACCGTTCCGGTCGTCCTCGGGATCGCCGACCGCGTCCGCGAGCGTGCAGCCGACGGCGCGTGGATCGTCGACTTCACGAACCCGGTCGGCATCGTCACACGGTCGTTGCTCGATCACGGGCATCGTGCGGTCGGTCTCTGCAATGTCGCGATCGGGTTTCAGCGGTCCTTCGCGAAGATGCTGGGAGCGGAGCCGGAGCGTGTGCAGATCGACCAGGTCGGGCTCAACCACCTGTCCTGGGTCCGCTTTGTTCGCCTGGACGGGGAGGACGTGCTCCCGGAGCTCCTCGCGGCGCACGGGGATGAGATCGCCGAGATGTCCGGCGTGGCACGGCGCCTGATCGACGAGCTCGGCGTGGTCCCGTCGTACTACCTGCACTACTTCTATTCACACGACCAGGAGCTCGCCGAGCAGCTCGTCGGGGTTCCCCGTGCCACGACCGTCGCGGAGATCGAGCGCAACCTGCTGGAGCTGTACCGCGACCCGAACCTCGTGGAGAAGCCGGCTCTCCTGGAGCAGCGCGGCGGCGCGTTCTACAGCGAGGCCGCAATTGGGCTCGTCGGCGCGCTCGCCACCGACAGCGGCGAGGCGCACGTCGTGGACGTGCGGAACAACGGAACGGTCGAGGGTCTTGCGGACGACGACGTGATCGAGGTGCGGTGCGCCGTGGGCGTGGGCGGCGCGAAGCCGCTGCCGCAGCCGGCCGTCGCTCCGGAGCTGCTCGGACTGATGCAGCACGTGACCGCCTACGAGCGTCTTGCTGCAAAGGCGGCCGTGACCGGCGACCCGGCAATCGCGCGCAAGGCATTGCTGACGCATCCGCTGATCGGCCAGCACCCGCTGTCGGAGGAGCTCGTCGACCGCCTGCTCGAGGCAGGTTCGGAGCATCTCCCGCAATTCCACGCGGAGACCCGCGCGTGAGCCGCGCGGCGGTGCTTGCCGTGGACGGCGGCAACTCGAAGACCGACCTCGCGCTCGTGGGGACGGACGGGTCGGTGCTTGCACTCGTCCGCGGCCCGCTCAGCTCTCCTCACCATCTCGGCATCGACGGAGCTCTGGCGGTTCTCGAAGGCCTGCTGGCGGAGGCGGTGCGCGAGGCGAGGCTCGGCGATCACGCCGGACGCGTCGCACGGGTCGCCACGCTGCTGATGGCCGGAGTCGACTTCCCTGCCGAGGAGGACGTCGTACGCGAGGCGATCGAGGAGCGCGGCTGGGCCCAGCGGGTCCACGTCGGCAACGACACGTTCGCCATCCTGCGCGCGGGGACGGAGCGCGGCTGGGGCGTCGCAGTCACGTGTGGCGCCGGAATCAACTGCGTCGGTGTGTCGCCGGACGGTCGGCACGCACGCTTTCCCGCGCTCGGTGCGATCACCGGCGACTGGGGCGGGGGGTACGACCTCGGCCTCGCCGCCGTGTCGGCCGGCGCCCGCAGCGAAGACGGCCGCGGCCCGCGCACGAGCCTGGAGCGCGCGGTGCCGGCCCATTTCGGTCTCACGACGCCGAGTGAGCTGGCCGAAGCGATCCACGCCGGCCGGATCGAACAACGCCGCGTGATCGAGCTCGCACCCGTGGTGCTGGCCGAAGCCGCGGATGACGCCGTCGCGGCGGAGATCGTCCAGCATCTCGCCGCTGAGGTGGTCGCGCTCGCCCGGGTCGCGTTGTCCCGCCTGGATCTGCTCGACGAGTCGGTAGAGGTCCTCCTGGGCGGAGGAGTCCTTCAGGATGCCGACGGCGCTCTGCTCGCCGCGATCGACTCGGCGTTGCACGAAGTCGCTCCCAACGTCACTGTTCGGCCCACGGCGTCCGCGGCGATCGTCGGCGCAGCGCTGCTGGGTCTCGACCAGATCGACGCAGGCCCCGACGCGCAGGCCCGGCTGCGCCGCGAGCTCGGCACGGCGTTTTCCCAGCTGGAAGGAGTGGCGAGCATTGGCTGAAGTCCGATTCGTCCAAGCGACCAGGGTGTATCCGGGAACGGAAGCCCCCGCAGTCGATGCTCTCGATCTGGACATCGCCGATGGGGAGTTCATGGTGCTGGTCGGCCCGTCAGGCTCGGGTAAGACGACGGCGTTGCGGATGCTCGCCGGCCTCGAGGAGGTCGACGCCGGGTCGGTCTTCATCGGTGACCGCGACGTCACCGACGTCGCGCCCAAGGAGCGCGACGTCTCGATGGTCTTCCAGAACTACGCGCTGTATCCGTATCTGACCGTGGCCGCGAACATCGGCTTTCCGCTTCGGATTGCGAAGGTGAAGAAGAGCGTCCGGGAAAAGCGCGTGAAAGAGGTCGCCTCCTTGCTCGGCCTGAGCGAGTACCTCGAGCGCAAGCCCGGGCAGCTCTCCGGCGGACAGCGCCAGCGGGTCGCGATGGGACGCGCGATCGTGCGCGTCCCGAGTGTCTTTCTAATGGACGAGCCCCTCTCGAACCTCGATGCAAAGCTTCGCGTCCAGATGCGGGCGGACATCGCGGCTCTGCAGTCCGACTTCGGCATTACAACGGTGTACGTGACTCACGACCAGTCGGAGGCGATGACCCTCGGGCACCGGGTCGCCGTCCTGCACGAGGGCCACCTCCAGCAGGTCGGTCCGCCACGTCAGCTCTACGAGCGTCCGGCGAACGTCTTCGTCGCGGGCTTCATCGGCTCGCCTGCGATGAATCTCTGCACCGTGCAGATCTCGAACGGGACGGCCTCCTTCGGCGGCGTCGACGTCCCGCTGCCGGCCGGCGTCGCTGGCAACGGGAGATCGACGCTCGTGATCGGCGTGCGGCCCGAGTCACTCGAGGTCGCTGCAGACGGGATCCCCGCGAAGGTCGACGTCGTCGAGGACGTCGGAGCCGATGCGTTCGTCTTCTGCAGCACCGAGCTTGCCGGGGAGATGACCAAGCTCGTCGCCCGCACCGAGGTGCGCAAGGCGCCGAAGCAGGGTGAACGCGTGACGCTGCGTCCGCGTTCCGACGAGGCGCACCTGTTCGACTCCGCCAGCGGCGAGCGACTGGATCACTGATGGCGCCGGCCGCCGTTCCGGAGCCCGACCCGCACACCCCGGGCGAGCTGTTCCGCGGCGAGATCAGGGAGCAGCCGGCAGCGCTCCTTCGGCTGCTCGAGCACGAGGCGGAGTTTGCCGCCGTGACGAAGGCCATGGTGGACCGAGCACCCTCGGTCGTACGTCTCGTCGGCCACGGCTCGTCCGACGCGGCAGCGTCGTACGGCGTCTATGCGTTCGGCCTGCTACCGGGCTGGACGGCAATGCGCGACTCGATCTCGCTCACCGTGTACTACGACGCGAACCTGGACCTCTCCGACTCGGTGGTCATTGCTCTCTCGCAGTCGGGCGAGACACCCGACGTGGTCGAGTACGTCAAGCGTGCGCGTGCGAGGGGCGCGCTCACCGTTGCGATCACGAATGGGGAAACCTCTGGTCTCGCGCAGGCGGCGGACGCGACATTGCCGCTCGCCGCCGGCCCCGAGCGCGCCGTCGCCGCGTCGAAGACGTTCCTCAACACGCTGGCCGCGCTTGCGTTGCTCGCGGGCGGAGCTGCGGGCAGAGGGACCGAGATCGGCGCCGGCGTGCGCCGCGTGTCCGAACAGCTCGCGGAATCGCTTGAACCCCTCGAACGCGCAGTGACCAACGTCGCGATCGCGTTCGCCTACGTCGGCCGGATGTACGTGATCGGACGCGGCATCGAGTTCGGGACCGCCCGTGAGGTGGCCTTGAAACTGACGGAGACCTGCCGCGTCGCAGCCGAGCCTCTCACCGCAACCGATCTCGCGCACGGGCCGATCGCCGCGGTCGATGCACTGTTTCCGATCTGGACGATCGCTTCGCGCGACGAGAGCCTGCCGATCGTGGTCGATGCGGCCAACCGATTGCACGAGGCCGGCGCGACCGTTGTTGCGAGCGGCAATGCCGCTGCCGAGATCGCCGGCGCTGCCTACGTCCTGCCAGTGCCGGAGCCGCCGCACGCAATCCTTTCGCCGCTCCTCTCGGTCGTACCGGGCCAGCTCTTCGCGGGGGCACTCGCGCATGCCAAGGGCCTCGACGCCGACTATCCGGTCGGGCTCAGCAAGGTCACGCGCGTGCGCTGAGCACGCCCGCGCGGCTTCTGGCTTCAGCTGTGCGCCATCCCCTCAATTGAGGTAGCTCGATCGGGGGTAGACGCGCACCGCAGATCTGACGACTCTGTCAGAGGAGAACTGCGGCACCATGACTATGTTCGAGACCAGCCAAGCGGCGTCCGCGACGCCCACCGCACCCCCGTTCAGCTCTGCAGAGATGCGGAGCTATCCACTAGGCACGCTCGTATACCGGTCGGGCCTGATGCCGCTCGAGACCGTCAACCGTGCGCTGGCCGAAGCGGCGGAGAGCGGACGACGGCTCGGCGAGGTCCTGCTCGACTACGGGCTGCCGGAGAGAGACCTCACGCGACTGCTCGCGGCTCAGCATGGACAGGAGTTCGTCGACCTCACCGAGCTTCCGATCGACCTCGAGGTCGTCCAGCTCCTGCCTCGCACCGTTCAGGAGATGTACTGCGCGTTGCCGCTGCGGCGTGAAGGTGACTGCACCATCGTCGCGGTCCCCGATGCGGACAACGCGTCGCACCTCACTCGCCTGCGGGAGGCGCTGCACGGGCCGATCCGGCTGGTGACCGCAGCGCGTTCCGACATCAAGGACGCGATCCAGCGCGCACACGAGCCTCAGGGGATGATCACGCAGATGGCGCTGGCGGAGGCGAGGACACCGCAGGTGCCCGAGCCGGAAGCCGTGCCCACCACGATCTACCGCGTCGAGGTGACGCTCGCGAGCGGCGCGACGCTGCTCGTCGCCGAGGCGACCGATTTCGAGTACGCCAAGGAAGTCGGCATGCGCGTCATCGACGAGGCCGAAGCCGGCGGGACAGTTGCGATCGGTGACGCGACGATCGACGGCCGCCAGGTCGTCTCGGTCGACGTGTTGGGACGAAACGGCGCATGAATTTCCCTCTTGCCGCCGTCCGTGAGCTCGTCTCTTCCGTGAGCAAGGACGGCAAGCCCGTTGTGCGGCTGAGCTGCGCCGACTACGGGTCGGAGTGGGTCGTTGCCGCGGACGTCTATCCGGTCGACCAGCTCGAGGTCGAACCGCGAAGCGCCGGCCCGTACGTGTTCGGCTCCGCGCAGGAAGCCCGGAGCTTCGTCGAGAGCTCGCTCGTCGCACTCCAAGTTCTCGGCTGCGAAGTCGCCTAGCCTTCTTTCACGGGCGGCTCTTTTGTCGCGCGACTGACGCCACTTCCTTCCAGCGTTTCTTACGTGCGATTCGGAGTCGATGGTCGGTGCGTGCTGCGATCGCCTCGAGCTCTCGCTGCAACTTGCGCCACGAGCGAAGCCGGTCGAGCTCCAGGGAGCCGTTGTCGACCGCTCCGAGGACCGCACAGCCGGGCTCGCTTGCGTGCGCGCAGTCACGGAAGCGGCACGTTGTCGCGAGGGCTTCGATGTCCTCGAAGGCCGCAGAGACGTCGCCTTCCCAGAACTGAAGCTCGCGCAGCCCGGGCGTGTCGATGACGAGTCCGCCGTTCTCGAGGCGGAAGAGCTCACGATGAGTCGTCGTGTGACGTCCGGTGCCGTCGGCCGCAAGCGCACGCGTGCGCATGACCTCTTCTCCCGCCAGCCGGTTGAGAAGCGTCGACTTGCCGACACCGGACGAGCCGAGCAGAACGATGGTTCGACCAGGTTGAACGTAGCGCTCGAGCGCATCGAGCCCTTCGCCCGACACGTTCGAGATGGGATGAACGGGCACGCCGATTGCGACGGTCTCCACCGCCAGCACAGCCTCCGCCACGTCTGCGCAGAGGTCGGCTTTCGTCAGGACGACGATCGGTGCGGCGCCGCTCTCCCAGGCACTGGTGATGTAACGCTCGAGTCGTCGCAGGCTGAAGTCGTCGTCGAGTCCCGCGAGGAGGAATGCGGTGTCGACGTTCGCCGCCAGCACCTGTTCGGTCGAGTCCTTGCCTGCGGTCTTGCGGATGAACGCGCTCCGCCGCTCGACGATCGCCGTGATCGTCGCGGGCGGAGTCACGCCCACCCAATCGCCGACAGCGGGGAGCCGTCCGCCGACCTCGTGGTCGTGGAACATGCGGCCGGCCGCTCGCGCGCGCAACTCCCCCTCCTCCGCGAAGAGGACGTACTCACCGCGGTGCTGCGCGGCGACGCGGGCAGGTAACAGATTGTCGTCTTGCAGTTCGTCGAATGCGGCCGCGAATGCGGCGTCCCATCCGAGGGAATCCAGGGGAAACAAAGCGAGTCTCCTTTGTGAGTGAGTGAACGACGAAGCACCACCGCCCGTTGCGGTGGTTCAGCTCACGGGACTCGCGCTAGTCGAAAGTCGTGCCGGCTAGCCGACGAGCCGCGTGGCTCTTCGGGCGGAGGCAAGCTCAATCGTCATTTGTTCGACCTCCTTGTCGCCGGGAACGAACTGACCGTAGCACGCGGTCACGAACAGCACCAGCCCGCGATCCTGGAATCGGCGCCGAAGTTCGCGCGGATGTTCGAGACCGCGAGGACCTTCTTCACCGGCGAGTGGATGAACAGCCACTGGTCGGCGCTCCTCCAATCGAGGAGCAGCCAACGACCGTCGGGTGACCAGCCGATGTTCGCGAAAGTCCCCGCTCCTGCGAAGATCGGGCCGGTCGGGCCACCGAGGACACCCGTCAGCTGCAGTGTGCTGCGTCCACCTCGTGTTTCGACGAAGGCGATTCTCTTTCCGTTCGGCGAGATGGCAGCAGCGGACATTTGTGCGATTCCTCTGTCGAGACCGCCGATCCGCGGGCCACGCTGTGAGAAGACTTCGATGGCATGCGGCTCGACGGCAATGAATGTCTTCCCGTCGCTCGCCCAATCGAGTTGACCTGGTGCCGCACGAGTCTGCACGGTCGCGTTGCGGTTCCGTTTGTCGACGTTGCTGATCTCGATGTCCCCGGCTCGGTTGACGTACGCAAGAGTGTGTGCATTCGGCTGCCATGCGACTGGTCCCGGTCGAACGTCGCGCGTGAGCAGCCTGTCCCCGGTGCCGTCGCCGTTGACGACTCGGAGAGAGTGGCCTGCGAAATACGCGACTCGGAATCCGTCGAACGACCAACGTGGGTTGCGAAGCCGTCCCGTTCGCCCGAGCGACCAGTGAACTCGTCCGTTCGGTTCCAGTGCGCGAAGTTCGTTCCCGTGAACGGCGGCGACGTAGAGACCGTGCGGCGACCACGCCGCGTCTCGGTAGCCGGTGAGCAGCCGCTTCGACCCATCGTTCTGCACGACCCAGATCCCCGAGCTCGACTCGGCGAGCAGACGCCCCGGTGCCGGTAGCGAGGCGAGCGCCGGTTTCGCGTTCCTCTCACCGCGGACAGCGTCACGGAGGGAGCCGAAGACTGCGTTGCCCGGCGGGCTGAAAGCCGCTGCGAGCACAACTGCCGCAGCCGCCGCGAGCGCGAATGGACGCCAATCGCGCTTCCGCGGGCTGGGCAGGCGTTCCTCGAACGCTGCGCGCACGACCTCCCAGGTCCTCTCACCCGCCTCGCGCTCGCCGGGTGCCGGGTCATACAGATGCTTCACTTCAGATCCTCGTCGAGCTTTCCGGCGAGCTCGTCGAGCCCGCGTCGCAGTCTCGAGTTGACGGTGCCGCGTGGCAATCCGAGCGCCTCTGCGATCTCCCCGGGCGTGTAGTCGAGTAGGTGACGCATGACGATGACGGCGCGATGCTCGGGCGAGAGGTCCGCGAGCGCGGCTGCCAGCGGTTGCGTGTCGTCGCGTTCCGCTGGAGCGGCGGCCGCGACGAGCGCCAACGATGCGTCTCCGGACTCACGGCGCAACGCCCGCGAGCGGGACCAGTCGATCGCACGGTTGACGACGATCCGGTGCAGCCAGGGTCCGAACGGTCGACGGCGGTCGAACCGGTCGAGGCTGCGCACCGCCGCGAGGAACGCCTCCTGTGCGATGTCCTCAGCCGCGGCGGAGTCGTGCACGACCAGGTACGCCGCCCGGTAGGCACGGGGCCAGTGGTGCTTGAACAGGGCTTCGAGGTCGGGAACCGATCCCGATTGTGCGCCCCGAATCCAGGCGCGCTCGTCGCCTCGAGAGCCCGCCACCACGCACCGACTCTACGAGCCCGGCACAGCTTGAGGTCCATGCCCGATTTACGCGACAGGGAGCCGAGCAGGTCCCGGCGGGCGCAGCACGGCGAACTGATCAGTGATCTCCAGCTCATTCGTGCGGAAGCGGAAGAGCGAGCCCGGACGGCCGCCGGTCGGGCCGGACGCCCGCCGGCGGCCGGTCTGTTCGAGCACTTCGCGCCGGAGCAGGACTCGCTGGAGATTCGTCGCCGAAACGTCGTGTCCGAGAGCGGCCGCGTAGAGGTCGCGAAGCTCGGAGATCGTGAACTCCGAAGGTGCTAGCGCGAAGCCCAGGTTCGTGTACGACAGCTTGGCCCGCAAACGTTCTCGTCCTGCGAGCACGATCGAGTCGTGGTCGAACGCGAGCGTGGGGAGGTTCTCGACGGGATGCCAGTCGGTGTCGCCGGGAAGCTCGGGGTCGACGTTGCTCGGCGCGAGCCCGAGGTAGCCCGTCGCCAGTTGCCACTCTTGCGGCGAGCGCTTCGGATCGCTCAGCGTCTCGAGCTGCTCGAGATGCGAGAGCTCGCGCACGTCGACCTTCTCGGCGAGATGCCGCCGGATCGAGTCCTCGAGCGTGTCGCCCTGGTTGAGGTAGCCACCCGGCAATGCCCAACTCCCCTTGAACGGAGCGCGCGCCCGTTGCCAGAGCAGCGCTTGCAGCTCGCCGTCCCGCACCTGGAGGACGACGGCAAGGGTCACGTGGGCGGGCGTAGGGTGCCCCGTGTTAGTCTCCGTCACAGTTTTCGCCCCATAGTCGTAAACCTTATCGGAAAGGTCGGAGATGAAGAGATCGCTCGTACTCGTCGGCTTCATCGTGCTCCTCGCCGCAGGGTGCGGCGGAGGCGGCAAGGAGTCCTCCGCCAATACCACGACTTCCTCCTCCGGCAAGGGCAGCGGCAAGACCATCGGGCTTGTCACCGACATCGGCGGCCTGAACGATCGCGGCTTCAACCATCTCTCGTACGTCGGGTTGCTGCGTGCACAGTCCGAGCTCGGGATCAAGCAGCGCGTCTTTCAGGCGAAGTCGACGCAGGATTACGTCCCGAACCTGTCGACGTTCGCGCGCGAGGGCTATGCCCTGACGATCGGCGTCGGCTTCACCGAGGCGACGGCGATCGACACTGTCGCGACGACCTTCCCGAAGTCGAACTTCGCGATCGTCGACGTCGACCAGAAAGAGGAGCCGCACAAGCCGGCGAATCTCCTGGGCCTTCTGTTCCGCGAGCAGGAGACCGGCTATCTCGTCGGGTACCTCGCGGGGCTCGAGGAGAAGCGGCGACCCGGCAAAGACGTGATCGGCTCCGTCGGTGGCCAGAAGCAGCCTCCGGTCGATCGCTTCATCGCCGGCTACCAGGCGGGCGCCAAGGCCGCCGATCCCGGCATCACGACGCTGAACGGCTACTCGGAGGACTTCTCGGATCTCGCGAAGTGCAAGCAGATCGCGCTGAACCAGATCGAGCAGGGCGCAGGTGTCGTCTTCCAGGTTGCGGGTGGGTGCGGTCTCGGTGCGCTCGACGCCGCGAAGGAGAAGGGCGTCTGGGGCATCGGCGTCGACGCCGACCAGTCGTTCCTCGGCCCGCACATCCTCACGAGTGCCGTGAAGCGTGTCGACACAGCGGTGTTCGACGCGATCAAGGTCGTCGTCGACGGCAAGTTCAAGGGCGGCAACATCGTCTTCGGCCTCAAGGACAACGGTGTCGGCCTCGGCAAGATCAGCCCCAAGGTGCCGAAGTCCGAGGTCGCCAAGGTGATGAAGGTCCGCGCCGACATCATCTCCGGCAAGATCAAGAACATCCCGACGGAAGTGCCCTAACTAGGGAAAGCGGCTTTGCTGCGGACGGAGGTCCAACGGGCCTCCGTCGTAGCACTGCGACGACTGGTATTCCGCCGGCTCGTTCGGGTAGCCCCGCTTGTAGAGCCAGGCCTGGATCACCTCGGCCTGTCGTGTCGGCACGCCCAGCCGCTCCGCAACGTACGCCGTGTTCTGCAGCGCATAGCACTCGGTGATGCCTTCGTCCTGAAACCCGCGCAGATGGAACGCCTCGTGGGCCAGGGTGTGGGCCGCCCAGCCCGCGCTGAATTGCGAGAGACCGCAATCGCCGCGCTCGAGACAGCTGAAGTCGACGCGGTCGAGATGGCGGAGTGCCTTGCACGTCTCCGGTGAAAGGTCTGTGTGGTCGGCGGGGCGACCGGACTCGTCGAACTGGACCCGACCCGCCTCACCGTGCACGTCCACCAGTCCCGCCAGAAAGCTGGGGCAGCGAACGGCGACCTTGCGGCCGGCAAGGTCGCTTGCGATCGAGGCCAGCTGATCCTGCTCGCGGATGCGCTGCTCGTGCCGGGCGAACCCGAGCGCCGAGAGAGCGCCGACGACGACGAGGAGAACCGCAATGCCACGCACAGGCAGAGAATCGGCAGCCCCCCGGACGGCCTTGATTCCGACTTAGTGGGCGAGAGCCACTAAGTCACCCGACACTAGGTCCCGCCGGCGACGGCTCCCACCACTCGGACTTCCGAGCTCTCGGACAGTGGCTCCTCGAGCAGGCGGCCGCCGCGGGCGTCCACGCCGTCGACGTACACGTTGATCAGCCGGCGGAGCTCGCCCTCTTCGTCGAAGAAGAGATTTGCCATCGGGAGCTGCCTGAGCGCCTCCCCGACCGTGGCGGCTTCGAGCTCGAACCGCTTCTGCCCGCCCGCCTCCGCGGCGAGCGTCGCGGGCAGGTGGACGACCGCCACCTCAGACGTCGGCGGCTTCGACCGACAGGATCGGTGGCAAGTCCCGGACCGCTTCCGTCCAGCTCCCTGCGCCCTGGGGCGCCGTCCACACCGAGCCACTCTGCGTTCCGAAATAGACGGCATTGCCGTCGAAGCTGCAGCCCTCGCGCAACACGGCGGCCCACGCCCGTTCCGGCAGCCCGCTTGCGGCGAGCGACCACGAGGCACCACCGTCGTCCGTTCGATACACGCCGAGTCGTCCTTCCGCGGTGTAGTGAAACTCCTGCGATTCCTCCGGGATCACGTACGCCACGTCGGGGTCGTCCGGGTCGAGAGCGAGGCCGAATCCGAAGGCCGACGGCAAGCCGTTTCCGTCGAGGCGTTCCCAGTTGTCGCCGCGATCGTCGGAGCGGTAGACGCCGCAATGGTTCTGCTGCCACAAACGGTCGGGCTTCGCCGGATGGACGAGCAGCTTGTGCACGCACTGGCCCACCTCCGGGTACTTCTCCGGATGGAAGTCGGCAGCCACTTCTTTGTTGATCGGCTCCCAGGTCTCGCCGCCGTCGTCGCTGCGAAACGCGCCGGCGGCCGAGATTGCGATGTACATCGTCCCGTTCACCAGCTGAATCGAGTGACAGCACATGCCGCCCGCACCGGGCTCCCATCTCTCGCGCGTCGGATGCTCGAGCAGGCCACGGTTCACTTCCCAGGTGAGGCCGCGGTCGTCGGAGCAGAAGAGGACGCCCGGGTCGCCGCCGAGCCAAAGCTCGGAATCCCCGCCCGGCTCGATGTGCCACGTGGCATTGAGCTTGAGGCCTGAATCCTCCGGCAGCCCGATCTCCTCGGCTCGCTCCCAGGTCTTGCCGAGATCGCTGGAACGGTGCACGGTCGCCCCGTAGAAAGGGTTGTTCGTGGCCGCGTAGAGCGTGCCGTCCCGGGGATCGACGATCGCGTGGTAGACGAGCCAGCCTGGGAGGAGTGGCCCTTCGACTTCCCATCCCGCCCCATTCGAGCGGAGCAGGAAGAGCCCCTTCTTGGTCCCGACGGGTAAGAGCGTGGCCATCGGGGAAGACGGTAACGGCTCCAGTCGTTGCAGGTCAAAACAACCGGAGGTGGGGGATGGCAAAGCTCGAGGAGAAGCAACGGAAGTTCCTGGAGGAGAACCCGTTCGTCGGCACGGCGACGACATTGCGCGAGGACGGCTCGCCGCATTCGACGATCGTCTGGGTGGACGTCGACGACGGCAAGGTCTCCTTCAACACGGCCCGCGGCCGCGCGAAGACGGAGCACCTGGAGAAGGACCCGCGTGCCTCACTGCTCGTCGTCGACCCGAACAACACGTACAAGTGGGTCGCCGTCAGCGGGCCCGCGGAGGTCACGGAGTCCGGTGCCGACGCCCAGATCGACAAGCTTGCGAAGAAGTACCTCGGCAAGGAGGAGTACCCCTGGCGCAACCCGGCGGAGCAGCGCGTCAAGGTCGTGATCGAGCCGGACAAGGTCGACGCGTCGGGCTTCGACGACTAGAGGGTTGATGTGAAATTGGGCCGACGTCGGGGGCGCTCCAGACCAAGCCGGGCAGTGCGGTCGCTCGCGGTGCGTAGCGGCGCTACGTGCCGCGGGCGAACGTGCTGATCCGGCGCCGTGTCTGGGGCGTCATCCGGCCCGGCCGAATTTCACATCAGGCCTCTGGGTCGTCCGTAAGATCGGCGCGTGAGCGTCGACCACCCGGAGCTCGCTGCGGCGGCAGAACGCCTACGCGCCGAGAAGACCGTCCCCGGCCTCCTGGGGGCTTTGGCGCGTGCGTATGTCGACGTGCTCGCTGCGCGCTCCTGCACGATTTCGCGGGTCATCGGCGATCTGCTGGTCGACCTCATCCAGTACCAGCAGGACGGCGAGCCCCAGCGCCTCGGTCACGGGTACCTGATCTCGGACTATCCGCTGACGCGGGCCGTGATCGAGGAGCACGAGCCCCGCACGGTTTTCGTCGGAGACGCGGACGCGGACGCGAACGAGGTCAGGCTCCTGCGTGAGCTCGGGTTCGACTCCGTCCTGATGGTTGCGGTCGAGGCGGAAGACGGCGTCTGGGGCCTGGTCGAGGTCTACGACCAGGACGGACGTCGCTTCGGCGACGAGGACGTGCGGCTGGCGCAGGCGCTTGCAGCCGAAGCCGGTCAGCGTCTCAGGCAGCTCGAGCGGCCGGCTTGACGATGCCCGTCACGATCTGCGACGTCGGACCGCGCGACGGCCTGCAGAACGAGCCCGAGACGCTCGAGCCTGCGTTCCGTGCAGAGCTCGTCAACCGGCTCGCTGCCGCCGGCCTGCCGCGCGTCGAGGCGGCGAGCTTCGTGCGCGCCGACGCGGTGCCCCAGATGGCAGGCGCCGAGGAAGTCGTCACGGCGATCGACCGCCGGGACGGAACCGAGTACTCCGGGCTGGCGCTGAACGAGCAGGGCTACGCGCGGCTCGCTGCCTCCGGCCTCGACCGCGTCAACTTCACGCTCGCCGCAACCGAGAGCTTCAGCAAACGCAACGCGAACCAGTCGGTCGCCGAGGCGCAGGCGGCGGCGGAGAGCGTGATCGCCCGGTCCGAGCTCCCGGTGACGCTCACGATCAGCGTTGCGTTCGGCTGTCCCTTCGAAGGACGTGTCGACCCCGGCGTCGTGGCGGAGATCGCAGCCCGCTTCCCGACTGCGGAGATCGTCCTCGCAGACACCATCGGCGTCGCGACCCCGAAGCGGGTGCGAGGGCTCGTAGAGCGCACGCGCGCGCCCGGCGTCCACCTGCACAACACCCGCAACACCGGTTACGCGAACGCAGTCTCAGCGCTCGAGGCCGGCGCAACGCTCTTCGACGCATCCTGTGGAGGTCTCGGCGGCTGCCCCTTCGCGCCGCGCGCCACCGGCAACATCGCGACCGAGGATCTCGTCTACCTCTTCGACGGCGAAGGAGTCGAGACCGGAATCGACCTCGACGCGCTCGTCGCCGTGTCGCAGTGGTTGGAAGGAGCTCTCGGTCGCCGGCTCGAGGGCCAGGTCTACCGCGCGGGAGCGTGGGCCGGCGACTGACTCGCGGTCCGGAAGGCCTCGAGCGCCAGGTCGATCTCGTCGTCGTCCGTCTGCCAGTTCGAGACCGAGACACGAATTGAACGTTGGCCGTTCCAGGTCGTCCCGCTCATCCAGACGTCGCCTGCTTCCTGCACGGCCTTCAACACTTCGTCGGTGCGCACGTCGCTCTCGAACCGGAACAGCACCTGGTTGAGGACGACGTCGTTGATGAGCTCGACGCCCTCGAGCTCGACGATGCCGTCGGCGAAACGTCGCGCGCAGCCACAGGTTCGCTCGACGAGCTCGGCAAGCCCAGTGCGACCGAGCGAGCGCAGCGCCGCGTAGACCGCGAATCCGCGCGCGCGACGCGAGAACTCCGGTACCCAGTCCACCTGGTCGCGAACGGTCTGACTGTCATCCTGGATCAGATACGACGCGCTGATCGTCATTGCCGCACGATGCGCTTCCGGATCGGCGCAAAGGACGAGCGCCGAGTCGTAGGGGACGTTCAGCCACTTGTGTGCGTCCGTGATCCAGGAATCCGCCCGCTCGACGCCGTGGACGAGGTGACGAAGACTCGGGCTCGCAGCCGCCCAGAGACCGAATGCTCCGTCGATGTGGAGCCACGCACCGTGCGCAGCCGACGCATCGGCGATCTCGTCGAAGGGATCGAATGCTCCGGTGTTCACCTCGCCCGCCTGCGCGCAGACGATCGTCGGCCCATCTCCTTCCGCCAGCGCCGCGCGCAGAGCTTCGGCGTCCAGTCGTCCCTGCCCGTCGGCGGGCACGACCTCTGGCACACCGAGGCCGAGCAAGCGGAGCGCTCGATCGATCGTGACGTGGCGTTGTGCGCCGACGAGCACGCGAACGCGCGGTGCTCCGGAGAGACCGTCCCGGCCGACGTCCCACCCCGCGCGCTCGAGCACGCGGAAGCGCGCGGCCGCAAGCGCTGTGACGCTTCCCATCTGGGTTCCGGTGACGAGGCCGAGCGATGCGTCCTCCGGGAGCCCGAGCAGATCGCACACCCACTCCCGCACCACCTGCTCGACGACTGAGGCCGACGGCCCGCCCACGTAGAGGCCTGCGTTCTGATCCCAGGCAGAGGTCAACCAGTCCGCGGCGAGCGCCGCGGGGAGGCCACCGCCGATGACGAAGCCGAAGTAGCGCCCGCTCGGCATCGCCACGATTCCCGGATCCGCAGCCGCGACCAGGCTCTCCACGACGTCTTCCGGAGCGGTCGGCTCCTCCGGCAGCGGCCCGCCGAGCGCCTTGCGGAGCTCGTCGACCGACGTCTGCGGGAAGACCGGCCGGTCGTCGAGCGACTCGATGAAGTCCGAGGCAAGCTCTGCGGTCCGCCGAAGAAGCGCCCGGATGTCGCTCATGAGGTCGACTCTACGCGCCGGATCACACCCTCCGCGGACAGCTCGACGAGCGCCGCTTCGTCATAGCCGAGGTCGCGGAGGATCTCGTCTGTGTGCTCGCCGAGCCGCGGTGGCGGTCTTCGATGCGAGACGCGCTCGCCGTCGACGGAGAGCGGCAGCGCGACCGTTGGCTCGGGTGTCGGCTGAATCATCCCGAGCGCCTTTGTCTGCTCGTGGTCAGCCGCGTCGCCGACGTCGTTGACGGGTGCGGCGGGAACCCCGGCTGCCTCGAGGCGCTCGAGCAGCTCCGCGAACGGCTCGTCGCGCAGTCGATCCTGCAGCAGCGTCGCAAGCTCTTCGCGATGGGCGACTCGATCGGGATTCGTGGCGAAGCGTGCGTCCGCCCTGAGCTCCGGCAGGTCGAGCGCCGAGCACAACCGGGCGAACAGCCCGTCGTTTCCCGCGGAGACCATTACGTCACCGCCACGGGCGTGGAACACCTGGTACGGCGAGATCAGCGGGAAGGCCGTCCCGTGCCGACCGGGCACACCGCCGCCGGCGAGGTACGCGGTGACCTGGTAGGGCATGAGCCCCAGCGCCGTCTCGAAGAGCGACACGTCCACCGTGTGCCCTCCGCCCGAGTGGAGCGCGGCGATGATGCCGAGCGCGGCCCACATTCCGGTTCCTTGGTCGACGATCGACGCGCCGACGCGCACGCCCGGCCGATCCGGCTCCCCGGTCACGCTCATGATCCCGCTGAACGCCTGCAGCAGCGGGTCGTACCCCGGACGCTCGCGCAACGGTCCCGCGCGGCCGAACGCGCCGATGTCGCAGCAGACGAGGCGCGGATTGCGGGCACGCAGCTCCTCGGCGCCGAAGCCGAGCCGCGTCGCCGTTCCGGGCCGCAGGCTCTGGAGAAAGACGTCCGCCGAATCGACGAGACGGAGCAGCACCTCAGGCCCGCGCTTGAGATCGAGGGCGAGCGACCGCTTGTTCAGGTTCGCCGCGTAGAACATCACGCTCGAGCCCTCCGAGAACGGCGGGCCCCAGGCGCGCGCTTCGTCGCCGCGGTCCGGATGCTCGACCTTGACCACGTCTGCGCCGAGCGCGCCCAGGATCTCCGTACAGTAGGGGCCTGCCAGCGAGCTCGTGACATCGACGACTCGCACACCGTCGAGCGGCAGAAATCCGTTGGCCATACGCGCGCGACCATACGAGAACGACGGCGACCTTCGGCGTATGCAGGCGCTGCAGCAGGAGCTGTGGGCGCTCGAAGGGCCTCGGGTACTGACCCATGTCGGTGACCTGGCGTGGTGGTTGCACCGTGGGCCGGAGGAGGACTGGAACCGGCGCTTGTGGGTCGACGGCGACCGTTGCGTTGCCTGGGCCTGGCTCTGGCCGCCTGCGGCGCTCGACTACGAGGTCCATCCTGAGCACCGGGGCGGGTCAGTGGAGCAAGAGGTTCTCGAATGGTTCGAGTCAGAGGCCGGAGGAACTGATGCTCTCACGACCTTTGTCCTGGAACGTGACGCGGACAGGCTCGCGTTTCTCGCTGGGCGCGGTTACCGCACTTCAGAGCCGCTTTCGTGGTACGCCTACCACGTCCAAGAGCTCGATCGGGAGCTTCCCGAGCCGGTCGTGCCCGACGGCTTCACTCTCCGCACGGTTTCCACCGCGGCTGACTTCCACAAACGCGTCGCGCTCCATCGTGCCGTCTGGGCACCATCGCGGCTGACGGAGGAGCGCTATCGCAGGGTGACGTCGGCGTGGCCCTACCGAGCCGATCTCGACTGTGTGGTCGAAGCACCCGACGGGAGTTTTGCGGCCTATGTTCTCTGCTGGCTCGACGAGGAGAATGGCGTCGGCGAGTTCGAGCCGGTGGGCACGGATCCCGACTACCGGCGTCGCGGTCTCGGGGCGGCGGTGTGCCGGTACGGGTTGAGGCGCCTGCAGGAAGAAGGCGCACGCAGCGCGATCGTGTACGGAGGTGGACGCGACGAGGACCAGCGTTCACGCGCCTTGTACGAGAGCATTGGCTTTCGCCGGCATTCGCGGGCGATCGAGTTGCGGAAGGAACGTCAGTGACGACCCTCGCTTTCCTGCAGAGCCTCATCGACACGCTGACGGGGTCGCTCTGGACCTACCCGATCCTGTTCGGGATCTGCGTGGGCGACGCGATCATCCCGGCCTTCCCGAGCGAGACCGCAGTGATCGTCTGCGGGATCCAGGCTGCACGCGGTCAGTTGTCGCTCGAGGCGGTGATCGCCTGCGGCGCGGCCGGGGCGTTCATCGGTGACAACCTGTGTTACTCCGTCGGGCGATGGCTCGGCCTGCCGGTTGTGGACCGGTTCTTCAGTGGCGAGGTGGCGCAACGCCGGCTCGACTGGGCGCGGAACTTTCTCAAGGAACGCGGCAGCTACGTTCTCATCGTTGCCCGGTTCATTCCCGGCGGCCGCACCGCGACGACCTTCACCGCGGGCCTCGTTCACCTACCTTGGCTGACCCGGTTCGTGCCGTACATCTTCATTGCGGCCATTGCCTGGGCCTGCTACGGCGCGTTGCTCGGCTACTTCGGAGGGATGCTGTTCGAGGATCGGCCGATCCTCGCGCTGCTGGTGGCGTTTGGAATCGCGGCGTCGGTCACGGTGGCCGTCGAGGGCTGGCGTCGCTACCGCAGCTAGCTACGGTGCTGGTGTGAATCGTCTCGCCGGCGAAACCAGTCCTTACCTTCTGCAGCACGCCGACAATCCCGTGGACTGGTATCCCTGGGGTGACGAGGCGCTCGCGCGCGCGAGAGAAGAAGACAAGCCCATTCTGCTCTCCGTCGGCTACGCGGCCTGTCACTGGTGCCATGTCATGGAGCACGAGTCGTTTGAAGACGAGACGACCGCCGCATTGATGAACGAGCACTTCGTCCCGGTCAAGGTCGACCGCGAAGAGCGTCCCGACATCGACTCGGTGTACATGGACGCCGTCGTCTCGCTCACCGGCCACGGGGGCTGGCCGATGACCGTCTTTCTGACGCCCGCAGGCGCGCCGTTCTTCGGTGGGACGTACTACCCACCCGAGCCACGGCATGGGCTGCCGAGCTTCCGTCAGCTGTTGCAGGCGATCGCCGACGCGTGGCGCGAGCGGCGCTCGGACATCGAGCGCGACGCCGGCGCGATCACGCAGCAGCTCCGCCGCACAGCCGAGCCATCACGCGAGCCGTTGACGTCGTCCCTGCTGACGGACGCCGTGCGCGGGCTTCGGCAGCAGTTCGATCCCGAGTGGGGTGGGTTCGGACCGGCGCCGAAGTTCCCGCCGGCCTCGGTGCTCGAGTTCCTGCTCCGCCGCGGCGAGCTCGAGCTCGCGACGAAGACGCTCGAGGCAATGGCCGCCGGGGGCATGTACGACCTCGTCGGCGGCGGCTTCCACCGGTACTCCGTCGATCGGCAATGGCTCGTGCCGCACTTCGAGAAGATGCTCTACGACAACGCGCTCCTCGTTCCGGTGTATCTGCACGGCTGGCTCGTGACGGGCAACGAGCGTTTCCGCGCGATCGCGACCGAGACGCTCGACTACATGCTGCGCGAGCTGGGCCTCGAGGACGGGGGATTCGCTTCCGCCCAGGACGCCGACACGGACGGCGTCGAAGGGCTCACCTATACGTGGACGGAGGAGGACGACGTCCCGGGCGAGTTGTTGCACCCGTTCGAGCACGGACGCCTCATCATCCGCGGCGCCCTCGAGCCCGAGCTGCGCGCACGGCTGTTCGAGGAGAGGGAACGTCGCCGGAAGCCGCTGCGTGACGACAAGGCGATCGCCTCCTGGAACGGTCTCGCGCTGGCGGCCCTGTCCGAGGCCGGGCGCAGGCTCGGGCGTAACGACTACCTTGACGCGGCTCGCTCGCTCGGCGAGTTCCTGCTCGGACCGCTCTCCACCGCGGAGGGCCGTCTCTACCGCAGCTGGCGTGCAGGCCAGGCGAGGCATGCGGGCGTGCTAGAGGATTACGCCGACGTTGCGAACGGCCTGTACGAGCTCCACGCCGCAACCGGAGAACTGCGCTGGCTCGAAGAATCGCGACGGCTTGCAGTGCTTGCCGTCGATCTCTTCGGCGACCGCGCCGACGGCGGCTTCTTCCTGACGCCGAGGGACGGCGAGGAGCTCGTCGCGAGGAAGAAGGACTTCGACGATCACCCGACGCCGTCGGGAAACTCCATGCTCGCCTACGTGCTGCTCCGTCTCTCCCGGCTCTGGGGCGACCAGGAGCTCGAGCGCCAGGCGGTTGGCGTCTTCCGATTCGTCGCTCCACTCCTGCCGCGCGCCCCTTCCGCGTTCGGACATGCACTCAACGCGCTCGATTTCCATTTCTCGCCGCCGCGTGAGATCGCGATCGTCGGGCCGCCGGACTCCGAGGTGGCACGGGCCGCGCTGGCCCCGTTCGACCCGAACGCGGTGGTCGCTTTCGGGCCGAGCAACGAGGTGCCGCTCCTGGCCGGGAAGGACCTGGTCGACGGGCGCCCCGCGGTCTACGTCTGCGAAGGCTTTGCGTGTCAGGCACCCGTGACGGAGGCTCTAGCTCTAGGAGGGGGCGCAGCCGCGACTGTGACTTCCTAGCAGGTCGACAACCGCGGTCGGCGCGCCCCCTCTACTGAAGAGACTCGGCCGGGCGCGGAAACCCTGCACTCGACTTGCGAGGCTAGGAAATCTCCTGGATCTGGGCGCCGGGAAGAGCGCCGATCAGCGCTTCGGTCGCCACGGGAAAGACCGCGTGCGGCGTGCCGCCGGCGCACCACACCGTCTCGAAGCGACGGAGCGAGGCGTCGACGACGGTGGGGATCGGCCGGTCGTGCCCGACGGGCGGAACGCCGCCGATGGAGTAGCCGGTCGCCTCCCGCACCTCGTCGCCGTCGGCCTGGCGCACGTCCGCGCCGAGCTTGCCGGTGTCGACCCGCCGGTCCCCGGCGCACAGGCAGAGGAGAGGGCCGGAATCGTCGACGAAGACCAGCGACTTGACGATCTGGCCGACCTCGACGCCGACCGCGGCCGCTGCCTCCTTCGCTGTCCGGGTCGAATCCGCGAGCTCCCGCACTTCGGCGTCGAGCCCGAGCTCGCGGAGGCGCTCCTGGAATCGCTCAGCGGTTGGGTGCATCGTTGCCGCACTTTAGGGTAGGCGGGCCGTGCCTCTCCTCGAAGTCGAGAAGGTCTCCATGCAGTTCGGAGGCATCGTCGCGCTCGACGCGGTCTCGTTCGACGCGGGCGCCGGCGAGATCGTAGGGCTGATTGGCCCGAACGGTGCCGGGAAGACGACCGCGTTCAACGTGATCACCCGTCTGTACACGCCGGCCGAAGGCGATGTCCGCTTCGACGGCAAGAGCCTCCTCGGCACGCCCCCGAGCGGCGTGATCCGCCGAGGAATCGCGCGGACGTTCCAGAACGTCGAGCTCTTCCGCGGCATGTCCGTCGTCGACAACGTGCGCGTCGGTGCGCACGTGCGCCAGGGAGAACAAGCGGCGGACGACGTGCTCTTCTACGTGAACCTCCACTCGGTCCGCGAACGGCCGGCCTCGGAGCTGTCGTATGGGACGCAGAAGCGCGTCGAGCTGGCGCGCGCGCTTGCGTCCGGGCCACAGCTTCTGCTGCTCGACGAGCCGGCCGGCGGCCTGAGCCACGAAGAGGTCGAGCAGCTCGGCAAGTTCATCCGCCGGATGCGAGACGATTTCGAGCTGACGATCCTGCTCGTCGAGCACCACATGGGCCTCGTGATGAGCGTCGCCGACCGTGTGCACGTTCTTGACTTCGGCAAGAAGATCGCGGAGGGGACGCCGGCGCAGGTGCAGGCGGACAAGGGCGTGATCGAGGCATACCTCGGAGTCGAATCGTGAGTCTGCTGGAGCTCCGAAACGTCGAGGCGCGCTACGGCCCGGTCAAGGCTCTGCACGGTGTGTCGCTCACCATCGGCGGCGGTGAGCTCGTCGCGGTGCTCGGCGCGAACGGCGCGGGCAAGACCACGACTCTGCGCGCGATCTCGGGAACCGTGCGCCGCACCGGCGACGTCGTCTTCGGCGGAAAGGCACTACCGCGCCGTCCCGAAGCCGCCGCGAAAGCAGGAATCGCGCATGTGCCTGAAGGCCGGGGAACATTCAGCGACCTGACCGTCTGGGAGAACCTCCGCCTCGGTGCGTACACGCGTCGCGGCAGCATCAAGGACGACGCACGGCGTGTCTTCGGATTCTTCCCCCGGCTGGAAGAGCGCCGTGACCAGCAGGCCGGGACCCTTTCCGGTGGCGAACAGCAGATGCTCGCGCTCGGCCGCGCGATGATGGCGCGACCGAAGCTGCTGCTGCTCGACGAACCCTCGCTCGGTCTGGCGCCGCTGATCGTGAAGGAGATCTTCGAAGCGCTCGAGCGCATGAAGGGCCAGGACGGCATGTCGGTGCTCGTCGTCGAGCAGAACGCCAATCTCGCGCTTGCCCACGCCGCCCGCGCGTACGTCCTCGAGGTCGGCACCGTCGTCGTCGAGGGAACGAGCGACGAGCTGCGCGCAAACGAATCCGTCCGGAAGTCGTACCTGGGTTACTGATGCTGGTCGCCGCCTTCACCTGGACCGAGTTCGCGCAGCAGCTTGCGGCGGGCATTCGCGAGGGTGCGATCTACGCCGGGCTCGCGCTTGCGATCGTGATCATCTACCGCTCGACACGGGTCATCAACTTTGCGCAAGGCGAGATGGCGACCTTTACGACCTTCATCGCCTGGTCCCTGATGAACCAGGGGCTCACGTTCTGGGAGGCGTTCCCGATCGTGCTTGCGATCGCCTTCACCGGCGGCGTGGTGATCGAGCGGGCCCTGATCCGTCCGGTCGAGGACGCCCCGGTGCTGACGATCGTGATCATTACGCTCGGTCTCGCCCTGCTGCTGAACGGGTTGATGAACCTGATCTGGGGTGGGGCCAACGTGCAGTTCCACGGTCCCTTCTCGACGAGGACGATCGACATCGGCGGCGTCCCGGTCAGCGTGCAGGACATTGGCATCGTCGCCGTCTCGATCCTGCTCGTCGCGTTGCTCGCGCTCTTCTTCCGCTTCACGAAGCTCGGGCTCGGGATGCGCGCCGCGGCCGTCAACCGGGACTCGTCGCGGCTCGTCGGCGTCCGCGTCAGCTGGATGCTCGCGCTCGGCTGGGGCATCGCGACGGTGCTTGGTGCAGTCGCGGGGATGATGATCGCACCCGTCGTGTTCCTCGACCCGAACATGATGCAGACGATCCTGCTCTACGCGTTCGCGGCGGCCGTGCTCGGCGGGCTCGACTCGCCGGTCGGCGCAGTCGTCGGCGGCATCCTCCTCGGCGTCACGATCACGATGCTCGGCCGCTATGTCGGGTTCATCGGATCGACGCTGAAGCTGCCGGCCGCGCTCCTGCTCATCCTCGTGCTGCTGCTCGTGCGGCCGGGCGGCCTCTTCGGGAAGGTTGCGGTGCGGCGCGTATGAGGACGAGGCTCTGGCTCGAACTGTCCGCTTTCGTCGTGCTCGCGGCCGTCGTCGTGTTGCTGCCGCGGTTCGTGAGCGACTTCCGCGCCCGCGAGCTCGCGATCGTCGGGATGTACTTCATCGCCCTGCTGGGCCTCTCGATCCTGACCGGATTCAACGGGCAGATCTCGCTCGGTCACGGCGCATTCATGGCGATCGGCGGCTACACCACCGCAATCCTGAGCGTGAACGGCTTCTACGGACACCAGCTGCGCGACCTCTGGACGATCCCGATCGCGGGGGTCGTCGCCGGAATCGCGGGCCTGGTGGTCGGCGTTCCCGCGCTGCGCCTCTCGGGGCTCTATCTCGCGCTGATCACCTTCGGTATCGCCGTCTCGTTCCCGCAGTTGCCGAAGAAGTTCGACCACTTCTTCGGCGGCACGACGGGCAAGATCCTCAACCTGGCGAAGCCGCCGTTCGGGCTCAGTACGACGAACAACAACTGGATCTACTACCTGACCTGGGGTATCGCGCTCGTGCTGCTGGTTGCGGCCTGGCTGCTCGTGCGCGGGAAGACAGGACGCGCCTTCAAGGCGATCCGCGACAGCGAGGTCGCCGCCGTCTCAGCCGGGATCAGCCTCGGGAGATACAAGACGCTCGCGTTCGGGATCTCGGCCTTCTATGCCGGTGTCGCGGGCTCGCTGTACGCGATCGCGAACGCCTACGTCAATCCCGACGTCTTCCCGATCATCCTCTCCGTCTACCTCGTCGTCGGCCTGGCGGTGGGCGGGCTCGACTCGCTCTTCGGGATGATCGCCGGCGCCGCCCTGATCTACTTCCTGCAGAACCATGCCGACACGGTTGCGCGCTGGCTCAACCACCTGCCTGCGCTGAGCCTCGACCCGCAGAAGCCGGGGATCCCGAGTGTCGTGTTCGGGGTTGTGCTGATCGTCGTGATGGTGCTGCTCCCGACCGGCGTCGGAGGCTTGGTGCGACGGCTCTTTGGGCCGCTAACAACTCGGCTATACACTCGGTCTTAGGTGAGCAGGTGGGCGTGAGGGTCTTTGTCGTTTGTGCCACTGTGGCCGTCATGGCCGCCGCGTCTGCCGGCGCGCGCCCCGTCGCCACTCCCGGTGTCTCGTCGGACGAGATCCACATCGGCTCGAGTGTGCCGCTGAGCGGGGAGGCTGCAATCGCCGGGAACGTCGCGCGCGGAATCGACGCCTACTTCAAGTACGTGAACGACAAGGGCGGGGTTCTCGGACGCAAGCTCAAGTACACGTACCTCGACGACGGGTACGACCCTGGCCGCGCAGTGAACAACACGATCCGCTTGATCCAGCAGGAGCAGGTATTCGCGGTCTTCAGCTCGCTCGGTACGAACAACAACCTCGCAGTCCGCAAGCTCCTGAACGACGCCAAAGTCCCGCAGCTCTACGTGTCGTCCGGCGCGACGACATTCGGCCGCGACTACAAGAAGTACCCGTGGACGATCGGGTACATCCCGCCGTATTCGGAGGAAGGCGAGATCTACGGGCGCTATGTAGTCAAGAACATCAAGAAGGCGAAGGTCGCTGTTCTGTACCAGAACGACGACTACGGCCGCGATCTCCTGGCCGGGATGAAGCGCGGGCTCGGCGCGAAGGCGAAGTCGATCGTCGCGAGCGTGGGCTACGACCCGACGTCCTCGGATGTGCAGCCGCAGGTGACCCAGCTGAAGGCCTCGAAGGCCAACGTGCTGATGGTGTTCGCCTTCGGCAAGTTCTCGCTCCAGGCGTTCAACGCCGTGTCACGACTCGGCTGGAAGCCGCAGATCTTCGTCAACGACGTGTCGTCTGCCGCGTCGCTGATGTCGATCGTCCCGCAAAAGGCGGCGAACGGATCGATCTCGATCGTATTCGGCAAGGACCCGGCCTCACCTCAGTGGGCGAAGGACAAGGGGGTCAAGCTCTTCCAGTCGATCCTCAAGAAGTACGGCAACGGGGTCAGCTCACGCGACCTGAAGGACGGCTACTTCACCGCAGGTATGGCAACGGCCTACACGCTCGTCAACACGCTCAAGAAGGCCGGGAAGAACCTGACCCGGCAGAGCGTGATGAACGCGGCGACGCATCTGACCGAACGCGGGAATCCGTTCGTGTTGCCGGGCATCGTCATCCACACGACGCCGACGAGTCGCTATCCGATCACGCAGGTGCGACTACAGCGGTGGTCGAAAGGCGCATGGCGCACCTTCGGCAAGCTCGTCTCGGCCAAGCCCGGCTAGCGCTGGTCAGCGACAGTCCGAGTTGTCGCCGACGACCGCGGCGAGCGCGCGCCTGGCCGTGACGGCAAAGCGGAGCGAGACGATGCCGGGATGTCGAACCGTTAGCTCCGTCATGCCGTCGGCGCTCGGGCTCAGGCAACCCGCAGGTGTGTGCCAGTAGGGCGCGTACGTGACGCCGAGCCGGTAAGTGCCCGCCACGGGCGCGGCGATGCGGATCGACGAGTAACCGAGCTTGAGCACACGTGCCGGTCGGCTGACGAGCGGGCGTGGTGACGGAACGGCGAAGACGGTCGTCGTCGCAGTGCGGTGGACGACTTTGAGGCCCGAGCGGCCACTCTCGAGCAGCCGTGCTTCGGCGCGTGCGCTGTAGTCCGGCGTCGCAGAGGTGAGCACGACGTAGCGGACGCTGAGCTTGCGCAGCCAGTTCACGTAGGCAGACGGTCCCAGGTTCCCGTACAGCACGCGGTTCTGCGGAAAGTCCTCCTGCCTGAACCAGCCGCGCACGAGCGGGATCCGCGCGCGGGCGAGAAAGTCGGCGGGCCAGTGACCTCGCGTGTCCACCGCCTCGACGCGATACGAGGGCCGCACGTGGCCCTGGAGGTAGGAGATCGTCGGCTTCCAGTAGGCGGCGTGCGCGGTGGGATCCCCGGCGTCGTGGACGAAGCTGGCCGCGAGCGGCGTCAGATTCCAGGAGAGGGCGAGTGCGAGCGCGACCGCGCAGACGGGCCGTGGGCGCCAGTGGCGGAGCGTGAGCGTCAGGATCGCGATCGGCGCCGCGGCGAACCGAAGCCGCGCGATGTTCTCGCCGATCGGCGAGGCGAAAGCAAACGCGGCCGTGCAGGCGGCGAAGTAGACGATGTACGTCCAGCGAAGGAGCCGTGCACTCGGAATTCCCCACGTCAAGCCGATCCCGAGCACGCAGAAGACAGTCGCGGCGAGGAACTCCTGAATCGAGAAGGGAAAGGTGCCGCGGCCCGGGAACATCCTGCGGAGCACGAGCTCGAGCGCCCCGACTGCCGCGATCGCGAGGGACGGCCACAGAAGCAGAGCCCGCTGATCACGTCGAGCGAGCGCGACTGCGGCCAGGAGCACCACGAGGAGCACGAAGGCGAGCGGGCTGGCGGCAAGGGTCAGGAGCGCGAAGCCCGCGAAGAGCGGACGGCGTCCGAGTTGCAGGAGCCAGAGAGAGACGAGCGCGAGCGCGCTTCCGAGCATGAACGGGTAGGCCGCCGAGACGACGAGTAGCGCCCACACCACTGCGAAAGCGCGGATCGACCACTTGGCCTGCTCGCCCCATTCACGTTGCACGACGGCTGCAAAGGCGGCGACCGCGCCAGCAACGATCAAGACGGCGAGCAGCTTGATGCCGATCGCCGCGGCCAGCGGGTAGTACAGGACGCTGTAGGTGACGAAGCTGTACCGGCCGGCGTACCAGAAGTTGTTCCAAAGGACGAAGCCGTGCTCGAGAAAGAGTGCCCGCTGGTAGACGTGCGCGGCCAGGTCGGTACCGGGTGGCCCGAACCAGACGAGCAAGGCTGCGAGGGACGCCGCCGCGGCTGCAGGCATCAGGAGGTCGGCGCGCGTGCGAAGCCAGATGCGCGACGTCATCAGCGCATGTTCCCCGTGTGGCCGAGTGAAAATCTCCCCGGCTGCGGCCAGACGGACAGGCCGTGTGGGCTCGGACCGACCGGAATGCGCGCGATCAACCGTCCACTGCGCGTGTCGATTGCGTAGACCTCCGAGTTGTAGCGCCCCGAGAGCCAGAGCACCTTGCCGTCCGCGGAGACGTCGCCCATGTCGGGGCTTCCGCCGCCGGGGATGTGCCACTTACGAATGACCTTGCGGGTCCGGAACGAGATCACGGACACGCTTCCCTCGCTGCGATTTGCGACGTAGAGCACCTTTCCGTTCCGCCCGACAACGAGGCCGTGCGCTCCTGCGCCCGTATGGATGAACCCGATCACCTTAAGCCGTGCAGGGTCGATCTCCCACACTCCGCCGGCGGCGAGGTCGGCCACGTAGAAGACCTTCGCGTCCGGCGACGAGCGCACGTCCTGCGGCACCGAGAACCGGCGCGGCAGCGTTCGCACGGCAAGCACCCGGAAGTGGCGCACGTCGACTTTCAGCAGACGGCCCGAGAACTCGCAACTAGCGACGACGTAGCGCCCGTCGCGAGAGAAGTCCATGTGGTTGACGCCGGCGCAGGGAACGCTCAGCGCTCGCACGAGCCGGAACGAGTGTGCAGAGCGGAAGTCGAGTCGGTGCAGACGCTCGGCGACCACGATCGCGTAGCGCCCGTCGATCGTGAAGTAGAGGTTGTAGGGATCGGCGACTGGGATCGCCTTGCCGGGGCGACCGGTCCGCGCATCGATCGGCGTCAGCGTGTTGCCGACGTCGTCGTTCACGTACAGCGTCCGCAGATCGTGCGAGGGCGTCACGTGCTGTGGCAGCGCTCCCACGGCGAAATGTCCGACGACCTTGTACGTCTGCGGGTCGATCACGTCCACCGAGTCTCCCGCACTGTTGGGGACGTAGACGCGGGCCGGATCCCCCCGCGCGGCCGCGCTGATCATGCCCGTGCGATCGTGGGCATAGAGGTTCAGAGGGCGGACCTGAGCAAGGGCTCGGTGGAGGATCTTGGCCTTTTGGTGAACCGGAGGCGGCAGTCTGGCCGCGGCAGCTGCCTCTCCCTGGTCGTCCTGCCGGTCTCGATACACCAGGCTCCCGACCACCGCGAACAGGGCCAGCAATCCGATCAGCGCCCCGCTCGAGGCCGGCCGTCGCCTTCGACGCGAGCTTCTCACCGCGGGCCATGATGGCATGCAGGGTGCGGCTGGCCCGGCATTCTTAACGTTGCTCTCATTTCGTGCCGATAGCGTTTGTGGCGTGCAGAGCGAGCGGACCAGCAGCGGCTTCCTGAACGAGCTCTCGCTCGGTGAATTCGGATCGATGCGCCGCGGCTACGCCGTCGGATTCGGAGCCCTCGTCATCGCCGGCATCGCCCTCGGAGCGACCAGGATCGGTCGCGGGACGTTCGACGGTGCCCTCGCGAGCCTGTCGCATGCCCAGCCGAAATGGCTGGTCGTCGCAGCGATTGCTTTCGGACTTGGCCTGCTCGCTTCGGCGGCGGCCTGGCGAACCGGGCTGCGCGCCTGCGGCGGCGAGGCGTGCTTCAAGCAGGTGTCGGCGCGCTATGCGATCGGCTCGCTCGTCAACTCTGTCGCCCCGGCGCACCTCGGCGGGGCCGTTCGGATCGGCCTCCTCTCACGCACGCTCCCCGGGGACGATCGTCTCTGGCGCGCGGGCGGCGTCGGCGCGTCGGTGGCCGCGGCACGGACGCTTGTGCTGGCCCTGCTTATCGTCGTGGCTGCATCCGTGGGTCGCGTCCCGTTGTGGCCGGCTCCGCTGCTGATCCTCGCCGTCGCGTGTGTGGTCGTCGTGTCCGTGCGCACCAGCCGACGAGCGGCAGGACGACTCGGCAGCCTCTTGCAGATCTTCCGCAGCGTCGGCCAGTCGCCGCGCGCAGGAGCGACGATCTTCGGCTGGATTGCCTTCGCGGCGATCACGCGCGTGTGCGGCGCGGTCGCGATCTCGCTCGCTCTCGGTGTGTCGCGGCCGGTCTGGGTCGCCGTCGTGCTACTCGCCGCAATGGCGCTTGCGGGCCTGCTGCCGCTCACACCTGGGAACTTCGGGGCAGGGGCCGGCGCGGCGACACTCGCGTTGCACGGGACCGGTGTGGGCCTCGGCGCCTCACTCGCGCTCGGAGTCGCATTCCAGGCGGTCGAGACGTTTTCGGGAATGACGCTCGGCCTCGCCGGTGCGGCTGTCCTGGCCGCGCCGGGAACGCGTACGAGGCGCTGGTCGATGGCCGGAGCCGGCGTTGCGGCAGTCGTCGTGGCGGCGGCGCTCGGCGTCGCCTCGATCGATCTGCTCTGAGCCTTCGTAGCCTTCGGGCCTAGACGTAAGCTCCCGGAATGGAGCTCCTCGGCCGTCCGCTCGACGAGCTGTGTGCGGAGGCGCGGGAGCTGCGGGACGAAGGGCACGGCCGCCTCGTCACCTACTCGCCGAAGGTCTTCATCCCGCTGACGAAGCTCTGTCGCGACGTGTGTCACTACTGCACGTTCGCGCAGCCGCCGCGCCGCGGCGAGCGGGCTTACTTGACCATCGAGGAAGTCCTCGAGATCGCGAGTGCGGGAGCGGCCGCCGGTTGCCGTGAGGCCCTCTTCACCCTCGGGGACAAGCCCGAGCTCCGCTACGGGGCCGCTCGGGACGAGCTGGCCGCGCTGGGGTGTGGCACCACCATCGAGTACCTGGCCCGAGCAGCCGAGGCGGTGTTGACGGAGACGGGCCTGCTGCCGCATCTCAACCCGGGCGTCATGACGCGCGAGGACGTGCGGGAGTTGCGGCGCGTGAGCGTCTCGCTCGGCCTGATGCTCGAGACGACCTCGGAGCGTCTGTCAGCGCGCGGAGGTCCGCATTTCGGCTCTCCGGACAAGCTGCCGGCCCGCAGGCTCGAGACGATCGCGGCGGCCGGCGAGGAGCGAGTGCCGTTCACGACGGGCCTGCTGATCGGCATCGGCGAGTCGCGCGAAGAGCGCATCGACGCGCTGCTCGCGATTCGCGAGCTCGCCGACACGTACGGTCACGTGCAAGAGGTGATCGTCCAGAACTTCCGGGCGAAGCCGGGAACGCGGATGGCCGAGTCTCCCGAGCCTGCGTTGGAAGAGCTCCTCTGGACGATCGCGGTCGCACGGATCGTGCTCGGCCCACACGCCCATCTCCAAGCACCTCCGAACCTCTCGTATGCGGACTTTCCCCGATTACTCGACGCGGGGATCGACGACTGGGGAGGCGTCTCGCCGGTGACGATCGACCACGTCAACCCGGAGGCTCCCTGGCCCGAGCTCGAACTGCTCCGGGCCGGCACCGAAAGCCGCGACCTCGAGCTCGCCCCGCGGCTCCCGGTCTATCCCGAGTGGATCTCCGCCGAGTGGATCGACCCGAACGTGCTGCCGTCGATTCTGCGCGCATCGGATTCGCTCGGGCTCGCGCGCGAGGACCCCTGGTCGCCCGGCGAGGACGCGGAAATTCCGTTCGTTCCGCGGGATGCCCTGCCGATCGACACCCGTGCAGAGCTCGGCGAGGAGGAAATCGTTCGCCTGTTCCGCGCGCGGGGCCACGAGCGCGATCGTGTCTTTGCGGCTGCCGATCAGCTCAGGCGCGAGGTCTGCGGTGACGAAGTGACGTACGTCGTCACGCGCAACATCCAGTACACGAACGTCTGTTACTTCCGCTGCGGTTTCTGTGCCTTCTCGAAGGGAAAGCTGGCGGCGAACCTGCGCGGCGCGCCGTACCTCGTGCCGCACGAGGAGATCGTGCGCCGCTGTGAGGAGGCCTGGGAGCGCGGCGCGACCGAGGTCTGTCTGCAGGGCGGGATCCACCCGGCGTTCACCGGCGACTACTACCTCTCGGTCGTGCGTGCGATCAAGGAAGCGGTGCCCCGCCTGCACGTGCATGCGTTCTCGGCGCTCGAGGTGTGGCAGGGGGCCGCGACGCTCGGCCTGCCGCTCGACGAGTACCTCGCGGAGCTGGCCGAAGCCGGTCTCGGGTCGCTGCCGGGGACGGCGGCCGAGATCCTCGATGACGAGGTGCGTCGCATCATCTGTCCGGACAAGGTGACGACGGCGCAGTGGTTGGAGGTGCACGACGCCGCGCATCGTGCGGGCCTGCGCTCGAACGTGACGATGATGCTCGGGCACGTGGACGGGCCGCTCAACTGGGCGCGCCATCTCCTGCACGCGCGCGAACAGCAACGCCGAAGCGGCGGGTTCACGGAGTTCGTGCCGCTCCCGTTCGTGCACATGGAGGCGCCGATGTGGCTGCGCGGCCAGGCGCGTTCGGGCCCGACGTTCGGCGAGACGTTGCTCGTACACGCGGTGGCGCGTCTCGCGCTTCACCCGTGGATCACGAACATCCAGGTGTCGTGGGTGAAGCTCGGTGCCGAAGGTGCAGCGGCCGCGCTCCGCGCCGGCGTCAACGACCTGGGCGGCACGCTGATGAACGAGTCCATCTCCCGTTCGGCCGGAGCCGAGCACGGGCAGGAGTTCCCACCGGAAGCGATGGAGGCGCTGATCCGCTCGTGCGGCCGCGTGGCGCGACAGCGGACGACGCTCTACGGCGACGCGCCGGAGGAGCGGCGGCTCTCGTCGTTCGGCGCGGCCCCGCTCGCCGAGCCGTGGAATCCGCCGGTGAAGGACGCACGACTCGTTGCTCCGCCGCGTCTCGTGCGGCCCGGCTTCGCTACCCGCTAGAGGCCTGATGTGAAATTCCGCCGGGCCGGATGACGCACCAGACACGGCGCCGGATCAGCACGCCCGCCCGCGGCACGTAGCGCCGCTACGCACCGCGAACGACCGCACTGCCCGGCTTGGTCTGGAGCGCCCCCGACGTCGGCCCAATTTCACATCAACCTCTAGCAGCCTGAGTCGAGGCGAACGAGTGCCGCGCAAGCTGCGGCGCTGAGCTGCTCGAGGTACGCGTGCGCGTTCGGCTCGGTGACGAGCGGCGCGCTTGCACGGAGAACCGTCGCAGCCGACTCGAGTGCGGTCGTCCCGTTGACGAACGGGCCCCGCGATTCGAGGATCAGCCACGAGGTGAACGCGCGGAACCGCACGCCCGCGCGGCGTAACGCGCCGGCATCGACCGGTTGGCGCAAGGGAATCGACATGAAGACAGCGGGTGTCGTGTGGGTCCGCGCCGCGATGCGTGCGAGCGCAACCGGCTCGCGCGAGTAGGCCAGGGCTTCCCTTGCGGCGGGTAGCGCCGCGAGGAAGAGGGGTGAGTACGGGTAGAGGACAGTGCCGGGCTCGAGCTGAGTGCGGAGCCAGTCCGCGGGTGCCGTCACCGCGTGTTTCGTTCCGGTCGGAATCGTTCGAGGCTCGGACACGGCGGCCGGTGCAACTGCCGCAGCCACGACGACCGTGGCGAGAACAGCGACGCGGGCCGTCCGCGGAAGCAGCGACCCCAGACGACTCGCGCCGGCCGCAACGAGAGCGATCCAGAACGGAAGCATGAAGATGAGGTGCCGTGGCCCGAGTCGGTCCGTGGTCAGTCCCGCAAGACTTGCGACCGCGAGAGCGAGCGGCGGAACGGTGATGGTGACGGCCGCCAGCGCAGCGATCGCAGGTTTGTACCGCGCGAGCATCGACAGGCCGACTGCGGCGAGCAGCACGAAGACGGCCAGTGCGACACCGCGGCCGCCCGCTGCGCCTCCGAGCGCACGCAGCGTTGCCCCACCCACGGAGGTGCCGCTGTCGAGGGTCTGGCCGGCTTCGGGCGCGTAGCGGTCTGACAGGCGGACGTCACTGATCAGGAGCGGCACCGCAAGTAGCGCGACGGCAAAAACGGGGGCGGCAGCACGCGGCGAGCGGCCGCGCCAGAGCCAGAGCGCCACGGCCGCCTCGGCGGCGAAGAGGAACGCGCCGAATGGATGCACCGTCAGAGGGAGCAAGGCGGCGACCGCTGCCGCGACTGCAGTACGTCGCGTCGGCTGGTCGAGCGCACGCACGAAGAGGTCGGCTGCGAGCGCGCTCGCGAATGCGAAGAGCGAATACATTCGACCGAACGTCCCGTAGATCAGAAGCAACTGCGACGTGGCGGCGAGACCTACCGCGACGAGCCCCGCACTGCGACCGGCGACGCGACGAGTGAGGTCGTAACAGAGTGGCACCGTCGCGAGTGCGAACAGGACCGAGACCCAGCGCACCGCCTCCGGCGTCGGATCGATCGCAAGCGCCGTGTGGGCGAGGAGAAAGTGGAGCGGGGCGCCGCCGCGGTCGAGCACGACGGTGTGCAGGAGGTCGCCGAGCGGCCGCGAGGAGATCAAGCCCGCGACGGCCTCGTCCTCGTGAAAGGGCTTGCCGCTCACATCGGGCCAGAGGCGTGCAAGCAGGAACGCCGTCGCCCCGGCGATTGCAAGTGCAGGTGCCAGGGAGAGCGTGCGCAGCGCGTGACGTTCGATCGCAGCCGTGCTCATGCTCGGGTAGGACGGTATCTAGACGGAGTCGCGCGCGGGCGCTGCTTCGAGTCTAGCCCTCACCCGTCCGAATGCTTGAGCGTGGATTCCTTCAACTGTGCGCTTTCGAGCGTCAACTCGCCCGAACACACTTTCCTATTGAGGTCGTTCTCGATCGAGTCGACTGCGGACGCGCGTGGATACGGCTCGGGCCAGAGATTGCGCGGATCCGTCGAGTGCCCGCCGAGCTCGAGGCTGATCAGGTGATCCTCCTGGTAGTCGGACTTTGAGCCGCCGACGCCGTATTCGCGCATCTGTTTCTCTTTCAGCGCATTCGTGTACGACGTCGGCGGGCGAATCGTCTTCGTCCAGCCGTGAACGCAAATTGTCGAGTTGATTGTGCGCTGCGTCACGTCGGGATTGAGAACGCCCGGGGTTCGTGCTGGATCTGCGTGGTACGGGCCCTTGGACGGCGAATCGTGCCGCGAAACGAAGGCGATGCCGAGCAGGACCAGTGCAACGGTGACCAGCAAGGTACGCGGCGACATCGTTCGAGGGTGCGCACGGAGTTGTTGCACCGCAAGGTGTCCAAACCGGCCACGGCCCGGCCGAAGCTGCGGCTACGTTCGTCCTGTGCTTACAACTAATCAGAAAGGCGCATAGCCGAGCTTGCCATCACTTCTGCAGCAATTCGATTAGGAGTTGGTGTATTTCGGCCCGTGGCCGACGAGCGGTACGACCTCGTGTTAGACATTGGAACCCGGTTACTTCGAGTGCAATGCAAGACGGCTTCGCTCAATGGCGACGTGCTGGTAATTCGCTGCTACTCCTGTCGTCGGACCGCTGTGGGGATGCTCAAGCGGTCGTACACGAGCGAAGAGATCGATGCGGTCGCAGCGTACTGCGACGAGCTTGACAGCTGCTTTCTCATTCCCATCGACAGGGTCGATGGGCTCACGACAATTCAGCTCCGACTTGCTCCGGCCAAGAACAACCAAGCTCGGCGGATCAACTGGGCCAAGGACTTCGAATTCGCCGCTACACTTCGGCCCGACGGGGCCATAGCTCAGCTGGGAGAGCGCTGCCATGGCATGGCAGAGGTCGCCGGTTCGATCCCGGCTGGCTCCACTCTCTAGGCGGTTTCGCCGAGCGCGGCCACCTCGCGGCGCTCTGCCAGCCGCTGTAGCGCTCGCGTCTCGATCTGGCGCACGCGCTCGCGCGTCAATCCGAGCGTGCGGCCGATCTCCTCGAGCGACTTCGGATCGGGGTCGCCGTCCATCCCGTAGCGAAGCTTCACGACTTCGCGCTCGCGTTCGGGCAGGGTCTCGACCGCGTCGCGGACGGCGGTCTCGGCGAGGCTCACGTGGACCTCTTCCGAGGGCTCGACGTCCTCGCCGGCGATGAGATCCCCGAAGCTCGCATCGCCCTCGGCGCCGACCGGCTTGTCGAGGCTGGTCACGGCTCGTGCCGCGGCGCGCACCTCCTGAACGTGCTTCAGCGAGAGCTTCGCGACCTCGGCGACCTCATCGTCGCTCGGATCGCGTCCCAGCTTGGCCATCAACGCGCGTTCGGCCCGCGAGATCTTCTGCTCGCGCTCGACGATGTGAACCGGGATCCGAATCGTGCGCGACTTGTTCGCGACGCCCCGTTGCACGGCCTGCCGGATCCACCACGTCGCGTAGGTCGAGAACTTGTAGCCGCGGCGCCAGTCGAACTTCTCGACCGCGCGGATCAGCCCGATGATTCCCTCCTGGATCAGGTCGAGGAGCGAGATGCCGTGGCCCTGGTACTTCTTCGCGATCGAGACGACGAGGCGGAGGTTCGAGTTGATCATGAGGTCCTTCGCCTCCTTGTCGCCGCGCTCGATGCGCTTCGCGAGCTCGACCTCCTCCGGGGCGGTGAGCAGCTTGTAGCGGCCGGCCTCGTTCAGGAAGAGCTGCAAGGCGTCGGTGGTGGCGACGGCGAGGTCGCCGTTCACGTACGTGCTCCCGATTGCGTCGGGACGGGCGCAATCGTCGGTCAGGTCGATGCCGCGCTCCTGAAGTTGCTCGAAGAACCCGGTCGTCTGGTCGTCGTCGAGGTCGGCCTCCTGCAGGAACTCGCTGACCGCGGAGAGATTGAGGCAGCCGGCTTCCTCTCCCTGTTCCAGCAGCGCTTGTAGGCGTTCGTCGACGACCATCTTGCGGGCCTCTCCCCGTTTCGGACGGTGCTCTAACTCTGATTTTGCACTTCTGATGCAAAGACGTCACCCAGCCGTCCGAGTTGGCCGCGTACGGTCGAAGCGAACCCGACCAGGAGGTGTCCCATGCGCCGGCCAGCAATCCGGTCGCTCGTGGGGGGAGCGGCCGGGCTTGCAGCAGGAATCATCGGGGGAGTCACTCTGACGTCGCTGTCCGCAGCGGGGGTCGGGGCTCCCGGTAGTGCGGGTCCCGGGCTGGAGGCGAGCCACGTGCCGCCGGCCCTGACGCTTCCCGGAGAGCCCGCGACGCTGCGGTACGCGATCGTCTGCGGCCCGCGCGAGGACGGCAGGCCGTGTGCCGGATCAGGTGAGGTGTACGTGCGTGCGGGCCACGCCGGGTCGTACGAGCGGATTCCCCTCGTACGTGGAGACGACTCGAGCGAGGGACGGTATTTCGCCGAGGTCCCGCCGGCCCTTGCCTCGTCGCGGGCCGGCTTCTCGTACTACGCGGTCTTGCACGACGATACGAGCGGCGCGAGCATCACCGTCCCTGAAGGCGGGGCGGCGGCGCCCGATCGGAGCCTTCCGCTCGGCGATTTCACGCAGATCGAGCTCGGGACGCATGACTTCGGCGCACCTCGCCGCGCGGACGCGCGTGTGTTGCACGCCTCGTGGGGAAGCGAGCCCGGGCAGGCGGGGCTGTCCGGCTCGCGAGCGCTCGGATTCGCGGGCCCGTCCTCGTTCGACGTCGGCCCGGACGGAACCGTCACGCTCCTCGATCAGGCGAACAGGCGTGCCGAACGGTGGGCTCGCGGGCGGGTCGAGGCGGTGACGCTCGCGGTGAGCGGCGGTCTGGCCGACTTCGCCGTCGAACCCGACGGGACCATGGACGTCCTCGAGCCGCCGAACCGTCAGACTCCTGTACCGCTTCTGCGGAGCTTCCGAAGCGACGGAACCGCGAGGTGGACACAACGCTTGGCCGACCGCACGTGGGCGAAGCTCGCGGTCGGGCCCGACGGCCCGACCGTCCTACAGCAGCCGTCGGAGCAGTGGCTGCCCGCCGCCGAGCAGGGGACTGCGCTCGATCGAGGCACGCAAGCCGCGCGAGGGCGGCCGGGCCGGCCTCTCGCACACGGCCGAGAGGTCGTCGTCGACCGTGTCGGCTCGAGTGAGCTGCGCATCGCTGAGCTTGCCGGCAACGCTGTGGTGCGCAGCTGGCGCATCACGAGCGAAACGCCGCTCGGCGAGGTGCAACTCGCCGAACCGCGCGGCAACGAGCTCGTCGTCGTGCTGAAGACGTACACCGACGAGCGTGCCGAGTACGTCGTGCTCGTGCTGCGTCAGCGCGGTGCGACGAAGCGCTTCGCGGTCGAGCCCTCCGAGTGGGCGGAGTCGGCGCCACTCGCCCGGTTCCGCCTCGCCGGGTCGTCCCTCTATCAGCTCGGTTCGACCGCCGCCGGAGTGTTCGTCGACCGCTTCGACCTGAAGGAGTCCCGATGAAGACCTTTCTCCTCGCCCTTGGTGCCGGCCTTCTCCTCGCAGGCGCAAACGGCGCCCAGGCGTATCACCGCTTCTGGACGAACTGCAATTACGACTCTCCGACCTTCATGACGACGATGACGCGCGACGCCGGCCAGGACTACGCCAATGCGGCGCGTTACGAGGGTTACCAGTGGGGCGGCGGCTGCTGGAACTACGACGACGCCGACTCGTATCCCTACGACTCCCCGGGTGACCCGTCGACACACGGGGAGGGAGGAGACTGCTCGGGCCTGACGTTCAAGACGTGGCGCGAGTCGACCGACGAGTGGCGCGACGGACGCTATTACTGGCGTGCGCTCCGGAACGTTCATGGCCCGTACACCGCCGGCGACTTCAAGAACGGCGTCGGAGCCCCGAACCACGTCGTCGCGAAGGCGACCGCCGGCGTCATGGATGCCTTTGCGAGCAGCTCTCACATCGGCATGGTCTTCGCCCGTTCGCTCTACGGGGGCGATCAGATCGTCGAGGCGAAATGCGAAGCTTGCGGGACGAATATCTTCTATCGCACGTATCGCAGCGACCCGAGCTACGGCGGAGTGGCCAGGTGGGGCTGGACCGGCTGATCGTGGTACTGGGGCTCGTCCTCGTGCTTGCAGGTTGCGACAACGGCGGGAGCTCGAGCCCATCGCATCGGTTGCTCTACGGAGAGCCCGCCCAGGAGCTCGCAGCCGTCCCCGGCAGCCTCATTGCGATCGGCCGCGTGCTCGATGCGGCAACGCTGGGCCGGCGGTTCACGAGCTGCAGTCCCGGCGGGGCCGTCGACGGCGCGGTGATCGTCGAGCGCATCGGCGTTTTCGGTGAGAGCCTCACGTTTGCGGACGACGCGGGTAAGACCCTCTACTCCTGTGACGGCGGCACCGACCCCAGCGGGGAACGCCGTCCGCCTTGGTGCGGGGGCTCGTCGGGACGGCTCCTGCACGGCCGCCTCCTCGATCCGCGGCTGGACATTCTGTGTCGTGACCACGAGGGGCGGCCACTCGCCTACGCCTGGGTGGTGCCGGTTCCAGGTGCGCACTGGATCGGCGTCGATCAGGGCAGCTACACGGAGGTCTACGAAGTGCTCGCCGGGCTCCCCGTGCGGGTCGCGACGCTCCGCGGAATCCAGCTCGGGCGCTCGCGTGCAACCTTCGCAGTGACGCAGTTCGACGCGACCGGAAAAGCGCTGGTCAAGGGGCCCCTCGAGACGGCGGTCGCCGGCTGAATTCAGCGCTACACTCGGCCCATAGTGTGGGAGCTGATCTGGCTGATGGTGATCATGAAGATCCCCATCCTCTACCTGTGCTGGGTCGTCTACTGGGCGATCAAGTCGGAGCCTCGCCCCGACCAGCCCGCGGCGCTCGTGGCCGATTCGGATGACTCCGATCCGACGCGGTGGCGGCCCGGACGGCAGCCGCGGAGGACTGGCCCGCACGGCCGACCGACCCGAGGCTACGCCCGCACCGCTCGCGCTACGGTTCGTGCATGAGCGCGACGCCGTATCAGCGCAGCCGGCCGGCCGAGACGATCGGCGGTTTCCTGGCGGCCGCTTCGATCTTCGTCAGCCTCACCGGGATCGCCTATCGCCCTTTGCGCCTGATTCCGTTTGCCATCGTCCTCGCGCTGATCGCCGTCGGCATCGGGGGCAGAGGCGAACGGATCGCGATGTGGGCTGCGTCGATCGGCGCAGCGAGCTTCGCACTCGGCATGGCCGTCGCAGTGATCACGAGCCATCCGCTCTGGTAGCCAGAGCTCCGCTGCTACAAAGGAACAAGTGACTGACGTCGACGGCCTGAACTCAGGCTTCGCCCGCGACCTGCTCGAGGAGTACCTCGAGAACCCGGACGCGGTCCCGAGCGAGTGGCGCCGGCTGTTCGAGAGCGGCCACAGCGACGTCGTCGCGGCGCATCCCGGGCTCTCGCGTCTCCTCGAGGCGGCCGGCAACGGCCACTCCGTCGCCGCACCCGCCCCTGCGCCGGCCGCGCCGGCGGCCGCCGAGCCCGTCTCCGACGAGCTCCTTGGCGCCGTGGCGGCCGCGATGGCGCTCGTGAAGGCGCACAGGATGCACGGCCACCTCGCTGCTCACCTCGACCCGCTCGGCTCGGAGCCGCCGGGCGATCCGGCGCTCGAGCCGGAGCGGCTCATCCCGAAGCTCACCCCGGAGTTGCAGGCGCGGGTCCCTGCATCGGTGCTGCGCTTGTACGTGCCGGGCGAGACGCTTGCCGACACCCTCCCGCGGCTGAGCGACACCTACACGGGGACGATCGCGTACGAGATCGAGCACATCTCGGACCACGAGAAGCGCGTCTGGCTACGCCAGGCGATCGAGTCGGGCAAGTACCGCAAGCCGCTCCCGGCGGAGGAGCGCAAGGAGTTGCTTGCGCATCTCTCGCGCGTCGAAGCGTTCGAGCAGTACCTGCGCCGCGCGTTCCTCGGCCAGAAGGTGTTCTCGATCGAAGGACTGGACGTGATGGTGCCGATGCTGAACGAGGCGGTCGAGCTGGCGGCCGAGAACGGCGCGCACGAAGTCGTGATCGGAATGGCGCATCGCGGCCGTCTCAATGTGCTCGCGCACACGCTCGGGCTCGGCTACGACTCGATCCTCCGGGAGTTCGAGGGCGAGCGGACGATCGAAGCGGTCGTGGCCACCGACGAAGGCGGCACGGGGGACGTGAAATACCACCTTGGGGCCGAAGGTACGCGTTCGACTCCGGCGGGCGAGATCACGGTCACACTCGCCGCGAACCCGAGCCACCTCGAAGCCGTCGACCCGGTCGTCGAAGGACGCGCGCGCGCCGAGCAGACTGACCGCTCGACCCGCTACGGCATGCACGACCCGAGTGTCGCGCTGCCGGTGCTCATCCACGGCGACGCATCTTTCGCAGGCCAGGGCGGCGTGGCGGAGACGCTCAACCTTTCGGCCCTCGAGGGCTACTCGACCGGGGGCTCCCTCCACCTGATTGCGAACAACCAGGTCGGGTTCACGACTGATCCGAGCGAGGGCCGCTCGACGCGCTACTCCAGCGACCTCGCCAAGGGCTACGACGTCCCGATCATCCACGTCAACGCCGACGATCCGGAAGCTGCGATCTCCGCGGTCCGCCTCGCGCTCGCATTCAGGCGCCGCTTCGAGAGCGACGTCGTCGTCGACCTGGTCGGATATCGACGTCACGGTCACAACGAGCAGGACGAGGCGGCGTACACGCAGCCCTTGATGGCTGCGCAGATTGCCGGGCACGCGACGGTTCGCGAGCAGTTCGCAGCACGACTGATCGAGGAAGGGGTCGTCACGCAGGAGGAAGCCGACGAGCTGATGGCCGAGGTCACGTCGGAGCTCAAGCAAGCTCACGAGGCGCTCAAGGCGACGTTCGGCGAAGCGCATCAGCCGGAGGGAAAGATTCCGTACTCGAGCGGCGACGGGGTCGTCACGGCTGTCTCGGCCGACCGTCTGCGCGAGCTGAACGAGGAGCTCCTACGCGTCCCCGAGCACTTCACGGTGCATCCAAAGCTCATGAGCCAGCTGGAACGCCGGCTCAAGACGATCGAGGAAGGCGGGATCGACTGGGGCCAGGCGGAGGCGCTCGCGTTCGGTTCGCTGCTCGTCGAGGGGATCCCCATCAGGCTGACCGGCCAGGACACCGAGCGCGGCACGTTCTCGCACCGGCACGCTGTTCTGCACGATGCGCACACCGGCGAGGTCTTCACGCCGCTGCAGAACCTCGACGACGCCACGGCGTCCTTCGAGATCTACAACTCGCCGCTCTCGGAATATGCGTGCCTCGGATTCGAGTACGGATATTCGGTCGCGGCACCGGAGGCGCTCGTTCTGTGGGAAGCCCAGTTCGGTGACTTCGTCAACGGCGCGCAGATCGTGATCGACCAGTTCATCGTTGCGGGTCTCTCGAAGTGGCGTGAGACGACACGCCTGACGCTTCTGCTGCCGCACGGCTACGAGGGCAACGGCCCCGAGCACTCGAGCGCTCGCCTGGAGCGCTTTCTCCAGCTCGCCGCGCAGGAGAACATCCGGGTCGCGAACCCTTCGACCTCGAGCCAGCACTTCCATCTGCTCCGGCGCCAGGCCCTCGACGCCGCGGGCCGGCCGCTCGTGGTGATGACGCCGAAGGGACTCCTGCGGTTGAAGCAGGCCTCATCGACGTTGGCCGACCTCGCGGAGGGCTCGTTCCAGCAGGTGATCGACGATCCGGCAGCGGATCGCGACCAGGTGAAACGGCTCGTCGTCTGCTCGGGCAAGGTCTACTACGACATCGCCGGGCACGAGCTGCGCGCCGGCGCGAGCCAGGTGGCGATCGCGCGGCTCGAGCAGCTCTACCCGTTCCCCGTCGACGCCTACGCCCGGCTCATCGCGAGCTACCCCCGGCTCCAAGAGGTCGTCTGGGCGCAGGAGGAACCGCAGAACATGGGTGCCTGGCGCACGATCCGCCACCGTCTCGAGGCACCGCTCCGAGAGGTGGGCATCCCGCTCAGCTATGCAGGCAGGCCGTGGCGCGCCAGCCCGAGCGAGGGTTATCCGACGGCGCACCTGCGTGAGCAGGACCGCATCGTGCGCGCTGCGCTCGGAGCTACTTAGGAGGCCGTTTCGACCGCGATCGGGCGGTCGCCTTCATCACCTTCGAGGCGACCTTTGGTCCGTGCTTCCGCGCCACGTTCAAGATCTGCCTGCGCTGCTTCGGTGGCAGGCGCCGCCAGATGTCCCACGCGGTGAGCGCAACAGTTACCGGTCCCAGACGTTTGGTGAGGCGGGGCACGGGCCTATCCTCGCATAGGCACTATTTGCCGTGCCCGTTGTCGCGCTCTTTGCCGTTGCCCTTAGCCTTGTCGCTTCCGTTATCGCGTGCCTTTCCATGGCCCTTGTCGGTTTCCGGCTGCTCCTGCGTCGGCGCTGAGGGCTGCGGTGCCGCCGCAGTCAGCGGCGGGGCGGGGACCGGCGTTTGCGCGGCCGGTGGGCAGTCGCCCTCTTCCTTTCCGCTCTTCTCCTTGTCGCGCACCTTGGCCTTTTCCTGTTGCTTTTCCTTTCCGTGGCCCTTGCCCTTGCTCTGCACCGGCGGCGCCGGGTCGGGGGTCGGGGTGGTGGGCGTCGGAGCAGGAGGGGCGGCGGCCAGCTCGCGCGTGTCAGGAGGCGCAGCGGGCGCCGGGGCCGGGGCCGGAGTCGGTGTCGGTGTCGGTGTCGGTGTTGGCGTCGGAGTGGGTTTGGGCGTCGGCGTCGGGCGAGGAGTGGGAGCGGGCTTCGGCGTCCCACCGGGCTTCGAGCGCCCTGCGCTCGCAGGACGGAGGGTCTGGTCCGAGCCGACACCGCGACTCGAGGCGAGTCGACCGAGGTTCGTCGCGACGGGTGACGGGACATCTGCGAGCCGCTCGGCGCCCGTGGGCCGTGACGACGACGCTTCTGGAACCGCATGCACGGAGCGCTGAAGTGATGACGGCGGCGCAGTCAGCGATTGCCCGGCTTCACGGGGTGGGCCGAACAGCGCCGGCATGGCCGTTGCGAAGGCGATGGCTCCCGTCAACAGCGCGGCGGCTAGAACGCGCGCGCTTTTTTCCCTCATGCTTCTCCCCCAGGTTGTCGATACCTCGATCCAGGGATGTATCGGCTCCGGGGGTGTAGGACTTGAAGGGAAGTCATGGGTAGTTTCAAAGTCAAGCTCGTCGCCTATTTCCTGCTGCTGTCCCTGCTCCCTCTGGCTGCCGCCTTCTGGGGTTTTTCGACGGTAGCGGCGCGGAGCGAGACCCGGCGGGTCGACGCACGCCTTCAGGCTGGTCTGCGCGCCACCCTAGCTGCTTACCAGGAGGCCCTGGGCTCCGCCGACGCAGCGGCCGGGCAACTCGCGCACAAGCCTTCCTTTCAGCGCGCACTGCTTGCCCGGAATCGCGCGGCCCTCGAGCGCATGCTTCGTCGGCAGCCGCATCTTTCGGCGGAGGCTCCCGGCGGCTTCCACGTCGGTAGGCGCTACCCGATGGCCGTGACGCGGCAGGTGGAGGTCGTCGGCGCGAACGGCACGCACGGGTCCGTTGTGGCCTCGCTGCCACTGGACGACGCGCTCGTCAGGCGCCTCGAGACTCGCTCCGGCCTCGAGAACTCCGACCACGTCGTCCTGATCCAGAACGGCCGCATCGTCGCTGGGCCGCCGGGCGTGAGCGGAAGCGTGGACGTCCACTCGGGCAAGACACGGACGATCTCGCTCGACGACACGAGCTACCGCAGCCTCGTCGCCGGCACGATCGGGGCACGCCCCAACGCGACGCTCGGCGTGATCAGCCCGCAGGCGCGCATTGACGCGACCAACCGTGATGCGAGAAACCGCCTGCTAGTCGGGCTCCTCGCCGCGCTGCTCTTCGTTGCATGTGTTGCATACGTCGAAGGTCGCGCAATCGTCCGCACGATTCGGCGGCTCGTCGACGCGGCACGGGCGATCGCGCGAGGCGACCTCAAGCAACGCGTGCCCGTCCAGGGCCGTGACGAGTTCGCGCTGCTCGGGCGGACGTTCAACCAGATGGCGTTCCAGCTGCAGACCCGTCTCGACGAGCTGCAGGCGGAACGTGGACGTCTGCGAGACGTCATCTCGCGCTTCGGCGAGGCGCTCGGCGCCACCCACGACAGCGACCAGTTGATGCGGTTGATCGTCGAGACCGCGATCGAGGCGACGAGCGCGTCCGGCGGCGTCTTCGTCGGTGCGAACGGTGCGCTCGTGCAGGTCGGCTATCCCGACAAGGGCGACGACAAGATCGAGGTGCCCCTTCGTGCTGGAACCATGGACTTCGGCTCGCTTCTCCTCTTCGGCGACGATTTCACCGACGAGGATCGGATGACCGCGGCCTCCCTCGCGTCGCACGCCGTCGTTGCCCTCGACAACGTCCGGCTGCACCGGATCGTCGAACGGCAGGCGCTCGTCGACGGCCTCACCGGCCTCGCCAACCGGCGCCAGTGCGAAGAGTCGCTCGCGGACGAGCTCGCCCGCGTCGAGCGCTTCGGCGGCTCCCTGGCGGTGGTCGTCGCCGACCTCGATTGGTTCAAGGACGTCAACGACCGCTACGGCCATCCGGCGGGAGACACGGTGCTGCACGATTTCGCGACGCTCCTCCAGGAGACCCTCCGCGATGTGGACATCGCCGGCCGCTGGGGCGGGGAGGAGTTCCTGATGGTCTTGCCGGGCACGGATCTCGCCGGCGGCGCGCGGGTGGCCGAGCGGATCCGGGTCGCCCTGGCGGGACGGATCGTCCTCACGGCGGACGGCACGCCGATCCCGGTCACCGCGAGCTTCGGAGTCGCCGCGACCCCGCCGTATCGCACGGCCTCGGAGCTGTTCGCAGCCGCAGATGCGGCCATGTACGAGGCCAAGCGGGCAGGCAAGAACCGGGTCGAGACGGCTCCGGACCCGGTCCGCCAGACCTAGTCCAAGGAGGGTGTTTCCGGCAGTTTCCCTGGAAACGGGTGCTTGAAGGGCTACAATCCCGCAGGCTCGGCCCAGTCCCCAACCCAGGAGCCCTTCATGCCCGTTGAGATGCCGTCGATGTTCGCCAAGACGATCCAGGATCACCTCGAGTTGAAGGAGCGGAACGCGAAGCTCGAGGAGTCGATGCCCCTCGGCCACTACAAGAGCGCCGATCCGTTCGACAACCATCCACTGTTCAAGACCGAGGAGCAGGCGCGTCTCGAGGAGACCATGGACGGCGAGGAGGCCGCAGTGACCGCCGAGCATCCCGTCCTGGCGTGGCCGGGTGAGGAGACCGCCGAGCAGACCGCTCCCGAGTCCGAGGAAGGCCTCTGGGGCCGGAGCCGCGACTTCGACTGGGGCGACTAGCCGCGTAAGGTACGTCTCTCCGGAAGCGACGCGGGGAGGTTGAAGATGAAGCGAGTGTTGCTGGGGATCGGGTTGGCGGCAGGCATTGCCTACGCGCTGCGCGAGTGGTTCGCCGCACCGCTGCCGCAGCCCTCCTGGGACGAGACGGACAACGATCCCGAGGATCTGAGCAGCGACCTGGCGCAGCGGGCGCGCGAAGCCGAGGGCGCTCAGGCCACGGAAGAGACCTCAGCGAGCTAGATCAGGGCAGCGGCGAAGCGGAGATCGCCGACGAAGGCGGCGAGCTCTTCCTTTCGCCGTTCCGGATCGCCGCGGAGGATGGCCGAGGGGTGGATCGTCGCCGTGACGGCCGGCGCGAGGTCGGATTCGACGAGCTGGCGCCGGTTCTGGGTCACTCGGAACTGGCGGCCGAGCAAGGACTGCGCGGCGACCGCGCCGAGCAGGACGAGCACCTGAGGCTGAACGACCTGGAGCTCGGCCTCGAGCCAGGGTTGGCAGGCCGCGGTCTCCGCCCAGCTGGGCTTCTGGTGAATCCGGCGCTTCCCGCGCGCCTGCCATTTGAAGTGCTTCACAGCGTTCGTCACGTAGGTGTCCGCCCGGTCGATGCCCGCCTCCTCGAGCGCCTGATCGAGGAGGCGGCCCGCCGGCCCGACAAAGGGCCTTCCAGCCCGGTCCTCCTGGTCGCCCGGCTGCTCTCCGACGAGCATCAGCCGGGAGGTCTCGGTTCCCTCGCCGAACACGGTCTGCGTCCCGATCTCCCATAGGCGGCAGCCCCGGCAGCCGGCCGCAGCCTCCTTCAGAGCGGACAGCGAACGCTCCTCGGGGAGGAAATCCGCCGCCGATCCGGCCTCATTGGTGCGGCCCACGCCCTGGGTATGACCGCCCAGTGCCATGAGGAACCCCTCAACAGGGGGATACGAGCCGCTTTCCGCCTCGCTTTGCTTTGTGTCGGTTCGCGAAAAAGGGGGCTTCACCTGCGGCTGCACCGACATATCGACCGACTCGGATGAGCGATCACGCGCTTCCACTCCGGCTTCTCGACGAGAACGTCCTCGGCGACCCATCGCGCGGGACCGCCCTCGTCGAGTCCTACAGGCGTCTTGCGGACGTCTTCCACGACGTGCTCGCAGAGCAGAGCCTCGATGCGCTGCTCGACCGGATCGCCGACGCGCTCGCTGAGCTCGTCCCACATGACTCGCTGACGATCTACGAAGCCGACGAGCCGCGACGCGTCCTGCTTCCGGTGTGGGCGCGCGACAAGTGGGCGGACAAGATCCTCGCGGACAGCTGCCCGTTCGGTGTCGGTCTTACCGGCTGGGGCGTCGAGCATCGCGAGTCGGTCCGCGTCAACCAGGCTCACCTCGATCCGCGCACGTCAACGGTCCCCGGCACGCCCGAGGACGAGCCGGAGGCGCTGATCACGATCCCGCTCATTGCGCGTGACTCGATCAAAGGCGCCCTGAACATCTACCGGCTCGGTGACGATGCGTCGTTCGACGACGACGAGTTCGAGCTGGCAAAGCGGTTCGGCGACGCCGCCGCTCTCGCGCTCGACAACGCGCAGATTCGCCAACGCCTCGAGCACCAGGCCCAGACCGACCCGCTCACCGGCCTCTTCAATCACCGGGCCTTCCACGAGCGACTCAGGCAGGCGTTGGCAGAGGCCAGCCGCTCGCACGATGTGATCTCACTCCTCATGCTCGACATCGACGACTTCAAGCGCGTCAACGACGTCTACGGCCACGGTGCCGGCGACGAGATCCTGCGCAGCCTCGCCGACACGCTGAAGGATGCGGTGCGCGCCTCCGACGTCGTCTACCGGCTCGGCGGCGAGGAGTTCGCGATCGTGATCGCCTCGCGTTCGCCGGAAAGCGCCGAGCAGCTTGCGAACCGACTCGTCGAGTGCGTTGAGGCCACAGAGTTCGATCCGGCAGGACGCATCACCATTTCCGTCGGGCTTGCGCGCGGCCCCGAGCATGCAATGAACCCGCGCGAGCTGATCGCGTGTGCAGAGGCGGCGATGATGACTGCAAAGGCGCGTGGCAAGAACCAGATCGTCCTCTACGACGACGCCGAGCTCGAGCGTCCGGAAGGGGAACAGGTTCCGTCGACGCGAGACGTGCGCTCGGTTGCGCACATGAAGATGCTGCAGAGTCTCGGAGGCAAGCTCAACCGGCTCAACGACGTGCGCCAGATCGGTCACGTCATCGCCACGGAGCTCCGCTCGCTCATCGACTACCACAACTGCCGCGTGTCGATCGTCGACGGCGACGACGTGATCCCGATTGCGTTCGTGGGCCAGTTCACCTCGGAGACGCAGGAGCCGCTCGAGATCCTCGCCTGCAAGGTCGGCCAGGGAATCACAGGCCGCGTCGCGGCCACAGGCGAGTCGCTGCTGATCGGCGACGCAGCCAACTGCGAGTTCGCGCGCGTGCTCCCCGGCACGGACGCCATCGACGAGTCACAGGTTGTCGTGCCCCTGACCTACGGGACGCGCGTCGTCGGCGTGATCGTGATCTCCAAGCTCGGCCTCAACCAGTTCGACGAGGACGACATGCGCCTCCTCGAGGTGCTCGCCGGCCACGCCGCTGTCGCGCTCGAGAACGCCGGTCTCTACGAATCCGCACGACGGGAGGCCGAGCGCGCGACCGCCCTGCTCGAATTCAGCCGCCAGCTCTCGAGTGCAGAAGGCATGGATGCGGTCGTCGACCGGATCGTCGAGTTGTCGGCCCGCACCGTCGGCTCGCCTCGCGCATCGGTCTGGTTCCAGGAGGCGGCAAGAGGCGAGATCAGAGTGCGGGCGACCCACGGCTACAGCGACCTGGACCGTGAACGCCTGGCGCGGATGCATTTCGACCACGAGGTCGCCGAGGCGTTCTTCTCGGTCAAGGAGCCGTTCGTCGTCACGGACGAGCAGCGCGAAGCGATCACCGGGGCAAGGGACGTCGAGATGGGCAAGCCCTTCGCGGTCGCGCCGTTGACACTCGACGGCGGGCGCCTCGGGTGCATCGCCGTCGCGTCAGCCGAGGACGGCGACTTCACCGAACGCCAGCTGCGACTGCTCGCAGGCGTCGCCCATCAGGCAAAGCTTGCTCTGACCAACGCCGGCAACTTCCGCAGTCTCGAGAAGACGTTCCTCGAGACGGTCGAGGCACTGGCGAACGCGCTGGAGGCGAACGACGAGTACACCTCGTCACACGCCCGGTGGATCACCGACCTCTCGCTCAAGGTGGGCGCCGGACTCGGCCTCGACACGCGTGCGCTCAAGCGTCTGGAGCTCGGCGCGCTGTTCCACGACATCGGCAAGATCGGCATCCCCGAAGCGATCCTGTCGAAGCCGGGGCCGCTCACAGCCGAGGAGCGGAAGCTCGTCGAGAAGCACCCCGAGCTCGGCGAGCGGATCATCGCGCCGATCGACCGGCTCGAAGAGGTCCGACCGATCGTGCGCCACTGTCACGAGCGCTTTGACGGCACCGGTTACCCCGACCGCAAGAGCGCCGAGGACATTCCGATCGAGTCGCGGATCATTCTGGTCTGCGACGCGTATCACGCCATGACGACCGATCGTCCGTATCGCAAGCGGCTGCCGAGGGAGGAAGCGCTGCGACGCCTCGATGAAGGCGCCGGAACGCAGTTCGACCCCGACGTCGTCGAGGTCTGTAAGCGCGTTCTCGCGGAGAGCTTCTAGCCGGCCCGCGGTCGGCCGCCCGTGAAGGCGTCCAGGCCGTCGCTGAAGCTGACGTACGGCACCGCAGGCAAGGCTCGCTCGCGCTCCTGGACTCGCTCGGCGTCATCGAGCGCACGCTCACGGCGGCGAATGCTCTCCTGCTGCCTCGCCAGGCCCGCTTGAGTCTTCAGTAGCTCGGCCTCGCGGGCTGCAAGGTCCGACTCTCGCGCGGCAAGCTGTGACTGGAGCTCTGCAAGCTTGCGCTCACCTTCGGCTGCGGTGCGCTGCTCGCCCGCGGCGGCATCGCGCTCGCGAGTCGCCAGCTGTCGGTCGAGCTCGTCGACGGCCCGCGCCCGTTCCTCGAGCACGCGCACTTGCTGGGCGAACCGGAGCTCCTGCTCGCCCGCGCCCCGTTCCTCGTCGGCTCGAGCAGCGTCGGCCCGCGCCTCGAGCTCTCGGGCCACCTCGTCGAGCCGAACGCGCTCAGCGTCGAGCTCCTGCTCCGCTGCCTCGACCGTCGCCGCCCGCTCGACGAGCTCGTCGCTTGCCCGCCCGGCCTCGCTCAGAGACGACTCGAGCGCACGCTCCTGATCTGCGAGCTCCGCTGCTCGCGCGGCGAAGGCCGCCTCCTGCTCACGCAGACGCGCGTAGGAACCCTCGAGCTCGTTCTTCCGGCGCTCGAGCGAGGCCTTGTCTTTCGCGAGCTCCTGCTCGTGCGCCTTCAACGCCGTCTCGGACTCCTCGACCTCGAGCTCGCGCGCGCGAAGAGCAGTCTCGCGCTCCGTCGTCTCGCGCTCGCGCGGGCCAAGTGCATCGACGCGCTGCTGCAACTCTGCCTCGCGACGGACGAGCAGCTCCTCCGCATACGCGCGATCGGCGTCGCGCTCGGGGCGTCGAAGCCGAAGCCGTCTGCCCTCGTGTGCGCGGGCCTCCTCGTCGTCGAGCTTCTTCGTCCGCTGCTCGACCTCGAGCTCCCGCCGTGCAACATCCGCGGCGCGCTCTCGGAGCGCGCGCTTGAGATCCTCGACCTGGACAAGAGCTTCCGCGCTCTGGCGCTCCCGTGCCTCGGCGAGCCGCCGGGCCAGCTGGAGAACCTCGTCTCGATCGGCCTTTTCCTCAGGCCGCTGCCAGGCCGCTTCCCAGCCGGTCGACTCCCAGGAATCCCCCCTTGACTCCATTACCTAGAGCGTAGCGTGATTTGAGACGGATTTGGCCGCTCCGAGCAGGGAAATCGCCTCGCCGGAAGCGTCAGCTGTCGAGTGCGATTCGGCGCGCGCCGTCGTGTCGGATGCGGACCGCGAAATCGCCGCCGCCGAGCGCCTGGATGACGTATCCCTCCGCCGAGAGGTCGCTGCGCTCGGCGAGCACGCTCCCGCCGGCGACGATCCGCCGCGGCCGGAAGCCGAGTCGGAGGACCTCTGTACCGCTCGCGTCGAAGGTGCGATACGTCAGCCGCCGCCAGCCGTACGACACGGATTGCACAACGGAGCTCGACCCGAGCAGGTGGTCGCGTCGCTTCGGAGCGAGCTCTGGCATCGCCGCCATCGCCCAGTTGAAGCTCCGCAGATAATCGGCGTAGCCGTCGCTGAACCAGAACGTGTTCGTCGGGCGCTGCCCGCAGCAGGAGACCCGCCCGTCGCTTGCGGTGAAGTACGTGGCGTAGTTCAGTGAGCGGACGGCGAGCTCGCGCGCACGTTCGTCTCCCGTGCGTGCATAGAGCAAGGCGTTCGTCGCCGCCCAGCGTGACGTCGTGCTGCCGAGCCCGACGCGCGAGCAGCAGCCGGGCTTACCGGGTGCCCGTTGCTCGTCGATTCCCCAGGCCCCGAGGAACGGGCCGCGGCCGAATGACTTCTGCACCCAGCGGAGCAGCGCCGCAGCGTGCTCGTCCCACGATGGATCGACCGACTCCGGCGCAGCGTGTGTGAGCAGGTACTGCGCCGTGAGCGTCGGGGTCGCCTGATTGAGGCTGCGTGGGTTGTACGGGACGTCCTCGTAGAAGCCGCTCCAGCGATTCCACGCCGGGCTGTCGCGGTTCAACTGGTACTTCAGCATCCACGCCCAGGCGACGTCGCGTGCGTGCTTGTACGAGCTCGTGTTGCCGGCGCCCACCTCAACGAGCTCGTCGAGCAGGCGCACCGGCCCGACGACGAGCCCTCCGAATTGTGCACCGTCGAGAACGGCGCCCGTCCTTGCGTTGACGCGAAACGGCCAGGGTGTGTGCGTCGCGTCACCCGGGCGAACGTGTCTCGCGAGCGCGTTTCCGGCTGCGATCGCGGCGCGAAGGAACCGCCGTTCGCCGGTCAGCTCGTAGAACTGCAGGTACCCGAGTCCGAGCAGCCCCACCTTGTCGGTCTCGACGCCGCCGTAGAAGCGCCGGGGGAGCCCGGCGAGGCAGCGCCCGTACGTTCGCTCGCCCGCGCAGGCCGTGGTGAACGGGACCCGCGGCCACGCCCAGCCGAAGGGCGAAGTCCCGTGTGCGAGCTGGTAGTCGAGCATCTCGCGCACCACGCTGATCGCTCGCCGGTCGGCCGAATACGGATACCAGGAGACCAGCGAGTCGACGAAGGCAGCGTTGAGAAACGCAGGGTTGTGTTGCCAGTAGATGCCTCGGAGCGTCTGTCCGTCGAACACCGCGTAGTTGAGGTACACCTTCGACCGTGTCCGCGGATCGCGTGGAACGCCGCGCTCGATGAAGTTCCAGCCGAGGCGCAAGACGCGGTCGTAGCCCAGACCGGCGTTCGGGCGGTACCAGGACAGCAGCTTCCCGTTCCCGTCGCGCACCGCGTGGTGCCAGGGCAGCAAGGGATGTACCGGACGCGACTGCGTGCTGCGCAACGAGTACGGAGCGCGCGTGGGGACGAGATCGAATTTCTTCAGGGCTGGAATGAGCATGAAGTACGGACGCATGTCCGCGGAGTGCGGCCAGGAGCCGACGAACGTGTGGAGCGGCGCAGCGGGATTCAGGCGACGCAACCTGCGCGCGAGTGCGGCCGACTGATCCTGTGACCTGACGACGTGGTCCCTCTTGCTCCACCAGAGCTGGAGCGGCACGCCGGACTTTGCGATCGCGCGTGCGTAGGTGATCGGGCTGCGGCGCGCGTAGGCCCGCGGAAGGCTCTTCGGCGTGCCGCCGATCTCTTCGCGCGCGAGTCTGCGCAGCCCGAAGCCGATCGGATCACCCCACCTGCGCAGACAGCCGCGGTTGCAGCGAAGCCGCGAGAAGTCGCGGTAACGCGTGGCCATGTTGGTGACAGGATCGAATGCTGCGGCGCCGGCCAGGAGCTTGGGATGGCGGGCGACGAGTAGCAACGTCTCCTGGCCACCCATGCTCGTTCCGAACGCGTAGACCCGGCGCGGCTCGATCCGCAGCCACGGAATGGTGGCCCGCAGGATCCGGGGCATGCGCGCGAGATCATCGATCTGCCCGGCGTATCCCCACGAAAAGCGCGCGAACCTGCGGCCCTGTCCTTCGGGATTGACGACGGCGAACGAGCCGACTTCGGGGAGGTCTCCCCACCGGTCGACGTTTTCCTCTGCGGAGACCCCGCGACCGTGCGGAGAGATGATCAGCGGAATCGGAGGATTGTTGCCAGGCCCGTACCAGTCGGGCAGCACCACGTACGCCGCACGGTGGAGACCGTTATGCGTCGTGTAGTGGATCGTGACGAAACGGACGTGAACCTGTTCCCAGACGTCGCCTCGCACCGCGCCGGCCCCGGCGAGGGCGAGCACGACCGCCAACATGCACAGACCCCCGCGGCGCATGGCACCATGATCCCACAGCGGCAAGGCTGCGCTCGAGAAGGTGCTCAGGCGGAGGCCGGCGCTTCGTCTACGGCGGCCTGCTTGCGCGGCTTTCGCTTCGCAGTCGCCGTGACGACGCGGTTCTTGCCGTTCCGCTTTGCCTCGTAGAGCGCAGCGTCCGCGGCTGCGACCAACTCCTCGACACTCGTCTGCGCCGGGAAGCACGCCGCGCCGAAGCTCGCCGTCACCCTGAGCGAATCTCCGTCCGGAGTCGTCAGTTCGAGCTCCTCGATCCGCGCGCGGATCTTTTCGGCGAGCCCGCGTGCACCGGTGAGATTGGTGCCCGGCCCGACCACTGCGATCTCCTCGCCGCCGTAGCGTCCTGGTAGGTCGAGCTCGCGGACCGACTCAGTGAAAACCGCAGCGACCCGCCGTAGGACCTCGTCGCCGGTCTGGTGTCCGAACCGGTCGTTAACCGACTTGAAATTGTCGATGTCGGCGATCACGAAAGCGACGTTCGTGCCGAGCCGCCGTGCGTGGTCGACCTCCTCGTCGAGACGCTGGTCGAGCGCTCGGCGATTCGCGATGTTCGTCAGCGAGTCGGTCTCGGCCGCGAGCGTCAGGTGGGCGAGGTCGGCGAAGATGCGGGCGACGGGACGAGCCAGGCGGGTCGCAAGACCGGCGGCAAGCGCCAGGGTGATCGCTGCCGCGAAGAGGAGGCGTCGCCTGTAGGCGCTGAGGCGCGCCTGCACCGCCGACACCGGCTCCACGGCGACGAGCGAGGCACCGCGGGAGTCGAGCTTCGTGTCCTTGGCGAGGAACGACACCTTGCCGAGCTCGATGTGACCCTTCTCGACGTTCGCTGATGCGCCCGCCGGGCCTCCGGCCGTCACCTGGCCGTGCTGTGCGAGCACCAGCGCCGCATGCTTCGGCATCGGAGTTGCTCTTTGTAGGACGGCGAGCAGCGACGAATCCATCGGCACGGCCATCGTCACCCGGGCGACGGCACGGCCGTCACGAGTGATCGTCGCAGTCGCGGTGACGCGAGGGCCGCTGGGAAGCTTTCCGTACGCGCGTCCGCGGATCACCACGCGTGCATCGTGCGAGGCCGCGAGAGCGCGGAGTCGGGAGCCGTCTCGGTGGAGGAGCGCCTGCTGCAGCGAGTTCGACGCGGCGAGCTCGCCCACTCGAGCTCGAAGATTGGCGTGCATCGTCGAGAAGGTCGACGCCGCGACCCGCGCGGTGCCGGCGAGCTCGGTCGCTGCCTGCTGGCTGTTCGAGCGGCGAGCGCTGAGATCGAGCGTGAAGACGATCCCCGCGATCAGCGCGCAGAAGAGCAGGAAGACGACAAGTGCGGCCCGTGCGACCGCGACGCGCCCGTAGCGGGAGCGAAAACGGCCTTCCATCTAGGGACCCTTTTTCGGGCCGCCCTTGGCGGCTCCGTTGCCGTTCCCATTACCCCCAGCGTTCGCGCCCCCTGCGTTCGGGTTGTTACCCCCTGCGTTCGGGTTGTTTCCACCCGCGTTGCCGTTGCCGTTCCCGTTGCCGCCTGCGTTTGGATTGTTGCCACCTGCGTTGGGGTTGTTGCCGCCGGCGTTCGGGCTGTTCCCGCCCGCGTTGGGATTGTTGCCGCCCGCGTTGCCGTTGCCGTTCCCGTTGCCGCCGGCGTTGTTGCCGCCCGCGTTGGGATTGTTGCCGCCTGCGTTTGGATTGTTGCCACCTGCGTTGGGGTTGTTGCCGCCGGCGTTCGGGCTGTTCCCGCCCGCGTTGGGATTGTTTCCACCGGCGTTCGGGTTGTTGCCGCCCGCGTTGCCGTTCCCGTTTCCGCCGGCGTTGTTGCCGCCCGCGTTCGGATTGTTGCCACCGGCGTTGGGATTGTTTCCGCCTGCGTTGCCGTTGCCATTGCCGTTCCCGTTTCCGCCGGGAGTCGACCCGGCGCCACCGGGGTCGCCGTAGCCAGGATCCTCGGCGGGATCGGGCGACTCCGTGCTCTCGGGAGCACCCGGATCGGCCGGCTGCGGTCCTTCGCCGCCGTCGGCGGGCGGTGGGGCGACCACCGGCTCTCCGGAGTCGGACGACGGGGGTGGAGTCGAAGGAGTGGAGGGCCCGGGCGCCGGCGGATTCGGGTCCGGCTGCTGCTGACGCGGCGCCGCTGCAGGCGTCGCCGGGTGAGGTGCGGGCGGTGCGGGCGCAGGCGGTTGTGGCGCCGGCTGCGACTGCTGGACCGGTGCAGACGCGACCTGCCGCTCCGGCTGGTCGCTCGAGCTCGGGCCGCTCTCGTGACCCTCCGCGGCAGGAGGATCCGGAAGTGCGACGATCAGTGACTTGGCGCGGGATTCGGCCGAACGCGTCGGCGCAGTCGCGAGGTCGTTCGCCAGGGCGTCGGCCGGAAGCAGGAGCGAGAGGAGCCGCGCCTGCCGGCCCGTTGGGTTGTTCGGCGACTTGAAGGTCTGACTTTCCTGAACCCCGAGGACGGCGCTGCTGAGCGAGATCGCCACGTTGCTGTTCCCGCCTGTGCCTAGGCCGGGGAGGAGCGGCAGTCCGGGGAGTGCAAGGCCGACCCAGAGGGCGCTTGCGAACGTCGCCGTGCTGGCGAGCCCGGCGGATTCGATCGCCGAGAGGAGCCTCGAAGCCGTCGAGGCAAGGGTGAATTGTCGCCGCTTGATCTCCATTTGTGCCACCGCAGGGGGCTGCCAGGTGCATCGGCCTTTCACGCCTGCGGGGGCGTCCCTCGACCGAGGGAGCCCGAACCACACAAACCGGTCGCTGAGGTCGCCCGTAACTGGCCTACGAAGGGGTCGACCTGCGATCCCAAGTCGAAAAGGGGCAAATCGCAAAGGGGGAATGTGGTGTCGAAGCTGGTCTTACTCGTGGTCGCTCTGGGAGCCACTGTCGCGCTGGTCGTGGCAGGAGGTGCCGGGGCGCGCAGCCAGTCGAGCCAGGTGAAGATCTCCGCCGCAATGGCCGCCACCGATGAGACGCCCGCTCCGAAAGGGGACGTCGGGTCGGCGAAGGGGACGTTCACCGGAACGCTGACGAAGGCCGACACCGGTGCCGTTCTGGCCTGGCAGCTGTCGTTTACCGGCATGACCGGTCCCGCCGTCGCGGCACACATCCACATCGCGGCCAGGGGCACGCCGGGTCCCGTCGTCGTCCCGCTCTGTGCGCCTTGCACCAGCGGAGTCACCGGAACCGCGAACATCACCCCGGTCGTGCTCGAGGCGATCGAGAACGACCGCGCCTACGTCAACGTGCACACAAAGACGAACCCGGCGGGAGAGATTCGGGACCAGGTGTCGCCGGTCGCGAGTCTGAAGGCGTCGCTTCGCGCCGCGCAGGAGCGGCCGAAGCCGAAGGGCAATGTTCGTCGGGCCGCTGGTGCTTTCACCGTCTCGATCACGAAGCAGGGATCCTCGGCGGTGCTCACCTGGCGGCTGACCTTCAGCCGCCTGACCGGGAAGGCCGTCGCGGCGCACATCCACCGCGGCGTCCGCGGGAAGGCCGGTCCGGTGATCGTGCCTCTGTGCGCCCCGTGCAAGAGTGGTGCGCGGGGCAAGGCGACGGTCGATTCCTCGGTGCTGAACGCACTGGAATCGGGCCGCGCCTACGTCAACGTCCATACGAAGAAGAACCCGGCCGGCGAGATCCGCGGTCAGCTGGGGTCCGCAGCGCTCACGATCTCGTAGGAAAGCGAGGGAGGCTCGGCCCGCTCGGGCCGGGTCTCCCTGCTTCCGCAGCGAATCGTCCCATAGGGTCTGCGCGTGAAAGACGCTGCGCGCGCGGTGATCATCGGCGGCGGCGTCGGCGGTTGCGCGATCCTCTACTGGCTCACACGGCTCGGGTGGGAGGACGTCGTTCTCTGCGAGCGTGCCGACCTCACGAGCGGGTCGACCTTCCACTCGGCCGGGCTCGTGGGCCAACTCCGTGGCTCACTCAGCTTGACCAAGATGATGATGAGCTCGGTTGAGCTCTATCGATCGCTCGGCGACGAGGTCGGGCTCGAAACCGGGTGGCATGAAGTGGGGTCGCTCCGACTCGCGTCGTCACAGGAGCGAGTGGAGGAGCTTGCGCGCCAGGCCGGGTGGGCCAAGACATTCGGTCTGCCGCTCGAGCTCGTCTCGGCTGACGACGCACAGGAGCTCTTTCCACCGATGTCGACCGAAGGCGTCCTCGGCGCTGCCTACCTGCCGACCGACGGTTACGTCGATCCGAGCCAGCTGACCTACGCGCTGGCCGAAGGAGCGCGACGGCGCGGTGCCGAGGTTTACACCAACACACGCATCACCTCGATCAAGGTCGATCGCAACCGGGTCACCGGAGTCGTCACCGACCGAGGGAACATCCAGACCGAGATTGTCGTGAACGCGGGCGGGATCTTCGCGCATGAGATCGGCCGCCTCGCCGGAGTCAACGTCCCCGTGATCCCGATGGCGCACGAGTACCTGATCACGAAACCTCACGGTGTTCCGCTCGACGTGCCGACGATGCGCGACCCGTCCCTGCTCGTCTACTTCCGCGGGGAGTCCGGTGGGCTCGTGATGGGTGGTTACGAACGGCAGCCGGCGCCGTGGTCCCTCGACGGCATCCCGGCCGATTTCAACGCCAAGCTGCTCGCAGAGGATTGGCCGCGCTTCGAGGAGCTGATGGAAGGCGCGCTCGTGCGGGTGCCGGAGATCGGGGATGCGGAGGTCATCCAATTGATCAACGGCCCCGAGGCGTTCACACCCGACGGCGAGTTCATCCTCGGGCCGTCCGACGTGCGCGGTTTCTGGGTCGCCGCCGGCTTCTGCGCACATGGGCTCGCGGGAGCGGGGGGAATGGGACAGCTCGTGGCCGAGTGGATCATCGAGGGCATTCCGAGCCTCGATGTCTGGGAGATGGACTCGCGTCGCTTCGGCGGCAACTACGAGAGTCGCGAGTACACGCTTGCGCGCACGATCGAGATCTACTCGACGTACTACGACGTCAAGTACCCGGGCCACGAACGCCAGGCAGGCCGCCCACTGCTGGTCTCGCCGACATACGTTCGGACCAAAGAGCTCGGCGCGGTCTTCGGCGAGAAGTCCGGTTGGGAGCGCGTGAACTGGTTCGAGCCGAACGCGGCTTCGGGTCACGAGGCCTTGAGACCGCGCGGCTGGGCCGGTCGCCTCTGGTCGCCTGCAATCGGAGCGGAGCATCACGCGTGCCGCACGACCGCCGCTCTCTTCGACGAGACGTCCTTCGCCAAGATCGAGATCTCGGGCGAGAGAGCGGACGACTTTCTCGAACACCTGTGTGACAACAAGGTGGCCCGGGACGTCGGCGCGATCACGTATACGCAGATGCTCAACGCGCGCGGCGGGATCGAGTGCGATTTCACCGTCACGCGGCTCGCGGAGGATCGTTTTCGAATCGTGACCGGCACGGCGTTCGGCCGGCACGACCTCGCCTGGATCCGGCTCCACGCGCCCGACGGCGTCCAGGTCGACGACGTGACCTCGAAGTACGCGTGCCTGGGTCTCTGGGGGCCAGTCTCCCGCGCGATCCTCCAGCCGCTGGCGTCGGAGGAGCTCACGTTCCCGTACATGCGCGCGCGCGAGCTCGCAGTCGGCCGCGTCCCGTGTCTCGCGTTGCGGGTCACCTATGTCGGGGAGCTCGGCTGGGAGCTCTATTGCCCGACGGAACTCGGGCTGCAGCTCTGGGACACGATCTGGGAGGCGGGCGAGACCCACGGGCTCGCGGCCGGTGGCTACAAGGCGATCGACTCACTTCGGCTCGAGAAGGGCTACCGGGTGTGGGGCTCGGACATCACGCCCGAGGACACGCCGTTCGAGGCAGGCCTCGGTTTCGCCGTCAAGCTCGACAAGGATGACTTCATCGGTCGGGACGCCCTGCTCGCCGCCCCGGAGCCGACCCGGCGTCTTGCCTGCCTCGTGCTCGACGATCCCCGCTCGGTTGCGCTCGGCTCCGAACCGGTCCGAGTCGACGGCGAGATCGTCGGGCGCGTCACCAGCGGCGGCTACGGCTACACGGTCGAGCGCTCGATCGCGTACGCCTACCTGCCGGCTGCGTCGGCGACGCCCGGCACGAGAGTCGAGGCTGAGATCTTCGGCGGGTGGGTTGAAGGAGCCGTCGCCGAGGAGCCGCTCTTCGATCCGAAAGGGGAACGCATTCGCGCGTAGTGCCCGGTCAACCGAGCAGGCGCTGCATGAGCCCGACATCCAGCGTGGCAACGACCTCGTCCGCCGCGCCGAGTCTCTCGATCTCGGCAGTCCCTTCGAGTGCGATGCAATACAGACCCGCCGCCTTTGCGGCAGCAACGCCGGCCTCGGAATCTTCGAAAGCGAGCGCCTCATCGGGGCCGCAGTCGAGCAGCTCGAGCGCGCGGATGTAGCCGGCCGGATCGGGCTTGCCCGCTGCGACGTCCTCGGCGGCGACGACGAGCGAGACGAACGGCGTGAGCTCAGCCGCACCGAGCACCGACTCGATCTCGGCTCGCGCGGCGCCCGAGACGACGGCGAGCTCAGCTCGCTGTGCCGCGTAGCGCACCGCTTCGCGCGTGGACGGTTTCACGGTCGAGCCGTCACCGGCACGCGATTGGTAGCGGCGCACACGCTCCGCGACGAGCTCGGGGCGATCCTCACCGAGCCAGGTCCGCACGATCTCGGGGTCCGACAGCCCGGCGAGCTGCTCGAAGTACTCGGTCACTGCGAGCGGCTGGCCGGCCTCGGCGAAGATCTCCCCGTAGATCTCGCACTGGATGTGCTCGTCGTCCGAAAGCGTGCCATTGAAGTCGAAGAGCAACGCCGCCGGCCTCACGACTCAAGTTTAGGATCGCCCGGTGGATGCCGGGCAGCTGGCCGAACGGATCTGGCCGGGGAAACATGCGACGATCGAGCCGCTCGGCGGCGGGATCACGAACCGCAACTTCAAAGTTCAGGTGGACGGACGGGAGTTCGTCCTGCGGGTCGGCGGCAAGGACACGGAGCTGCTCGGAATCGATCGCGCGGCCGAGCACGTCGCCTCGCGCGTTGCCGCCGAGCTCGGGCTCGCTCCCGAGGTCGTCGCTTTCGTCGAGCCGGAGGGCTATCTCGTCACGCGCTACGTCGACGGCGAGGTGGGCAAAGTCGACGTCGGGTGGGTCGGTGAAGCACTTCGCCGGCTGCACGACGGCCCCGCTCTGCCCGGGCGCTTCGACAGTTTTCGCGTCATCGAGGAGTACCGTGCCACAGCCCACAAGCACGGCGTCTTCGTTCCGGACGCGTACGGACGGTCGAAGGGGATCGCGGACGAGATCGAGCGCCGACGCTTCGGCGCCCCGATCCGACCGTGCCACAACGATCTGCTGAACGCGAACTTCATCGGCGACGGCCTGCGCACCTGGCTCGTCGACTGGGAGTACGCAGGCATGGGGGACCCGTTCTTCGACCTCGGCAATTTCGCCGTCAACCACGAGCTCGACGAAAGCGGCGAGCGTGCGCTGCTGGCCGCCTACGGCAGCAACGATAGGCGGGCACTCGTGCTGATGCGATTCATGTCCGACTTCCGGGAGGCGATGTGGGGGGTCGTGCAGCTCGCCATCTCCGAGCTCGACTTCGACTTCGCGGCCTATGCCGCGGAACACTTCGAACGGCTCGCCCGGACCGCGGCGGAGCCGCGTTTCCTCGATGCGCTTCAGCCGCCCTGACCGCAGTCGCGCCTCAGTGGATACGAGTACGCACGAGCACGAGCGCCGGTCGTCCGTATTGACACGCGCCCCGGCGCCGTGTCTAAATCGCCCGATCCCCTAACTTGGAGGGCAACGCATGGTGGACATCCACGACGAGACGCCCGTCGAGGCGTCTCGCGACGAGGACGACCTCGCCCGCTTCGGCTACAAGCAGGAGCTGCGGCGCACCCTCGGCGTTTTCAGCTCGTTCGCCGTCGCTTTCAGCTACATCTCGCCGTCGACCGGCATCTTTGCGCTCTTCTTCCTCGGCCTGACGACCATCGGCGGCGTCTTTTTCTGGAGCTGGCCGATCGTGGCGCTGGGCCAGTTCATCATCGCGCTGACCTTCGCGGAGCTCTCGAGCCACTATCCGGTCGCGGGCTCGGTGTTCCAGTGGACTAAATACTTGTCCGGAAAGACGTACTCCTGGTTCACCGGCTGGATCTACCTGTTCGCCGGCATTCTGACGGTCGCCTCCGTGTGTGTGACGTTGCCGCTCGCGCTCATTCCGGCGTTCAACGGGATGGGGTGGAACCTTGCAAGCAGTCTTCACAACCAGCGGATCATCGCGGTCTCCACTCTCGCCTTGATCACGCTCCTGAACATCTTCGGCGTCAATCTGGTCGCCTTGATCAACAACACGGGCGTCATCTTCGAGATCCTCGGGATGGTCGTCTTCGCGTTCATCCTCGCGATCTTCCATAACCATCAGGGCGTCGGAGTGATCTTCCACACGGGCGGCCAGTCGCTGACGGTCAGCACGTTCCTCGTGGCCATGTTCATGAGCCTCTACGTGATCTACGGCTTCGATACTGCCTCGACGCTCGCCGAGGAGACCAGGGACCCGCGTCGCGAGGCGCCGAAGGCCGTCCTCGCGTCGGTCGTCGGCGCGTTCCTAGTGGGAGCCGTGTTTCTCTGGGCGCTCCTGATGGCGGTCCCGGACATGGGCGCAGCGATCAAAGGCGCGTTCGGGCCGGCCCAGATCATCGACGCGAACTTCTCGAACGCGTTCGCGACGGTCTATCTGCTCGTCGTGTCCGCGGCGATCTTCGTCTGCTGCCTCGCGATCCAGGCCTCGACGATCCGGCTCTGCTTCGGCATGGCCCGCGACGAGCAACTACCCGGCTCGTCTTTGCTCCGCAAGGTGAACCCGAGCTGGCACACGCCGGTCGGCTCATGCCTCGCGGTCGGGATCTTCGCGTTCATCCCGATGCTCCAGTACACCGGGGCGGCGATCGTGGCGATCGCGGCCACCGGAATGATCTATCTGAGCTATCTCGTCTGCAATATCGCCGTGATGCGGGCCAGGCTCCGTGGCTGGCCTCGAGCGGCGGCACCGTTCTCGCTCGGCAAGTGGGGGATTCCGGTCACAGCCCTTGGGCTACTGTGGGGTGGCGGGATGCTCCTGAACATCGCCTGGCCTCGTGTCGCCACGAACCCGACTCCGAATGAGACCGGGAAGCTCCTGAACTTCCACTGGCACTGGCTGAACGACCGGCCGATCTTCTGGACGGTCGTGATCGTCATCACGCTGGTCGGCGCGGCCTACTACGTCCTGGTGCAGCGCACCAAGCCTGCGCACCTACAGGCCCCGGAGGGAGAGGTGTACGCCGAACAGGCGCCCGAGGCTCCTTCGGCGTCGACGGCCTAGTCCGTCCTGTCTGAGGAAAGGGCGGGCCGAATCGCCCGCCCTTTCTCAGCAACGAGTCAGTTCGGCGACGCCGCCGGTTCGATGCCGACGCTCGGCGGCGAGGCCCCGTTCCCTGCGCCGTCGGTTGCGCCGAGCACGCCGAGGAGAACGTCCTCGCGGCTGTAGTGCCCGACAGCATCGAACCACTGTTTCCCGCGGAGACTTTCACGGAGATCGCAGTCGGCGACGAGGATTCCCTCCTCGCCGACGAGCGGACCGGCAACGACTTCGCGTGTGGCACCGGAGATGATCGCGGACGCTCCGCGTGAAAGCTCCCGGTCTCGTCCGCCCGGAATCTCGAACGGGAAGTCGTCCGGGAACTGCTCACCGTGGATGTACTGGCAGACACTGATTACCCAGGCCCCGGACTCGAATGCAATGGTTCGCATGAGCGAAAGCCAGACGTCACTGTCGTCCATCGTCGGCGCCACCCAGATCTGCGGGCCGCCGCGGTAGATCGCGTAGCGCGCGACCGGCATGCGGTGCTCCCAGCAGATCAGGCCGCCGACGCGTCCAACGGTCGTATCTGCAACTGTCAGGTCGTTTCCCTGGCCGATCCCGTGGAAGAGCCGTTCGTGATGGGTCGGCATCAGCTTGCGGTGCTTGAGCAGCAAGCCACTCGGCCCGATGATCAAGAGTGTGTTGTAGAGGGTGCCGGGGCGGTTGCTCTCACGTTCGTTGACGCCGATCGCGAGGTGGACGCCGAGCTCGAAACAGACGCTGGTGAGCCGGTCGATCACTGGGCCGGGGACGTCGACCCCGCTCAGCCACATCCGCTCGAAGAGATCCGTCATCCCTTCGTCGTAGCGCGACTGGGTGATCGAGGCCGAGGGATAGAAAGAGAGGAAGCACTCCGGTAGCACGATCAGCTTCGCGCCCTGTCCGGCGGCGTCGCGGGTCAGTTCGATCGCCTTCTCGACGCTCGCGTCCAGATCGAGCATCACCGGAGTCGCCTGGACCGCAGCGACCCGCACGGGAGCGAACGTCGTCACCTGTGAAGCCTCACACAACACCTGAAGCCGGTCAAGCGTGCGGCGCTGTACGATCGTTGGCCCTTGACGACGGCGCCCACCGCCATGGTCGACGCACCGAGGGCCCGGCGTAGACCCCGTCCGTCCTCGAGCTTCCTGCGCTTCGTGCTCCGGCGCATGGTCGCCCTCGTTCTGCTCGCCGTCGGCATCACGCTCGTCGTCTTTGTGCTCACCCAGCTCGTGCCGAGCAACGCGGTGGCCACCAACCTCGGCGAACAGGCGTCGGCCGATCCCGCTGCCGTTGCTGCCTTCAAGGCGCACTACGGACTCGACAAGCCGCTTCCTGTCCGCTACTGGCTCTACCTCCAGCATCTCGTTCAGGGCGATCTCGGGCAATCGTCGCTCACTCACGACGCCGTGACGCACGATCTCGGCCAGTTCATCCCGGCCACCGCGGAGCTTGCGCTGTATTCGATCGTCATCGCGGCCTTCTTCGGGATCACATTCGGGGTGATCGCCGCCATGCGCCGGAACCGTCCCACCGACCATGTCCTTCGTGTGGTCTCGCTCGGCGGCATTTCGATGCCGACGTTCTGGATCGCGCTCGTCGCGCTTTACCTCGGCTTCTTCAAGCTCGGCTGGTTCCCGGGCGCCGACCGGCTCGATCCGGGAGTCCTGCCACCCCCGCACAAGACCGGGCTGTACACGATCGACGCACTCCTCGCCGGGCAGTGGGGGCTCTTCGGGCAGGCGCTGCACCACCTCGTGCTCCCGGCGCTCGTGCTCGCCGCGTTCAACGTCAGCTTGCTCACCCGTTACACACGCTCGGCGGTGCTCGAGGTCGTCGGCAACGACTACGTACGCGCCGCCCGTGCGAAAGGACTTCCCGAACGGATCGTCGTCAGGCGGTACATCCTTCGGGCAGCGCTGCCGGCGGTCATCACCGTTCTCGGCCTCGTCTTCGCGAACGTGCTGACCGGTGCGGTGCTGGTGGAGAAGATCTTCTCCTGGCCGGGCATCGGCCAGTACGCGTACCAGGCTGCCGTCAACCTCGACGTCCCGGCCATCGCGGGCGTGAGCCTCTTCGTCGCAGTCGTCTACATCACGGTCAATTTCATCGTGGATGTCCTCTACGGCCTGATCGACCCGAGGATCCGCGTCAGGTGAGCACCCTTGCCTTCCGGATGCGCGCTCGTAAACGTGGCGGACGAACGCGCCCGGCCTGGCGGCAGCCACTTGCCGTCGCCGGGG
>Ga0307282_10000004_pt1 | contig 58959 bp, 60 predicted proteins | sample ER_DNA_121_FD_194475 | JGI IMG/M metagenome (GOLD analysis project Ga0307282, IMG submission 194475) | Bulk soil microbial communities from the East River watershed near Crested Butte, Colorado, United States - ER_DNA_121 | ecosystem: Environmental > Terrestrial > Soil > Floodplain | place...
CGGCGGCATGCACGTCGCGTGGAGCGCGGCGCTCTACGAGAAGCGGCTGACGTGAGCAGGCTGCGCGCCAAGTGCCCGGACTGCGGCGGCTACACGGCTGTTGCGCTGGGCCCGAACTACGAATGCCACGCCTGCGGGCGCGAGTTCTGCGCGGGCCTCGTCCGGGTGCCGCGAGCCTGGGGTGCCGGAGGCGAGGCGATGGCCGAAGCGGCCTTCCTGCCGTTGCCCTACCCGGAGGCGGCCGTGATCGCAGAGGACAGCTTTGGCGAACAGAGCCTCGCGCTCGCGACGGAATTGCCCGAGCGGCCGCTCGTGCTTGGCGGCTGCTGCTGCGCGCACGTCGGGGCGGTCGAGGCGCTCGAGTCCCGCTTCGGCCGGATCGCGGTCGTCTGGTTCGATGCGCACGGCGACCTGAACACGGTCGAGAGCTCCCCGACCGGCAACCTCTGGGCGACGCCGCTGCGGATGCTGATCGACTCCGGCGCGGTTGGGGCCGAGGACGTCGCGCTCGTCGGGGCCCGCAATCTCGATCCGCCAGAAGATGAGTTCATCGCCGCGACCGGGGTCAACCTCGGCGCGGAGAAGATCGAGGCAGCGCTCGACGGAGCCGAGGGTGTCTATGTCGCGTTCGATGCCGATGTGGTCGATCCAGGCGAGCTCGAGGTCTTCATGCCCGAGCCTGACGGGCTGAAGCTGGACGAGGTCGAAGCTGCCTTTCGCCGAATCAGCGAGCACTCGCTCGTCGTCGGCGTGGGCTTCACTGCCTTGGCGCCCGAGCCGCGGAACGTCGCGCCGGTCACAAGACTCGCCGCGGCGCTCTCCCTGTAACCGCCGCCCCGGGGTCGCGAGTCTAAACTCGCGCCAATGGCGGCTCGCATCGACGTCTCCATCGAGCACAAGCACGCGCCGCCGGAAGCCGACGGGAAGCGGCATCCGAACACGTGCCCGGACTGCGGCTCGCACTACCGAGACGACGAGCTCGAGGAGCATCTCAACGTGTGTCCGCAGTGTGGACACCATTTCCCGATGCGGGCGCGGTCGCGGATCAACCTGCTCTCCGATGAGGGCAGCTTCAAGGAGCAAGCCGCCGACCTGCGCTCCGACGATCCGTTGGACTTCTTCGACCTCCGTCCCTACGCCGAACGTCTGGCCGAGGCGGAGGTTGCGACGGGCCTCGGCGAAGCGATGGTGATCGGCGCGGCCACATTGGAAGGCTCGCCGATGCAGCTCGCCGTCATGGACTTCGCCTTCATGGGCGGCTCGATGGGCCGGGTCGTAGGCGAGAAGTTCGCGCGGGCCTGCGAGAGCGCGGCCGAGCGGCGGGTGCCGCTCGTCTCGGTAACCGCGTCGGGAGGCGCGCGGATGCAGGAGGGCATTCTCTCGCTGATGCAGCTGCCGAAGACCGTTTGCGCGGTCGAGGACCTGCATGACGCCGGCGGCACGATGATCAGCGTCATGGCCCACCCGACGACGGCCGGCGTGCTGGCGAGCTTCGCAAGCCTTGGCGACGTGATCATCGCCGAGCCGGGTGCCCTCCTTTCCTTCACCGGCCCGCGCGTCGTGCAGCAGACAACGCGCGAGAAGCTGCCCGAGGATTTTGGCCTCGCCGAGTCCAACTACCGCTTCGGCCACCTCGACGCGATCGTGCCGAGGCCCGAGCTCAAGGACTACGTCGCGCGCTTGCTGCGGCTCTTCGGCAATGCCGGGTGAGGCCGAGCTACACCTCCGGGACCGATTGAACCGGCTGCGGAGCCTGCCGCTTCTGCGAGGAGCCAGGCTCTCCGGCGAGCTCGAGCGCCTGCAGCGGCAGCTCGACCGGATCGTCGCCGAGCCGAGCGACGAGGAGATCTGGCGCTCGGTCGAGCTCGCTCGTCATCCGGACCGTCCGTACACGCTCGACTACGTGGCGCGGATGCTCGACGACTTCGTTGAGCTCCACGGTGACCGCGGCCGGGCCGACGACGAGGCGCTGGTCACCGGTCTCGGTCGCTTCGACGGGCGAACGGTCGCCTTGATCGGCCACCAGAAGGGGCGAGACATCCAGGAACGGACGAAGAGGAACTTCGGCATGGCTTATCCCGAGGGGTACCGAAAGGCGATGCGCGTGATGGAGCTGGCCGACCGGCACGGCTTCCCACTGCTGACGCTCGTCGACACCCCGGGCGCCTACCCGGGCGTTGCCGCGGAGCAGCACGGCCAGGGAGGGATGATCGCTCGTTCGCAGGCGGTGATGGCTCGGCTCAGGTCGCCGATCGTGTCGTGCATCATCGGCGAGGGCGGCTCCGGCGGCGCGATCGCGATCGCCGTCGCCGACCGAGTGCTGATGCAACAGAACGCGATCTACTCCGTCATCTCCCCCGAGGGTTGCGCGGCCATTCTCTGGCGTGACGCCGGCGAGGCTCGCAAGGCCGCCGCTGCTTTCAAGCCCGACGCGATCCACTGCCTGGAGCTCGGCGTCATCGATGCGATCGTTCCCGAGCCACCTGATGGGGCGCACACCGATCCCGATGCAGCCGCGGCGTTGTTGAAGGATTCACTCGGCGAGGCGCTCGAGGAACTGGCCGGGCTGCCGGGTGACGAGTTGCGTCGCCGCCGCCGGGCGCGCTTCCGGTCGCTCGGAGCGCTCGAGACCGCGAAAACGCCGTAAATCCACAGAATCCACAGCGTTTTCCCCGCCTTCGGCACACCCCCGGAGCGCAGGAAACAAGCGAACTCCGGCCTACTTCGACCGTTCGTAAGTGCGATTAGTAGCGTTTTGGGCGCATAAACGTTGCTTCGTGGCTGGGGACGGGTAGCTTCGACCCCGTGACGGTCGAAAATCTGACCGAATACCGCCGCAAGCGCGACCGGAAGAAGACGAGCGAGCCCTTCTCCTCGAAGCGGAAGCGCGGCAAGCAGCCGATCTTCGTCGTCCAGCGCCACGACGCGCGACGGCTCCACTACGACTTCCGGCTCGAGCGCGACGGAGCGCTTGCGAGCTGGGCGGTGCCAAAGGGGGTCCCACTCGAGCCAGGCCAGCGCGCGCTCGCCGTCCACGTGGAGGATCACCCGCTCGACTATGCGACCTTCGAAGGCGAGATCCCGAAGGGGCAATACGGGGCCGGCACCGTCGAGATCTGGGACAGCGGCACCTACGAGCTGGTCGAGGAGAAGAAGGACGGCGGGCTGACCGTTCGCCTCCACGGCAAGCGCCTCGACGGCACGTGGACGCTCGTTCCCGCCAAGCTTGACGGCGACCCCAAGAACTGGCTGCTTCTGAAGAAGCGCGAGGAGGAGTTGCAGGAGCGGCCCCACCGCCAGTACACGCCGATGCTCGCGACCCTGGAGCAGAACGTTCCGAAGGGCAGCGGCTGGGTGTTCGAGGTCAAGTGGGACGGGTACCGGGCGCTCGCGTATGTCTCCCAGAGCGAGGTCAAGCTCGTCAGCCGCAAGGGCAACGACCTGACGGAGCGCTTCGCGACCGTGGCAAAGGAGATCGCCAAGGCGGTCAAGACGCCGGATTGCGTGCTGGACGGGGAGGTCTGTGCGCTTGACGAGCAGGGTCGCTCGAGCTTCTCGGCCATGCAACAGGGCAAACCGGGAACGCCGCTCGTGTACTACGTCTTCGACCTGCTCGAGCTCGAGGGCGAGCCGCTCGTCGACTTACCGCTGCTCGAGCGGCACAAGCGGCTCGAGCAGCTTCTCGACCGCCGCAACAAGACCGTTCGTCTCTCCGAGGCCTTCGACGACGGCAAGGCTCTCTTCGAGGCGGCAAAGCAGCAGAACCTCGAGGGGATCATGGCCAAGCGCGCCGACTCACGCTACGCGGTCGGCCGCCGGACGCGCGACTGGCTGAAGGTCAAGACGCACGGGCGGCAGGAGTTCATCATCGCCGGCTACACCAAGGGCCAGGGCCGCCGGGCCGGGACGCTGGGCTCGCTCGTGCTCGCGGTCCGCCGCGGTCCGGAGCTCGAGTACGCCGGCAACGTCGGCACCGGGTTCACCGGCGAGGAGATCGAGAAGCTGCTGAAGAAGCTCCGCCCTCTCGAGCGGAAGACGCCGCCGTTCAAAGAGGTGCCGAAGATGCCGAAGGTGCGGAAGGGCGACGTCGTCTGGGTCGAGCCCAAGCTCGTGGCGGAGGTCGAGTTCGCCGAGTGGACGCACGACGGCCGCCTCCGTGCTCCCTCGTATCAGGGGCTTCGCGAGGACAAACCGGCGGACGAGGTCCGGCGCGAGCGGCCAATCGAGGAAGAGATCCGGCGCGGCAAGCGGGTGCTCAAGCTCTCCAACCTCGACAAGCCGTTCTGGCCCGACGAGGGGATCACCAAGGGCGACCTGCTCGCCTACTACGAGGCGGTGGCGCCGGTGCTGGTGCCGCATCTGAAGGATCGCCCGTTCACGATGCGCCGCTACCCCGACGGCGCCTACGGCAAGGCCTTCTTCCAGAAGGACGCGCCGAAGGGCATGCCCGAGTGGATCCCGACCATTCGGATTCAGGTCACCTCTCGCGACACGCCGCGGACGCAGCGCTGGATCAACGCGCCTCTCGTCAACGACGAGCTGGCTCTGCTCTGGATGGTGAACATGGGTTGCATCGACATGAACGCGTGGTACTCGCGAGCGGACAAGCTCGACCGCCCGGACTTCGTGCTCTTCGACCTCGACCCGTCGCCCGATGTCGGCTTTGAAGAGACGATTCAGGTCGCTCTCCATGTGAAGGAGGCGCTTGACGCGCTCGGGCTCGTGTCGTTCGCGAAGACCTCGAGCGCCGAGGGCATGCACGTGCTCGTCCCGGTCGAGCGGCGCCACACCTACGACGACACGCGACGGTTCTCGGAGATCGTGGCGGGCGCGATTGCCCGCTCCTACCCGAAGCTCGCCACGACCCAGTGGTCGAAGGCGAAGCGCCGCGGTGTGCTGATCGACGCGAACCAGAACGGCGAGGGGAAGACGATTGCCTCGGCCTACTCGGTGCGGCCACGCCCAGGCGCGCCGGTTTCGACGCCCCTCCGGTGGGATGAGGTCAAGTCCGGGCTTGACCCCCGGGAGTTCACGCTGGAGGTCGTTCAGCAGCGCGTGACGCGTTTCGGCGACCTGTTCGAGGGCGTGCTGACGACGCGTCAGCGTCTCAACGAGGCTCTCAAGGCCCTGGCTTAAACGGCCACGTAGACGGCCGTCGCCGGATGCGCGACGATTTCGGCGTGCGTGCGCCCGCTCTCGCACTCGTCTCGCTCGCGCTGCTCGCGGGCGGGTGCGGTGCGTCCAAGCATGCAAGCGCCGCCCGGACGACGACAGGCAACGCAGTCGTCCTGAAACCGGTCGGACCGGTTGGCCATTGGGTGAAGCTGATGCTCTCGCTCGACGGCAAGACGTGGCTCGCTCAGTGGTCGGGCGAGTGCGAGGTGCAGGAGACGTTCTTCATCCCGGCCGGAGGCGGCAAGCCGCGTCCGGTCACGGGTCACCGCGGCGACGAGTCGGTCGCGCTCGGCTGGGCGCCGCAGAACCGAGCGCGGATCCAGGTGCTGCGGTCCGCCTGCGGCACGCAATTCGGCAGGCCGGGGATCTACCTCGTCGACCGCGCGGGTCATGCGTCGCTTGTCAAGCTCCAGAAGGCGCGGCCGGGCGGCGCTTGAGCAGAAAGCGCGCGTAGCGCCCGACCGTTTCGAAGCCGAGCTTTTCGTACAGCTGCTGAGGCCAGTCGTCGGCGTCGGCGACGAGAAAGGTGAGGTCGTTCCCCTCTTCGCGCGATGCCTCGCGCGCCTGCAGGACGACGGCCCGTGCGAGACCCCGTCCACGAAAAGCCGGGAGGGTCATGACTGCCTCGATCTGGCCGACGCCGTGTTCCGAGTAGAGCTCGCAGTAGCTCGCCGGCTCGCCGTTCACGACGGCGGCGAAATACCGCGTTGGGATCGCCTCGCGGATCGAGCTCTTGTGCTCGAGCAGCTGCTGCACGACCTCCTCGTCCTTGCCGAAGGGCTCGCTGCGGATCCCGGCCGCCCAGATCGGCCTCAGCTCCTCTTCCGTGGCCTCGCGCACGCTCGACAGGTCGCTGAGCCGGTCGGGCTTTCGGCGGTGAGCCATCAGGACGAACCGCTGCGTCTCCCAGCCGAGCTCGCGAAATCCCGGCTCGAGCCGCTCGGCGATGCGCTGGTCCCGGAGGTTGACGCGCCGGTGGACGAGAATCTCCGGCTGGGTCTGCTCGGCCTCGCGCGCCAGGTCCTTTGCCGTTGCTCCCTCAGGCTTCTCCGCGCGGAGGAAGTTGAGGTCGTGCACCCGGTGCAGCCGCTCGTGCGCAATCACCGGGCCGTACGGCGTCGCGATCGTCCGCTCGGCGGCTCGCTCGTCCAAGCGGTCCATCAGTTCGAACGCCCGGTCGAACTCAGTCATCACCGAGTCGTCGCGGGTGGCCGAGCATGCCGAGCTCGGCGATATCTCGCCGGAACAGGAGCGCGATCGTCCAGTCCGTCACGACCCGAAGCTTTCTCGAGATCAACGGCAGCTGGTAGAGGTGGTACGTCCGGGTGATCCACCAGCCGAGGAAGCCGCGGAGCTTCAGCCCCATCACCTCGGCGATTCCCTTGTGACGGCCGAGCGTCGCGACCTGGCCGAGCATCCGGTAGCGGTAGGGCTTGGGGTCGCCGCGCAGGTTCTTCGCCAGCCTGCGTGCCTGGCGGAGCGCGTGCTGCGAGGTCGGTGGGTCAGGACGGCCCGGGGTTGCCTCGTTCGGGACACGAGCGCAGTCGCCCAGCGCCCAGACCTGTGGCAGGCCCTCGACGCGGAAGATCGAGTCGACCTTGACCCGGCCGCGTTCGTCGAGTGGCAGGCCGAGCTTGGGGAGCAAGGGGTGCGGCTTCGCACCCGTCGTCCAGACAACAGTGCTGGTGACGATCCGGTCGCCGTCCGAGAGCACGGCTTCGTGTGGGCCGACGGACTCGAGCGTGGTGCTGACGCGGATGTCGACTCCCCTCCGCTCGAGCTGCTCGGCCGCGTATTCGCCGAGCCGCGGTGGGATCTCGGGCAGAATCTTCGGCGCCGCGTCCACGAGCAGCCAGTGCTGCGGTGTCGACTGGACGGTCGGCGGATAGAAGCGGAGGGCGTCGCGGGCGAGGTCTGCGAGCTCGGCGAGCGCTTCGACACCGGCGTAGCCGGCACCGACGAAGACGAACGTCAGCTCGCGCCGGCGGTGGGCCTCGGTCGGCGCCGCGGCGGCGGCTTCCAGCCGCGTGAGCACGTGGTTGCGAAGCGCGATTGCATCCGCGAGGTCCTTGAAGCCGAACGCATGCTCGGTGAGGCCGGGAATCGGCAACGTCCGCGAGACAGCGCCGAGTGCGACGACGAGACGCTGGTAGCCGATGTTCACCAGGCCCTCCTCGGTCTCGACCTGGACGCGCTGGCGCTCAGGGTCGTGAGCGACCGCGCGACCGAGGACCAGGTCGGCATGCGGGCACATGATCCGGAGCGGGACGACGACGTGCCTCGGCTCGAGCGTCCCGGACGCCGCCTCCGGCAACATCGACGCGAAGAGCATGAAGTTCTCGGGGCTGACGATCGTGGCTCCCTGCTTCTTCAGCAAGCGCGCGACGTAGCTGCCGGCGAAGCCCCCACCAAGGACGAGCGTGCCACCTCGTGCCTCCACCTCCACCGGCGGAGCATCGCACTAGCTACCCGACTTCGGCCAGGCGTCGTTCGAAGAACGAGCGCTCGACCGGGTTCGTCGCGAGCTCGAGCGCGCGTTTGTAGGCAACCGCGGCTTCGGCGCGGCTGCCGCGCCGGCGGAGCAGGTCCGCTCTCGCGGCGTGAAGCAGGTAGTAGTCGTCCAGTCCCTCGATCCGGTCGATCAGGGTGAGGCCCTGGTCGGGCCCTTCGGCCATCGCGATCGCGGCGGCCCGGTTCAGCTCGACAACGGGCGAGGGCGCCACAGCGACGAGCTGATCGTAGAGCTCGACGATCCGGCGCCAGTCAGTGTCGTCCGGCGCCGCCGCGTGGGCGTGGACCGATGCGATCTCGGCCTGGATGCGGTACGTCCCGACGCCTGGAGCGCGCGAGAGGATGCGGTCTCCCTCTGCGATCCGGTCGCGGTTCCAAAGCGAGCGATCCTGGTCCTCGAGGAGGATTAGCGTTCCGTCGGCGCCCAGTCGTGCCGCGCGGCGGGAATCGTGCAGCAGCATCAGCCCGAGCAGCCCGAGCACCTCGGGCTCGTCGGGCAGCAGAACGGCGAGCAGCTTCGCGAGCCGAATTGCCTCCTCGCAGAGATCGCCGCGCACGAGCCGGCCGGCCGACGTGCCGACGTAGCCCTCGTTGAAGATCAGGTAGAGGACGGCAAGCACGGCGTCGAGCCGCTCTGGCAGGAGGTGCTCCGGCGGCACCCGAAAGGGCACGCCGGTGTCGCGGATCTTTCGCTTGGCGCGCACGAGGCGCTGGCCCATCGTCGGTTCGGGGACGAGGAACGCGCGAGCGATCTCGGCCGTCGTCAGGCCGCCGACGGCACGGAGGGTCAGGGCGATCTGCGCGTCCGGCGCGAGGGCCGGGTGGCAGCAAGTGAAGATCAGGCTGAGGCGCTCGTCGGGCAGGGTCTCGTCACCGCCCTCGTGGCTCTCCAGCTCGGCCAAGCGTTGGAGCAGCTCTGTCTTGCGGGTGAGTGTCTGTTCCCGGCGAATCCGGTCGATCGCGCGGTTGCGCGCGGTTGCGGTCAGCCAGGCGGCCGGGTTGTCGGGCATCCCGTCGCGCGGCCAGCGCTCCACTGCGGTCGCGACAGCGTCCTGGAGGGCGTCCTCGGCAAGCTCGAAGTCGCCGAGGACGCCGATCAGCGTTGCGAGGACCCGGCTCCACTCCTCGCGGAAGACGCTCTCGACCGTGGTCAGTGCTCGACCACCGGCCTGATCTCGATCGCGCCCCCGGTGCGGGCTGCGGGAATCTTCGTCGCGGCCTCGATCGCCTCGTCGAGGTTGTCGGCCTCCACCAGGAAGAAGCCGCCGAGGTACTCCTTCGTCTCCGCGAAGGGGCCGTCAGTCGTGATCGTCTTGCCGTCCTGGACCCGGACCGTGGTCGCCTTCGAGAGCTCACCGAGATCGGCGCCGGACTTGGTCTTGGGGTCTTTTCCGAACGCCATGTACTCCTGGGTCATCTTCTCCTGCTCGGCCTCGCTGTAAGTCTCCCAGCGGCCTTCCTCGCCATAGATCAAAAGCCCGTAGAGCATCTCGCCCTCCTTTGTCGCTGTCGAGGTTACGACGATCGAGCTAGACCGATTTCGACATCCGCTCGAGCACGGCCAGCGATCCGGCCTTGTCGAGGGGCTCGTTCAGGTTCCCGCACTTCGGGCTTTGCACGCAGGACGGGCAGCCGAGGAGACACGGACAGCCGCGGAGCATGCCCGCCGTGTCCGCGACCCAGCCCTCGAACGCCTCGAACCCGCGCTCGGTGATCCCGACCCCGCCAGGGTGCCCGTCGTACACGAAGATCGTCGGCGCACCGGTCTGAAAGTGGACGTTCGTCGACAGGCCGCCGATGTCCCAGCGGTCGCACATCGCCCAGAGCGGCAGCAGCGCGATCAGCGAGTGCTCGGCTGCATGGAGCGAGCCGAGTAGCCGCCGCTCAGAGTCGAGATCCTCCGTCATCCACGGCTGCGGAACGAACCAGATCGCCTCGGTCTCGAACTCGGTCTGCGGCAGGTCGAGCTCGACGAGGTCGAAGGATGCCTGGTCGTGGATCGACTTCTTCTGGTACGCGACCACCTGCTCGGTGACGACGACGTCGCCGAAGCTGAGCTCGAGGCCGCAGCGCCACGCCGTGCGACGGGCCTGGTCGATCGCGGTCATCGTCTCCTTCTTCGCCTGCGTGTAGTAGTCGCCCGCAAACGGCTCGACCAGCGCTGCCCGAGCTTCCAGGTCGAGCGAGACGACGCGGAACTGCTCGCCGCGATGCAGGTAGATCGCGCCTTCGTGCACGGTCGAGAAGGCCCGCTCGTGCTCGACCAGGCCGAGCACGGAGCCCGTCTCGCGGTCGACGACCGTGAACGCGTCCATGCCGGTCGACCGCAGCGGGACCCGCGCGGCCGGGTAGTCGCGTCCCGCCCAGACGTACCCCGCGTCCGTCCGCTTCAGCTCAGGCAGCTCCGCCGCCCGCTCCAGCGCCGTGTCGCCGAGCACGGCTCGATCACCGTCGTCCAGCGGCGCCTCGAAGGCAGCCGCCCGAACGTGGCCGTCGAGAACGCGATGGTTCTCGTGGTCGAGAATCGCTGCCTCGACGCGCCGCCCGAGCAGCGCTTGCGGCTCGCGCATGAAGTACTGGTCGAGCGCGTCCTCGCTCGCGATCAGCGCTGCCAGCCCGTGGCCGCGCCTGCCTGCACGGCCCCACTGTTGGCGGAGGCTGGACACCGTCCCCGGGAAGCCGACCGAGACGACCGCGTCCAGCAGGCCGACGTCGATCCCCAGCTCGAGCGCGTTCGTCGCCGACACCCCGAGCAGCTCCCCGGCCGAGAGCCGCTGCTCGATCTCGCGCCGCTGCGCCGGCGTGTAGCCGGCCCGGTACGGCGACAGCCGTGAAGAGTCGCCGAGCCGGTCGGCCGTGAAGCGGTGGATCAGCTCGGCCGCCTTGCGGCTCTTGGCGAACAGCAGCGTCCGTAGCCGGCGGGTGACGAGCTCTCCGAGCAGCCGCGAGGCCTCGCCGAGCGGCGACGCTCGCAGACCGAGCTCCTCGTCGGTGAGCGGCGGATTCCAGAGGACGACGGTCCGTTCGGCGCGGGGTGCGCCGTCATCCCCGACCACGCTTGCTCGGACTCCGAGCAGGCTCTCGACCAGCTCGCCTGGATTCGCGATCGTCGCCGACGCCAACAGGAACTGCGGCTCGGCCCCATGGATCTTCGCCAGTCGCCGCAGCCTGCGGAGCACGTTCGCAACATGCGAGCCGAAGACGCCGCGGTAGACATGGGCCTCGTCGACGATCACGTAGCGCAGGTTCGAGAGCACGTCGCCCCAGCGGTCGTGATGCGGCAAGACGCCCACGTGGAGCATGTCCGGATTGGTCAGGACGAGGTTCGCCCACTTGCGAATCTGCCAGCGCCGCTCGGTCTCGGTGTCGCCGTCGTAGATCGCGGCGCGGAGGCGCGGCAGCTGGAACGAGCTGAGCGCGCGCAGCTGATCTTGCGCGAGCGCCTTGGTCGGGTAGAGGTAGAGCGCCCGCTGCTTCGAATCCGAGGCGATCGCGTCGAGCACAGGCAGGTTGAAGGCGAGGGTCTTGCCAGAGGCCGTGCCGGTCGTGACGACGACGTGCTCACCCCGCGCGGCCGCATCCCAGGCCTGCCGCTGGTGGGTGTAGAGCGTGTCGATCCCCTGCGCCGCAAGCGCCTCGCGAACACGCGGGTGCAGCTCCTCTGGCAGCGGCGCCAGCCGCGCCTCACGGGCCGTCTCGGTGCCGAGATAGGCGATCTCCTCGCCCTGGAGCAGATCGTCCCAGGAGGCAACGCTCGTGGCCATGAGCCGATGCTAGCCTTCGTCCACCGGGGTGCCCGCGAGGGCTGAGATCACACCCGCTGAACCTGATCCGGTTCGTACCGGCGAAGGGAGGATGTTGGAGCAGAAGAGAGTCCGGTGCGGAGGGTGGGCTTTGCCCGCCCGGAGCCGCTGTGGCCGAGACGTGGAGGCAAGAAGGAGGGGGCTCATGGGGGAACCATGGGTTCACCCATGCTTTTGACACCACGCTGTCTGACAATCGCGACGTCCGATTCCGGCGGCGGCGCCGGGATCCAGGCCGACCTGAAGGCGTTCGCCGCGCTCGGCTGCCACGGCACGAGTGCGCTTGTCGCCCTGACGGCGCAGAACACGGTCGGAGTGACCGCGATCCACGAGCTGCCGCCCGAGTTCGTCGTCGCGCAGCTGAAGGCGGTGTTCGACGACATCGGTGTCGATGCGGCGAAGACCGGGATGCTCTTTTCCGCGACGCTGATCGAGACCGTCGCCGGTTTCATCGAGGAGCACGCGATTCCGCTCGTCGTCGACCCGGTCATGGTTGCGAGCTCCGGCGCGCGCTTGCTGGAGGAGACCGCCGTCGAAACGCTTGTCAAGCGGCTGCTGCCGCTTGCGGCCGTCGTCACCCCGAATCTCGCCGAGGCCGAGGTACTTGCCGGTGCGCTCGGCTCGAAGCGCGAGCTCGCGGAACGAATCCACGCTCGTGGCGCCCCCGCGGTGGTCGTCACCGGCGGTCACGGCGACCCGGTCGACCACGTCTTCGACGGCGAGTCGCACGTCGAGATTCCGGTCGAGCGGCGGGAGCGCGTCGCCACGCATGGCGCCGGCTGCACGCATTCGGCCACGCTTTGCGCGGCACTGGCCCGGGGTCAGACCCTGGACGAAGCGGCTCGAACCGCCGCCGCCGCCGCGTCCCGTGCCGTCCAGCACGGACTCACCGACGTCGGAGCAGGGGACGGCCCGGTCGATGTCCTCGACCTGAAGGAGATTCGTGAGCACGACCCCTTCGACGCTCTCGACCGGCGCTGACCTCGCCGCGATCCGCGAGCGGAAGCCGCTCGTCCACCAGATCACGAATTACGTGGTCATGAACGAGACCGCCAACGCGACGCTGGCGCTCGGCGCCCTGCCGGTGATGGCGCATGCACGCGAGGAGGTCGAGGAGATGGCTGCGGCAGCAGCGGCGCTGGTGCTGAACATCGGCACGCTGTCGCCGCCCTGGGTCGAGGCGATGCTTGCCGCCGGACGCAGTGCCAACGCTGCCGGTGTGCCCGTTGTGCTCGACCCGGTCGGCGTGGGGGCAACCCGGTACCGGACCGAGACCGCTCGACGGATCCTCGACGAGGTCGATGTCGCCGTCGTCCGGGGAAACGCAGCCGAGGTCGCGACCCTGGCCGGCCGCTCGGCCGAGATCCGCGGCGTCGAGTCGATCGGAGCGAGCGAATCGGCGGCCGAGCTCGCGAGCGCAGCCGCGACTGTTCTCGGCGCCGTCGCCGCGATCACCGGTGAGGTCGACCACGTATCGGACGGTGAGCAGACGATTGCGATCGGCAACGGCGACCCCTTGCTTGCAAGCATCACGGGTTCGGGTTGCATCTCGACCGCGCTCACCGGCTGCTTCTTGGCCGTGCGCCCCGACGCGCCGCTGGCCGCCGCCGCGGAGGCGCTGGTTGCGCTCGGCGTTGCCGGCGAGGACGCTGCGCGCGAGGCGAAGGGGCCGGGCTCGTTCCACGCCGCGCTCTACGACGCTCTCGCCGCACTCGACCCGGCGACCCTGGACGAGCGCGCGAAGGTCTCGTGATCCTGCACGCGCTCGTGGACGAGCTCGAGATCGCACGGGCCGCCGTGGGTGGCGGCGCCACGGTCGTGCAGCTCCGCCTCAAGCACCGTTCGACACGCGAGCTCGTCGAGCGGGGCAGACCGTTTCGCGACCTCTGCCGCGATGCAGGCGCCACGTTTGTCGTCAACGACGACGTCGCCGCGGCGATCGAGCTCGGCGCCGACGGCGTCCACCTTGGCCGTGAAGACGATGGCGCCGAGCGGGCGCGCTCGGCCGGTCTATTGCTCGGGCTCTCCGCGCAGACGCTCGGCGAGGCGGTTGCCGCGGCGGCCCAGCGACCCGACTACCTCGGCGTGGGGCCGGTCTGGGCGACGCCGACGAAGCCGAACGCGTCGGTGCTGGGCCTGGAAAGCCTGCGCGCCGCCTGTGCCGCGGTCGACGTGCCGGTGATCGCGATCGGCGGGATCAACGCCGCGAACGCCGCCGAGTGCCTGGCGGCGGGTGCCGCAGGAGTCGCCGTGGTGCGAGCGTCCTCGTCAGCGGCGGCGGTCCGGGCGGCGATCGAGCATGCGGCTGTCTGAGCTCGGAGAGCTGGGGCTGCTGGTCGAGCTCGAGCGCAGTGGGCTGGTGGAGGGAATCGAGCACGACGCCGCCCAGTTGGGTGACGGACTCGTCGTCACGCAGGACTCGCTCGTCGAAGGCATCCACTTTCGCCTCGACCGGCTCTCCTGGCGAGAGCTCGGCTTCCGGTCCGCGGCGGTCAACATCAGCGACCTCGCTGCCTCGGGCGCACGGCCCGAGGCGCTCTTCGTCAGTGTCGGGCTACCACCTGACACAGAGGTCGGGGCCGTGCTGGACCTCTATACGGGCATTGGCGAGGCGGGGGTGCCCGTCCGAGGCGGCGACACGACCCAGGCCGGTGAGACCTTCCTCTCCGTCACCGCCGTGGGCCGGGCCGAGCGGGTCCCCGGCCGCGCGGGCGCGCGCCCGGGAGATCACCTGGTCGTGACCGGCCCGCTCGGCGCCGCCGGGGCCGCGTTTCGCGAGGAGCGCTACACGCGGCCGCCGCTCCGAGTCGACGAGGGCCTGCGCCTCGCCCAGGTTGCAGGCGCGATGCTCGATCTCTCCGATGGGCTGGCCGTCGACGCGGGTCGGCTCGCCGCCCGCTCGGGCTGCAAACTCTCGATCGACCTCGAGCGCGTGCCTCTGGCCCCCGAAGCCACGCACGCGGATCTCGGCTTCGGCGAGGACTACGAGCTGCTCGCGGCGACTCCCGAGCCGCTTGGTTTCACGGTCATCGGTCGCTGCGAGCCCGGCTCGGGGGTCGAAATCCGTCTGGGCGGAAAGCCCGTAGCTCTCTCGGGGTGGGAGCATTTTGGCTTGCGCGACACGCGCTGAGCGGCGAACCTAGCGGGCAGTGTTTCTGTTCGTAATCCGGCGGCTGTGCTGGGCCGTGCTGCTGGCGGCCGTGGTCACGCTCTACACGTTCATCATCTTCTTCATCATCCCGACGGACACGCGCAGCACCCTGAGCGGGCGGGGCGGCGTCGATCCGACGCTCCAGGGGCAATTCGATCTCCGCAGCAAGTCGGTGACCGCTCAGTACGTTGCGTTCCTCCAGCGGGTCGTCGAGCACGGGGACCTCGGGCGCTCGATCCGCACGGGCACGCCGGTGACGACGCTGATCGGCCGCGCGGTTCCGGTCACCGCCTCTCTCATCATCGGCGGGATGATCACGTGGTTCCTGCTGGCGCTGCCGATCGGGATCCTGTCGGCCTTACGCCCCAGGTCGCTGTTAGACAAAGGGCTGATGATGTTCGTCCTGATCGGAGCCTCTGCTCATCCCGTCTGGCTCGGCCTCGTCCTCTCGTACCTCCTCGGCTACAAGCTCCACCTCTTCCCGATCACCGGCTATTGCGACATGATCGGGCCGTCGACCTTCTGTGGCGGACCGACGCAGTGGGCCTATCACCTGATCCTGCCCTGGTTCACGTTCGCGTGCGTGTTCGCGGCCCTCTACGCGCGAATGATCCGGGCGAGCATGCTCGAGACGATGGAGGAGGACTACGTGCGCACGGCCCGCGCCAAGGGGGCAAGCACCTTTCAGGTGCTGCGGAAGCACGTGCTCCGGAACGCGATGCTGCCGGTGGTCTCGATGCTAGGCATGGACTTCGGGATCGCCTTCGCCGGCGCCCTCTTCGTCGAGACGGTCTTCGGCCTGCCGGGGATGGGCAAGGTGCTCGTCCGCGCACTGGCCGGTGGCGACCTGCCGGTGATCATGGGAATCGTCCTCGTCGTCAGCGTCGCCGTCGCGGTCGCCAACACGGTGGTCGAAATCTTCTACACGATCATCGACCCGCGCGTCCGCTTCGCCGGCAAGGACGAAGGATCCGGCGCGGTTTCGGTGCGGGGACGCAAGGCGCGTGTTCAGCCGACCAGGCGCGTCAAGGAGTCGACGACGTAGCTGCGATCGCCTGCTCGTACTGTGAGCGTGGGCGGGCGCCGACCACGGTCTCCCGCGGCTCGCCGCCGTCGAACAGGATCACGGTCGGGATCGACAGCACGGCGTAACGCGACGCGGTCTCGACGTTCTCGTCGATGTTCAGCTTGACGAACTCGACCCTTCCTTCGTGCTCCCGCTCCAAATCGTTCAGCACAGGCTCGACGGCATGGCACGGGCCGCACCACGGCGCCCAGAAATCGACGACGACGGGCCCTTCGGACTCGAGCACCTCGCGCTGGAAGCTGGCGTCGGTGACTTCGCGCACGGCTACAGCTTGCCACGCAAGGCGGCGAGCCTCAGCGCCGGCACTTTCCAGATCGCCTCGAGCACGATCGCCCGGCTCATCTTCGAGCCGCCGGCTTCGCGGTCGACGAACCGGATCGGCACCTCGACGACGCGGAAGCCGGCGCGCAATGTGCGGTACGTGCTCTCGATCTGGAAGGCGTATCCCTTCGAGTGGATCGCGTCGAGGTCGATCGTTCGCAGGACATCGGCCCGGTAGCAGCGGAAGCCCGCGGTCTGGTCTTGGATCGGTCCCGAGAGGATCAGCCGCGCGTAGAGCGAGCCGCCTGCCGAGATCGCCCGGCGGATGAGGCCCCAGTTCGGTATCTCGCCACCCTCGACGTAGCGCGAGCCCAGGGCCAGGTCGGCGTCGTCGGTCGCGGCGAGCAGGCGCGGCACGTCTTTCGGGTCGTGGGAGAAGTCGCAATCCATCTCTAGGATCCGCTCGGCCCCGCGTGCCAGGGCGAGGCCAAAGCCGGCGAGGTACGCGGGCCCGAGCCCTTCCTTGCGCGGCCGGTGCAGGACTTCCACGTAGTCGAGCTCTCGCGCGAGCCGATCGGCGAGCTTGCCTGTGCCGTCAGGCGAATTGTCGTCGATCACGAGCACGTCGACGCCGTGTTCGCCAAGGGCGCGCAGCATCGACTCTAGGTTTTCGCGCTCGTTGTAGGTCGGCAGGCAGACGGTGGCTCGCATTCGAAACCTATGATCGCTGCCTTGGCGAAGACGCTGCCCCGGAACGCGGACGTAGCGGAGCAGCTGGAGCTGCTCTCGGACATTCTCGAGCTCGAAGGCGAGGCCGCCTACCGGCTGCTTGCCTATCGCCGGGCTGCTTCGCTGGTGCGTGAGCAGTCGGGCCTGGTCGCTGAGCTCGCTCTGGAGGGCAAGGCGAAGGAACTGCCTGGGATCGGCAAGACGATCGAGGGCAAGATCGTCGAGATCGTCAACGAGGGTGAGATTCGCGCGCTGACGAAGCACAAGGCGCTCGTGCCGCCGGAGGTGATCGAGTTCACGCGCTTGCCCGGCCTCGGGCCCAAGACGGCGCGGAAGATCTGGCAGGAGCTCGGCGTGACGACGCTCGCCGATCTGAAAGAGGCCGCCAAGGCCGAGCGGTTGCGCGTGCTGCCGGGCATCGGCGCGAAGCTCGAGGAGCGGATCGTCAAGGAGCTGTCAGGACGAAAAAAGGCTCCGGCGGAGGTGAGGCCCCTGCTCGGGCAGGGGTTACCGGCCGTTCAGGCGGTCGTGGCGGTCCTGCGTGAGCATCCGGCCGCGCTCGAGGTCTCCGAGGCCGGCAGTGTTCGGCGGCGCCGCGAGACCTTCCGCGATCTCGACATCATCGCCACGGCGACCGAGCCGCGAGAGCTGACGGAGTACTTCACGACGCTGCGCTGGGTCGAGAAGGTGGTGGCGAAAGGGGAGTCGAAGGCGACGGTCGTCTCGAACGACGGGCTCCGTTTCGACCTCCGCGTCGTGCCCTCGGGCCTGTACGGGAACCTGCTCCAGCATTTCACCGGCTCCAAGCACCACAACGTCGCCCTGCGCGAGGACGCCGTCCGCCGCGGCCTCTCGATCTCCGAGAACGGCGTCAAGGACGTCGAGACAGGCGAGATCTTCAAGACGGGCAGCGAGCAGGAGCTCTACGAGTTCCTCGGCTACCAGTACATCCCGCCGGAGCTGCGCGAGAACCTGGGCGAGCTCGAGGCTGCCCGGAAGGGCGAGCTGCCGGAGCTCGTCGAGCTGGCAGACCTGCGGGGCGATCTCCACTCCCACTCGACCTGGTCGGCGGACGGAAAGAACTCGATTGCGGAGATGGCTGCGGAGGCGAAGACGCGCGGCTACGCGTATCTCGCGGTCACCGACCACTCGCACTACCTGCGCGAGGGCAGATTGGCCGCCCAGGACAAGGAGATCGACAAGCTCAACGCGAGCCTCGGTCGCTTCCGGCTGCTGAAGGGGATCGAGGTGAACATCCGCGCCGACGGGACGCTCGACGTCGACGACGAGACGCTTGCCGGTCGCGACTGGGTCGTCGCCTCCCTGCACACGGCGTTCGACAAGAACCCCACCGAGCGTGTGATCTCGGCGATGGAAAACCCGAACGTCGACTGCATCGGCCACCCGACGGCCCGCAAGATCAATCGGCGAGGTCCCGCCGATCTCGACCTCGAGCGGGTTTTCGAGGCGGCGTTGCGGACGAAGACGTTCCTCGAGATCAACTCGCAGCCGGACCGGCTCGACCTTCGCGACGCTCACGCGCGCGCCGCCGGGGAGGCGGGGGTGCCGCTCTCGATCTCGAGCGACGCCCACTCGACAGGTGCCTTGGCCTACCCGGAGCTGGGAGTCGGGCAGGCCCGGCGGGCATGGCTGACGAAGGAGCAGGTACTGAATACGCGGACGTGGGCGCAGATCAAGAAGCTGCTCGGGTGAGCTTTCGCGACGATGGTGCGGCGGCGCTCGAGTGGGCGGCGTCCTACCTCGAGCGCGTACGTGAACTGCCGGTGCTGGCCCAGGTCGAGCCCGGGGAGATCCGAAAGGCCCTCCCGGAGTCGCCGCCCGAGGTGGGCGAGCCCTTCTCGGCCGTGCTCCGCGACCTCGACGAGGTCCTGTTGCCGGGGATCACCCACTGGCAGCATCCCGGGTTCTTCGCCTACTTCGCGACGACGGGGTCGGAGCCGGGGATCCTGGCCGAGTTTTTGGCGGCGACACTCAACGTGACCCAGATTCTCTGGCGGGCCTCGCCGGCCGCGACCGAGCTCGAGGTCGTGACGATGGACTGGCTTGCACAGCTGCTGGGACTGCCGCGGGAGTGGCACGGCCACATCGAGGACGCGGCCTCGACCTCGACGCTCGCAGCCCTGGCGGCCGCCCGGCAGGCGTTCCCCGGCCGGGTCGTGCTCTGCTCGGAGCACGCGCATTCCTCGGTCGAGAAGGCCGCGCGCCTGCTCGGGCTGGCGGTGCAGAAGGTGCCTGCGGATTCGCGTTACCGCATGCGGACCGACGACCTGCGCGACCTGAGTGGGGCCTGCGCCGTCGTCGCGACGGTCGGGACGACCTCGTCGACAGCGGTCGATCCCGTTGCCGAGCTCGCGGAGATCTGCGAGCGCGAGCACGTGTGGCTGCACGTCGACGCTGCCTATGCAGGCTCGGCGATGGTCTGCCCGGAGTTCCGCTGGGCCTGGGAGGGGATCGAGCGCGCCGACTCCGTCGTCGTCAACCCGCACAAGTGGCTGTTCACGCCGGTCGACTGCTCGGCGCTCTGGACCCGGCGGCCCGACGACCTGCACGCGGCGATGACCCTCGTGCCCGAGTACCTACGCACCGGCGACGAGGACGCGCTCAACCTGAGCGAGTACGGGCCGGCGCTGGGGCGACGGTTCCGGGCGCTGAAGCTCTGGGCGGTGTTGCGCTGCTACGGCCGCGCGGGGCTGCAGACGCGGATCCGCGAGGCCGTGCGCCTGGCGGAGCTCTTCGAAGGGTGGTTGCAGGCCGACCCGGGCTGGGAGGTGGTCGTGCCGCGCGACTTCTCCGTGGTCTGCTTCCGGCGGGAAGGCTCGGACGAGGAGAACGCCGACCTGCTTGACCGCGTCAACGCGAGCGGTGAGGCCTTTCTCTCGCACACCGCCCTGGACGGCCGCTACGTCCTGAGGCTCGCGGTGGGCAACGCGCGGACGACCGAGGCGGATGTCGAGCGGGCGTGGGAGGTGCTGAAGCGATCCGCGCGGTGATCTTCGATCTCTGGGACACGCTGATCGACTTCGATCCGGTGATCGGCCGGGCCTTTCAGGATCGGGTGGCGGAGCGGCTCGGACGCGATCCGGATGAGCTGGCGACCCTGTGGGTGGAGGGTCGCGGGCGACGGGAGTCGGGACCCTTGCGGGACTACCTGCTGGAGCTCGGAGCCGAGGAGGATGCGGCCGAGGAGCTCGCGGCGCTTCGGCTCGAGTCGACGCGGCCGCTGCTGAAGCCACGCCCGGGGACGCTGGAGACGCTGGCCGAGCTGCGCCGGCGCGGTTACGCGCTGGGGCTGATCACGGTCTGCAGCGAAGACGTCGAGCGGTTGTGGGAGGAGACGCCGTTTGCGGACATGTTCGACGCGGCCGTGTTCTCGTGCTCGGTCGGCCTTCGGAAGCCGGATCCGCGCATCTATCACCTGGCTCTCGATGAGCTCGGCGTCGACCCCGGCGAGGCGATCTTCGTCGGCGATGGCGCGAATGACGAGCTGGCTGGAGCGGAGCGGGTCGGCATGCGGGCGGTGCTGATCCACCGCGAGGGCGAAGAGCCGCAGTGGGACGAGGTCCGAGACTGGCAGGGCCCGCGGATCACCGAGATCCCGCAGGTTCTATCCCACCTGGGCGGCTAGCCAGTCACCGGTTGCTACGGTCCGAAACCATGCCCCGCGTTCGCCGCTTGCGTCGCGAGGCCCCAACGCTCGAGCTGCTGGCCGCGACGCTTCCGAAGCTCAGGCTCGGCCTCTCCGAGGCTGCGGCGAAGACACTGGCCTACGAAGTCTTCGAAAAGCTCGGCTACGGCGCCGTCGCGGTCACCGATCGGAGCCGCGTCCTCGCCTTCGTCGGCGCGGGAGCCGACCACCATGGCCCGGGCGACGAGCCGATCCGCCCGGTCTTCGAGGCACTCGCTGCGGACGAGGTTCGCGTCGCGCCCCTTGGCCTTCGCGTCGCCTGCGGCCACGCCGCCTGCCCGCTCGGCGCGGCCGCGATCGTGCCGTTGCGCCTCAGCGACGGGCCTGTCGGCGTGCTCGTGGCGTACGCAACCGATGGAGCGCCGCTCGCGGACGGCGACGTCGATCTGCTGGCCTCGCTTGGCGACCAGGTCTCGGCGCAGCTCCAGCTCTCCGAGCTTGCCGGCTCCGCCAGAGCTGCGGCCTCGGCCGAGCTGAAGGCCCTCCAGGCCGAGATCGAGCCGCACTTCCTTTTCAACTGCCTGAACACGATCGCGAGCTTCATCCGCACCGACCCTGACCGCGCGCGGGAGTTGATCCTCGCCTTCGCCGACTACTGCCGCTGGACACTGGCCCGGCCGGGCGAGTTCATCCCGCTGTCCGAAGAGCTCAAGCACGTCCGGAGCTACCTCGCGCTCGAGCAGGCGAGGTTCGGGCCTCAGCTGGAAGTCGAGATCGACGCGGCTCCGGATGCGCTCGAGGTCGAGCTGCCGCCGTTCCTCGTTCAGCCGCTCGTCGAGAACGCGGTCAAGCACGGGAAGACCGAACGGCCGCTGCGGCTCGTGATCCGTGCGCGTGTCCGCCGCGGGCGCCTGCGCGTGACCGTCCGCGACAACGGCCGCGGGATCGCCCGCGAGGCGATCGAACGCGTCCTCGAGCCGGGCGTCGGCGAAGGCAACGGCGTGGGTCTCGGGCTCGCGAACGTCAACCAGCGGCTGACCGCCTTCTACGGCGAGGGCGTCCGCCTCAAGTCGGGCGGCTTCGGCACCGTCGTTCGGCTCGACGTCCCGGCCGCATGAGTTTCCGCGCGCTGCTCGTCGACGACGAAGCGCCGGCGCGTGGCGAGCTTCGCTACCTCCTCGGCGCCCATCCCGAGGTCGAGGTCGTGGGCGAGGCGGCCACCGCGGGCGAGGCCCTCGCGCTCGCCGAGCAGGTTCGCTACGACGTCGTCTTCCTCGACATCGAGCTGCCGGGGATGACCGGGATCGAAGTGGCGAGGCTCGTGCTCGACCGCCGCGAGCGGCCCGCGGTCGTCTTCGTCACCGCGCACGAGCGCTACGCCGTGGACGCCTTCGCGGTCGAGGCGTTCGACTACCTCGTCAAGCCGGTCGACCCGGAGCGGCTCGCGCGGGTCGTCGAACGCCTCGCCCAGGCCCGCCGCGAAGCGCAGAAAACCGTCGAGAAGATCCCCGTCGTCAGCGCCGGCGGCGCGAAGACGCTGCTCGACTACGACGCCGTCCACTGGGTCGAGGCGGACGGCGATTACAGCCGCGTCCACACCTACGACCGGTCGTACCTGTCGACCTCCTCGCTTCGCGAGCTCGAGGAGCTCCTACCCACAGCGCGCTTCGTGCGGATCCACCGCAGCCACCTCGTCAACCTCGCGAAGGTCGCGGCCGTCCGCCGTGCCGGTCCTGACCGCCTCAGCCTCGCTCTCGACGACGAGGCCCGCACCGAGCTGGACGTCGCGCGCAGGCAGACGCGCGCGATCCGCGAGCTGCTGCGCGTCTAGAGCTTCCGCAGTAGCGCCAGCAACTCGCCCGGGCTCTCCACGACGACATCGGCAGCCTCTGCGAGCTCCGGCGGCCCCTCGGCGGAGGCGACGGCGACCCGCACCGCCAGTTCGAGCCCGTCGAGCCCGCGAAAGGCGTCGAGGTCGGTCGTGTCGTCGCCGGCGTAGAGTGCGCGGCGTAGGCCGCTCCGCTCGAGCAACGCCTGGACCGCCGTGCCCTTGTCGGCGTCGACCGGAGGACGCACCTCGAGCACCTTGCGACCGAATTGCGCCCTCAGGCCTAGTTCGCGTGCCCGCGCGGCCACACGCTCCAGCTCCCCACGTGCCGCCGCCTCGTCCTCCGCCCCTCGGTAGTGGAAGACGACCGCGAGCCCCTTGTCCTCGACCGGCCAGTCGACGCTCGCCGCGAACGCGCGCAGAGGCTGGCGCCAGCGCTCGGCCTCGGGAGTGAGCTCGAGCCCGTGAACGCCGACATACTCGGCTCCCTCGACACCGACGAGCCGTGCAGCGTCCTCCCCAGGACGCCCGCTGATGCCGGCGACGAGCGCATAAAGGCCGACCAGCCGCCTTACCTCCGCGCGTGTCTCCTCTGGAACGGCGGCCAGCTCCGGGCGCGCCACGATCGGCGCCAGCGTCCCGTCCACGTCGAGCAGGATCGCCGACTCGGCCGGCCGTTCGGCGAGCGCGGCGACGAGATTGCTGGCGGCCACGCCCATACGATATGAGCGTGCGCCTGCTCGCGATCGGCCTTGTCGCCGGCGTCTTCAGTGCGCTTTTCGGCGTCGGGGGCGGGATCATCATCGTGCCCCTGCTCGTCGTGGCCGGCCTCTCAGGCCGGACCGCCACCGGCACTTCCCTCGCCGCGATCACCCTGACCGCCGCGGCCGGCGCGATCGCCTACGGCTTTCACGGTGACCTGAAGCCGGGCGCCGCGGCACTGATCGGGCTACCCGCGGTGGGCGGGGTCCTGCTTGGAGTCGAGCTGCAACAGCGCCTGACGAGCAAGATGCTGACGCTCGGCTTCGCACTGCTTCTGACCGCGGTGGGGATTCGCCTGCTGGTGTGAGCGAGCTCCTCGTCGTCATCCTCGGCTTTGCCGGCGGCATCCTGGCCGGCCTCTTCGGCGTCGGCGGCGGAATTCTCTTCGTGCCGACGCTCGTGCTCGTCCTGGGCCTCACCCAGGTGCACGCCGAGGCGACCTCGCTGCTCGCGATCCTGCCGACGGTCCTGGTCGGCGCCTGGCGCCAGAGCCGGCACGGCAACGTCGACTGGCGGACGGCGCTCCTGATCGGGCTTGGCTCGGTTGTGGGCGTCGAAGGTGGAGTTCAGATTGCGAAGGCGCTGCCCGAAGGCACGCTGCGCCGGCTCTTCGCCGTCTTCATGCTCCTCGTCGCCGCCAGCATCGCGTGGCGTGCCCTGCGCCCCGAATCGACCTATCCTTCCAGCGATGACCGGCCCTGAAGACGTCTGGATCCCGCTCGTCGACGAGCCGATCGGGTCGATCGTCGAGCAGATCCAGCGCGAGCAGCCGGAGATCGGCCGGCTCGTCCAGACACCGCAGCGGCTGCTCGCGTTCAAGACCTTCGCCTACATCCGGATCGGGATTCTGCTCGGCGAGCTGCTGATGGAGGACGACATCGAGCCGTACAACGGCTCGGACACCTGGGTCGCGCAGCTGCTCGAGAACCCCGAGTACAAGCGACGGGTGGTCGACGAGGTCCGCGCTGTCGCGCAGACCGTTGCGCGGGACATTCCGGCCGAGGACGAGTCGCTCGGCCCCGACGACGAGGCCCGCGAGCGCTTCCGGGAGTTCGCGAAGCGGCAACGGGCTGGTGACTAGCCCGCGGCGACGCGGGCGATCACGTACGTCGCGCCGAAGCCGAGGACGGTGACGGCGACCCGGAGCCGCGAGGGATGGTGGTGCGCTTCCGGCAGCAGGTCGGTCGCTCCCATGTAGAGGAAGAACCCCGCGTAGACGCAGAGGAGGTTGCCGAGGCCGTACTCCGAGATCGACACGAACGTGCCGACGATGGCGCCGAGAAAGGGCGCCAGCGCGTCGATACCGAGCCAGGTCAGCGCGCGCCGGCGGTCCTGCCGCTGGCTGAGCACGAAGCTGACCGTGTTGAGCCCGTCGGCGAAGTCGTGGGTGACGACGGCGAGAAAGACCAGATAGCCGGTCGTGTTGTTCAGGTGGAACGCCAGGCCGATGCCGAGGCCGTCGATGAAGCTGTGCAGCGAGAGACCGGCGGCCCCGAGCACGCCCACCTGAGCATGTGCTCTGGCCTGCTCGGCCTCATCTCGGTGGTGGAGGACCAACAGCCGCTCGGCGAGAAAGAAGCCGATGAAGCCGACGCCGACGAGCAGGCTGACCCGGCGCGCGTTTCCGACCGCGTCGATCGCCTCGGGCAAGACGTCGAAGAGCGCGACCGCAACGACGACGCCGCCGGTCAGCGCGATCAGCGTCGTCAGCTGGCGGTGGTAGCGCAGGGCAGTCAGTCCCCCGATCAGCGTCGAGATGACCGTGATCCCGGCGAGCGGGATCGCGATCCAGTTCACGGCGTACACCGGGCGCAGGTGCCGTAGATCTCGAGCTCGTGGCTCGCGGCCGCGAAGCCGTAGCGTTTGGCGAGCAGCTGCTCTGACGGCGCTCCGCAGAGCTCCGTCTCCTCGACGTCCCCGCACGAGACGCAGACCAGATGGTGATGGTGGCCTGGGTGGCAGTGCACGTAGAGGCGCGGCTCGCTGCCTGCAAGGGGCCTGATCGTTCCTGCCTCGCGCAGCAGCTCGACCGTCCGGTAGGTCGTCGCCAGCCCGAGCCCTGGCTCCTGGGCCCGGGCGCGTTCGTGTAGCTCCGCGACGGTGAACGCGCCCTGCCAGCTCTCGACCGTCTCGCCGAGGATCTTTCGCTGCCGCGTCGCGCGAATCACCACACCAGCTTAATGAGAATAATTCTCAACTTGCAAGTCGACCATGGCGCTGCCCGAGATCAATGCTGATAATGCGGCGTGGCCATGCGGTTTTCGCTCGGTGCGGCCCTTGCTTTCGTTCTGCTGATCGCGGGGTCCGCAGGCGCGTCTTCGCACGCCTCGCAGGCCGGCGCCACCGCGAGCGCCTACGGGATCAAGATCGTCGTCCCGGGCCAAGATGGGGCGATGTCGACTTCGGTGTCGGCGCCGAAGGACACCGTCGGCTATGCGTCAGGCTTCGCGTACCCGAGCGACGGGTCGATTCTGACCACCGGCTCGCTGACCGCCTCGGCCTCCACCGGCGTGAATGCGAATGCGCGGGCGGCAGCCTCCAGCTCGGTCAACACGCTTTCGATCTTCGGCGGCGAGATCACGGCGACGACCGTGACCGGTCGCGCGCGCGGAGGGACGAATGGGCAGAGCGCTGACGGCAATCTGGCGGGCGCGGCTGTGACCGGGCTCACGGTGGGCGGTGTCACTCAGCCTGTCGTTCCGAACGGGCGCGTCGCGCTCGGCGATTGGGGCACGGCGATCACGCTGGAGCAGGCCGAGGTGCGCACTGGGCCCGACAAGACCCAGAGCTATCGCGGGTACGTCGCCGCGCTCGACATCCACCTGACCGCCGCTCACGGCGGCCTGCCGGCCGACACGGAGATCCTCGTCGGCTACGCCGAGGCCTGGGTGCAGGCCGGGAAAAAGGCGCCCAAGATCCCGGTCGCTCCCGGCAAGGCGACCGTGAAGCCGAAAAAACAGCCAAAGGCGGTTGAGCCGAAGCGGGGCAAGCAGCGTCTGCCCTCACCGCTGGGAGCGATTCCCGTCGGGCTGCAGCCGAAGCTGACGGCGGGCGGCTATGTCTTCCCGGTCTACGGATTCCATTCACCGGTGGCGGACACGTTCGGCGCCTTCCGCGGCGACGTGGCCGGCAACTGGCACCACGGCGACGACATCTTCGCCCCGCTCGGCGCGCCGATCCTGGCCTGCGCCGACGGCACCGTCTTCTCGGTCGGCTGGAACGACGTCGGCGGCAACCGGCTCTGGCTCCGGGACGGCCAGGGCAACGAGTTCTACTACGCGCACCTCTCGGCCTACTCGGAGGTCGCGAGGAACGGAAATCACGTCAAGGCCGGCGAGGTCGTCGGCTTCGTCGGCAACACGGGTGACGCCGAGGGGACTCCCTACCACCTGCACTTCGAGGTGCACCCGGTTGCCTATCTGGCACTGGGCTACGACGGTGCCGTCGATCCGACGCCGTACCTCGTGGCCTGGCAGAAGCAGAAGGATCTCTACCTGCCGCAGGTGGCCGGCTACCTGCGCGGAGTCGCAGGAAACGCGCCGAAGCCCGGCGCGATCCTGCTGCGGTCGACCGACATCTCCGAGGCGAACGGGCTCGATCCGGCCTCGCTCAGGCGAGCCTTCCTCGCGCCGCTGACCTCGGGCGAGGGCGGCAAGATCGACACGGTGACCGCGCGCCTCGGCGGCGGTTACTAGCAGCTACGCGCTTACGAGCTGGAGTTGCCCTGGTAGCCGAACTCGTCGTCCCCGCCAAGAACGGATTGCTTCAGCCACTTGCGCGTGTCGGCTCCGGTCATCGGGTTGAAGAGGAGAACTCCTAGCGCGATGCCGGTGACCAGCAACAGGTTGCGCCCCTTGTGGCCGGGGCCGTGCTGGACCCGGTCGGCGGCGCTGCGAAGGTCATCGACCGCGGAGCGCAGGTTCTCCCGCAGCTCCTTGTCGGACGCGACGCGGACAGCCTTGCCGCTGACCCCACGGGGCCCCATCAGCTCGTCGTAGACATCTCTCGCCGCGAGGAACGCGCTCTTCAGGTTGTCGCGGAACTCTTCGTCCTTGAGTGCGCGCTCGACGTACGGCCTCACGTCCGAGACGCGGTCTTTGGTCTTTGTCATGCCGGCAATCCTTTCATTGGTTTCCGCCGAACTGTGTACCCGGCGGAAACTAACCGCTAAACCGGTGCCGCTGCTTGCCGGTCGGCGGCGAGCGCCGCCGGGCGCTGGACGGCGCCGACCCCGTCGAAGGCAGCCTCGAGCACCTGACCGACCGTGTCTGCCAGGACGAAGTCAAGCTCCTGCCGGGTTTCCTTCGGCAGCTCCTCCAGATCGGGCTCGTTCTCGCGCGGGATGATCACCCGCTTGATTCCAGCGCGCTGGGCGGCCAGGGTCTTCTCGCGGACGCCGCCGATCGGCAGCACCTGGCCCGTCAGCGTGATCTCGCCCGTCATCGCCACTTCGTCCGAGACGGGGATGCCGCGGACGAGGGAGACGATTGCCGTCGCCATCGTGATCCCGGCCGAGGGGCCGTCCTTCGGGATCGCGCCCGCGGGGATGTGCACGTGGACGTCGTGGTCGGCGAACCAGGTCGGGTCGATTCCGAGCTCGACGGCGTGCGAGCGGACCCATGAGTGGGCGGCGGTGGCGGATTCCTGCATCACCTCTCCGAGCTGGCCGGTGACGGTCAGGCGGCCCTTGCCGGGATACGCCGTCGCCTCGATGAAGAGAATGTCGCCGCCAACCGCGGTCACGGCCAGCCCGGTGGCGACACCGGGATCGGAGGTGCGCTTGCGCACCTCGCCCGAGAACCGGCGCGGCCCGAGCCACTTGCGGACTCGCTTCTCGTCGACTCGGATCTTCGTCTGCTTGCCCTCCGCCACCTCGCGTGCAGCCTTACGGCAGAGGTCGGCGATGCGACGCTCGAGATTTCGAACGCCGGCCTCACGCGTGTACTCGCGCGCGACCAGCTTCAAGGCGTTGTCGGTGAACGAGACCTGTTTCGGATCGAGCCCGTGGGCTTCGACCTGCTTCGGCAGCAGGTACTTCTTGGCGATGCCGAACTTCTCTTCGTCCGTGTAGCCCGAGAGCTGGATCACGTCCATGCGGTCGAGGAGCGGGGCCGGGATCGTCTCGACCTGGTTGGCGGTGCAGATGAAGAGCACCTTTGAGAGGTCGTAGGGCAGATCGAGGTAGTGGTCGCGGAAGGTCCTGTTCTGCTCGGGGTCGAGCACCTCGAGCATCGCGCTGGCCGGGTCGCCGCGGAAGTCGGCGCCCATCTTGTCGATCTCGTCGATCAGCATCACCGGGTTGGTCGATTCGGCGTCGCGGATCGCGCGGATGATCGTGCCCGGCATCGCGCCGATGTAGGTACGCCGGTGGCCGCGGATCTCGGCCTCGTCGCGGACGCCGCCGACGGAGATGCGCGTGAACTTGCGCTCGAGCGTGCGCGCGACCGACTGCCCGAGCGAGGTCTTGCCGACGCCCGGCGGTCCGACGAAGCAGAGGATCTGCCCGGAGGCGTCATTGCGGAGCTTCGAGACCGCAAGGTGCTCGATGATCCGCTCCTTGACCTTCTCGAGGTCGAAGTGGTCCTCGTCGAGGATCTCGCGGGCCCGGTCGAGATCGAGGTTGTCCTGCGTGGTCTTCGACCAGGGTAGCGTCGCGATCCAGTCGAGGTAGGTGCGGATGACACCGTACTCGGCCGAGGCCGAGGGCAGCTTCTCGAGCCGGGCGAGCTCGCGGTCGACGGCCTTCCGGACCTCTTCGGGGAGCTCGAGCTCGGCCAGTTGCTCGCGGAGCTCGTTGATCTCTGCCTGCTCGGCGTCGCCTTCGCCGAGCTCGTCCTGGATCGCCTTCAGCTGCTGGCGGAGAAAGTACTCCCGCTGCCCCTTCTCCATCTCGGACTGGACCTGCGACTGGATCTTCGAGCCGAGCTCGACGACCTCGAGCTCCCGGTTCAGGATCACGGAGAGCTCGCGCAGGCGCGCACCCACGTCGGTCAGCTCGAGCAGGCGCTGCTTTTCCTCCGTCTTGAGGCGGAGGGTCGATGCAACCAGGTATGAGAGCGCGCTCGGGTCGTCGACGTTCGCCGCCGCGATCTCCAGCTCGTCGGGCAGATAGGGGACGGAGCCGATCACGCGGCCGAAGAGCGACTGCACGTTGCGCGTCAGCGCCTCGACCTCGGGCGTCTCCTCGACCTCGTCCGCGACCTCGCTGAAATGGCCGATCAGGTACGGGGTCTCACGCAGCCGATCCTCCAGCTTGATCCGGCGGACACCCTGAACCAGGATCCGCAGCGTCCCGTCGGGGACGCGAATCAGCTTGTGGATGACCGCAGCGGTGCCGATCTCGTGCAGGTCGTCCCAGCCCGGCTGCTCGACGTCGGGGTTCTTGACCGTGACCAGCGCAACGAGGCGCTCGCCGTCGACAGCGTCCTCGACCAGTTTCACCGAGCGCTCCTGGCCGATCGCCAGCGGCGTCATCGACTGCGGGAAGACGACGGTCTCCTTCAGCGGCAGGACCGGTAGCTCGTCCGGAAGCTCGAGCTCGTCGATCCGTTCTTCGGTCAGGAGCTCGCTCATGCGCTCCTCCCCACGTGGATCGTGACCTGCTCGTGGGAGATTGCCGTCGCGGCGATCGGCAGCGTCACTGTCAGGAGGCCGCGGCTGTACTCGGCCTCGGCATTCGCCGGGTCGACCTCCTCGGCGAACTGGATCTTGCGCTGGAAGGAGCCGTGTTCGATCTCCATGTGGAAGTACCGGCCGCGCAAGGAGCGAGAGCGCTCGCCGGCGATGACGAGCGCCTGCGGGTCGGCGTACACCTTGAGGTCGTCCGGGTCGACGCCCGCGAGCTCGACCACGACCCGGAAGCTGGGCGGGTCCTCGGTCCGGACGACGTCTACCTGTGGGCGAAATCCACGACGCAGCCCCGAGAATCGAGGCACTTGCCAGAGCTCGTCGATGAGCTCCTGGATCTCGCCCTGCAGGCGGTCGAGCTGGTCCCTTTTTCGCGGCACGATCATGGAAGCGTAGAGCGGTCTTTCCGCTAGCGTCGATTCCCGTTCGAGTCACAAGTTAGGCCTGGTCGGAGAAGAGAGGGCGGATGGAGCGCTGGACTCGTTTCGTGATGCGGCATCGCTGGCCGGTCCTCGCGGGTTGGCTCGCCGTTGTCGTGGTCGGCGGCTTTGCCTTCCTGAACCTGAGCTCGCTGCTCTCGAACGAGTTTTCGGTGCCGGGAACCGACTCGGAGCAGGCTCGGACGATCCTCGAGCACCACTTCGGCGACCGCAGCGACGGCGCCTTCACGGTCGTCTTCCGCGTGCCGGACGGCGTCGACCGGGGCGAGTATCTGCAATTGCAGGGCACCCTGGACCGCGCTGCGCGCCGGGTGCCCGGCGCGACCGCGCGGCGGCTGATCCCTGCGAGCCGGCGGATCGTCTACGGCGATGTCGTCTCGACGCTGCCGATTGCCAAGGCGAAGGGCTACACCGACGATCTCTACGGCGCCCTGCCCCACAGCCGGAGCGTTCAGTCCTACGTCACCGGGCAGGCCGCCATCCAGCACGACCTCGACCCCATTTTCTCCGCCGATCTGAGGAAGGGCGAGCTGATCGCGCTGCCGATCGCCGTCCTCGTCCTGCTCGCGGTCTTCGGTCTCTCGGTTGCGGTGACGATGCCGTTCATCTTCGCCGCCTGCACGGTGATGGCGACGCTCGCCGGCGTCTATGCGTACGCCCACTTTTTGACCACCGCCACGTACGTCACGAACCTGGTCTTCCTGATCGGCCTCGGTGTGGCGATCGACTACTCCCTGCTCGTCGTCTATCGCTATCGCGAGGAACTCCAGCGCCGCGAGGTGGACGACGCGATCGTGCGCACGATGGAGACGGCGGGCCGCGCTGTCGTCTTCTCGGGTGCCACGGTCGCGATCGGCCTCGCGCTCTTGCTCTTCATGCCGTTGCCGTTCGTCCGCTCGATCGGGGTCGGAGGGTTCTTGATCCCGATTGCGTCGATTGCGGCGGCGCTGACCTTGCAGCCTGCCCTGCTCTCGGTCTACGGACGTCGCGGTGTGGCGCGGATCCCGGTGTTGCCGAAACGCCTACGAGCCGAAGGCGACACGGGGTTCTGGCACCGGCTGGCCTGGTCGATCATGCGACGGCCCCTCGCCTTCCTGGCGCTCGGAGCAACGTTGCTGCTCGCGGCCGCGATCCCGGTCTTCGGGCTGAAGTTGACCCCCGGCTCCGCTTCGGGCATCCCGCAGTTCCCTCAGTCCGTCCGCGGCTTCGATCTGCTCAAGGAGACGATCGGACCAGGTGCGATCTCGCCCACACAGGTCGTCGTCGACTCGGGGCGTGCGGGCGGGATCCTTGCGCCGGCCGTGCAGGCTCCGGTGCGCAGGCTCGCGACGAGCCTCCGGGCCGATCCAGAGACCGCGCTCGTCCGCGCCGGGCTGCGCCCGCCATACGTGGATTCCAGCAGCCGCTACGAGCAGGTAATCGTCGCCGGACGGCATGAGTACGGCTCGGAAGAGGCACAGAGCTTCGTCAAGCGGCTGCGCGGGAAGCTCGTGCCGGCAGCGGGCTTTCCGGCCGGCGTCAGCGTCCTTGCCGGCGGCGGGCCGCCGCAAGGCGTCGATTTCCTCGACCAGGCGTATCGCTATTTCCCGTGGCTCGTTCTCGCTGTGCTGACGCTCACGTATGTGCTGCTCCTGCGCGCGTTCCGCTCGGTTGTGCTGCCGCTGAAAGCGGTGATCCTCAACCTGCTCTCCGTCGCGGCCGCTTACGGGATGCTGGTCGTTGTCTTCAAGTGGGGCGTGGGCGACCGCGTGCTCGGCCTTTACCAATTCGGCCAGATCGAGGGCTGGATCCCCATCTTCCTGTTCGCGATGCTCTTCGGCCTCTCGATGGACTACGAGGTCTTCCTCGTCACTCGCATGCGCGAGGAATGGGATCACGGGCACGACAATCGTGAGGCCGTCGCCTACGGGCTCGAGCGGACTGGGCGAATCGTGACGGCGGCGGCCGTCGTCATGGTGGCGGCTTTCTCCGGGTTCGTCGCCGGCCGCATCGTCGGTTTGCAGGAGTTCGGGATCGGGCTCGCGGTCGCGATCTTCCTTGACGCCACCATTGTCCGGGCGCTGCTCGTACCGTCGCTGATGGCCTTGTTCGGGCGTTACAACTGGTGGCTGCCCGAGAGCGTGGCCCGCATCGTGCGGGTGCCGGCGTCACCGCTCGAGCCGCGCTCGCCGCCTGCTCTTCGCGCCGCCGCCCGCTAGCGCACTACGATCTCCGCGCGATGAAGGGCGTCATCCTCGCCGGCGGCACCGGCTCCAGGCTCCATCCGCTGACGCGGATCACCAACAAGCACCTCCTGCCGATTCACGACCGGCCGATGGTCAACTACGCGATCGAGGCGCTCGTCAATGCCGGGATCGACGAGCTGATGCTCGTCACCGGCGGCACGCATGCCGGCGAGTTCTTCCGGCTCCTCGGCAACGGCCACGAGCACGGAATCGACCGCCTCTTCTATGCGTACCAGGAGGAGGCCGGTGGCATCGCCGAGGCCCTCGGGCTTGCAGAGCGCTTCGGCGAGGGCGATCGAATCTGCGTGATGCTCGCCGACAACGTGCTCGAGGGGTCGCTGCGGTCGGCGGTGGAGAACTTCGAAGGCCAGGAGCGTGGAGCGCGCATCCTGCTCTCGCCCGAGGAAAACGTCGAGCACCTCCGCCACCTCGGCGTGCCCGAGCTGAACGGGGACGGCAAGGTGATGCGGATCGTCGAGAAGCCGGAGCAGCCGCCGAGCAAGTTCGCGGTCACCGGGATCTACTTCTACGACGAGTCCGTCTGGGAGGTGATCCCGACGCTGAAGCCGTCGGGGCGCGGCGAGCTCGAGATCACGGACGTGAACAACTGGTACGTCGACCAGGGCACGATGGAGTACGACGTGCTCGACGGCTTCTGGGGGGACGCCGGGGAGTCGATCGATGCGTACTACGAGGTCAACGACTTCGTCAGGGCCAACGGGGTGAACAAGTCGTGATCGACGGCGTCGAGGTCCTGCCGCTCCTCCGGCGGGAGGACGAGCGCGGGTGGTTCGTCGAGGTTCGCCGGGAGAGCCGGTTGCCGGCGCCGACGCGCCAGACCAACATCTCGTTCTCCCGCGCGGGCGTGATTCGAGGATTGCACTACCACGAGCGGGGCCAGAACGACCTCTTCGCCTGCCTGCAGGGGACGGCGCGGGTGGCGGTGCTCGACCGGGAGACGGGAGAAGTCTTCAGCCTCGACATCGGCGACGACAACCCCGTGGCGGTTTGGATCCCGGGCCGGCACGCCCACGGCTTCGAGGCCTTGACCGATCTCCTCTTCTGCTACCACGTCACCGAGGAGTACGACCCGGACGATCCGGACGAGCACGAGATTCCGTGGGACGACCCTCGCGTGAAGCACCTCTGGAGCACGCAATCGCCGATCCTGTCCAGCCGGGACAAGGCCGCCGCGTCCTAATCACCGGCGCGGGCGGGCAGCTCGGGCAAGCGCTCGTCGAAACCTTCGCCGGGGAGGACGTGGTCGTGCTCTCGCACGGCGACTGGGACGTCGCCGAGCCGCCGCCGCCCGGGCTCGCGGCAGAGCTCGTGTTGCACGCCGCCGCGTGGACGGACGTCGACGGCGCCGAGGCCGATCCTCAGGGAGCCGCCGCGGTGAACGTCGGCGGGACCGCGCACGCCGCCGCACTCGGTCCGCTGGTCTACTACTCCAGCGACTACGTCTTCGACGGCCGGAAGCGCTCGCCGTGGGTCGAGTCGGACGCACCGAACCCGCTGTCGGCGTACGGCCGTTCGAAGGCGTTCGGCGAGGCGGCGGCCGGCGAGCAGGCCTGGATCGTCCGCTCGTCGTGGCTCTTCGGCCCGACCGGGCACAACTTCGTGCGGACGATGCTCCGGCTCGGGGCCGACCGGGACGAGGTCTCGGTGGTAGATGACCAGGTCGGCTCGCCTACCTACGTCGGCCACCTGGCCGAGGCAACAAAGACGGTCGTCGAGCTCCCGCACGGGATCTGGCATGTCGCGGCGGCCGGGGAGTGCACCTGGGCCGAGTTCGCGCAGGCGATCTTCGAGGAGGCGAAGCTCGAGTGCCGGGTGGTGCCGATCACGACCGCCGAGCTCGGCCGGCCGGCGCCCCGGCCCGCGTACTCGGTGCTGCGCAGCGGGAAAGGCGCGCCGGAGCTTCCCCACTGGCGGGAGGGCCTGCGCGAGTGCCTGGCGCGGCTCAGGGAACGAGGCCAGGATGCCGATTCAGGCAACTGATGGCGGTCCTGATACTGCTGGCGGCGGTTGTGTTGCTGATAGTGGCCCGGCAAATCCGGTCGCGGCGTAGTGCTGCTCCTGAGTCGCTGGAGGAGGATGCTGCTACGCACGTTGGGCCGAGCTCGAATTGGCCCTGGATCTCACCGGGTTTCGGCTTGACGGCGCTTCTCGTCGCTGTGTCTTCAACCGGGCTCACTGGCGCAACAGATTCGACCTCCCATGGCGGCTGCTTCGACGTCTGCGTCGGCCCGAGCGACGCTGATGTGCTCATGCTTGCCCGTGGTCTCGCGTTGGCTTGTGCGGCGGCTTGCGGAATCGTGGGCGCGCTCGCACTGCTCGATCCGAAGGCGCGCTTGGTCTCGCTTCTTGGCTTTGGTTTCGGTGGCGCTGCCTTGTGCGTCGTCGCTCTCAGCGCCTAGTCGCCACCGCCCTTTGCCGTGCTTCCTTAGGACTGGACTCTCAGCCACAGGACGCGTCGTCTCGGTTCACAGAATCCGAACGCTCGTCCTCTAGGCTTCCGCGGATGCGGATCCTCGTCACCGGCGGAGCCGGGTTCATCGGCTCGCACTGCGCGAAGCGCCTCGCCGCTGCCGGCGACGAAATCGTCGTCCTCGACAAGCTCACCTACTCCGGCAACCGTGCCAACCTCGATGGCGCTGAGGTCGAATTCGTCCAGGGCGACATCGCCGACCGCGAGGCTGTCGCCGCCGCGGCCGCAGGCTGCGAGGCGATCCTCAACTTCGCGGCGGAGACCCATGTCGACCGCTCGATCTTCGGTGCCGCCGAGTTCATCGAGACCGACGTTCTCGGGACTTACGTCCTGCTGAACCATGCGCGCGAGCACGGCATCCGCTTCGTCCAGGTCTCGACCGACGAGGTCTATGGCGACGTGCCCGAAGGCGCTTCCTCGAAGGAGGATGATCCCCTTCGCCCCTCGAGCCCCTATGCAGCCTCGAAGGCCGGCGGCGACCTCCAGGTGCTCGCCGCGGTTCGCACCTACGGCGTCAACGCGTCGATCACGCGTGGGTCGAACACTTACGGCCCCAACCAGTACCCGGAGAAGATCATCCCCCTCTTCGTCACGAACGCCCTCGACGGGGAGTCACTACCCGTCTACGGAGACGGCCGCCAGACGCGCGATTGGCTCCACGTCGACGACCACTGCTCCGGCATCGAGCTCGTTCTTCGCGCGGGCGGGCCGGGCGAGGTCTACAACATCGGCGGTGGCGAAGAGGTCGAGAATCGCGACCTGACGGCCCAGATCCTCGAGCTCACGGGCGCAGACGAGTCGCTGATCCGCCATGTCGAAGACCGCCCCGGCCACGATCGCCGGTACTCGCTCGACACCTCCAAGCTGCGAAGCCTGGGCTGGGAGCCCCAACACAGGCTCGAGGACGGGCTGCCCGAGACCGTCGCCTGGTACCGCGACAACCGTGACTGGTGGGAGCCGATCAAATCCGGCGAGTACCTGGCGTACTACCGCCGGCAATACGCCGCGCGTCTTTCCTAGCAGCGCTTGGCCTGCTTGAGCGCGTCCTTCGGCTCGTGCCGGCTCGGCTCGAGCTTCTTGGCGCGTTCCAGGTATTGAATCGCTTCCGAGCAGCGTCCCAGCTGCAGCAGCGTGTAGCCGAGGTTGTAGTTGGCGTACCCCTCGTACGCGACGCCGGTTCCGTTCAGCTTTGCAACCGCTTGCTGGAGCAGCGGCAGCGCACCGGCGTAGTCACCCGCCTGCTGCTTCTGGTAGCCCGCGTCGTTCAGGGCGAAGCCGCTTTGCGACGACGAAGCGGCCGGCGGCGGGGTCGGTGGTGGCGGGGGAGTGGTGGGCGCAGTCACCGTCCTCTGCACGGTGGTTCCCTTTTGCGTCAACGTCACGGTTCGTACCCGGGGAGCGGCGGCGGCCTTGGGCTTGTCGCTGCCGCCATTGAGCAGAATCGCCGCGACCACGCCGGCGACCGCTCCGAGGGCGAGCACTGCCGCGAGCACGAGCCAGCCGCTGCGTGACGGGGCGACCCGACGAGGTGGCCGTGAGCCGACGGTTGGACGAAGAGATCTTGTCGTGCCCGCCGCCTCGGCCAGCGCGGCTCGAAGCGCCGCCACGAACTCGGCGGCGGACTCGAATCGCTCGCCAGGGTTCTTGGCGAGCGCGCGGCGGAAGACCGGATCGAGCTCGTGCGGCAGTTCCTCGCACATTCGGGCGATCGAAGGCACCTGTGCGTTGACGTGGGCGGCGGCCTCGGCCGTTATCGACTCGCTCTCGAACGGCCGACGGCCGCTCAGGAGCTCGAAGGCGACGACGGCCAGGGAGTAGCGGTCGCTCGCTGCCGTGGCGCGCTCGCCCTGCGCCTGCTCCGGCGACAGGTAGCCGGCGGTTCCGAGCACCGTGCCCGTCATCGTCAGCGAATCCATTCCCGCGGCGCTCGCGATCCCGAAGTCGGCGACGTGAACGTCGTTGTTGCGGTCGAGCAGGAGGTTGGCCGGCTTGACGTCACGGTGAACGACGCCGTGTCGGTGCGCCGCGTCGAGGGCGAGCGCGGCCTGCTCCAGCCACTCGAGCGCCTGGCCCGGCTCCTGGGCGCCTTCATGGCGCAGCTGCTGCTCGAGGGAGCCTCCGCTGAGGTACTCCATAACGATGAACGGCCGCTCGGCGTGCTCGCCGACGTCGAAGATCGTGACGATGTAGGGCTCGCCCGACAGCCTCGCGGCCGCCAGGGCCTCCCGGGTGAAGCGCTGCCTGACCGCGTCGTCGCGCGAGTACCGCTCGGCGAGCAGCTTCACCGCGACGGCGCGGCCGAGCGTTGCGTCCGTGGCGCGGTAGACCTCGCCCATTCCCCCCTGCGCGATGCGCTTGGGCGAGCGATAGCGAGGCGGCAGGATGTCCGTCTGGAGAGCCATAGGAGGAACCGGGGCTCTCATGCCCGGGCCGGCGCACGCAAAAACGCGGCCTGCGAGCCATAAAGACCCTGTAAAGGAAAGACAAGGACCAGACGCGAATCCGCTACCCTCGGCCCCGTTCCGGGGTTCAAGCGGCATGCGAATTCGCGCGCTTCCAACAATCCTCTTCGTAGCGCTCTGCCTCACCGGCGGCGCGGCTTCGGGCGGCTCGAAGACCGAGCCGCCCACGGTACGCACCCCGCCGACATTTTTTGTCAGCGGGCACGGCTGGGGCCACGGCCTCGGCATGAGCCAGTACGGCGCCTACGGCTACGCCCAGCACGGCTGGACGTACGACCGGATCATCAAGCACTACTACACCGGCACCACGATCGGCCAAGCCCCGATCGGCCGCGTGCGCGTGCTTCTGGCGGACAAGGCCAAGCAGGTGCAGATCGCGTCCAAGTCCACCTTCCAGGTCGTCGACGGCTCGGGGGCGAAGCATTCGCTCGACGCCGGGAACTACGCCGTCGGGTCGAGCTTCAGGGTCACGGACCCTTCCGCTCCGCAGACGAAGGCCCAGGCGCTCGGCTACCCCCTCGAGTTTCGTGCCGGCGGTGCCGCGTTGAGTCTCAACGGTCGCGCCTACCGGGGCTCGCTGCAGATCCTGAAGCTGGACAAGGGGAAGGTGCGTGTCGTCAACGTGGTCGGCCTCGATTTCTATCTCCGAGGTGTCGTGCCTTCGGAGATGCCCAAGGACTGGGCGCCCGAGGCGCTCAAGGCCCAGGCCGTCGCAGCTCGCTCGTACGCGGTGTCTCACCTGCACCCCGCCGGCGGTTTCGACCTCTATCCGGACACCCGCGACCAGGTGTACCTGGGAATTCCGCACGAAGCGCCCACGACGACTGCCGCGGTAACCGCCACGGCGGGCCAGGTCGCGCTCTACAAGGGCAAGGTCGCCAGCACGTACTTCTTCTCGACGTCCGGTGGCCGGACGGCGAGCATTCAGGACATCTACCCCGGGTCGCCGCCGGTTCCGTACCTCGTCTCCGTCCCAGATCCCTACGACTCGATCTCGCCGTACCACAATTGGGGCCCGTACAAGTTCAGCTCCCGGATGATCGCCCGCAAGCTCAAGGTGCCCGGCAAGCTGCTCGACGCGCGCACTGTCGCCACTCCTTCGGGTCGCGTGCAAAGCGTTGTCATGACCGGCGCCAAGGGTGATGTCACCGCGACTGGGTCCGCAGTTCGCTCGGCCTTCGGCCTGCGCTCGACCTGGTTCCAGGTTGGAGTGTTGGCGCTCGGAGCTCCCGCCGCGCCGGTGACCTTCGGCAAGTCGACCGCTTTGGCGGGAACGGCCCGCGGCGTTCGCTCGGTCGACCTGCAGCAGCGCGACGGCGACGGAGCCTGGAAGACGGTTTCGACCCTGACGCCGCGCGGCGGTGCGGTCGCGCCCAAGGTGAAGCTGGATCAGTCGAGCAAGTTCCGCCTCGTGGTCGGGGAGATCGCCAGCGACGCGATTGCGGTCGCGGTCGCGCCGTCCGTCACCCTGCAGCTCGCGCAGTCCGTGAACGGCTTCGCGGGCAGGGTGCGGCCGGCTGCCGCCGGCACGACGGTCACGCTTCAGCGGCAGGTAGGCGCCGGCTGGCGCGTGGCGCTGCGGGTGCAGACAACGGCGCAGGGGCGCTACGTCGCCCCCATGGACCCGGTCCCCGGCACCTACCGGGCCCGAGTGTCGACCAAGGGCCTTTCGCCGGGCTTCTCGCGCCTGCTCGCTGTGTCCTAGCTCAGGTTCTCGAGCAGTTCGTCGTCCGGCACGTCGCGAAGCTTGCGCGCCGGTGAGCCGACGACGACCGAGCGGGGCGGCACGTCGCGATTGACGATCGCGCCGGCGCCGACGAACGCCTCTTCGCCGATCTCGATCCCGGGTAGCAACACCGCCGCGCCGCCGACCCGAGCCCCGCGCCTGATCGTCGGGCCGCGCATCAAGGCATGTCGCTTCTCGGTCCGGCCCATGTAGTTGTCGTTCGTCGTGACGACGCACGGCGCGATGAAGACGTTGTCCTCGAGCGTCGAGTATGCGGTGATGTACGCCTCCGCCTGGATCTTGGTCAGCTCGCCGATCGTGGTGTCGTTCTCGACCAGCGAGCCGCGGCCGATGACGACATCGTCGCCGATCTCGACGCGTTCGCGCACACAAGCCTGGTCGCCGACGATCACGCGCGCGCCGAGCTTGGTGCCGGCGAAGACGACCGCCCCCGTGGAGATCACCGTCCCCGGGCCGAGCTCGAGCGGCGGCAGCGGCTCCTTCTTGGCGGTCGAGCGCGGAGACAGGATCGGCTGCTTGCCGACGACCGCGTAGTCGAGGATCTTGCAGCCGTCGCCGATCACGGTTCCCGGATAGACGATCGCTGTCTCGGCGATCTCGTAGCTCAAGGCTTAGGCCTCGTTGTCATGGGTTGACGCTGTTCCACCGACCGGGTTTAGACGGCCGCAACGGCAAAGCCGTTACGGCCTCCAGACGGCATCGCAAGCGACGCCTCAAGCGGGCGTCTGCTCCAGCGAGGCCTGCAGCTGCTCGAGCGCCCGCACGACTGCGACGCCGTCCCTCGCCGCTGCCAGTGGGTCGCCCTCGCCGGCGACGAGTCGGAGGAAGTGCTCGCACTCGAGCCGCAGCGGCTCGGCGTTCGGAATCTTCGGACTGTAGATGTCACCCGTCCGCGTTACCCACTCGCCGTACGTGGCGGCGCGCTCGACCGGGCCCTTGTCGTAGACCGTCAACTTCCGATCGAGGTCCATGTCGTCGAAGACCGCCATCTTGTCGCGCCCGACGACGGTGATCCTGCGCATCTTGTGCGGGTCGAGCCAGGAAAGGTGCATGTGCGCCACCTTCCCCGACGGGAAGCGCAGGTAGCAGAAGACGACGTCTTCAACCCCTTCGGTCAGGAACGACTCGCCGCGCGCCCAGGCTTCGACGGGCTCCTCGCCGAGCAGGTGGAGGATGACCGAGAGGTCGTGCACGCCTAGCGACCAGAGCGCGTTCTCGTCCTTCCGGATCTGCCCGAGGTTCTGCCGGTTCCCGTAGATGTAGAGCACCTCGCCGAGCTCCCCGCTCTCGATCAGCTCCTTGAGGCGGATCACACCCGGGTGGTAGAGGAGGAGGTGACCGGGCATCAGCACCCGTTCCTGCTCCTCCGCCGTGGTGACGAGCTCCTCGACCTCCGCGCCGGTCAGTGCCGGCGGCTTTTCGACGAGCACGTGCTTGCCGGCCTCGAGCGCCCGCTTGGCGAGGTCGAAGTGAGTGACGACCGGAGTTGCGACGATCACCGCTTCGACCGAGTCGTCGGCGAGGACCTCGTCGAAGTCGCCTGTCATGCGCGCGTTCGGGAAGCGGGCAGCAAAGCGCTCGCGATTCTCCTCCGAGAGGTCGCAGAGCCAGGCGAGCTCGGCCAGCTCGTCGAAGTTTCGGGCGAGATTCGGGCCCCAGTAGCCGAGACCCGCGAGGGCGACTTTCGTCACGGCGCCAGCCTAACCAGCACCTCGGCGATGCGCTCCGATGCATGGCCGTCGCCGTAGAGCTCGGGCCGCTCAGCAGGCATGTGCGCGGCTGCTGCGGCGGCGGCGATCCGATCTGGATCGTCGTCGACCAGGACGTTGCCGCCGGCTTCGACCGTGTCCACCCACTCCGTCGACGGGCGCATCGTCACACAGGGCACGCCATACCAGTACGCCTCCTTTTGGAGGCCGCCCGAGTCCGTCAGGATCACGCGGGCCTGTGAGGCGAGGGCCGCGAAGTCGAGGTAGCCGAGCGGCGGCTGGGCGAGCACATTCTCCGGCAGCTCGACTCCTTCGCGCTCGAGCGCGGCGCTCGTGCGCGGGTGGACGGGGAAGACCACCGTCTCGCCGACGCGGCCGAGGCCCTCGACGATTCGCCCCAGGCGCGGCTCCGCGGTGTTCGCCTCCCGGTGCACGGTCGCGACGACGTAGCGGCCGGGCTCGAGGCCGAGCCGCTCGAGCACCTGCGAGCGCTCGCGCGCGACCGGCGCCAGCCGCAAGGTGGCGTCCGCCATCACGTCGCCGACCACTTCCGCCCGGCCGGGGACGCCCTCGGCCGCGAGCGTCTCGGCGGCGCGCTCGTCCGGGCAGAGCAAGAGTGTCGCGAGCCGGTCGACTTCGATCCGGTTTCGCTCCTCGGGCATCGTCAGGTCCCCGCTCCGCAATCCTGCTTCCACGTGGGCCTGCCGCACGCCGGTGTCGTTGGCGGCCAGCGCCCCTGCGAGCGTCGAGTTCGTGTCGCCGTAGACGAGCACGACGTCGGGCTCGCGCTCGGCGATTGCAGTGCGGATGCCCGCCCGCATCGGGGCCGGCTCCGCCGTGTGAAGATTGAGTAGGTAATCGGGCTCGAGCAGGCCGAGCTCGTCGAAGAAGATCTGGGACAGCTCGTGGTCATAGTGCTGCCCGGTATGGAGCACGACCTCGTTGATCCCGCGCTCGCGCAGGGCGACCGACAGAGGCGCGGATTTGACGAACTGAGGCCGGTTTCCGACGATCGAGAGGACCCTCACGACGCTGGTACCCTAGGCGCCGCCTCGGGCCGTTAGCTCAGTTGGTAGAGCAGGGGACTCTTAATCCCAAGGTCGAAGGTTCGAATCCTTCACGGCCCACTGCCGTCGAAAGTCCGGCCGCTTCGCGGCCATGACGACTTTCGACGGTTCGGCTTGACCTCGAGCGTTGTGAGCCGAGCCCGCGCAGGTCGGGCTCGGCTGCGTGAAGAAGAAGGAAAAGAGGGGCGGCTCTTGGCCGCCCCTCGGGCTTGCTGCTTTGCTGGCGCTCCCCTGAGGCCTAGTAGCCCGGGCCTGGAGGTGGGCCCTCTTCGACGTACCCGCCGCGGCGGCGCGACCAGTAGCCGGGGCCGGCCCACGTCGACCAGAAGATCAGCGAGAGGACGATGCCGACGAATCCAATGATCATCAGGATCCAGCCGATGGCGTCCTCGTTGACGCTGCCGATGTCGCCGTTGACTCCCCAGACGAGGATGGCTCCGGCAGCAACTAGTAGCAGGCTTACTCCGATTCCCATATAGCTCTCCTTTCGAGGCTCAGGTTCCTACCCGCCTCGACCCGCGCGAAAACTCGCTCCTTCGAGGGGTTTGTGACGCCTGTTTCCAAAGGCGTTCGCTTGCGACGCCGACCAGGAGGATGTCCGGGCTTTGCCCGGGGATCCGTTTAGTCCCGGTCGAGCGGAGGCTTTCATTCCGAGCAGTTTGTGACGCCTGTTCCCAAGCGGCGTTCCGCCTCCGGATTCAGTAGTCTCGCCGACGTGCGCAGGGGAGTGCTCGTGCGCCTGGTGGCAGTCGGGCTCGGTGCCGCCGCAGTGGCGACCGCGGTGGCTCTTTTCGTTCCCTGGCTGCCGACGCCGGCCTCGAAGCAGGCCGATCGAATCGATTTCGTCTTTTGGTTCGTGACCGTGATCTGCATCGCCATCTTCGCGCTCGTCGTCGCGGTGATCCTCTACGCGGTCGTCCGCTTCCGGGCGCGGCCGGACGACGACTCGGATGGCGCGCCGATCCATGGGCACACTGGTCTCGAGATCGCGTGGACCGCTGTGCCCGCCATCCTGGTGACCGCGATCGCGGTGGTCAGCGCGGTCGCGCTCGCCCAGAACGACCGCCTGCCCAAGAAGCACATCCGCGTCAACGTGACCGCCCAGCAGTTCGCCTGGACGTTCCAGTACCCGGCTTCGAAGGGGCTGACGACCTCCTCGCTGCGGCTCCCCCTCGGCGAGGCGGTCGAGCTGAAGATGCAGAGCAAGGACGTGATCCACTCCTTCTGGGTGCCGCAGTTCGGCCAGAAGCAGGACGTCGTGCCCGGAATCACGACGCGGCTCGTGATCACACCGAAGCGGCTCGGCACCTACCCGGTTGTCTGCACGGAGCTCTGCGGCGAGGGCCACGCGCTGATGCGCTCACAGGCGATCGTGATGAAGCCTGCCGCCTTCGCCGCCTGGGTCAAGGCCGCGCAGCAGGCGGCCGCGAAGGCGAGCGGAGGCGCGGCGGGAGGCGGTCCCGGCCTGGCCGTGTTCAACAACCAAGGCTGCTCCGCGTGCCACACCTTCAAGCCCGCCGGCTCGAGCGCAACAACGGGTCCGGACCTCGATAATCTGGCCGCCGACGCGCAGCGGGCCGGGCAGCCGCTCGACGCGTTCGTCCGCGAGTCGATCATCGATCCGAACGCGTATATCGAGAAGGGGTACCAGCCGAACATCATGCCGAGGACGTTCAAGTCGTTGCCCAAGCAGCAGCTCGATGCGCTCGTCCAGTTTCTGACGGGGGCCAAGTGACCTCGGTCGCCGTCGGCCACGAAGAGCTGCACACGGGCCCTGGGCAGTCGCCCCGCGGGTGGCGCCGGCTGCTCGCGCCCGGCTGGCTGCGGGTCCCGTGGATGACCGCGCTCTTCTTCGGGATCGGCCTCGGGATCACCCTGCTGATCCGCTGGGTGGAGGGGTGGCCGCCGCTCTGGGACTGGCAGGTGATCACGACCGTAGAGCTCGCCGCTGTGCCCTTCGGCTTCCTCGCGGGTCTCGGCGGCTTCGACTACTGGGCCGGCTACGCGATCGGCTCGCCGACCAGGCCGGACGACCATTCCGGCCACGGCGCCCACAGCTGGCGCGACTACTTCCGGGTCAACACCGACCACAAGGTGATCGGGATCCAGTACCTGACGACGACGATCTTCTTCTTCGTCGCTGCCGGGCTGATGGCGATGATCATGCGTGCGGAGCTGGCGCGGCCCGGGATGCAGTTCGTCGGCAACCAGGTCTTCAACGAGCTCTTCTCGGTGCACGCCGCGCTGATGATCTTCCTCTTCATCATTCCCGCCTTCGCGGGGCTCGGGAACTTCGTCATCCCGCTGATGATCGGCGCGCCGGACATGGCCTTCCCGCGCCTGAACGCGCTCTCGTTCTGGCTGTTGCCGGTCGCCGGCCTGATGATGCTCTCGAGCTTCCTCGTCCCCGGCTTCGGCTGCGGCTGGACGGGCTACGCGCCGCTCTGCTCGACGCACCAGGAACTCGGTGCGGTCTTCTTCAACATGGGCGTTCAGTGGGCCGGCGCGTCTTCGATCATGACCGCGCTCAACTTCCTGGTCACGATCATCACCATGCGTGCGCCGGGGATGACCTTCTGGCGGCTGCCGCTCCTCGTGTGGGCGAACTTCACCACCTCGCTGCTCGTCGTGATCGCGACCCCGTTCATCGCCGGCTCGCAGTTCATGACGATGTTCGACCACATCATGCATACGAACTTCTTCAACTACGAGGCGGGCGGCTACGTGCTCGGCTACCAGCACATCTTCTGGTTCTACTCGCACCCGGCCGTCTACATCATGATGCTGCCCGGCTTCGGGATCGTTTCCGAGGTGATCTCGACCTTCGCGCGGAAACCGATCTTCGGCTACCGGCTGATGGCGCTCTCGCTGATGGCGATCCTTGTCCTCGGCTTCTCGGTCTGGGCCCACCACATGTTCGTTTCCGGGATGGCGCCCTGGTTGCGCGTCCCGATGATGGTGACGTCGGTGGTGATCGCCGTCCCGACCGGAATCAAGGTCTTCTCGTGGCTCGCCACCTTATGGGAGGGCAAGCTCAACTTCTCGACGCCGATGCTGTTCGCGCTCGGCTTCGTCTCCATGTTCGTGATCGGCGGTCTCTCCGGGATCTACCTCGCCGCGGTCCCGATCGACATCCACGTCTCCGACACGTACTTCGTCGTCGCGCACATCCACTACGTGCTCTTCGGCGGCTCGCTGTTCACGATCTTCGCGGGCATCTACTACTGGTTCCCGAAGATGACGGGCCGGATGTACAACGAGAAGCTCGGGAAGCTGCACTTCTGGCTGACCTTCATCGGCTTCAACGCCACGTTCTTCCCGATGCACTACCTCGGGATCCAGGGGATGCCGCGCCGCGTCTCGGACTACGCGCCTCGCTTCGCCGACCTCAACTTCTTCATCTCGATCGCTTCGTTCTTCCTCGGGGCCTCCACGCTCGTCTTCCTCTACAACATGATCGTCTCGTGGGTGCGGGGCGAGCCGGCGCCGGCGAACCCTTGGCGGGCAAACACGATCGAGTGGCAGGTCTCCTCGCCGCCGCCGATCTTCAACTTCGACGAGGTGCCCCAGGTCGTCGGCGGCCCGTATGAGTACGGCGTCCCGGGCGCCCGCCATGCGGTCTTCAACGGTGACCGGGTGGTCGAAGAGGAAGAGGTCAAGGCATGAGCCACATCCTCGTGATCGCGAACGAGACTGTCGCCAGCACCCAGTTGCTCGATGCCGTACGCGGCGAGGCGGAGGCCGGAGTCGATCTCGTCACCGTGCTGGCGCCGGTGAACGCACCTTCGGGCGGCTACGTCGTCTACGAGGACACCCGCCGCGCCGCGGCGGGACGCCGCCTCGACCGGACGCTCAACGCCCTGCACGAAGCCGGGATTTCAGCACACGGGCTTGTCGTCGACACCTCACCCGAGGACGCAGTCCGGGATGCGCTGGCGACGCTGGAGCCGCCGCCGGACCGGATCGTCGTCTCGACCCATCCGGCGCAGAAGTCCGGCTGGCTCCGGAAGAACGTCGTCGACAAGATTCGGGCCGCCGCGGGGTCGACGCCGGTCGAGCACATCGTCGTCGACCTTGAGTCGGAAGGGGGGCCCAAGAACGTGCTAGTGGTGGCGAACGAGACGGTGATCGGCGAGCCGCTGCTGGCCCGGATTCGGGAGCGCGCCAAGCGTGGCCCCGCGAGCTTCCTGATCATCTCACCACAGAGCGACCCGAACCAGGCGGATCATCCGGAAGCGGAGCGTCGCCTGCGGCGTGCACTGACCATGCTCCGCGCCGACGGGATCGACGCACACGGCCAGGTCGCGCATCCGGATCCCTTCACCGCGGCCACGCATGCGGTCGAGGACGAGCGGATCGACGAGATCATCGTCTCGACATTCGCGCCCTCGAAATCGCCCTGGCTGCGGCGGGACCTCATTCAGCGGTTGCACAAGGCCACGAACCTGCCGGTCGAGCACGTTGTTCTGCAGGAGGAGGCGGCGATTACGACATGAAACGCCGAACCAGCGTGACTTCACACCTGTCCATCAGTCGGATTTGGACGGCCGCAGCGGCAAGGCCGCTATGGCCTCCGGGCCGGCATCGCAAGCGATGCCTCGGATGAGCGCGCACGCTGAAGCCGAGCACCACGGCCCGCCTGCGGCGAACCAGAGCTCGCGCGTCGACGCGCGCACGCTCGGGATGTTCCTCTTCATCGCCTCCGAGGTGATGCTGTTCGGCTCCTTCTTCACGGCCTACTTCTTCGTCCGGGTCGTCAACCACGAGCCCTGGCCGCCGTCCCCGTACCACCTGCCGGTGTTTGTCGCCTTCGTGAACACCTGCATCCTGGTGACCTCGAGCTTCACGATGCACTGGGCCCTGCAGTCGATCAAGCGCGGCAACCGGACAGGCATGCAGGCGGGGCTCGTCCTGACCTTCCTGATGGGACTGGCGTTCCTGCTGACGCAGATCCTCGAGTACGCGCGAATCGGCTTCACGCCGCACGACACGGCCTTCGGGACGGTCTTCTTCTCCCTGACCGGCCTGCACGGTGCGCACGTCTTCGTCGGCCTGACCATCCTCGCGGCGATGGCGACGCGTTCTTTCCGAGGCCACTTCTCGCCCGAGGCCCACAACGGCGTCGAGATCGGCGGGATCTACTGGCACTTCGTGGACGTAATGTGGATAGTCGTCTTCACGACCGTCTACATCCTCTAGGGGAACGATGCCGCTCAACCCGTTTCGCAGCGAGGCCGAGGCGTATCGCTTTGTCTGGCTGACGATCGGCTACTTCGGGCTGATCGTGGGGGGTGCGCTCATCAATCGCTGGCTGGGCCTCGCGGTCTTCGTCGTCCTCAGTGCGGTCGTGCTCTACTCGTACTTCCGGCGCGGCGACCGGACTATCCAGCAGGTGACGGCACGCTCACGAAGTGGCGCGGGCGAGCGGCGCATCCTCGTGATCGCCAACGAGACGGTCGGCGGGGAGACGCTGCGCGCCACGATCCGGGAGCACAGCGCCGAGGCCCGGGCCGAGATCCTGGTGGTCACACCGGCGCTCAACTCGCCGCTGAGACACTGGGTCTCGGACGAGGACGGCGCACGCGACGCCGCCCAGGAGCGCCTCGACCGCAGCCTTGCCCGGCTCCGCGAAGCCGGCGTCCAGGCACGCGGAGAGATCGGCGACGGCGAGCCGCTGCAGGCGATCGAGGATGCGCTCCGCACCTTCGGCGCCGACGAGATCATCATCTCGACCCACCCCGAAGGCCGGTCGAACTGGCTGGAGCGAGGCGTGGTCTCAGGCGCGCGCGAGCGCTTCGACCTGCCGATCACGCACGTGGTCGTAGATCTCGAGCAGGAAACAGTTCAGTAGCGCTCTCGCGCTAGCGCTTGCTCTTGATGAACGCGACCAGCGACTTGGCCTTGGCCTCGGGCACCGAGCCCGGCGGGATCGTCGCGCTCATGATCCCCTTCTGAAAGCCCTTGACGATCTGCTTGTCGGGGTCGAGGATCGACTCCAGCAAGTAGGCGTCGTCCGCGGTCACCGTCTGGCCGGTCGAGAGCTGCACCTTGGAGCCATAGAGCCCCTTGAAGGTCGGGCCGGTCCCGGGGCTGCCGTTCAGCGAATGGCAGCCCACGCACCCCAGGCTCTCGTAGAAGGAGGCCCCTTGGGCCCCTGCGCCGCCGCCGCCCGGCGAGCCTCCCGCGGTGACGGTCGGCGGCGCCCCGCCGTTGGCACCGGCTACCGAGGCGACATAAGCGGCGACCGAGTCGGCGTCGGCGCCGGTCACCAGCTTGCGCGGCATCGGCGCCGCGGCGTGGTAGATCTGGTCGTAGACGACCTGCTTGATCGTGCTCAGCTTGAAGTGCTGGGCCCGCGGGCCGGCGAAGGCGCCGTCCAGGTCGGGGCCGGTCGTCCCCTTCGTGCCTGCGTCCTCGAGCTTGTGACAGCCGCCGCACTTGGTGACGAAGAGTTGCTTGCCCTGACCGAGGTCGCCGCCCTTGGCGATTCCCGTCTGGCCGACGTCGCCGCAGCCCGACGACAAGACGGCCACCCCGAGCACGAGCAGACCGGCGGCGACGATCCGCACCGGGATAGGAGGGCTTGGCGAAATACGCGCTGTGCCACCGGGCCGCGCTGCTCGCCCGCTGGCAGCGTCCTCAGTCGCGCCCATATCTATGGATATGGACGCTCCCTGCGTCCTTGCCAGGGAACGACCATCGCAGCCCAGTGACGACGAGCATTCCGCCAAGCCCTCCTAGGCGGAGGGCTGGCTCGAGGTTCCGACGTTCGAGATCGCCTCGTCGCGGCTCGGGTAGATCGTGAACACGCGGTCGAGACCTGTGATCTCGAAGATCTTCGTGATGTTCCGGTCGCTGCAAACGAGCGAGAGCTGGCCGTCGTTCGTCCGTAGCCGCTTGACGCCCCCGACGAGCACCCCGAGCGTCGTCGAGTCGATGAAGGTGGTGTCCGAGAAGTCGACGATCACTTCCTTCCCGCCCTTGCCGATCACGTCGAGCAGCTGCTGTTTGAACTCTGGGGCGGTGTAGAGGTCGACCTCGCCGGCCAGCGCGATCACGTAGGCGCCGTCCACCTGCTCGGTCTTGATGTCGAAGTTCAAAGCTCTCCCCCGGTCATTGGACGCCTGAGTTTACCCGCCCTTGGCGGCAGGAGTGGCGGCCGTCAACACGGCGATCCGCTGTCTCGCCTGCTGGGCGCTCGGGTCGGTGGGGGCGAGCCTGACCACCTTCCTGTAGGCGGCCAACGCAGCCTTCGCGTCGCCGGTCAGATCGGCGAGCTGAGCGTAGTGGTACTGGGTATTGACGTCGGTCGGTTGCAACTTCGCGATCCGCTTGTACAGCGCCGTGTCCTTCTGCAGTGCGACGTTCGACTCGCTGAAGAGGGTGTTCGCCTTCGCGGTCAGCTGCTGGCTGACGTTGTCCTGGGCGAGGATCTGGCCGACCTGGCTGGTGCTCGCGACGCCGAGCACGCCCCCGAGGTTCAGCGGCGCCTGGTCCTGCAACGTTCGAGCCTTTGCGACCTTGTCCGTCGCTGTGGTCTCGTAGAAGCCGGCGACTCGCTGGAGGGCGTCGATGTCGTTCGGACGCAGCCTCAGGACGTGCTCCAGCGTCGAGTTCGCCTCTTTCAGCTTCCCGTCGGTCTGGTAGGCGGTCGCGAGGGCGTTCCAGGCATTCGGGTCGTTCGGGTGCGCCTTCGTCTCCTTGAGCGCGCTCTTGACACCGGAGCTCACAGTCGTGCCGTTGTTGCCGAAGATGCTGAAGTTGCCGCGCAGGAGATCGCCGATGCCCGATCCCGAGCCGACGCCGAAGAAGACAAACCCGGCCGCGAAGACGAAGGCGAGCAGGACGAAGACCCATTTCGCCTGGCGACGCAGGCGTGGGAAGAACATCGTCGACTCGATGCTCGGAGCCTGTCGCGCCGCGGCCTGCTTCCGCCCACCGGTCTTGGACTTGGCAGCTTTTCGCCGCGCTTGAGCTGCTCCTCGGGCCATGCGGCGCTTAGGGTACCTCGACCCCGGCAGGCAAGACGGCATCCCATTCGAACTCCGCTCCGATCGTCCGGAGATGCTCACGGGTCTCGTCGTCGCAGAGCGCCCCTTCCAGCCCCGCTGCGAAGAAGCTTCGCGGCTCGAGCCCCAGGGAGCAGGCGGCCGCATAGTCCTGGGAGAGGTCGGTGTTGAACATCGCCGGATCGTCGGTGGAGATCGAGCAGAGGACCCCGGCCGCGACGAGCGTCGGCAGCGGATGCTCGGCGAGCGACGGAACGGCCTGGGTGCGAACGTTCGAGATCGGGCAGACGTCGAGCACGATCCGGCGGTCTGCGAGCTCCTCCACGAGTGCCGGATCCTCGACCGCGCTGATCCCGTGTCGGATCCGGGTGGCGCCCAGTGCGTCCAGAGCGCCGCGAATCGACTCCGGCCCCGCGTGCTCGCCGGCGTGGGGAACCGCGGCCAGGCCCTCGGACCGTGCGAGCTCGAATGCAGGCGCGTAGGGCTCGGGCGGATGCTCGGCCTCGGGTCCGCCCAGGCCGACGCCGACGACGCCGCGTTCGCGGTATTTCACTGCCGCACGGACGACCTGGATCGCCTCGTCGAGCGAGTAGACCCGAGCGATGTCGGGCGTGAGACGGATCTCGATGCCGAACCGCTCCCGTGCCTCGGCGGCTCCGTCGCAAACGCCGGTGAAGACGATGTCGCTGTCGAGCCCGCGCCAGAGCCCGAGCGAGAAGATCGCCTCGAGATAGACGGCTCCGTGCGCAACGGCCTCCTCGGCGTACTCGACCACCAGGCGGCGGAAGTCGTCCTCCGTCTCGAGCGCACCGGCGGTGAGCATGAACACCTCGATGAAATGCGTAAAGTCGCGGTACTGGTAGAGGGCACGCACGCCTTCGGCCGAGTCGACCGGCAAGGCGTAGCCGTTGCGCCGCGCGACCTCGAGCAGCGTTTCGGGACGCATCGCACCCTCGAGGTGCACATGGAGCTCGATCTTCGGGTACGTCACTCGGGCAGTGGTGAGCGACCGGCTTCCGATCGCCAGCGAGGCTCGAGGAACGAGGCGAGGCCGATCGACAGGACGTAGAGCCCGACGAGCGGGATCACCGAGAGGATCGTCGACACCGGATCGACGCCGGGCAGGATCACCCCGACCACTGTCATCGCAAAGACCCCGACGCGCCAGCTGCTGCGGAGCTTCGCGGCCGTCAGAATCCGCAAGCGGACGAGCGCGAGCACGAACACCGGCACCTCGAACGCCAGCGCCACCCCGAGCAGGACGAACGAGACGAAGCGGTAATAGTCGCGCGCGCGGATCAGGATGTTGTAGTGGGCCGAGTCGAAGTTGGTGAGGAAGTGAATGGCGGGAGGCAGCACCACCCAGTAGCCGAACGCGACGCCGGCTGCCCCGAGTGCGGTTGCAAAGCCGACGACCACGACGATCGAGCGTTGACGATGCTCTTCGATCGCGGGCGCGAGAAAGGCCCAGAGCTGCCAGAGGACGACCGGCAGCGCCAAGAGGAACGCTGCCCAGAGGCTGACCCAGATCGACGTCGTGAACGGCTCGATCGGGCTGAACGTCGTCGGCTTCCGGTAGCGCTCAGGCAGCGGTTGGTTCAGCCAGTCGAGGATCTGCCCGTGGAAGGCGTAGGTGACGATGAAGGCGATCGCGATCGCCGCGAGGGCGATGATCAGGCGCGCGCGTAGCTCGCCCAGGTGCTCGACGAGCGTGGCCTCTTCGCCGTGGCGAAGGCGCCGGGGCATTCTCGCCATGTCCTAGGAGGACGAGGAGGGCGGCGACTCGTCGCCAGGCGGGCGCGGCAGCTCGGCCTTCTCGTCGTGGCCCGTGACCGACTCCTTGAACTCGCGCATCCCTCGTCCGAGGGAGCGACCGATCTCCGGCAGCCGCTTCGGCCCGAACACGAGCAGTGCGACGATCAGGATGACGATGAGCCCGGCAATTCCGACTTCCGGCATATCTCCAGGGTAGCGCTTTGCAGCGCTAATAGGTGATCGTCCTTGTCCGGCCGGAGCTCATCTGGACGAGGAGCGTCGAGAGGACGATGCTCGGGAAGCTCGAGAAGAGCCCGTACGAAGGGAAGGCCGCGAGCGTGTGGCCGCCGAGATCTGGCATCAGCTGCACGAGCGCGAGGCTCGCGACTCGGCCGGCGAGCAGTGAGCCGGCCGCGAAGGCGAACGGCACGTCGTACTTGAGGATTCGCAAGATGGCCTTGACCCCGACGGCGCCGCAGATGCTGCTCAGGATCGCCCACGCCTCGACGCTCGTGGACGGTGCGGCACGCATGAAAATCGCGGTGATCCACGCGCTGATCGCGCCACCCGCGAGCACTGCGACGAGTGCGGTTGCAAAACTGGGCTGTCTGGCGTCGGCCATCGTTTCCTCCTTGCGGCGTGGCCGCCCGCCAAATTCGGTCGATCTGAGGGGTGATTCGGCGGCTTTACGCGGCCCCTGCATCCCTCGTCCGGAGGCACATACGGAGCAACAGGGCCGACCGGGTAGCATGGGTGTCGCGGACGCGCCTACCGGGCGCGCGCACCCTGACCAATGGCACTCCTCGAACTGAAGAATCTGCACGTCGCGCTGGAGGACGGCACCGAGATCGTCAAAGGCGTCGATCTCGCCGTGAACACAGACGAGACGCACGCCGTCATGGGCCCCAACGGCTCCGGCAAGTCGACGCTCGCCTACGCGCTGATGGGGCATCCCGCCTATGTGATCAGCGAGGGCGAGATCTTGCTCGACGGTGAGGACGTGACCGAGATGGAAGCCGACGAGCGCGCCCAGAAGGGGCTCTTCCTCGCCTTCCAGTACCCGCACGCCGTTCCCGGAGTCACGGTGACGAGCTTTCTGCGCTCGGCGATCAACTCGATCCGCAAGGCCAAGGCCGGCGAGGACGACCCGGTTCCGATTCCCGAGTTCCGCCAGGAGCTGATGGCGGCGATGGAGGAGCTGAAGGTTCCGCGCGAGCTGGCCAGCCGTTATCTGAACGAGGGTTTCTCGGGCGGGGAGAAGAAGCGGGTCGAGATCCTGCAGATGGCGATGCTGAAGCCACGGATCGCCATCCTGGACGAAACGGACTCAGGGCTCGACATCGACGCGCTCAAGATCGTCGCGGGCGGCGTCAAGGACCTTGTTGGCCCTAACATGGGTGCAATCGTGATCACGCACTACCAGCGCATCCTCAACTACATCAAGCCCGACTTTGTCCACGTCTTCGTCGGCGGCCGGATCGTCGAGGAAGGCGGCCCTGAGCTGGCGCATAAGCTGGAGGCAGAAGGGTACGAAGCTTTTATTCCTGAGGTGGTGAGCAGTGGCAGCGACACCTGAGACCGAGATCGTCGCCGGGATCGGCAACGACTACAAATACGGCTTCCACGACGAGGAGAACTACGTCTTCAAATCCGAGCGCGGTCTTTCGCGCGAGATCGTCGAGGCGATCTCCGAGCACAAGAACGAGCCGGAGTGGATGCGGAAGTTCCGCCTCAAGTCGCTCGACTACTTCTACGCGCGCCCGCTGCCCGAGTGGGGCGGCGACCTCAGCCAGATCGACTTCGAGAACATCTACTACTACATCAAGCCGACCGAGAAGCAGGCCGACTCCTGGGAAGACCTGCCCCCGGACATCAAGAACACCTGGGACCGGCTAGGCATCCCCGAGGCGGAGAGGAACTTCCTCGCCGGTGTGGGCGCCCAGTACGAGTCCGAGGTCGTCTACCACAAGCTGCAGGAGAAGCTGGAGTCTCAGGGCGTCCTCTTCAAGGACATGGACTCCGGGCTCCGTGACCACGAGGAGCTCGTCAAGCAGTACTTCGGGACGATCATCCCGCAGAACGACAACAAGTTCGCGGCCCTGAACTCCGCCGTCTGGTCGGGCGGCTCGTTCATCTACGTACCGCCGGGCGTCCACATCGAGATGCCGCTCCAGGCCTACTTCCGGATCAACGCCGAGAACATGGGCCAGTTCGAGCGCACGCTGATCATCGTCGACGAGGGCGCGTACGTGCACTACGTCGAGGGCTGCACGGCACCGATCTACACGAGCGATTCGCTGCATTCGGCGGTCGTCGAGATCATCGTCAAGGAAGGCGGCCGCTGCCGTTATACGACGATTCAGAACTGGTCGACCAACGTCTACAACCTGGTCACCAAGCGCGCCGTCGCCTACAAGGACGCGACGATGGAGTGGGTCGACGGGAACCTGGGCTCGAAGCTGACGATGAAGTACCCGGCGATCTGGCTGCTCGGGGAGCGCGCGCACGGCGAGGTGCTCTCGATCGCGTTTGCGAACAAGGGCCAGCACCAGGACGCGGGCGGCAAGGCCGTCCACGTGGCGCCGAAGACGACCTCGACGATCACCTCGAAGTCGATCTCCAAGAACGGCGGCCGAGCGTCCTACCGCGGCCTGCTCGAGGTCGCCAAGGGCGCCGTTGGCGCGAAGTCGAAGGTGGTTTGCGACGCGCTGATCCTCGACGAGGACTCGCGCACCGACACCTATCCGTACATCAGCATCGACGAGAACAACGTCGACATCGGCCACGAGGCGACGGTTTCGAAGATCGGCGAAGAGCAGCTCTTCTACTTGATGTCGCGCGGCCTTTCCGAGGCCGAGGCGGCAGCGATGATCGTCTCCGGCTTCGTCGAGCCGATCACGAAAGAGCTTCCACTGGAGTACGCCGTGGAAATGAACAGACTCATTCAACTCCAGATGGAGGGGTCTGTTGGTTAAGCGGCGTATCGCAGCCGGAGCCGAGCTCCGCTCGGCGGGAGCCTCACTTCACGGCGGCTTTGTCGTGAAGAAGGGGGCTCACGGGGGAAACATGGTTTCCCCCGTGCTACTCCAGATGGAAGGCTCCGTCGGCTAGGCGTCGTGGACGTCAAGAAGCTCGACTTCGTCGGAATCCCGACCACCGACATGGAGCGCTCGATCGAGTTCTACGTCGGAACGCTGGGCCTTCGCCAGGACGAGCATCGTGACGCGGAGTTCTGGGCCGGTGAGACCTGCTTCAGCCTCTGGAAGCCGGAGTGGGCCGGCCGCGAGTTCTCGCCGAGCGAGACCTGCGTCCTCGCCTTGCACGTCGACGACGTGCCTGCTGCACGCGAGGAGCTGGAGGGCAAGAGCGTGCGCTTCGTCGGGGAGAACATCGACAGCGGCGTCTGCCACATGGCGATCTTCAAGGACCCCGACGGAAATGCGCTCATGCTTCACAACCGCTACGCGCCCTACGACAACGGCTCGCAGTCCTGATGCAGATCGAGCGCGTCGATTTCGTCGACATCCCGTCGCGTGACGTCGAACGCTCCGTGGCGTTCTATCGCGACGTCCTTGAGCTGCCACAGAATCCGCGCGAGCCGACCGAGTTCGAGGCTGGCAACGTGACGCTCGCGGTCTGGAAGCCGGAGGGCCAGGACATCGAGTTCACGCCGAGCGCCGCCCACGGGATCGCGCTCCGCGTCGCCGACGTCGCGGCTGCCCGTGCAGAGCTCGAGGCTCGCGGTGTCGACTTCGTCGGTGAGCGCGACTCCGGCGTCTGCAACATGGCCTTCTTCGTCGATCCGGACGGCAACTCGCTGATCCTTCACAGGAGGTACGCGCCGTGAGCCGGCCCGAGCTGCTCGAGCGCTACCGCGCGCTGCCGCTGCCGTCGACGACCGATGAGCCGTGGCGTTTCACCGACCTGCAGGGCTTCGACCCGGAGTCGTTCGTCTCGAACGGCCACATCGGGCGACAGACCCCGGCCGGGGCCTCGGCCAGCATGCTGGACCTCGACGTGGCTGCCTTGGCCACCGTGACCGAGGACGGGATCGAGATCGAGCGCGCGCCGGACGGGATCACGTTCGAGCCGCTCATCGACCACGAGCTGCTCGGCACGCTCGTCGGCGCCGACGAGAAGTTCGCGGCGCACAACGCTGCGCTCTGGGAGCGCGGCCTGCTCGTGCAGGTGCCAAAGGGAGTCGTGCTCGAGCAGCCCCTCTACGTTCGGATCACCAACACCCGCGAAGGCGGCGCGCTGTTCTGGCGTCTGCTCGTCGTCGCGGAGCCGGAAAGTCGCTTCAGCGTCGTCGAGGAGTACACCTCGGCTTCTCCGGGGCTCGGGGGCTACTCGAATGCGGTCTCGGAGCTGTTCGTCGGCCAGGGCGGCAAGGTCGAGTACGTCTCGCTGCAGAACCTCTCGGCTGAGACCTGGCACTTCGCCTCGCACCGCGCCAAGGTCGAGCGCGACGCCGAGCTCGACTGGGTCGCCGGCGGCTTCGGCTCGAAGAAGGGCAAGACCCGGATCCAGAACGATCTCGCCGGCGAGGGCGCGACCTCGCGCGTCACCGGCGCCTACTTCGCCGACGGCGAGCAGCACCTCGACTACGACACGTTCCAGGAGCACATCGCCCCGAACACGACCTCGGACTTCGCCTTCAAGGGTGCGCTTCGGGATCATGCGACCGCGGTCTGGCGCGGGATGATCAAGGTCGAGAAGGACGCTCAGAAGACGAACGCGTATCAGGAGAATCGCAACCTCATCCTCTCGGAGGATGCGCACGCGGACTCGATCCCCGGCCTCGAGATCGAGGCCAACGACGTCCGCTGCACGCACGGCGCCACGATCAGCCCGGTCAACCGGGACGAGCTCTTCTACGCGATGGCGCGCGGGATCTCGAAGGGCGAGGCCGAGCGGTTGATCGTCCGCGGTTTCTTCACGGACGTGCTGAACCGGATCGAGCTCGAGCCGGTTCGCGAAGCGGTGACCGAGGCCCTCGAGGCCCGGATTCCCAAGGCTTAGGGCTAGGCCCGCGCACCGCGGTAGCAGTCCTGCCGGTAAGCGGACGGAACCGGTGCGCATTTCGCCTTCCGCGCCGCCGATTCGTTCGCGAAGCCGCCGAGGATCGTGCCGATTCCGTAGAAGCAGTACGAGCGCGTCACCGCCGGCGCGAGGTTGCACATCTTGATCGCCCGCGTCGGGCCGGCGTCGTTCGAGGTCAGGTCGCGTGAGCCGCCGTAGATGCACTCGCGTTCCATCGAGCCCGCCAGGTGGCAGAGCTCGACGATCTTGCGCGGGTTCTGGACGCTGAAGCCGGAGGCGTCGCGACCGAACGACTGGAAGCAGGTCGCGACCCAGCCTCGCTCTGCTCTGTGGCACCACGCCGCCGCCTTGCGGAAGTCGTAGTGGACGACCGGCAGGATCCTCGAGGTGACCATCAGGTAGCAGTAGAGCTTGTCCCGGCGCTCGACCGTGTCGCAGGGGTAGAGCAGGTCCTTCTTGCTCAGCCACTTCGTCGGAGCGAGCTGCATCGGGCCCGGCAGGAAGTTCTGCATGAAGACGCCGCCTGTGCAGGACGTCTGATCCCACGCGGTGGCCAGCTGGTCGCAGACGTGCAGCGAGTAGGGGAGGTCGTTGAGGCTGTAGATCATCAGCCCGTGGCCGAGGCCGTGGACGCACTGGTAGAGCAGGAAGTAGGTCTTGTTGATCTCACTGCCGGTGCACATCGACCTGGCTAGGGAGGCGACCTTGGCGCGCGGCACGCCGGCGAATGCCCGCTCGACCACGCCGTGGTAGTAGCCCGACCAACAGGTCATCGACCCGTTCGCCAGCGCCTGCGCCGCGTTGCCGTGGTAGCGCACGTAGCCAGCGTGCCCGATCTCGTGCGCGATCTGATGGCAGCCGCTGTTCACTTCCGGATTCGTCTGCATGTAGGTAGCCAGGCGAGCGAGGGCCGTTGCGGGCCCGTCGTAGTAGGCAAGGTTGCCGAACGCCTGTTTGAAGCAGGCGTAGTCCTGATGGCAATCCGACAGCTTCTCGCTGTTCGGGCGGAATGCGGTCAGCGCGGCCGAGTTGTTCTTCGTCGAGGCCGCGACGTACGCGGCGACATCCTTGATCTGCGCCGAGCTGAGCTTGCCGGAGAATGAAGGCATACCGCCGCCGCCGTTCGACACCTGGCGGACGACGATGTCGTAGCTGGGCTTCAGCTGGTCCAGATTCGGCCCCGTCTGCCCATTCGACTTCGCCGCCGACAGCGTGTGGCAGCCGCCGCAACCTGCGGAGGAGAAAACTTTTGCGCCCTGGGAGCTCGGCGACTTGCCCCCGCCGCCGCACCCGGCCAGCAGGACAGTCGCGGCCAGCAGCGCAAATGCCGAACGGCGCATGGTCAAAGGGTAGGTGCTTCGGCGGCGGGGGTGGGCCGATGCCGTTGCTAGGTTCCGGGTCGTGCGCCTGTTCGCGCTCGCCCTGGCCGCTGTCGCGCTCGTCCCTGCCGCCACCGCGGGTAACGGCACGTTCCTGACGCAAAACCAGCTGACGAATCACGTGGATCCGTCGGTGTTGAGGATCGGCAGCGGCGTCATGGTCGCCTACGGCGTCGAGTCCACCGGTTCGATCAACGTGATCGACCCCCGCGGCACGACTCACACCGTCGTCGCCGGCTGGCCTTCCGTCTCGGATCCGCAGCTGGTGCGCAAGCCGGACGGGACGATCTACCTCTACTTCGGCGGCTCGACACCCGACCTGCAGAAGCAGGGGGCGCTCCGGTTCGCGTCGATCGACGGTGGCACCACGTGGAGCGGGCCGGTCAAGACGAACCCCGCTTCGACGATCGGCGACGTCCAGGCCTCGGCGATCCGCCGGGATGGCACGCCCCTCTTCACGCAGGACGGCACCGGCTTCATCAACGTTTACCAAGGGGACAACGGCGGCAGCCTCCACAACGCCTTCAACCTCTGCTGCGGCTACGACGAGTCGCTCGCAGTCGACACCTCGGGGCTCGCGCAACTCGCGTTCCGGTCGAACGCGACGGGGAAGTCGGGCTACATGTACGAGACGCTGGACGACACCGGCTCGGCGGGCGGCGCACCGGTCAACCTGGCCGCCGGCAGTGACGCCCAGGTCCAGCCTGGTGCCAACCGGATCCCGCTCGTCGCCGACGGGGCGGGTAACACGTTCATGGCCTGGCCCGGGGCGAAGCACGTCACTGTCGCAGCTCTCGGCGCGGGGAAGGTCCGGCGCAAGTTCGCGGTTCGCACGGCGGGACCTCCGAGTCACGTCGCGCTCGCAGTCGAGCCCGACGGTGGCAAGCTCTGGGTCGTCTGGACGCAGGGCAAGCACCTCTGGGCCACACGCCTGCGCGACGCGGCGCACGGCTCTGCCCCGATCGTCGTGCGGACGCCCCTTCCGGCCGGAAAGACGGGCTATGCGCTGGAGGCGGTCGGTCTCGCCGGGCGAGTCCAGGCGATCGTCAACG
>Ga0307282_10000009_pt1 | contig 47626 bp, 49 predicted proteins | sample ER_DNA_121_FD_194475 | JGI IMG/M metagenome (GOLD analysis project Ga0307282, IMG submission 194475) | Bulk soil microbial communities from the East River watershed near Crested Butte, Colorado, United States - ER_DNA_121 | ecosystem: Environmental > Terrestrial > Soil > Floodplain | place...
AGCGACCATGCTTGGCTGGCTCCTCACGACGTCTCTCCAGCGTCAGGCCCTCGACGACACGAGCACCAGCCTGACGCAGTACGTCGACGGGGTGCTGAGGCCGCAGCTCGTTCGCGGCGACAAGCTGCATGTCTCGCCCCATCTTCCGCTCCAGCTCAAGGCACAGCTGCGGCGGCAGCCCGATCTCCTGGGGGTCAAGGTCTGGCGCCCTGACGGTACGCTCGTGTGGACCAACCGCGCGCCCGAGCGAATCGGCCGGCGCTTTTCATCGGCGCTGCTCGGCGACCTCGGCGAAACGATCCAGAAGCGACGCGCGCATGCCTCGATCAGCAAGCTCGGTAGCGAGGATGACGCGGTCGAGCACGGGCTCGGTGTGGACCATGTCTTCGAGGTCTACGCGCCAATCATGAGCGTCGACGGCAGACGCGCGCTGGGGGCTTACGAGATCTATGCGAAGCCGCAGCACGCCGAGAGCTTCATCTCCTCGGGCAAGCGCGTCATCTGGATGGTGGTCATCGCGGTCTTTGCGTCGCTCTACAGCGCACTTGCGCTCCTCGTCCGTAAGGCATCCGTGACGATCAAGCGGCAGGCGGTGACGCTGCGGGCACGTTCCAGTGAGCTGATGGACTCGTATCGCCGGCTCGAGGTGAGCTCGCTCGAGGCGATCGAGAGTCTCAATGCGACGGTCGACGCGAAGGATCCGTACACCGCCGGCCACTCGGCACGTGTGCAGGGCATCGCGCTCGCGGTTGCTGAAGAGTTGGGCGTGTCGCTCGACCGGCTCGACGCGATTCGGTTCGGCGGGCTCTTCCACGACATCGGCAAGATCGCCGTCCCGGACAGCATTCTCACCAAGCCAGCGAAGCTCGACGAGGACGAGTACGAGGCGATCAAGCGCCACCCGGCCGACGGCGCCGGGATCGTCTCTCACTTCAGCCGCCTCCACGACGCAGTGCCGATCATCCGCCACCACCACGAGCGCTGGGACGGTGCGGGGTATCCCGACGGCCTCTCAGGCAACGCGATCCCGCAAGAAGCGTGCATCGTCGGGCTCGCGGACGCCTGGGATGCGATGACGACGGATCGTCCTTATCGACTCGCACTGAGCGTCGACGAGGCTGCGACCGAAGTGCGACGCCGCCGCGGCACCCAGTTCTCACCGGCCGTCGTGGACGCGTTCTTCGCCGCCTTCCGGTGTCAGCCGGCGTTGTTCGAGCCGGACGCGCCGTCCGCGCGTGACGAGCCGGACGAGCCGTACCGGGTGGCGGCCAGCGCCTGAGTTGTAGGCTCGGCGCGTGACCGAAGATATTCGAGACCTGATCAAGCGCGAAGGTTCCGCGGGCGAGCAGAACGAGATCCGCGACCTCTGGAAGCGCCACTCGATTGCCGAGGACGAGCGCGACCTGCCCGGCCTGATCTCCACGCTGACACCCGACTGCGCGTACGAGCTCGCGCAGAGCGGTCACCGTTGGGAGGGACACGAGGGAGCGGCGCGCTTCTACAAGGAGTTGCTCTCAGCGTTTCCCGACATCCACTTCGATCTGACGGACATCGTCATCGGACCGCAGGGCGTCTGCGAAGAGGCCGATGTGACCGGTACGCACAAGGCCGAATGGCTCGGCCATCCTCCCTCGGGAGAACGGCTTGCCTGGAAGGTCGTGATCTTCTTCCCTTGGGATCCCGAGCAGCGACTGTTCCGCGGCGAGAAGGTCTACACAGCCGGTCTCCCGCTAGCATCATTCGATGGCGGCAGCACCTAGGCCGAGGCGGCAGAAAGCGGTTTGCGCGATTTGCGGCAAGCCGATCGGCGAAGGCGATCCAGTGCAACGACTCACCCTGTCTCCCCGTTTCCGCGTGTTGCCGGCGCATCCAAAGTGTTACGAACGCGATTGGGAAACCATCGAGTCCGGGCTCGAGCCATTCCCGATCCTGTTCGCCAGCGCCGCGTCGTCCTAGCCCGCTAGGGCAGAATCAACCGCTGTCCCGGCACGAGTGTCGTGCTGTGGAGGTGGTTGCGCTGCTGAAGCTCCCAGATCCCCTGCCGCGGGTCGCCCGCGTAGTGGGTGGCCGCGATCGACCAGAGCGTGTCCGTCGGCTTCACCACGTAGCCGATGGGCTTCCCCGCGCCGCCGGAGGGCCGGGCGACGACGCCCACCACGAAGGCGATGACCAGAAGGAGAACTGCGAGGCGAGGGAACATGTGTTCGTAGGATACAGAACACCTGTTCGCCCTGTCAAGGGCATCCACCCGCTCTCTGTCTGCCCCCTCCCTCAGGGGTCTCCGAGGTCAAAGCGTGACCAGCTCGGGCGTGATCCGGGTTCCCTGGATGCTGAGGACGATCATCGAGTGGGCCGGAGCGCTCCGCCGCTCGGTCGGGGAGCCCGGGTTGAGCACCCACAGGTGCTGGAACCGCTCGACCTGGGGGACGTGAGTGTGCCCGTAGACGACGGCGCCACAGTCCTCGAACCTGGCGGCGAGCCTGGCCTCGCGCCGGTCGCGCGGGCCGGGGTCGTGCACCATCCCGATCTGCACGCCGTCGACTTCGACGACGCGTTGCCTCGGGAGCGTCTGTTTGAGGGCCTGCTCGTCCATGTTTCCGCACACGCCGGCGAGGGGCGGGCCGAGCTCTTGGAGTTCCTGCAGGAATTGCACCGAGACGAAGTCGCCGGCGTGCAGCACGAGGTCGGCGCTCGCGATCAGCCGAACGCACTCCTCGGGCAGTGCCCGTGACCCGCGCGGGAGGTGCGTGTCGGAGATGACCGCGACGCGGGTCAGGAAGTCGCGACCGGCTCAGGAACCCCGACTCGCGGCTCGTGCAGGAACTGTCCCGCCTTCCAGACGAGCTTGCCGTCGGCGTAGACCTCCCCGTTCGCGCGGAGGTCGCAGATCATGTCCCAGTGCAGACCGGACTCGTTCCGGCCGCCGAGCTTCTTGAAACTCGACCCGAGCGCAAAGTGCATCGTGCCGCCGATCTTCTCGTCGAAGAGGATGTCGCGCGTGAAGCGGTCGATCTCGTAGTTCAGGCCGAATGCGACTTCCCCGAGGATCCGCGCGCCCTCGTCCATGTCCAGCAACGACTGAAGGAACTCGTTCCCGTTCCCGGCCTCGGCGCGGACGACGCGACCCCCTTCGAAGCGCAGACGTACGTCCTCCACCCCGCGACCCTGGAAGATCGCCGGGAACGAGAAGCGAATCTCGCCCTCGGTCGCGGTCTCGACAGGGCTCGTGAAGATCTCTCCGTCGGGCATGTTCAACTTGCCGTCCGCCGCGAGCCATTCGCGGCCGGCCACGTTGACCCGTAGGTCGGTGTCCGGCCCGACGACCCGAAGCTCGGTGAAGGTGTTCAGCTCGCGTGCGCGTTCGTTCAGTTCTGCGGAGACCGAGCGCCAGTGCGCAACGGGGTCCTCCTCCCCGCGCACGTGACACGCGCCGTAGACGAAGTCCTCGTACTCGGCGAGTGACATCTCGGCATCCTGCGCATGCGCGTCCGTGGGGAACCTCGTGCCGACCCACTTTGCGTTTCCCTCGTCGATCCGTTCCCAGAGGCGGTTCGTCAGCTGCCGGCGCGCCGCGATCTTCTTGCTGACTCGCTGCGGATCGGCCTGGCTCAGTGCACGCGTGTTCCGGTCAGCCCAGATGGTCACGATCGCGTCAACGTGGTCGATCTCGAAACGGTCGATCTCGGAGACGAAAGTCAGCTGCTCGTCGGACGCCTCTCCGACCGCGATGACGTCGGTCCCCTCGACCTCGACCCGCGTGCGGGGATGGGCGCCGGCACGCAACGCTCCCCGGTAAAGCTCGCGGATGAAGGGTGCCGCGACCGTCCCACCGTCGAGTCGGACGATCTGCCCCGGCTTGAGCTCGAGCGAGTAGTTGACGAGCAGGTCGGCCAGCTTCGACACGCGCGGATCGGTCATGTCGGTTTTTATATCGCATCCGGCAGGCCTTGAAGACCGGCCGAATGGGACATGTCCGCTAGGCGCGGAAGGTGCGCGTGAACGTGGCCGTGCGGTCGGGATTGCTCTCGGCATGCAGCGTCACCGTGACCCGATACGACCCGCGCTTGAGCTTCGGGAGCTTGAAGAGAACGTCGCGCGCGGCCTCACCCTGGCCCGCGGCACCGGTCAGGCTGCGGGTGCTCGTCGGCCGCGTGATCTTCACGTCGTACGAGAAGCCTTCCGCGGCACGGACGAGGAACGACTGCGGCAGCTTGAAGGTCGCCTGCCCACCGACGATGCGATCCGTGTGACGCCATTGCACCGGAGTTCCACCGCACTGCTGGTTGGCCATGATCGCGTTCTTGACCACGGTGAACGAGGCACGGCGCGTGCCGTCCGGCAGAACGAGACCGCTCTGCCATGCAGGCAGGCTCGTCTCGTCGACCGCATGGAAGAAGTTCAGGAGCGCCACGTTCGGATCGCAGGCCATCATCGCGACCAGTTGCCCGTAGTAGGTGCCCTGCGTCGCCTCGTCGACGGCCGGAACGTTCTCTGCGCCCGTGTAGAGACTCGCCTTCTCCGGCGAGATCTTCGCCTGGTAGCCGACTTCGTCCACGTAGATGTGGACGTACGGTCCTGCGCCCGTGTCGCCTGCTTCGTGGAAGAGCGGCTGTGCGGTGCCGTGGAACGCGTCCCACCAGGCCTGCTTGAAGCGATCAAAGTTGGCGCACCCGATCTTCGGCCAGGCGTACCCGATCGTCGGCGCGTCGGTGTTCAGGTTCGGGTAGCAGTGAATGGAGATCTCGTCCGCGATCGGTCTCGTCCGGCCGCTGGCCCGATACGCCTCACCGACCTCCTCGAGGAAGCGGATCGGCGAGTGCGAGACGTTGCTGGACGCTTCGAAGTCGTCATTGCCGCGAGGCGAGAGGCCGAAGGCGATCACCGTGATGTTCGGATCGACTGCCTTGACTGCGTCGTAGCAGGCAGCCATCGCTTGCTCCTGCACGTAGCCGGAGATGCCCTTGCCCGATTCGTCGAACTGAGGCTGGTGGAACCGCGGCTGGTTGCCCTCGTTCAAGCAGATGACCTTGCGGACGTAGGGGTAGCGCTGTACGACCCTGGCTGCGTACTGCGCGAAGAGCTGCACGCCGTTCGGAGTGTCGACGAGGGAGCGGGCCTTCAGCGGGTAGATCGCGAAGATCACCTCGATGCCGTGCCGCATCGCCTCCGGCAGCGCACGGTCGAGGAAGGCCTGGTCGACGATGGTGTCGGGCTGGGACGGATCCCAGAAGACCGCCATGCGGTTCTCGGTCATCCCGAGGTCGGTGAGCATGTGGAAGAAGCCCGGCCCCCCATCGTTGGCGTACTTGCCGGCGTCGTCCGCGACCCCGAAGGTGGTGCTCGAAGCCCCGCCCGCGAGGGCTAGAGCCGTGCAGGCGCACGCCAGGACCGCAGTGATCCGCCACATGCCCTCCTCTTCGGCAGATCAGCGGGTGAGTTCAAGCGCTCGGTTGGGGATTTTCGAAAAATTCCTCGACCCGGGTTCCTGCTCAGGACGGCTGCGCGGGCGAAGCCCGCCCAGCCTCTGAGCGGCACCGCCCAGTCGGCGTTTAGGACGGCTGCGCGGGCGAAGCCCGCCCAGCCTCTGAGCGGCGCCGCCCAGTCGGCGTTTAGGACGGCTGCGCGGGCGAAGCCCGCCCAGCCTCTATGCGGCGCCGCCCAGTCGGCGCCTGGAGCAGCACTGCATCGAGGAGTTTTCCGGCCCCGAAACGGACGGGATCGTCCGCCGGCAGGCCGGTTTCCTCCTCCGCGGTTGCGATCGCCTCGTGGGCCTCCTCCTCGGAGACGCTCGAGGTATTGAGGGCGAGGGCGGCGACCTTGGCCGGCCGGAGTTTCAGCGACATGCGCTCGTGGAGGTCGACGAGCTCGGCGAGGCTCACGATCGGTGACTCCGCCGGGTCGCCCTCGACCACGGTCCTCCCCACCTCGTGGCAGAGCACGTAGAGATGCGGTGCGCTGCCGTGCATCAGACCCACGGTGACACCGGAATAGATCGGATGGAGAATCGCTCCCTGTCCCTCCACCCAGAGGAGATCGCCCCTCTTCGCTCCCTCGACCACCAGGCGCTCCGCGGCACCGGCGAGGAAGTCGGAGACGACGGCGTCGACTGAGATCCCCCAACCGGCAATCGCGATCCCGGTCTGCCCCGTCGGCACGAAGACCGACTTCAGGCCTCGCTTGCGGGCCTCGAGGTCGAGCTCGCAGGTTGCGGTCATCTTTCCGATCGCGCAGTCCGACCCGACCGTCAGGACGATCGTGGCGTCGGCTTCGAGATTCTCACCCGTTGCCGTGCTCAGGTCGGCCGGCGGCTCGCGTAGATCGCGCAGCTCGACTCCGTTTTTCGTGGCGAGGTCTTGCAGCCCGGGGATGTCGTGCAGCCGAACGTGGAGGCCGTTTTCGAGGTCGAGTCCTCGCGCGACGCAGCTCTTCAGCAGCTCCTGCCAGTCGCCGGGAAAGTGCCCGCCTTGGGTGACGACGCCGACGAGCGCGGTGTTCGGGTCGAAGCCGAGCGCCTCGTCGACCGTGCCGACGATCGGGACGCCGTCCTCGCTCTCGCCCGCACGCTTCGAGTCGAGCATTGCGACGACGGAATCGCGCCGGTAGCGCATGACTCCGCGTGCAGTCTTGGCGTAGTGCGGGTCGTGCGAGAACTCTTCAGCGAGGATCAGGTACTTCTTGTCTGACACCGAGTCCTGGTTGGTCGGAGGGCCATTGGATTCCGTCGCTGAACTCAATGCCCGGCCACGGGTCCTCCGCGAGCAGGAGGTTGCCGTCGAGGTCGACGTGATCGCAGATGCTCGCGATGTGGGCAGCCGCAGAGATGCCGAGACCCGACTCGACCATGCAGCCGAGCATGACTCCGAGGTCGAGTGCGCGCGCTGCGTGCGCCATGCGCAAGGCCTCGCGGATGCCACCGGACTTCGCGAGCTTGATGTTGACGCCGTGCGCGCGCTCGGCGCAGGCCGCGACGTCACTCAACCGATGGCAGTCCTCGTCGACGTAGATCGGGAGCGGTGACGCAGCCTTCAGGCGGGCACCGTCGGGGTCGCCGGCCGGCAGAGGCTGCTCGCAGTATGCGACGCCGAGCTCCGCGAGCTGGGGCAACGCAGCGGCGGCTTCGTCGAACGTCCAGGCCTCGTTCACGTCCACCTGGAGCGGTGCGCGCGTGACCTCTCGAACAGCCCGCACGCGCTCCACGTCCCGGCCGTCGCCTGCGCCGAGCTTGAGCTTCAGTCGCGCGAAATCCACAGCCCTGGCCGCGCGCCCCGCCATGTCGTCCGGATCGCCGAGCCAGATCGTCCACGACGTCGGAGGCCCCTCGCGTTCCAACCCGAGCAGCCGCCATACCGGAAGGTCGACGAGCTTTCCTTGCAGATCGTGAAGCGCCGCGTCGATCGCAGCACGCGCCGCCCACTCGCGTGCGGGAAGTCGTTGCTCGATCGCTTCGAGCGCAAACGGATCGTCGCCCAGCAGGTCGCTGTTCTCCTCGACATACGCGAGCGCGGACTCCGCGGTCTCTCCGTAACGGTCGATCGGAGCGGCCTCGCCGAAGCCCCACACCTTGCCGTGCCGCACCTCGACGAACACGACCTCAGCGGTATCGCTCGACTCGCGCGAGATGACGAACGTCTCCGCGAGCTCGAGCGTCGCGATCCGGGCGATCACCTCCATCGGGGCTACACTAATCGTCCCGCGCCTGTAGCTCAGGGGATAGAGCGTGCGCCTCCGGAGCGCAAGGTCGCAGGTTCGATTCCTGCCAGGCGCATCACCGAACGACATCCGGCGCCGCTGCGCGGCACCATGATGATGTCGTTCGGCCCTAAACCTTCAGCGTCTGGCGGCGAACGCCGGCAGAGCCGGCATTCGCGGGTTCGTTGACGGCGATAGCCTGCGCAGCCGTGCGTACCTACCTGCGCAGTCTCAATCCGCAGTTGCCGCGGGACGTTTGGATTCTTCAGGCGGGCGGGCTCGTGAACATGTTCGGGAACGGTGTTATCGGGCCGTTCCTGATCATCTATTTGCACAACGTTCGCGGGATCTCGCTCGGCATTGCCGGACTCGTTGTCGCCACGGGATCGCTCGCCGCATTCGCCTCGGGCTTTGTCGGCGGTGCGCTCTCGGATCGTATCGGGCCACGGATCGTGCTCAGCGGCGCCCTCGTCGTTGCCGCGTTCGCCTTTGCGGTCTTCCCCCTGATCCGCGAGACATGGCAGGCGTTTGCCTTGAACCTGCTCGTAGGTGTCGCCACCGGAGCCTTCTGGCCCAGCCAATCCACTTTGCTGAGCTCGCTCACGCCGACAGACCGGCGCCACGCTGCCTTCGCCCAGCAGCGGATGACCATGAACGTCGGCTTCGCCCTCGGAGCGCTCGTCGCCGGCGCGATCGCACGCACCGACAACCCACGCACTTTCACCCTCCTGTTCCTGCTCAATGCGTTGACGTTCCTCGTGTTCGTCGGCGTGTTGCAGTTGGTGCCGTCACCGCGTCATCGTGATGAGCACCGTGAGTCGGGCCGGTATGCAGATGTCGCCCACAATCGCGTGTTCCTCTCCTACATCGTCTTGAACGTCATCTTCATCGGCGGGGGCATTGCCGTGATGAGCGAGCTGCTGCCACCGTTCGCGAAAAACACGGCGCACGTCAGCGAGCCGGCGATCGGCGTAATCTGGTTCGTCTTCTCAGCCGGAGTCGCGATCGGCCAACTCCCGGTCGTGAAGCTCGTCGAAGGAAGACGGCGTTTGCGCGGACTCGCGCTGATGGGCGTCGTCTGGGCAGGGGCCTTCCTCGTGGTGCTAGCCGGGGGCGCTTGGTTCACCGGCATCCAGGCGGCGATCGTGTTCGCCATCGCCGTCGGCGTCTTCGCGTTGGCCGAGTGCTTGCACGGGGCGATCTATGCTCCGCTCGTGGTCGACCTCGCCGAGCCTCAGCTGCTCGGGCGTTACATGGCCTTTTCCAGCTCCACATGGCAAATCGGCTTCTTCGTCGGGCCAGCGGTCGGCGGCTTCGTCCTCCAGCACGATCCTCTGGCTCTCTGGCCCGCTGCTGCGGCTATCTGTCTCTTCGCAGCCGTCTATGCGCTGGCGCTGGAACGGCGGATCCCTGCACACCTCCGTCTGACGCCGCACATGGCTTCCTTCGCAGGCGTCCGGGGTACCATGGCGAACATGGTGCCAACGACCGACGAGCCGCTCAGTACCGATGCCCAGCCTGCCCCGCATCCGGCGGACGAGGCCTCGCGGATTCGCCGAGGCGGTCGCCCCGCGCGCGGAACCGCGCGTCGCTGAGCTCAGCGCCAACGGCCTCACCTGGATCCACCTCGACCCGCCGATCGATCCCGAAACGGTCAACGCTCTGCGCGAGCGCTTCGGCTGGCACCCACTCGACGTCGAGGACGTCCTGTCGAAGCGCCAGCGGCCGAAGGTCGACGACTACGTCGATGACGGCTACCTCTTCGGCGTCCTCCACTTCCCCGCATACGACAAGAACGTCCAGCGCCTGAACGCCGGCGAGCTCGACTTCTTCCTCGGCCCCGACTATCTCGTCACGATCTCGAACGTCGAGCTCCTCCCGGTCACCCGGCTCTTCAACCGCGTGCAGGAGGACGAGCGCTTCCGCGAGCAGCTCTTCAGCAAGGGATCGGGCCGACTCCTCTATGAGGTGCTTGACGATCTCTTCGACTACTGCTTCCCGATCCTCGACAAGATCGCCTACAAGCTCGACTCGATCGAGGACGACATCGAGGATCGCCGCTCAGAGGAGATCGTCACCGACATCTCCAAGGTGAAGCAGGAGATCATCTCCTATCGCAAGATCATCAAGCCGCAGCGACCCGCGCTTCGCCTGCTCGAGCGACACATCGAACGCTTCCTCCCTGAGGAGCTCGAGCTCTACTTCGACGACCTCGTGGACGCGTCCGAGCGCATCTGGGACTTGCTGGACAACTACAAGGAAGTCGTCGAGGCGCTCGAGAGCACGAACGAGTCGGTGATCTCGCACCGCCAGAACGACGTCCTGCGGATCCTGACGGTGTTCTCCGTGATCCTGCTGCCGCTGACGCTGATCTCGGGGATCTTCGGCATGAACGTCCTCTTCCCGGGGGAGCACACACACGCAGCGTTCTGGGCGATCGTCGGCCTCATGGTGGGCGTGATCATCGGGATGATCGGGTTCTTCAAGTACAAGCGCTGGCTCTGAACAGGTGATGCGCTAGCTCTCGGCTTCGAGGTGGGCATCGAAGCCGACTGCGAAGGCCTGGGCCGCGAAGGCCCTGGCCTGTGCCTCGTCGATGAAGCCCTTCATCATCACCTCGTACCCGCCGCAGGGGTCGGCCTCGAGCTGCGCGTTCACGAGCCCGCGTGACGCGGCAAGAGCAACGAGGGCTTGAGCCGAGCCGAGGTCAGGTTCGTGTCCCATGTCGACCTCGAGCTCACCGTTCTTGTCAGGTGCCTGGTAGCACTCGACTGTCGGCCGAAAGACGGTTCTCCGTGCCTCCGCCTGGATGGCCACAGCAGTGGCATAGGTGTCGTACCCGCGAATGACGACGCGGAATTCGTTGCAGCCGACCTCGATCGACGTGAAGGTGAAACCGCCACTCATAACCTGCGCCTGCAGCTTTTGAGCGGCGGCCAGCGTCTTGGGCCTTCCGAACACGATCTCGGGACCGGTTGTGTACTCGGGCAACCCTCCGCACGCCCCCACCCTCTTTGGAGACGCCGACGACGTACCCGAGAACGCCACTAGTGCCGCGGCGCCAACCGCGACGGCGACTATCGGGACCATCCTCACGGCCGGTACTCCTACCATGCTTGCCGGTGCCAAGGCTCGTTCTTTACGAGATCCTCAAAATCGGCTCCTAGGCAAGCGGCAAGTCCCTCATTCGGGCCATGCAGACCGCTCGCGGCGGCCCCGAGTACTCAAGACATGGCCGCGCCGCACGGACGCAGGGGTCTTGCCCTGCTACTGGTCACGGTCGTCGCACTCGCGGCGGGCAGCGCAGCACCTGCCGCAGACCGGCCCACGGTCAAGAGGCTCAGCGTGTTCGGGCTCGGCCAAGGAATCGGACGGGTTCGCTCGCGAATCGTCCACGGCACACTCCGACATTTCGCCTCGCTGCCGCCGGGCGCCTGGGGCGGCGTCTACACCGCCAAGAGCGGCGCGCACGTCACCATTCATTCGTCGGGCGAGTATCCCGTCGACGAATCGGTAAACCAGGCTGCGGCCGACTTCGTCGACAGCCTTGTCCACAGCAAGGAGATCTCCGCCGTCAACATCTACTTCGCTCCTCCGGCCGAGGTCGGAGTCCTCTGCGATAGCCAGGAGGTCGACGGCTGCTACTTCCCCGCGACCGGCGACCTCATCACGATCGGCGAGGACACGCCCTGGAGTACGGTCGAAGAGGTCGTCGCGCACGAGTACGGACACCACGTCGCGAACAACAGGCTCAACAACCCGTGGCCCGCGATCGCCTATGGGACGAAACGCTGGTCGACCTACGAGGGCGTCTGCCAAAAGGAGATCGCCGGCGAGGCCTTCCCCGGTGACGAGGGCGAGCACTATCTCCAGAATCCCGGTGAGTCCTTCGCGGAGTCGTTCATGCATCTCAACGAGGCGAGGCTCGGCCTGCCGGAAACCCCGTGGGGCTACGACCCGATCTTCACCCCCGACGCGGGTGCCCTGGCCGCGATCGAGCAGGACGTCCTCAAGCCCTGGAAGAAGACGCCGCTCAAGTTCCTGAGTGGACGCTTCAGTCGTCGTGGCCAGCAGAAGACGTTCACCTTCAAGACCCCACTCGACGGCGTGTTCGCCGCGGAGCTCCACGGCCCTCGCGGTACCACGCTGACGGTCAGCGGGCCCGCGAACATCAAGCGTGTCTCGTCCGGACTCTCCGCCGCACTCGTCTGCGGCGAGCGCTCGGTCAAGGCCCGCTTCACGGCGGGCGGCGCGGGTCGCTTCGCGGCCGCCACCGTGATCCCGTAGACCTGCAGCAAGAAGGAGTCGGGACCGATTACCCGAAGTCGTGAGCGGCGCGTTTCACTTACGACATGCTCACTCTCCAGGCGATCCTCCTCACCTCCTCCCTGCTCATGGTCCTGGCCATGGTCGGGTCGGTGATGCTCCTCGCCTCGCTGCGCGCCCGGATCGATCCGGAAGCCGTCCCGGTCGAGTCCACAGATCAGCCGCTCTAGACTCGGCCGCGTGAAGCAGCTGTGGGCGCCATGGCGCCTCGAGTACATCAAGTCCGCGGACGAGGAGGCCGGGTGCGTCTTCTGCGCGGCCGTGGAGGGCGACGACGAGGAGCGGCTCGTCGTCCGGCGCGGAGACAAAGCCATTGCGCTCCTGAACAAGTATCCCTACTCGTCCGGCCACTTCATGGTCGCGCCGATCCGGCACGTCGGTGAGTACGGCGAGCTCGATGCAGAGGAAGTGCTGGAGCTCCACCGGCTCGCCGCCGCCGGCATGGATGGCCTCGGAAAGCTCTACGCGCCGCAGGGATACAACGTCGGCTGGAACCTCGGGCGCACCGCGGGGGCAGGCGTGGTCGACCACGTCCATCTGCACGTCGTACCTCGCTGGGGCGGTGACACGAACTTCATGCCCGTGCTTGCGGACGTGAAGGTCCTGCCGGAGCACCTGGCCGAGACCCGACGCCGGCTCGCAGACGCCTGGCCGGAGAGCTAGAGGTCTGCACGTCAGGCCTCGTCTACAAAGCGGCAACGCCCGCGCCGTACTTGGCGCGGAGGTACGCGAGGTAGGGCTTCGCGTCGATCCGGCTGCCGGTCGCCCGCTCGAGCGTCTCCTGTGGTGAGAATTTGCGCCCCTGAGCGTGAACGTGCTCGCCGAGCCAGTTGCGAAGCGCTCCGAACTCGCCGCGCTCGATCTGGTCTTCGAGACCGGGAACGTCCTCGAGCGCCTTCTCCCAGATCTGCACCGACATGACGGTCCCGAGCAGGTAGGTCGCGAAGTACCCGATCAACCCCGAGGCCCAGTGCGTGTCCTGGAGGACGCCGTTCGCATCGTCGGGGACGTCCACTCCGAGGTAGTCGCGCATTCTCTCGTTCCACACCTGCGGAAGGTCCCGGAGCTCGACGCGGCCGTTGATGATGTCCTGCTCGAGCTCGAAGCGCAGGATGATGTGCATCCCGTACGTCACCTCGTCGGCTTTGATCCTGATCAGGGACGGCTTGACGCGGTTGATGCCGGCCGCGAAGCGGTCGAGCTCGACCCCGCCCAGCTGCTCCGGATACGTCTCCTGCACGCGCGGGTAGAAGTAGCGCCAGAACTGCGGGCTCCGCCCGACGAGGTTCTCCCACAGCCTGCTCTGGGACTCGTGGATGCCGAGCGAGCACGCGTTCCCGGTCGGAAGCCGCTGAAGGTGACGGGGCAGCTGGTGTGAGTACAGCCCATGCCCGTACTCGTGCATCGTCGAGAAGAACGATTTCATCGTCTCGGGGTCGTAGTGCGTCGTGATCCGGACGTCGTCGACTCCGGCGCCGGAGGCGAACGGGTGCTCCGTGGGATCGAGCCGCCAGCTGTCCGGACGGAAACCGAAGAGCTCGACCACTTCCCTCGCCAGCCGCTCCTGGCGCTCGACGGGGAAGTTCCCGTACAGGAAAGCATCGTCCACGTCGCCGTCACGAAGCTCCGCGATCAGCGGGACGAGCTCGGCCTTCAGCTCGTCGAAGATCTCCCGCACCTCCGCGGTGGTTGTGTACGGCTCGAAATCGTCGAGCAGGATGTCGTACGGCTCCTCCACACCGTCGAAACACGCGACGTAGCGTCGCCGGAGCTCGACGTTCCGTTCCAATGCCGGCAGGAAGAGCTCGAAGTTCGATTCGGCCTTGGCCTTGACCCACACTGGACGAGCCTGTGCGGCGGCGTGGGTCATCTCTGCGCGCAGGTCCGTCGGGACACGCACGGCCTTCTCGTAGTCTCGCCGTACGAGCCGGATCAGGGCGGCGTCATCCGAGCCCGCATCCAGAGATTCCTCGAACGGGTGCAACTCGTCGAGCAGGCGGCCGGTTTCGTCTGCGATCAGAAGCTCGTGCGCGACTCGCCGCAACGTCGCCAGGTGGTCGGCGCGATGATCGGATCCTGCCGGCGGCATCATCGTCTGCTGGTCCCACGAGAGCACCCGGCTGATCCGCTCGAGGTCGGTGATCTTGCCGAGCCGTTCCTCGAGCTGCTGCAGCAGCTCACTCACGGTCGGGCACCTTATCGAGGCGGCTCAGCAGCTCGTCGAAGGCATGTTCGAGACGCCCGAGCCGTGCCTCGAGCTCGGCGACGCGGTCAGCTTCGTGCGGCTCGAACTGTTGCAGTTCGGGCGCGGCGGCCTCATGGCTCTCGCCGCCGAGGAGCTGCGACCACCGCTCCTCCTTCTGACCGGGTCGCCGCTCGAGCCGCTCGACCAACTCCCTCTGCGCAAGTGCATCGAGAGTCTGCGCGACGTCCGTGATCGACTCGAAGCGATGGAGCCGCTCTGTGCGCTGCTTCAGCTCACCGACTGTCTGGGGGCCGCGCAGCATGAGCACCCCGAGTAGCGACAGCTCCGGGCCGGAAAGCTGGAGTGCCTCGTCGAGGAGATGCCGGTACTTCAAAGCGCGGCTGCTCGCTCCGCTGGCGAACCGCGTCCAGCCGCGGTTCGACATCCGGTCGAGCGCGGCTTTGATCTCGCGCTCCTCGTAGGCGACGACGGGATCGCGCGCCGTCGCCTGGTTGCAGGCGAGCCGCAACGAGTTCAGCGAGAGCGGGTAGGCGTCGGGCGTCGTCCGCTGCTTTTCGATCAGGCAGCCGAGGACGCGGATCTCGACGGCGTCTGCATCCATGCAGGGCGAAGAGTAGGGATTCGCCGCACAGCGCCGGAGCTACAATCAGGGCACGCGGACGTAGCTCAGTTGGTAGAGCATCAGCTTCCCAAGCTGAGGGTCGCGGGTTCGAACCCCGTCGTCCGCTCTCTAGAACCAGTTCCCGCCGCCGCGGTCTAGGTGTCAGTTATGACGACCGGCGTGCCGAGCTCCACGTGGTGGAAGAGCCACTCGGCATCCGGGATGTGCATGCGGATGCATCCGTGTGAGGCGGAGTAGCCGATCGACGCGTCGTCGGGCGTGCCGTGGATGCCGACGCCAGGTGCCGACAGTCCCATCCAGCGTGTGCCGAGCGGGTTCCCCGGGCCCGGCGGAATCGGTTTCTCGCCCTTGGCCCAGGCCGAGTCGGGCGGTAGCCACCATGGGTTCAGCTGCTTGTCGACGATGCTGAACGTCCCGGTCGGCGTCGGGTACACCGACTGACCGGTCGCGACGCCGAACGTCCGCAGCAACCGCGCGCCTCTGTAGTAGCGCAACTCGTTGACGCCACGCCGAATGACGATGACGGCGCCGAAGTTGACGATCGTCCGCCCCGGAACGAGCGCTTTCACGGCGACACGGATGCGGCGCACCTGCGGCGATTGCAGCGCAAGCACGATGCGGCGGACGGTGAGCTCGCGCAGGACCTTGACGCCGGGCTTCTCCCTCGTGAACTGCGGGCGCAGTCCCTTGAGCCCACTCAGCTCTGCATCCGCGGGGGGAACGGAGAAGCGCTTGTCGAGAGCGCCCACGAACCGACGAACCTCCTCCTTGTTCACCTCCGGGACGAGTGGGACGGCCGCGCCGGCTTCCGCGCCGAGCGCCTGCAGGACGCCGTCGGCGATCGTCACCCGGGCGAAGCGGGTCGGCCGGAGCCTCCATTGCCGGTCGCGGTACACCAGCCGCACCGGCTTCGCGAACGCCGGACGCAGCGCCGCCTGGGCCTGCTCGTTGGACATCCCTCCGACCGGGACGCCGGCCAGGGTCACACCGGGCTGGATCAGCACCGGCGGGGCCGCGTCCCCGCGGAGAGCAGGCGCGAGGGCCGCGACGACGAGAACGGTGAGGGCGAGACGGCGGATCACGTGGCGAGATCGTACTGACGCCCGGAGCACTTACCAAGTCCCCGTCTGAGGGAGGGGCGAACCGCCGCAGCGTCGCCCCTCCAAACCGGAAGCTTAGGGGATACTTCTCCCCGGGCAAAGACGAAGGAGGAGCGGAACATGGCCTTTCACGAGCTGGAGAGAATCGCCGGGCAGATCGTCGCCGACGGCAAGGGCATCCTCGCGGCGGACGAGAGCACCGGGACGATCAAGAAGCGGTTCGACTCGATCGGGGTCGAGTCCACCGAGGAGACGCGCCGGGCCTATCGAGAGCTCCTGTTCACGACGGAGGGAGCAGAGGAGTTCATCGGCGGCGTGATTCTCTTCGACGAGACGATCCGACAGAAGGCCTCCGACGGGACGCCGTTTCCCAAGCTGCTCGAGTCCAAGGGAATCGTTCCCGGCATCAAGGTCGACACGGGTGCGAAGCCGCTCGCACTGGCCGAAGGCGAGACGATCACCGAAGGTCTCGACGGGCTGCGCGAACGGCTCGCGGAATACCGCGAGCTCGGCGCGCGCTTCGCGAAATGGCGCGCGGTGATCACGATCGGAAAGGACATCCCGAGCGAGTACTGCATCTGGACGAACGCGCACGCCCTCGCCCGCTACGCCGCCCTCTGCCAGGAAAGCGGTCTCGTCCCGATCGTCGAGCCAGAAGTCCTCATGGATGGCGACCACACGATCGACCGAAGCTTCCACGTAACCTCGCACACGCTGCACGCAGTGTTCACCGAGCTGCGCGATCAGCGGGTCCATCCCGAAGGGATCCTCCTCAAGCCGAACATGGTGCTCCCCGGATACGAAAGCCCCGAGCAGGTGTCCGACGAGGAGATCGCCCGCCAGACCGTCCAGTGCTTCCGCCGCCACGTCCCCGCGGCGGTGCCGGGAATCGTGTTCCTCTCGGGAGGACAGTCGGAGGAGGAAGCGACACGACGTCTGAACGCGATCAATGCCGTGGGCCCACACCCGTGGAAGGTCTCGTTCTCGTACGGTCGGGCACTGCAGGCCGCGGCATTGAAAGCCTGGGGTGGCCATGAGGAGAACGTCGAGGCGGCCCAGCGCGCCTACTACCACCGCGCCAAGATGAACAGCGCCGCGCAAACAGGAACATACGCACCCGAGCTCGAGAAGGAAGCCGTACCAGCCTGACCTCGGCTCGAATCGTCGAGATCAAAACCGCAGACGTGCGCCCGGGCACAGCCCGGACGCACTCTCCGCGGCATCGCAAGCGACGCCGCCGACCGCGCCAAGATGAACAGCGCCGCGCAAACAGGAACGTACGCACCCGAGCTCCAGAAGCAAGCCGTACCAGCCTGACCTCGGCTCGAATCGTCGAGATCAAAACCGCAGACGTGCGCCCGGGCACAGCCCGGACGCACTCTCCGCGGCATCGCAAGCGACGCCGCCGACCGCGCCAAGATGAACAGCGCCGCGCAAACAGGGACGTACACATCCGACCTCGAGAAGCTGTAACCCGTCTAGTGATATTCGAGGCCCGTGAGGGCCTGGAGCTTGTCGAGCGCATGCGTTGCCTCGATCCGGCGCGACGTGCCGGACCGTGAACGCATCACGATCGAGTCGGTGATCGCGCCGTTCGGGAGGTAACGGACGCCCCGTAGTAGCGAGCCGGTCGTGACCCCGGTGGCGGCGACGAAGATGTCCTCACCCGCGACGAGATCGTTCGTCGTCAGCACACGATCAGGATCGAGCCCAGCGCCGACGAGCTGCTGCCGCTCCTCGTCGTCACGCGGCCACAGCTTCCCCTGGATGCCGCCCCCGACGCACTTGAGCGCCGCCGCCGAGATGACGCCTTCGGGTGTGCCGCCGATCCCGTAGAGCATGTCCACCCCGGTCCCACCCTGCCCGGCGGCGATTGCCGCCGCAACGTCGCCGTCACGGATCAGCAGGACCTTCGCACCGGCCTCGCGTAGCTCCGCGATCAGCGCGTCGTGGCGGTCACGCTCGAGGACCACCACCGAGATCTCGCGGGTCGACACTCCCTTCGCCTTCGCGACGGCGTTGACGTTCTGCGTCGGGGAGGCGTCGATGTCGACGACGTCGATCCCCTGCGGCCCGACTGCGATCTTTTCCATATACACCGCAGCGCCCGGGTAGAACATCGTGCCGCGTTCCGCGACGGCCATGACGGCAATCGCGTTCGGCTGGCCGAGCGCCGTCAGCCGCGTTCCCTCCAGCGGGTCCACCGCGACGTCGACCTGCGGTCCACTGCCGTCGCCGACCGGCTCGCCGTTGAACAGCATCGGCGCCTCGTCCTTCTCGCCCTCGCCGATCACGACGACGCCGTCCATGGAAACCGAATCGAGCATCGCCCGCATCCCGTCGACCGCGGCCTGGTCCGCGGCGATCTTGTCCCCCCGCCCAACCCAGCGCCCGGCGCCGAGCGCCGCCGCTTCGGTGACTCGGACGAGCTCGAGCGCGAGATTTCGGTCGGGCCGCCTGCCGCTCACTGGGCGCTCTTTGCCCAATGGGCGAGGGAAGGGGCAGCGGGGGAAACCGTGCGGTTTCCCCTCGTGTTCTCGTCAGCCCGCGCGGCGATCTCAGCGGCGCGAGGGTTGAGGCGACACCTGAAGAAGGGAGCTCGTGAGGGAGACACGGTTTCCCTCACGGGAGCGAGCCGAAGGCGAGCGACGCTCATGACTGGCCCGGGACCCTACATCCGTTCGGGGGCCTCGACTCCGATCAGATCGAGGGCACGCGCGATCACGTGCTGCGCCCCGCGGACGAGCGCCAGCCGGAACGCCTCCGTCTCCGACCCAACGACCCGGTGCTCGTGGTAGAAGCGGTGGAAGTCGTCGGCCACGCGAATCGCATAGATCGGGATCGCGTGGGGCGAGCGCCGCTCGGCCGCTTCTGCAGCGATCACCGGAAACTCGGCGAGCCGCTTGATCAGGTCGCGCTCCTCGCGCTCGAGCGCTGCCGGCACAGTCACATCGGCGCTCCCGGCAGCCTCGGCGTTCCGCAGGATGCCTGCGATTCGCGCATGGGCGTATTGCACGTAGTACACCGGATTCTTCTGCGAGCGCTCGGCCGCGAGATCGACGTCGATGTCGATCGGCTGGTCGTGCCCTCGGGAGACCAAGTACCACCGCGCAGCGTCGACGCCGATCTTCTCCACGAGCTCGTGCAGGAAGACGACGTCGCCGCGGCGTTTCGAGATCTTCTTCGTCAGACCGCCTTCGACGATGTGTACGAGCTGATAGATCAGCACCTCGATCCGCTCAGGGTCGTAGCCGAGCATCGCGGCGGCGGCCTTGAGCCGTGCGACGTAGCCGTGGTGGTCCGCTCCCAGGACGTAGATCGCGAGGTCGAAGCCGCGCTCGAGCTTGTCGCGCACATACGCAACGTCGGCGGCGAAGTACAGGTACGACCCGTCGGACGAGCGAACGAGCGGGCGGTCCTTGTCGTCGCCGTATGCGCTCGTGCGCGCCCAGAGCGTTCCGTCGGCCTCATAGGTGTCGAGGCGCGGCAGGACCTCCGCAACCTCTTGTTCGATCTCACCCTGGTGCCGCCACGTGTCGATGTCTATACGAAAGGCGGCGACCTCCCGGCGGATCTCTTCGAGCATGTGCTGGACAGGATCGACCCTGAGCGCGGCGAGCTCGTTGACGTACTCGCCCTGGTAGCCCCCCTCGGGCAGCTCCTCCCCACTTCGTCGCGCCTCGACCGACGCGCGGAAGAGGTCGACCTGCCGGCCGGCGTCGTTGAAGTAGTACTCGCGCGCGACGTCGTGCCCCGCGTAGTCGAGCAAGCGCGCAACGGAGTCTCCGTAGGCGCCGTTTCGCGCCGAGCCGACCGTCAGTGGCCCGGCGGGATTGGCCGAGATCAGCTCGACCTGAATCTTCTGCCGCTGGTCCGAAGCAGATCCGGCGCCGTAGTCCGGGCCGATCTCTTGCAACGCATCGGCGAGCCAGGCTGTCGTCACCCACAGGTTCAGGAAGCCGGGGCCCGCGACTGCGGCGCGCTCGATCTCTTCGAGCTCCTCGGCGCGCGCCGCCAATTCAGCCGCCAGTTCGCGCGGCGGTTGCTTGCGCTGGGGCGCGGTCCTCAGCGCGATGTTCGTCGCATAGTCTCCGTGCTCGGGATCGCTCGGCCGCTCGAGCTCGACGGGCGCACCGGCGAGCTCGGACAGCCGCGCGGCCAGCCGGTCGACCGCGTTACCGGGCAAGCGTCTCGTGTGGCGCAAAGAGCTGTTCGAGAGCGCGCAGCTCCTCTTCGGTTCCGGCCGCGATCAGCACATCCCCGACCTCGACCACGGCTTCCGGTGTCGGCGTCGTGTCGAAGGTCCCGTCTCGCTTGCGCAGAGCGACGATGAGCGCGCCCGTCTCCTTGCGGATCTCGAGATCGCGGATCGTCTTGCCGCCCTGCCCGGACGCATCGGTCACCTCGATCTCCTCGAAGCGAAGATCGGCGCCGCCCGCACTCGTCACCACGTCGACGAACGCCGTCACCTGCGGCTTCAACAAGAGGTTGGCCATCACGCGGCCGGCCGCTTGATAGGGCTGGACGATCCGGTCCGCCCCGGCCAGCTTCAGCTTCCTGGACGCATCTTCGCTCGAGGCGCGGGCCACGATGAGCAGGTCGGGGTGCGCTGCGCGTGCAGAGAGCGTGATGTAGAGGTTGTCGGCGTCGTCGTCTGAGGCGGCGACGAGCCCGCTGGCCCGCTCGAGGCCCGCACTTAGCAGGTCGTCGTCGTCCGTGCCGTTGCCCTCGATGAAGAGGACGTTCGCTTCCTCTGCGGCTAGCTTCGACTCGGGGCTGTAGTCGACCACGACGAACTGTGCCCCTACGTGGCGAAACTCCTCGGCGACTCGCTGGCCGACCCGGCCGAAGCCGCAGATGATGTAGTGGTCGCGCAACGCTTCGATCGCCCTTCGCCTCCTTCGCTCTGCCCACAGCCCGCCGATCACTCCGCGCGCGATCGCCTCGACGACGAGCGAGCCGATGTACGCAAAGATACTGATGCCCGCCAAAACCAGAAAGATCGTCACGATCCGGGCCTCGTCGTTCCTCGGAACGGTGTCGAGGCCGGTCAGGGTGCTGGAGACGACCGCTCGGTAGAACGACTGCATCCACGTCTCGTGAATGGCGAGGCGAAATCCGACCGCGCCAATCACGAGAACGAAAGCCATCGCCGAGAGGGCGTACGCAAAGCGGCGGAAGCTGAAAGCGTGCTCCACGCCCGTAGTATCGTTGGGCCGTGGACGAAGAACCCCAGGAGCGCCAGCTCAACATCCATCTCGATCCCGAGCAGATGGCCGGGGTCTACGCGAACTTTGCGAACGTCACCTTCTCGCCGTACGAGTTCACGCTCACGTTCGCGCGCATCGACCACGACATCGAGGAAGGCGACGTGCCCGGAGTGGTCGTCTCGCGCGTGAACATGTCGTCGCAGTTCTTCCAGGAGCTGCTGGCGGCGATGCAGGATTCCCTCTCGAAGTGGTCGACGCAGGAAGGGATCCGCAACCTCCCCGAAGCGCCGCCCAGATCCGACAGTTAGCCGGTTCGGAGGTCTAGCGCGCCAGCCGCTCGAACGCCTCCGCCTGTTCGACCCGCGTCAGCAGCGGCGGATGGTCATCGAGGAAGATGTGCACCCAGCCGGGCGGATTCGGATCCGCGAGGTCGACCCGCACGAAGCCCTTGAACAGCCCTTTGGCCGCCTCCGGCTCCTGCGTTCCCCGCAGACCCACCCAGTCCGCTTCCGCCTCGTAGCGCCGGGAGACCACGTTCGTGAACGGAGTCACGGCCAGTAGGAGGACGGTGAGCGTCAGGAGAGCGAGAGGCACGTTTCCCGGCTCGCGCAGGCCGCCGCGTCGTCCGGTGACGAAGGCGATCGCTGCGAGCAGAGGAATGCCGACGAGTGCGCCCCAGGCAATCCCTTTCCAGAGGTGCAGACGTGCGATGTGCGCGAGCTCATGGCCGACGACGAAGCGCACCTCCCTGGGCGTGAAGCGGCCGTCCAGCAGCGTGTCCCAGATGAAGACGCTGCTACTGGGACCGATTCCGATCGCGAAAGCATTCGCCGCAGTTGTCTGGTCGTGCACCTGCTGGATGCGAACGGCCGGGTGGCCGGCGTGCTCGCGCGCCTCGAGCCGCTCGACGGCGGCGGCCAGCTGCGACGACCGGATCGGATGCGTCCCGATTCGCGTCGCGTACGGAACAGCGAGCTGCTGGACCACAGCGAGCGCGAGCAGGATCGCGGCCGCCCCGATCCACCAGTTCCGTGCAAACCGCTTCGCGAGCAGCAGCACGATCGCGAGCACGATGACCGTGGTGAAGGTGCCGCTCAGGAGCCCCTGCCACGGCGAGAAGACGATGGTTCCCCAATCCTCTTTCGAGATGCCGTGGCGCCGCTCCCACCAGCCGGTCGCGATGCCGAACGGCAGCGACACCGCCCACAGCACAGTCACGGCGACGACCCCGGTGATCAATCCCGCATTCACTCGGCCGAGCCCCAGCGAGCGGGCGAGTCGTGGGCCACGCGCCACCATCACGACGAGCGCGAGCACCTTGGCGACTGTCCCGAGGAGCCAGCCGTAGTCGAGGAACCGCTCGTAACGCACTCCGGCGCGCACAGCGTCGGCGCCGAACACGGCCCGCGGGTCGAGTTGAGGCAGGCGGAGGTCGGCGGGTACCTGCGTGCGCCACAGGGCCGAGGCAGCGAGTGCCCACACGAGTGCCGCGACGGCTAAGGTCGCGACTCTGCTGATGCGGGTCGCGGTCATATCGGACGTCCACGCTAACTATCACGCGCTCGAAGCGGTGCTGAAGGAGATCGACGCCGCGCGCGTCGACGCCGTCTGGTGTCTCGGCGACACCGTCGGCTACGGGCCGCGTCCGAACGAGTGCTGCGACATCGTGAAAGATCGCGCCGATCAGTGTCTCGTGGGCAACCACGACCTGGTCGTGCTAGGTGAGCTCACGGTCAGCGACTTCAACGACGAGGCCGCCGCCGCAGCCATCTGGACGGCAGAGGTCCTGACGCCGGAGTCGCGCGCGTTCCTCGCGAGCCTAAAACCGTTCGGCGAGGTCGAGGGCGTCGACCTGTTCCACGCGAGCGCCCGCGACCCGGTCTGGGAGTACATCCTGACGGAGGAAGCCGCTCAGGCGACACTCGAGCTTTCGGACGCACCGCTCGTCCTTGTCGGACACAGCCACGTCGCGCTGGCGATCACGGCGGACGACGGCCACGTTGGCGGCGGGCCGGCGCCGGGCGGCTCGAGGGTGACGCTGGACGGCCGGTGGCTACTGAATCCTGGCTCCGTCGGCCAGCCGCGTGACGGCGATCCCCGCGCCGCCTGGCTGCTGCTCGATCTCCACGAAAGGGTTGCTGCGTTCCGCCGGGTCCCATATTCCATCGAGCGCACGCAGGCCGAAATGCGGGAGCAGGGTCTTCCGAGAGCTCTCGCGGCTCGGCTCGAGCGTGGCGACTAATCGAGCGATCCAGCGGCGCCACTTGGAGCAGGTCAGGCAGGGTTCCCTGAAGCTTGCCGCGGAGGAAGACCCGAACGAGACGTCCTGAGCTGGGCGCGGCCCTGACGGCCGCGCTCTGCCTGGCGGGTTGCGGCAGCGGCTCGGAACATCGAGACGCACCGCAGCCCAAGCTTCCGCGGCCGGTTGCCTCGGCGCTGGCCTCCCGCAGCGAAGAGGTCGCCCAAGCGCTGACCGCCGGCGATCCCTGCGGGGCGTTGAGCCTCGCGCAACACCTGCAGCAAGAGACCGTGGCAGCGATCAACCACGGGCAGATCCCCGGCGCGTTTCAGGAGGAGCTCGGCTCGACCGTCGGGGACCTGGTCTCCCGAATCCAGTGCGTCCCGGCCCAGAGCAAGCACGACAACGGCAAGCACAAGGGCGAGAAGAAGAACAAGCACGAGGGGGACGATTGACCGAGCTTCTCCTCGCCGCAGGCCGCTATCGCATCGAGCGCGTGCTCGGCCGCGGAGGCATGGCGGTCGTCTATCTCGCGCGCGACCAGGAGCTGCACCGCCTGGTCGCGGTCAAGGTGCTCGCCGAGCACCTGGCGGACGACGACAACTTCCGGGCGCGCTTCCTGCAGGAGTCGAGGCTTGCGAGCCGGCTCTCCCATCCCAACGTCGTCCACGTGTACGACGCCGGCGAAACGGAAGGCAGCCCGTACATCGTCATGGAATATGTCCCGGGCGACACGGTCGCCGAGCGCGGGCGGCTAGCTCACACGGAAGTCGTTCCTCTCGCGCTCCAGGCGTGCGCCGGGTTGCAGCACGCGCACGACGCCGGCCTCGTCCACCGGGACGTGAAACCCGCGAATCTCCTCGTTCGGGAGGACGACGTTCTCAAGATCGCCGATTTCGGGATCGCGCGCGCCGCGGAGCTCACACGGCTGACGCAGCACGGGACCGTTCTCGGCTCCGCGGCCTACGTGTCGCCCGAGCAAGCCGCCGGCGAGGAGGTCACCGCCGCGACCGACGTCTATTCGCTCGGCGCCGTCGTCTACGAGCTCCTGACCGGAAGGCCGCCTTACGAGTTCGACTCGCTGGCGGAGCTGGCCGCGCAGCAGACGACCGGTGTGATCACCCCGCTCCGCGACCTCGAACCGTCCGTTCCGGAAGCGGTCGAAGGCGCGGTCATGCACGCACTCGCGCGCGACCCACGCTTCAGGCCGGCATCTGCATCCGAGTTCGCGCACGAGCTCGCCGCCGCAACGGGGCCTCCGACCGAGCGGTTGCTCGCCACCGCGATCACAGAGCCGCTGCACTCCCGGAAGTACCGAAGCCTGCGCGGGCGCAGCGCGTGGCTCTGGATCGGAGGCGCGGCTGCCGTCGCGATCGTTGCCTTGATCCTGGGGTTGCTCAGCCTCGGCGGGGGCAGTTCCTCGACGAGGCCCGAGCCGCCGCAGATCCAGGCGCCGGTACGCGGAGCGACGCCGGCGGCCGAGGCGCGGAACCTCGCAGCCTGGCTACGTGCTCATTCCAGATAGCTAAGAAACGGCGCGCTCGGCGGCGGGCTGCTTCTCGTCGCCGAAGGTGATGCCCTCGCGGGCCATCGAAAGCTGGACGTCCTCGCGCGCCTTGTAGATCCGCCACTTGACGGTGGCGAGCGTGATCTCCAGGGAGTCGGCGATCTCGGTGTACGACAGGCCGACGATGTCGCGGAGGAGGAGTGCCATCTTCAGGTCGACGTTCAGTCCCTCGACGGCGCGCCACACCGCGTCGATCGCTTCGAGCCGCTCCATCGGTGCGTCCACGACTTCGAGCGGCGGAACGTCCTCGAGCGCGACGACTGCACGTGGGCGCCGCTCGTTGGCGCGCAGCTCGTCCAGCACGCGGTTCTTCGTCACCTGGAAGAGCCACGTCGTGAACTTCGAGCGGAGCGAGAAGCGCGGCAGGCCCTGGAAGACCCTCAGGAAGACTTCCTGAGTCAGGTCCTCCGCAAGCGACCGGTCGCCGACGAGTCGCAGCACATAGTTGAAGACAGGCACCTGATAGGCACGGACGATGAGCGAGAAAGCTCGCTCGTCGCCTTTCTGTGCCTTGCGCAGTACGCCAAAATCAGGTTGCTGAAGTGACAAAAGGTTCCGGAGTATAGCCCGGATCAGGCCGGGGTCGTTAAGGGTTTACCAGTCATCTGTAAGGGTTGCGTGAAACCTAAAAACCCCAGCACAGTGGGCACTAAATCGGCCAGCTCGCCGGTGTCTTCAAGGGTCACTGCGGGGTCGGTGACGATCAGCGGGACGGGGTTCGTCGTGTGCGCCGTATGCGGGCTGGCACCATCTGCTTCGAGCATCTGTTCCGCATTTCCGTGGTCTGCGGTGATCAACGAGACACCGCCCGTTCGGCCGACCGCCTCGACGATTCGGCCGAGGCACTCGTCGGCTGTCTCCACTGCTTTAACCGCGGCGGGGATCGATCCTGTGTGGCCGACCATGTCCGGGTTCGCCAGGTTGATGACGGCAAAGCGATAGCCGTCGCGGTCGAGCTCCTGGACGAACCGGTCGGTGACTTCCCGCGCAGACATCTCCGGCTTCTGGTCGTAGCTCGGAACGTCGCGCGGCGAGGGCACGAGAATCCTGGTCTCCCCCGCCCACTCCGCCTCGCGGCCACCGTTGAAGAAATAGGTCACGTGGGCGTACTTCTCGGTCTCGGCGACGTGCAGCTGGCGCACGCCATGGACGGCGAGGACCTCGGCCAGCGTCTCGTGCACTTCCTGCTCGGGGAAGGCGATCGGCACTGGGAGGTCCGACCGGTAGCTCGTCATCGTGGTGATATCGGCACCTGCCTCGAGGAGCTGCATAGTCAATTGGCGTGCTCTGTCGGGACGGAAGTTGAAGAAGATGGCTGTGTCCGTCCCCGGCTGAAGCCTTGGACGGCCACCAACTGTGATGGGCTCGATGAACTCGTCGGTGATCCCTCGTTCATAGCTACGACGTATCGCCTCGATTGGATCGGCTGCCTGTTCGCCTTTCCCCTCGACGATCGCGTCGAAGGCACGCTGGGTTCGCTCCCAGCGCTGATCGCGGTCCATGGCGTAATAGCGGCCGGCAACGGTCGCGATCCGGTCCTGCGGCAGCTCGGCCAGGTCGTGGACGGCGGAGTGCGGCGAGACGTCCCGGCCGTCTGTGAACGCGTGGATCCAGGTCTTCTCGGGAGCGAAGCGCAACAGCGCGCGCAGATGGTCGATGTGCGAGTGGACGCCGCCGTAGGAAACGAGCCCGAGCAGATGGACCCGCTCGCCCCGTTCGAAGGCGCTCGCCATTGCCGGGTTGTCGTAGAACGACCCGTCTTCGATCGACTTGTTGACGCGCATGAGGTCCTGGAACAGGACGCGGCCGGAGCCGATCGTCAGATGTCCGACCTCGCTGTTGCCCATCTGACCGGGCGGCAACCCGACCGCTTGGCCCGACGCATCGAGTTGGGTATGGGGAAACGTCGCCCACAGCCGGTCGAAGTTCGGCGTGTCGGCGAGCTCGACGGCGTTGCCCGGGCCCGGCGGCGCGAGGCCCCAGCCGTCGAGGATCACAAGCGCTACGAGGGGATGTTCGCGCCCGCTCGGCAAATCGCGATGAAGGACTCGAGATCGAGCGACGCTCCGCCGACGAGCGCGCCGTCGACGTCCGGCCGGCTCAGGAGGACGGCGGCGTTGTCCGGCTTGACCGAACCGCCGTACAGCACGGGGACGTCCAACACCGACTTGATGAATGCGTGCGCTTCCTGCGCGATCTCCGGTGTGGCCGTCTTTCCGGTTCCGATCGCCCACACGGGCTCGTAGGCGAGGACGAGATTGTCGTCCGCCTCGAACGCCGACACCTGGCGCTGCAGGACCTGTTCGGTCTGCCCGGTCTCGCGTTCCTCTTCGGTTTCACCGACGCAGGCGATCACGAACATGCCGGCCGCGAGTGCGGTACGCGCCCTGCTCGCCGCGGTCTCGTCGCTCTCGCCGAAGTGCTGACGGCGCTCCGAGTGACCGACGATCGCACCGTAGACGCCGAGCTCGAGGAGCATCTCGGCCGAGATCTCTCCCGTGTAGGGCCCCTCTTCCTCCCAGTGAACGTTCTGCGCCGCAACGGCGATCTCGGTGCCCGCCAGCAGCTGGACCGCGACGGCCAGCGACACGTACGGCGGGCACACGACGACGTCGACGCCCTCGAGGTCCTCCTCGCGGAGCCCGAGGCAGAACTCCGCCGTCTCGGCCGAGCCCTTGTACATCTTCCAGTTCCCTGCGATCAGCGCCAAGTCGCCAGATCTTACGGCGGTTGAGGGTGCCCTCCGTCCGCGAATGCCGCGTGTGGCTAGGACGCCGGAATCACCCTGACGCCGGGAAGTTCCTTGCCTTCGAGGAGCTCGAGTGCTGCACCGCCGCCCGTCGAGACCCAGGACACCTTGTCCGCCAGCCCGAGCTCGGTCAGCGCCCTTGCCGAATCAGCGCCGCCCACAACCGAATAGGCGTCCGAGGAGGCCACCGCCTCGGCGACGGCCTTCGTGCCCTCACTGAAGCGAGGCCATTCGAAGACGCCCATTGGCCCGTTCCAGAAAATCGTGCGCGCCTCAGAGATCCGTCGTGTGAACAGCTCGCGTGTTTCCGGTCCGATGTCGAGCCCGAGCCATCCTTCCGGGAGCGCGTCGTAAGGCACCACTTTCGTCTCTGCGTCCGCTGCGAACTCGCTCGCCGCGACGACGTCGACCGGAAGGACGACGTCGAACGGAAGTGGATTGTCGGTTCTGATCTGCTCCGCCATCTTCCCGCCGACGAGCACCTCGTCGGCCTTTCCGCCGAGATTCGTCAGCACGCCGAGCTTGTCATCCACCTTCGCGCCGCCCGAAATGAGCACGAACGGCCGCTCCACGTCGCCGAGGAGCTTCCCGAGCTCGATCAGCTCGCGTTCCAGCAAGAGGCCGGCGTACGCAGGAAGCAGGTGGGCGACTCCGACGGTGGAGGCGTGTGCCCGGTGGACGGATCCGAATGCGTCCTGCACGAAGAGGTCGTTGTCGTCGGCCAGCTCCTGGGCAAACGCCGGATCGTCCGTCGTTTCGCCCGGGTTGAACCGTGTGTTCTCCAGCACGCGAACGCGATCGTCGGGCAGCAACTCACGCAGTAAGTCGGCGACAGGGCGAATCGAGAACGCCGGGTCCTCTCCTTTCGGACGTCCGAGATGCGAGCAGACCGTCACCTCGCCGACGTCGCGCTCGAGTAGCAACCGTAGAGTTGGCAGCGAGGCTTTGACACGCGTGCCATCCGCGACGCGTCCGTCTTCCAGCGGAACGTTCAGGTCGGAGCGTACGAGTACTCGCTTGCCGGCGATGTCGGCATCGCGTACCGACCGCGGCGTGCGCACCTATGCGGAGACGGTCGCCGGGATGTCGGCCGCGATCTTCGCCACGACGTCGACGAGCCGGCAGCTGTAGCCCCACTCGTTGTCGTACCAGCCGAACACCTTGGCCATGCTCCCGTTCACCATCGTCAGATCGCTGTCGACGATGCAGGAGTAGGGCGAGTGGATGATGTCGGTGGAGACGAGTGGATCGTCCGCGTAGCGAAGAATGCCCTCGAGCGGGCCCGCGTCAGCTGCAGCGCGGTACGCCGAGTTCACCTCGTCGATCGTCACGTCGCGACCGAGGCGGACGACCAGATCCGTGATCGACCCGGTCGGGACAGGTGCGCGGACGGAGATGCCGTCCACCTTGCCCTTCAATTCGGGCAGTACCAATCCGATCGCACGAGCGGCGCCGGTCGAGGTCGGAATGAGGTTGATTGCCGCCGCGCGTGCACGGCGCAGGTCTTTGTGCGGAAGGTCGAGGATTTGCTGGTCGTTCGTGTAGGCGTGAATCGTGGTCATGAATCCCTGCTCGACTGTGAAGATGTCGTGGAGCACCTTCGCGAGCGGCGCGACGCAGTTCGTGGTGCAAGACGCGTTCGAGATGATGTGATGTTGCTCGGGGTTGTAGGTGTCGTCGTTGACACCGAGCACGATGGTCACGTCCGGGTCAGTGGCCGGCGCGGAGATCACGACCTTCTTGGCGCCGGCGTCGAGGTGCTTCTGCGCACCTTCGCGGTCGGTAAAGAAGCCTGTCGACTCGATCACGAGTTCGACCTCGAGGTCACCCCATTGGAGCGCAGCCGGGTCCCGCTCGGAGAGCACTTTCAACTCCGACTTCCCTGCCCTGATCACCCCGTCGCCGACCTCGACATCCTCGGCCAGCTGCCCGAGAACCGAGTCGTACTTCAGAAGGTGCCCCATCGTCTTGGCGTCCCCGAGATCGTTGATGGCAACGATCTCGAAGTCGCCGGGGCGCTCGAGATGAGCCCGAAAGAAGTTGCGCCCAATGCGTCCAAATCCGTTGATCCCCACGCGTGTCTTCGCCATGACCCGAGTTTAGAGGAGCGTCGTCTGCAGGCGCGCTCCTCTAGGTTGGACGAAGTCCGACCGTCTTCGGGCCGCCGAGGCGGCGCTTGCGCTGCCGCATAAAAGGCCGGGCGGCTTTGCCGTCCGGCCGTATAACGCTCGACCGGCCCGCCAAAGGCGGGCCGCCGAGGCGGCGCCTGCGCTGCCGCATAAAAGGCCGGGCGGCTTTGCCGTCCGGCCGTATAACGCTCGACCGGCCCGCCAAAGGCGGGCCGGAGAGGAAGCTCCGAGGACGACCTCCCTCTCCGGTTGAACCACGCTCAGGACCTTGGCGTCGGACGGGGTCTGAATCCGGCGCCGGACGAGCGCGGACCCGCCACCTGGTGAGTATGACGAAAGCCTCGGCATGACGACAACCACGCGCGAAAGTTAGGTAGTCGCGAGCTCTTGTAGCTTCCGTAAACGCCTGTGCGCCGACGCTTTCGTGGCGGGAGGCCGACATTTGAGCGCGAGTTCGCGCAAAGGGAGTGTCGGGTGTCGCTCCCTGAGCTCGGCGATCTCTTGGAGCCGCGCGGGAAGCTTTGCCAGCTCGCCGCTCCGACGAAGTCGCTCTACCGCTCGGAGCTGGTCGTGCGCTGCACGGCTCGTTCGGACCAGGTTCGCATGGTCGGCGTTTGCCAGGCGGTTCGCCCGCGAGCGCGTGGCCGCCATGACCGCGCGCTCTTCGAAGAGCAAGACGGTACGGCTCGCGCCGGCAAGTGCGAGTGTGTCGGCGATCGTTTCGATTCCCTTCGCGTAGGCGACGGCGTGCCGTCCGCGGTCGAGAACGCCGAGGCGCACACCTTCTTCGCCGGCAATGCGCGCGAGGAACTCGGCACCGTCGATCCCTGCGCTGCGGATCTCGAGATGCGGCGAGCGGGGCCCGCTGAGCGAACCGCCGCCGAGCAGCGCTCCCCGGAGATACGCAGCGCGGCAGCACGAGCGCGCTACTACTCGCCGTGGCGGCCGCTCGATCGGCGTGAGGCGGGACGTGAGCACGCCGGCCTCGTGGAGCACCTGGAGTGCGCGATCGTCTCCGGCAACGTGCAGCTGATACCTCGTGCCTCCATCGAAGGCGTGTCGTGCGTACGTCCGGATCTCGGACACGACGCCGAACGCACGCAGCAGACTGAACGCTCGACGCGTGACCGCCGGGTCGCCGACGTCGAGATGCACGGAGACCTCGCCGCGGCCCTTCAGATGCACGCTTCCCGCAGAATGGAAGAGCCCTGAGAGCTCTGCCAGACGATCGCACTCGCTGCGCGGCGTGATCGCCGCGAGCTCGTGTCGGAGATCCTCAGAGAGTGACACCCTCGAGCGCCAGCAGGCGTTGTTTGTACGCTGCACCGAGAGATCCATATGACCCCAGGCCGTCAGACGCGACCACGCGGTGGCAGGGGACAACGATTCCGAAGCGGTTGCGTGCGCAGAAGGTTCCTGCCGCGCGCTGAGCCCGCGGGTGGCCGGCGAGCCGCGCAAGATCGCCGTAGGACACGACCTCTCCGTAAGGCACATGCCGTAGGGCGCGGACGACGTCGAGCTGGAAGGTCGTCCACCCCTCGAGCTCGAGCTGGACGTCGTCGAAAGAGTCCCGCTCCCCGGCGAAGTAGGCCTTGAATCTCCGGATCAATTTGACCGCAGTCGGCGCGTTTTCGTTGCGAACGCGTGCGCGCTTCGCCGGTAATGTCGACCGCGAGGGCGGTGGGCGATCAGCCCCTCCCTGATGGGCGGGGGTTGCACGCGCGCGCGCGCGTCTACCTAGGGAGGGCTGCGGGAGCTCGTGCCACACCAGGCGTCTGCTCTCGAGCCAGACCTCCCCTACGCCCCAGCCTTCGGCTTCGTAGGGGATGCACGCCACAGACACGGTGCCCAAGCCTACAATCGCCCCCGATGTCTGCTGCACCCGGCCTCTTCCGCCCGCCGATGCCCGAGAACGAGCCGGTGAAGTCCTACGCGCCCGGCACGCCCGAGCGCGAGGAGCTACGTCTCCGCCTCCAGCAGATGCAGTCGGACCAGCTCGAGGCTCCGATGGTCATCGGCGGCGAGGAAGTTCGGACAAGCGACACCTTCGAGGCCGTGATGCCGCATGACAGGGATCACGTGCTCGCGACCGTGCACAAGGGTGACGCACGTCACGTCGAGCAGGCGATCAAGGCAGCGGCGCAAGCCTGGGAAGATTGGCACCGCACGCCGTGGGAGGAGCGCGCCGCTGTCTTCCTTCGCGCCGCGGAGCTGCTCGCCGGGCCGTGGCGCTCGACGCTCAACGCCGCCACCATGCTCGGTCAGTCGAAGACCGCACACCAGGCAGAAATCGACGCGGCCTGTGAGCTGACCGACTTCTTCCGGTTCAACGTGCAGTTCATGCTGCGGATCTACAGCGAGCAGCCGATCTCCTCGCCGGGAACCTGGAACAGGATGGAGTACCGCCCGCTCGAAGGGTTCGTGTTCGCGGTCACGCCGTTCAACTTCACTGCGATCGGCGGGAACCTCCCCGGCAGCGCGGCGCTGATGGGCAACACCGTGGTGTGGAAGCCGGCATCGACGGCCGCCTACTCGGCGCACTTCCTGATGAAGCTCTTCGAGGCGGCCGGCCTCCCTCCCGGAGTGATCAACCTCGTCTACGGCTCGGGCGCAGAGATCGGAGACCCGGCCCTTGCGAGCCCCGACCTCGCCGGCGTCCATTTCACCGGTTCGACACCTGTCTTCCAGTCGATGTGGAAGACGATCGGGAACAACATCGCGAACTACCGCAACTACCCGCGGATCGTCGGCGAGACGGGAGGCAAGGACTTCATCGTCGCGCACCCCTCCGCCGACGCCGAGGCTGTTGCCACGGCGATCGTCCGAGGCAGCTTCGAGTACCAGGGCCAGAAGTGCTCCGCGGCTTCACGCATCTTCGCTCCCTCCAACCTCTGGCCGGAAATCCGGGAGCGGGTCGTCGAGGAGGTGCGCTCCATCAAGATGGGCGATGTCTCCGATTTCCGGAATTTCATGGGTGCGGTGATCGACGCCGGCTCGTTCCAGACACAGCGGGAGGCGATCGAAGAGGCAAAGGCGGCAGACAAAGTCGAGGTCCTCGTCGGCGGCGGCTATGACGACTCCGAGGGCTACTTTGTCGAGCCGACGGTGCTCGAGACAACCGATCCGAACTTTCGCACCATGCGAGAGGAGCTCTTCGGGCCCGTCGTCACGACCTACGTCTACCCCGAAGGGAAGTACGGCGAGACGCTCGACCTGATCGACAAGGGCGCGCCGTACGGACTGACTGGAGCCGTCTTCGCGCGAGAGCGGGACGCAGTCGATCTCGCGGACGAGAAGCTTCGCTACGCCGCTGGGAACTTCTACGTCAACGACAAGCCGACCGGCGCCGTGGTTGGCCAGCAGCCGTTCGGCGGCGCGCGCGCTTCGGGCACGAACGACAAAGCAGGCTCGCTGTGGAACCTGATCCGTTGGGTGAGCCCTCGGACGATCAAGGAGACGTTCGTCCCGCCCACCGACTACCGCTATCCGTTCATGGCGCCCGACGACGGGCGCACGCCCGGTTAGCTCCGTGAAACGGCTGCTCCTACCGGCGTCCGCGTTCGCCGCGGCGCTCGTTCTCGTGCCCGGCGCCCAGGCAGGGCCGATCATCGACCGAGCCGTCGCCGCGTTGCACTCGGGTCCGGTGTACGTCGACCCGACGGCAGAGCTTGCGCCCTCGGCGGCCGACCAGGGCCGGCTGCGGCAGAAGATCGACAGCGCCGGCGCGGGGCCTGTCTACATCGCGATCCTGCCGAACGCCGCCGAACTGGAAGCCGGCGGCAGTCCGGACGGCGTGCTCCAGGCGATCCACGACGGCCTCGGGCTCAAGGGCACGTACGCCGCAGTGATCGGGACGCACTTCCGCGCCGGAAGCGACGGCGTCCTGCCGCAGGGCGTTGCGGGCCGTCTGGCCAGCGAGGCGCTGGCCGCCCATCGCGGCGCGGGCGTGACCGCCACGCTCCTCGACTTCGTCGAACGTGTCGCCGCCGAACGAAGCGGTGCGGGCGGTGGCGGGGGCGGCGGGACGAGTGGTGCCGGAGGCGTGCTCGTCGCCGTCCTGATCGCAGTGATCGTCGCGTTCCTGCTGTTTATGGCAGTGCGCAGGCGGCGTCGCTCCCAGGCCGAGCTGGCCGAGGTGAAGGCCGCGGCTCACGACGACCTGGTCTCCCTCGCCGACGACGTCCAGAAGCTCGAGCAACCCGTGGAGTCGAATCCGCAGGCGAAGCAGGAGTACACCAAAGCGCTCGATTCGTATGACAAGGCGAGCGGCTCGTACGACCGTGCGACGCAACCTCGCCAGCTCGAAGCAGTGGCGACGGCGCTCGAGGAGGGTCGCTGGCACATGAGCGCGGCACAGGCGTTTCTTGCAGGACACGCGCCGCCCGAGCGGCGCCCTCCCTGTTTCTTCGATCCGCGCCACGGACCCTCGACGCGCGACGTCGAGTGGGCGCCTCCCGGCGGAACGCCCAGAAAGGTCCCGGCCTGCGAGGCAGACGCAGTGGCCGTGGAGTCCGGGGCCCAGCCCGCCTCACGCGAGGTGATGACCGGTGGCCGGACCGTCCCGTACTGGAGCGCCCCGTCGTACTTCGGTCCGTGGGCCGGCGGCTATTTCATGCCGTTCGGCGGGACGGGATTCCTCTCGGGTCTCTTCGTGGGCGAGCTGCTCGGCGGCGCCTACGGCGGCTGGGGCTATGGGAGCTGGGGCGGCGGCGGAACAGCGGGCGGCTTCGGCAACTGGAGCGACGGAGGAGGCCAGAGCGGGAGCGACTTCGGCGGCGGCATGAGCTTCGGGGGAGGCGACTTCGGAGGCGGAGGAGGCGGCGACTTCTAGGCCGGAGTCGGCCAGACTGCGTGCGTGATCCACTCCATCCTCCACGCGATCGGGGTCTTCTTCCACCACCTCGCGGCGGTCGAGTGGAAGTGGCTCGCGATCGGGATCCTCTGCCACCTGTGCAAGCTGCTTGCGGTCTCGCGCGCCTGGCGGAACATCATCAAGGCGGCGTATCCCGACCGGACGGTGCGCTGGCGCCAGATCTTCGGTGCGTACGTTGCCGGGACGGGCGTGAACGCGGTCATTCCCGCCCGCGGCGGCGACGTCGTCCGGCTCTTCCTGGCGAAACGGCGCGTCGAGGGCTCGACCTACACCACGCTCGTATCGACCTCGTTGCTGCAGACGCTGTTCGACGTGGCCGTAGCGAGCTGCTTCATCCTCTGGGCGGTCACGCAGAACGTACTACCCGGGCTCAACGCGCTTCGCAGCCCAAGCCTTCCTGCGCTCGACTACGGCTGGGCTTTCCGCCATCCCGTTGCGGGACTGGTCCTGTTCTTGCTTCTGCTGGTGTTCGGCACGGCCCTCGTGGCCTGGGTTGCCGAGCGCGTCGACGAGTTCAGAGCGAAGGTCGCGCAGGGCTTCGCGGCATTTCGAGACCGCTCCTACTACTTGCGCCACGTCGTCGTCTGGCAGCTCGCCGACTGGTCCCTGCGTCTTGCGACCGTCTTCTTCTTCCTCCGAGCATTTGGCATACCGGCGACGCTCAACAACGCGCTGCTGGTGCAAGTGAGCCAGAGCCTCGCCACCATCTTCCCGGTCAGCCCGGCCGGAATCGGCACGGAGCAGGCGCTGCTCGTCTACATCTTCCGCAACGTCACCTCGAAGAGCATCGCGCTCAGCTTCAGCGTGGGCATGCGCGTGACGCTCATCATCGTGAACGCCGTGCTCGGCTTTGCCGCGATCTTGCTCATGACGGGAACGTTGCGGATCCGTCGTCAGGCCGACGCCGATCGCGCCGGCGGGGAGCCGGCGCAGGCGAAGAGCTCGGACGGCCGCTACTGAAAGCGACCGTCCGAGAAACCTTCCGTCCAGCTTCCGTGGCTGTGAGTCACAGCCGGGGAGTTGGGATCCTTGGGCTTTGCCCACGCGTTGCCGGCGCCGAAGGTCACGGCGACCACGACGAGAGCTCCCAACGAGAACATCTTCCGCAGCATCCTGATCACCTCCTCTCGTTGCATTAGAACCGCACGTCCTGCAGAGCCTCCGCCGCACGCCGGTAGAGCGCTGCGGCAGCACCGTCATCGCCGCGCCGTGATGCGAGATCACCCTGGGCAGTCCAGGCAACCGCGCGATGGCTGGCGGAGGAAAGCTGTGAGAGGCTGAGCTCGGCCTCGGCGAAGGCGATCTCGGCTTCGTCGAGCCGCTGCTGTTCCAGCAAGGCACGACCGAGGACGATCTGAGCGTTGCCGACCTCGTCCAGGAAGTCCGGGCGCCCGTCGAGCAACTCAAGGGCATGGCGTGCCTGCTCTTCCGCCAGACTCCAGTCGCCGGCACCGAGGTGGACCTGTGCGAGTGAGGAGACCGCCTGGGCCGCATCCGGGTCACTGCCCACTTCAAGCGCGACTGAAAACGCGCGCTTCAGATAGGAGATCGCGTCGTCGGACTTGCCGAGCAGGTAGTTCAGACCGCCGAGGTTGTTGAGCATGCGGCCGAGGTTCTGCCGGTCGCCGTGCTCTTCGTACAGCTCCTTCGCGCGCTCGGCGAGCGTGCGCGCGCGAAGCCAGTGACCATCGCGCTCAGCGACGATTGATGCCTGGAAGGTGATGTGCGCGACGGTGAGCGTGTCGTCGAGTCGCTCAGCCAGCTCGAGCGCGCGCTCGATGTCCTCCCGCGCTGCTTCGAAGTCGCGCTGACGGCGCGAGCAACGGGAACGCCACTCGAGAATGTGAGACCGCAGCCGGTCGCAGGGATCCCCGGAGCGGTCGGCGAGGTCGAGGGCCTCGCTCAGCAGCGTCTGCGCGGTGTTGATCGACGTGAGCTTGTAGCGGCAGACACCCATCCGATAGAGCACCTCGGCGCGCTCGACGTCCGAGAAGCCCGCGTCCTCGGCCAGCTCACGTGCGCGTACTAGCCGCTCGAGAGCCGGGCGAAGCTCTGCACCCGCCATTCGGGCCCAGGCTTCCGCGAGCAACGCGCGGAACTCGAGCTCACGAGCCTCCGGCGAGAACTCCAGGCCGGCCAGCGCCTCGAGCGCTTCCTCGTACTGCTGACCCTCGACTGCGGCCTCGGCACGGGTGATCGCGGCCTCGACCTCCGCGTACTCGTCCCAGGACTGGCCGGTCTCGAGATAGGAGACGTCGACGCCGAGCCGCTCGCCGATCCAGGAAAGCGTCTCTTTCGTCGGGCGCGTCTTGCCGCGCTCGATCTGGCTCATGTACTCCTTCGAGAAGCGATCCCCCGCCAGCTCGGACTGTGTCAGCCCCGCGGCAACGCGAAGCTGGCGTAGGCGGGTGCCTAGGCCCGAGCTCGCGCGCTGCGGCGCGCGAAGGGGGGTGAGGATGCGGCCTTCCATGTTGCGGCTCCCCTGGTATCGGCCTTGCGCCGCTGCAGGGGGATCGCTTGCGAGAGTGCCCCCAATCGAGGGACTAGAGGTATCTAGGTGTCCCGCCTACAGAGGTTGTGAACGGCTGAGGTTCTATCCGGCCCTCCTTTGACGCTGTGGGTCTTCCCGGACTCACGCTCAAAGGAGGGCGCGGATGTATCTGCACGCTAACGCCAAGCTCGGATTGGCAGGTCGGCTCGCGCTTGTGCGCACGATCGAAGGTGGGTGCTCGGTGAGAGCGGCCGCGGCGGCCTTCAGTGTTTCGCCGGCGACGGCGCATCGCTGGTGGCGTCGCTGGCTTGACGGTGGTCGGCAAGCAGCTGCGTTGGGGGATCGCTCGAGCCGTCCGCACCTCTCGCCACGGCTGTTGGCGGCTGAGCTGCAGGAGCGGATCTGCGACTGCCGGCGCAAGACCGGTTGGGGTCCGCGTCTGGTTGCGGGTGCGACGGGGATCGCGCACTCGACGGTCTGGAAGGTGCTCAAGCGGGCCGGTCTCTCGCGCCGTTCGGCGGCGGTCAAGGAGCCGGCCAACAGCTACGAGTGGCCCTGCCCCGGTGACTTGCTTCACATGGACACAAGCCGCTACGCCCGCTTCCGCAAGCCCGGGCACCGCGTCACCGGCGACCGCTCGCATCGCGGTGGCGGCTGGATGAGGCAGGAAACGAGGGTCGGCTACGACTTCGCGCACGCGATCGTCGACGACCATTCGCGGCTCGCCTACGTCGAGCTCCACTCCGACGAGAAGGCCACGACCGTCACCGCTTTCGTCGAGCGGGCGCTCGCCTTCTTCGCGGAGCATGGGATCGTCGCGAGTCGGCTGATGACCGACAACGGCTTCAGCTACGTCAAGAACCGCTCGCTGCGCGAGCTGCTCAACCGGCACGGCATCCGGCACCTCACGACCGAGCCGTACCGGCCGCGCACGAACGGCAAGGTGGAGCGCTTCCACCAGACGATGGCACGCGAGTGGGCGTACGGTCTCGCCTACCGCTCACATCGACACCGCAACGCCGCGCTGCCACACTGGCTCGACAACTACAACCGGCGACGGCCGCACAGCGCACTCGGAGACCGGCCCCCGATCAGCCGCGTTCACAACGTCCGTGGGTAGGACAACTAGACAGGCTCAAATTGCAGCTTCGCCGCCTCGCGCGGGATTGCCGTCGGGTAGTCCCGCGTGAGGCAGGCGCGGCAGAATTGCGATTCCGGGCGCCGCGTGGATGCTTGCAACCCTTCGAGCGAGATGTAGGCGAGCGAGGTCGCGCCGATGTGCTCGCGCACCTCCTCGACCGTCTTGTTGGCGGCGATCAGCTCGTCCGGGTCGGCGAGGTCGATTCCGTAGTAGCACTGTGAAATCACCGGCGGCGAGGAGATCCGGACGTGCACCTCGGCAGCTCCTGCGTCGAACAGCATCTGGACTATCTGCCGCGTCGTGTTCCCGCGGACGATCGAGTCGTCCACGACGACGACCCGCTTGCCCGCGACCTCGGCCAGTGGGTTGAACTTCAGCCTGATGCCCTGCTCGCGCAGGCCCTGATCCGGCTGGATGAACGTGCGACCGACGTAGCGGTTCTTGATCAGCCCTTCGCTGAACGGGATGTTCAACGCGCGGGAGAACCCGATTGCCGCCGGAGTCCCCGAGTCGGGGATGGGAAGGACGAGATCGGCGTCGGCGGGCGACTCCTCGGCGAGGCGCTCGCCCATGCGCACGCGCGCGGCGTGCACCTCGACGCCCTGAAGGCGCGAGTCGGGCCGCGCGAGATAGAAGAACTCGAAGATGCAGAGCGCGCCGCCCTTGTCCTGCGGCACGACCTGGCGCGCCTCGACTCTTTCGTCGATCACCATCAGCTCGCCCGGGCGTATCTCTCGCTCGAGCTCGGCGCCGACGAGGTCGAGCGCGCAGGTCTCCGAGGCGACGACCCAGTCCCGGTCGAGGCGGCCGAGGCAGAGCGGCCGCATGCCGCGTGGGTCGCGGAAGGCGATCAGCTTTCCCTCGGAGAGCGCAACGACGGAGAACGCACCGTCGAGCTTCCGCATGACGTTCGCAACGGCGTCGGCCAGGGGAGCGGGGTCGTTGGCGATCAGCGCAGCGATCACTTCGGTGTCCGCTGTCGTTGCCGGACGGTGCCCGAGCTCGCCGAGCTCCGTTCGGAGCTCGGCAGCGTTCGTCAGGTTGCCGTTGTGGCCGAGGGCAATCGTGCGCGCGCTGCCGTGCTGCACCAGCGGCTGCGCGTTCCACCATTGCGAGGAACCCGTCGTGGAGTAACGCGTGTGCCCGATTGCAAGGTCACCGCGCAGTCCGCGCAGCTTCTGTTCGTCGAAGACCTGCGTCACGAGGCCCATGTCGCGCAACGCCGTGAGCCGGCCTTCGTCGGAGACGGCGATCCCGGCCGACTCCTGGCCGCGGTGCTGGAGTGCGAACAGGCCGAAGTACGTCAGGCGGGCGACGTCGCGCTCGGGCGAGCGGACCCCGAACAGGCCGCACATGTCAGCGCACCACGCCGATGCGCTGGAGGCCTTTCGCGCCGAGCCTATCTACGTCGGCTGGTGCGCACGCGAGCACGATCTGGCCGCCCGCCGCCGACGGCGGCAGCTCCACGTCGGCGCCGAGCCCCGAATACTCCTCGGCCTCGCGCAGCGCCTCCGGCAGGCCGCCGTCCGACACGTCGTGCGCGAGCGTCAGCACCGGGGCAGCCTTCCAGATGAACCGGACGAGGGCCGCCTCGGCGGTGAGATCGAGCTCTCCGGGTGCGGTCGCGACGAGGACGACGTCGCCGCTCCGCCAGGCTCCGGGTAGGAAGCGCACGTCGGGTACGAGCCCGACGCAGCCGACGACAGGGGTGGGCGGGATCGAGCGCCCGTCGGTGTCGTTGTAGAGCGACACGTTGCCGGAGACGACGGGGACGTCGAGTGCGTCGGCCGCCTGAGAGATGCCTTCGATCGCCTGCTCGAGCTCCCACGCGATGGCAGGCTTCTCCGGATTGCCGAAGTTGAGGCAGTCGGTGAGCGCAAGCGGCTCACCTCCTGCGCATGCGACATTCCGCGCGGCGCCGAGCACGGCAAGCAGACCGGCGCGGAACGGATCGCGCTCGCCCGGAGGCGGTCCCTGGAGCGACACCGCGAGACCGCGCAGCGAGGGGCGGAGCCGCAGCACTGCGGCGTCGAGCCCGGGTCGCCGCACGGTGCGGGAGCCGACCAGCTGGTCGTACTGCTCGTAGATCCATGCCTTCGGCGAACTGTTGTGCGCGGATGGCTCGACGTATCCGAGCGCGTGCGGCTCGCAGTCGACCTCATAGCGGGGACACTCATCGGTGAGGAGCGTCGCTGGAATCGCGCCGACCACCTCGTCCTCGTAAAAAGCGCGCAGCTCACCTGTGTCGCTGACGTCACCGATCGGCGTGCAGTCGAGCTCCCATTTCGCGCAGACATCTCGAACGGCCTCGAGCATCTGCGGCCGGACGACGGCCACCATCCGTTCCTGCGACTCCGAGATCATGATCTCCCACGGCTCCATCCCGGTCTCGCGCACCGGAACGCGGTCGAGCTGGACGTCGATCCCCGCGCCTTCGCGCGCCATCTCGGCGAGCGAGGATGCAAGTCCGGCGGCGCCGCAATCCTGTAGTGACTCGACAAGCCCGCCTTCGACGAGCTCGAGCGACGCCTCGATCAGCTTCTTGCCGGTGAACGGATCCCCGACTTGGACCGACGGACGCTTGTCGGCGTCCTCCTCGCCCAGCTCCGCGCTCGCCAGCACGGAGGCGCCGCCGATCCCGTCGCGGCCGGTCGTGGCACCGTAGAGGACGACGTGCGCACCTTTCACGCGCGCGCGAGAATCCAGGAGCCGTAGGCTGGGCAGCAGGCCGATGCACATCGCGTTGACGAGGCAGTTGTAGCGGTACGCCTCGTCGAAAACCGCCTCGCCGCCCACGGTCGCGACTCCGACGCTGTTGCCGTAGTGGCCGATGCCGGCGACGGCGCGGTCGAAGTGATGATCCGGCTCCGCGAAACGAAGGCCGTCGAGCAGTGCGATCGGCCGTGCCCCCATCGCGACGATGTCGCGCAGGATCCCGCCGACCCCGGTCGCGGCACCCTGGAACGGTTCGACCGCCGAGGGATGGTTGTGCGACTCGACCTTGAAGGCGACCGCTTCGCCGTCGCCGAGATCGATCACGCCGGCGTTCTCCCCGGGGCCCTGCAAGACGCGTTCCCCGTGGGACGGGAGCCGCTTCAACAGGAGGGCCGAATGCTTGTACCCGCAGTGCTCCGACCAGAGCAGGGAGAAGACCGCGAGCTCGAAGTCGTTCGGATCGCGGCCGAGCAGCTCGCGGATGCGATCGAGCTCCTCGTCGGTCAACCCCAGCGCACGGTGGAGTGGCTGTTCCGGCGCGACCTGCGTCAAGGGCAGGAGTCTACCCGGGGCAGAAGACGGGTCCCGGCTACGTTTCTTGTGCTGTGAGCCGCCGCCACCTCGTCATGCTCATCGCGCTGGCGGCCATCTGGGGCGCCTCGTTCATGTTCATCAAGGTGGCCGTGGAGGAGCTGGCGCCGGGCGAGGTCGTTTTCGGGCGCGTGCTGGTCGGGACGCTCGTGCTCCTGCCGGCGGTGCCGTTTCTGATCGGCTGGCGGCGCCTGTTCGCCGAGCTGCGGCGATATGGGCGACCACTCCTCGTGCTCGCCCTCTTCAACGCCTCGGTGCCGTTCTGGTTGCTCACCTGGAGCGAGAAGCGACTTGATTCCGGGCTCGCCGCGGTCTTGCAGGCATCGACACCGCTCTTCACGGCTCTGCTCGCCCTTGGATTCAGTCGGGGCGACCGCATCGGCGGCGCTCGGCTCTTCGGCGTCCTCGTGGGATTTCTCGGTGTCGTGCTGCTCGTAGGCGCTCAGCCGAGTGGGGACGTGCTCTCGGCCCTCGCCGTCCTGCTGACCGCCGCTTGTTACGCGGGCGCGGCGCTCTTTGCCGGCCGCCGCCTCGCCGGCGCGCCCCCGATCGTCACCTCGCTCGGGACGCTGGCGATCGCGACGCTCACGATGCTGCCCTTCGGGATCGCCCAGCTGCCCGATCATCTGCCGAGCTGGAAGGCGATCGGCTCCGTCGTCGCGCTCGGGTCGCTCGGGTTGTCCGTTGCATACCTCCTCTACTTCGGCCTCATCGCAGGTGCCGGCGCGTCGTACGCCGTGCTCGTCACGTATCTCGTGCCGGCGCTGGCGCTCGGTTACGGCGCCCTGTTTCTCGGCGAGCAGATCACGGCTTCCGCTGTCGTCGGGCTCCTGCTCATCCTCGTGGGGGTGGCGCTCGGCACGGGAACGTTGAGGCAGCCGCGACGCGCGCCGGTGGGAGAAACGCCGTGATCTCTATCCGGCGGGCCCGCCCGGAGGATCTCGACTTCCTCTTCGAGGTCGTCAACCACGAGGACGTCGAGCCTTACCTCGGCGGGCGCGCTGCGCTCGACCGCGAGAGCTTGCTCGCGGAGATCGAGCGCTCGGGGGCCGAGCCGCAGGATTTCGGCCGTTTCGTGATCGAGGCGGACGGAGAACGCGCCGGCGTGATGGGCTTCGAGGTCGCCAACCGTCGCTCTCAGATCGCGCACCTGGAGCGGCTTGCGGTGCATCCCGCGTTTCGCGGCCGCCGCATCGCCGACGAAGCTGCGCGGCTCTTCCAGCGACTTCTCTTCGACGAGCTCGGCTACCACCGGCTGCAGCTCGAGATCTACGGCTTCAACGAACGGGCGATGATCCACGCAGAGCGCGCCGGCTTCGTTCGCGAGGGTGTCAAGCGTGAGGCGTACCTTCGCCACGGGGACTGGGTCGACGGCGTGATGTACGGCCTGTTACGAGAGGATTTGCAGAAGTTAGAGTCTGCGGGGAAGGGTCTCCTGAGCGAGCTGCTCCGACAGCACGTCGAGCGTTTCAACGCCGGTGTTCGCACCACCGATTGGAGTCCGATGCTCGAAGGCTTCGAGGACACCGCGGAGATGGAGTTCCGCGGCGTCCCCGTCGGCCCGTTTCACGGCAAGGAGGCAATCACGGAGGCGTACCGCGTCCAGCCGCCCGACGACGAGCTGCGGGTGCTCGAGGAGCGCGAGCGCGACGGGCGCATCGAGGCGCGTTACGCCTGGCTCGCGGAGCCGGACGTCGCCGCCGGCGAGCTGCTCATGACTCCGGGAGACGGGTTGATTCGGAAGCTCGTCATCACGTTCGACCGCGGAGTGGCCTGGGACTGACGTGGCCGCGCCGATGCGCGATGAGGACGGCGGCATGGCTACCTACCTACACACCATGTTGCGCATCACCGATCCGGACCAGAGCCGTGTGTTTTATGAGGCCCTCGGCTTCACGTTCAGCAGGGACATGGACATCGTCCGGAACGGACAGCTCGAAGCGACCAACTACTTCTATTCGCTCGGAGACGACGAGAACGTGTTGGAGCTCACGTTCAACCATGACGGGCGCACGTACGACTTCGGTTCCGGCTACGGCCACATCGCAATCGGGGTGGACGACCTGGACGAGACGCTCTCTCAGTTGAAGGAGCAGGGCATCGACCCCGAGCGCGAGACCTACCGCGTCCGCGAGGGTGGATCCCGGATCTGCTTCGTCCGGGATCCGGATGGCTGCTTTGCAACATTGAGCTTGGCCAGCTTGGTCTCGCGAGCTAATCGGACAGTTCGAACCTCGAACTGCCGCCGGCGACCGACGCTTCCTCAACAACCGTTAAGGGCACAGTCGTTCGGATCAATGATGATGGAAGCAGACGCCAATTCCGTGTGTCGATGGACGCGGGGTCGTCCTAGCCCAGTCCTAACCCGATGAGGGTGCCGATGAGCAGAGCGGCACCGGTCGCCGTTACCACGGCTCGTCGACGGACCACGAAGTCGGCGACCTGCGGATTCGGAAACACCAATTGAGGGAGTGCGGCGATCGCGAGCAAGAGCATGGCAAAGCCGAGCAAAACAATCATCACCAGGAAGCGCGGGCCAGCCGGCTTGTGGGTTAGTTGCCGCCCGGCCGAGTGCGCGTTTAGGATCCCGATTCCCGGGCTGATCGTCGTGACATCGCGTGCCGGCGCACGCTCCCGCGCAGGCGCAGGCTCCCGCGCAGGCGCACGTCCTCGGACAGGCGCAGGTTTGCGGGCAGGCGCACGCTCGTTGAGCGGATACGTCTTCCAGAGCAACTCTGGTGGTTCTTGTTTCTTGCCCACGCCGGCTGCCGCCGTCATGACCGAACCGGTAAGTACAAGAACGAGTCCGAGCAGCGTGAGCAAGACGACCCTACGCAGCTGACCGATGGCGGTGGTGTTCATCGGATCGTGACGGGCGTTCCGACGGGCATCAACTTCGCGAGTCGAAGTATGTCGGAGTTGCGCATTCTGACACAGCCGTGGGATATGCGGCCAGGGATCAGCCGGGGCTCATTCGTTCCGTGGATCCCGACGAATCCCCCGCCGGGCCAGTCGGTGAGGACTGCAGAGCGGGCGCTCATGCCGAAGGCGACCGGGCCGTAAAACGCGCTGGCGTAGCGCGTCAACTCGCTACGGATCAGGAAGCTCCCGGCCGGCGTCGGCCAGGAGTCCGTGCCGACGCCGACTGGCGCTGTGAAGACCAGCCTTCCGTTCCGGTGCAGCGTTGCGCGCAGCCGTTGACGGTCCACGACGAGGTGCGTGCTAACAGTCTGATAAGCGCCGAGGGAGTGCCGGCGGACCCACGCGACGGTTCCGTTCGGAAGCACGGGTAGGCGCACCTTGACCCAGAGCTGTCCGGCGGCGTCGGTCGTCGTCCGGAGCACGGTCAGCGCGTTCGGGGTTCGGTCGGGAGTTGCAGTGGCGAGCGACGCGACGGGTGACGAGGTCGCGACGGGTTCGGTGCGAGCGATCGTCCGGGTACGAACGATCGTCCAACGGGAGAGGTACCGGCCGGATGCCAGATGTTCAGGCCGGCCGATGTGGAGCGATGGGGCGGGAGCGGCTGGCAAGGCATCAAGAGCCGCGGAGGCTGCGGTCTCGTCCGGGCGATCGCTAGCGCTGAGGCCTGCCCAGATCTGGCTGACCAATGTGAGGGCGGCGAGAGCCGACACTAGTCGGAAGGTGAGCTTTAGCCGGTGAACTCGGGTTTGCGCCTCCGTCTCATCTCTGGCCGCTCGACGATGAAGTGGGTCGAGGCGACGATCCTGTTGACGCTCTGCCGTGTGGCTGGCTGGTCGAATGCGTTTACCGCGGGCGTGATCCCGAACAGCCCGCGCATCCAGGCCGCGTGCCGCGCCTCAACCGAGTGGATCCCGACGGCGGCCGCGAGCACCGCCTTCGACGTCAGCTTCGGCGCCTGCCCCTTGTAGGCGGCGACCGCAAGATCTTCAAACGCGACCGCCGTTTTCAGAAACGGCTGCGGCTGTTCGGTCGTGCCCTGGAAGTCGAACAGCGGACGCTTCACCGCTTTCGATCCGAGCAACTGGCGGAACGCTGTGACGTGCGCTCGCTCGACCGAGCCGACTATGTGCGCAGCTTCTGCAGTCTTCCCCGTCAGCGCGCCGCCTCGTTCGGCCTCGGTATAGAACGACGCCTGCAGATATTCGAGCACAAGCGCGTAGTTGAGGATGCTCACGTCCGAAGTAGAGAGCCCGCTTGCCGCCCTCCCCTCGCCGACACCTGCGACGAGCGTAGCTCCCGCGCCTACGAAGGCAAGCCCGAGCAGCCGCCGACGGGATACCGAGGCGTCGGCCAGCGCCCTCGTCTCGGCGATCGCGCCGTCGCGATCGACGGACGTCAGGAACCCCTCAAAGCTGGTCAGGCGGTCCATCAGGTCTTCAGTCCGATCGCATGCAACCCGTCGGCCACCTGTTTCGCCGTCATCGGTTTGTCGACGGCCTCAGGTGCGGCGACCTCACCGGCGAGCGTGCGAACCCAGGAAGCGTGACGCGCTTCGACTGACACGATCTTCGCGGCGGCCGCGAGAGTGCCCGCAGTCAGATTAGTGGCCTGGCCGTTGTAGCCGGCGATCGCAATGTCTTCGAGCTTGATCGCCGTCTGCTTGAACTCGTCCGGGTCTCTGACTGCCGAGCCGAAGTCAAACGTCGGGCGTGGTCCTGCTTTGGTGCCCAGCGCCGCCTTGAGCACGGCCAGGTGCGCGCGTTCGTGTGCGAGCGCCGTCCGAGCGAATTCACGCAATTCGCCATGGAGCCGGGCATTCTGGAGCGCCTGCTCGTAGAAGGCGACCTGCGTGTATTCGAGCTGCAGGACGAGCTGGAGGATACGAGCGTCCTGTGCTTTCGAGGGCAACGCGTACGCGTCGGTGAGGCGAGCGAGGCGCCCAATGAGTGGTACGGCCGCAAGGGCGCCGAGAGCAGCAACGCCGAGAATGGTCTGGCGCGAAACGCCATCCCCCGCCGTTGGTCCATGCTTCGCCGCGTCCGCCACAGTGTGTACCGCTATTTCGAGAACCGCAGAAGTTCTGCATCTGTCTTATCGCAGGCGCGGGTTCAATACAAGTCTCGACTATTAAGCCTCAACTATTGGCGAGCCGCCGAACCCTGACGGAACAACGAAAACGAAACGAAAACGAAAGCAAAGGCGCAAGCGCAAACGAAAACAGCATCACATGGATGCAAAGTTCAGTCGGGCTGGCGCCGGAGCCTGCTCGACGAGGAGCTCCTCGGATACCACACGCTCCACGCGAGGCTCTCTGGACCCGACAGCAAGTCATCGAGGGCTTGAGATCACCCTCATGACGCCACATCAAGCCGAACTAGCTGTAGCAGCCCGCGGAAGGACTCAGTTCGGATTGCAGCCCAGACAGACATAAGCCTAGGATCACGGCATGGCGAGCTACCTGCACACGATGATGCGCATCACTGACCCGGAGACCAGCCGCGCGTTCTACGAGGCGCTCGGCTTTAGGTTCAGCCGAGACTTGGACATCGTCCGCGATGGCCAACTTGAGGCGACGAACTACTTTTTCTCGATCGGCGACCAGGAGAACGTCCTCGAGCTCACGTTCAACCACGACGGGCGCAGGTATGAGCTAGGCACCGGTTATGGCCACATCGCTATCGGAGTCGACGACCTCGATGGCACACTTGCCCAGCTGAAGGCGCAGGGGATTGAGCCCGAGCGCGAGCCGTACCGCGTTCACGAGGGCGGCTCGCGGTTGTGTTTCGTTCAGGATCCTGACGGTTACCGGACGGAGCTCATCGATCGCTCCGGGAAGTAGCGCCGGCCAGTCACGGTCGTACGCGAGTTCTGAGGCAGTTACCGTTCCGGCCATCTATGCATGTCGTGGCCGCCGTCATCGGCGAAGGCACTCTTACCTTCGATCTCGCGATTCCCTGCGAGGTCTTCGGTCTCGATCGGAGCGACATCGTGACGCCGTGGTACGAGTTCATGGTCGTCGCGGCGGACGGCTCGCCTGTGCGGACGCAAACCGGCTT
>Ga0307282_10000010_pt1 | contig 47322 bp, 59 predicted proteins | sample ER_DNA_121_FD_194475 | JGI IMG/M metagenome (GOLD analysis project Ga0307282, IMG submission 194475) | Bulk soil microbial communities from the East River watershed near Crested Butte, Colorado, United States - ER_DNA_121 | ecosystem: Environmental > Terrestrial > Soil > Floodplain | place...
GGAACGACGTCAGCGCCCGAAGGTTCGGCGCGAGCGTCCGGCTGAGCGCAAGCCGATCTCCCGGCTCCCGAAGCCGGAGTCCGAGCGCGGCCGCCGGCAGGAGCGTCGCGGGGTCGTCATCTCGAGCGCGATGGACAAGACGATCATCGTCAAGGTCGAGGCGATCAAGGCACATCGCCGCTACAAAAAGGTCGTCCGCCGCAGCGTGAAGTTCCACGCGCACGACGAGCAGAACACCGCCAATGTCGGGGACGTCGTCCGCATCGTCGAGACGCGGCCGCTGTCGAAGTCGAAGCACTGGCGACTAGTCGAGATAGTCGAGGCCGCCAAGTGATCCAGCAGGAATCCCGACTTCGAGTGGCCGACAACACCGGCGCCCGCGAGATCCTCTGCATTCGGGTGAAAGGTGGAACCGGCCGCCGTTACGCGCGCGTCGGCGACATCATCGTCGGCACGGTCAAGCAGGCCGCCCCGCAGGGCGCCGTGAAGAAGGGCGAAGTCGTGCAGGCCGTCGTCGTCCGCACGCGCAAGCCGTACGGCCGGGAGGACGGCACGTCGATCGCGTTCGACGAGAACGCCGCGGTGATCATCGACGCTCAGCGCAACCCTCGGGGCACTCGCATCTTCGGGCCGGTCGCACGCGAGCTGCGGGAGAAGAACTTCATGAAAATCGTCTCGCTCGCCCCGGAGGTTCTCTAGCCATGGCTCACACCATGCGAATTCGTAAAGGCGATCTCGTGCACGTGCTGAGTGGCAAGGACCGCGGCAAGCAGGGCCGCGTCATCGACGCGCGCCCGAAGGACCGCAAGGTCATCGTCGAGAATCTCAATATCGTCAAGCGGCACACGAAGCCGCGCCCGATCCAGAACACCAGTCGGATGGGGGCCGCCGGAATGACGCCGGGCGGTGTGATCGAGAAGCCGTCGCCGGTGCATGTGGGCAACGTCATGGTCGTGTGCCCGGTCTGCCACAGGCCGACGCGCGTCGGGATGAAGGACAAGGATTCCCATGGACAGCAGGTGAAGGTCCGCGTTTGCAAGCGCGCCGACTGCGGCGAGGAGATCGACCGGTGAGCACCAGGGTCCGAGAAGTCCGCAAGGAAGCCGCGCGTGCCTCGTATGCACCGCGCCTGAAGCAGCTGTACGAGAACGAGCTTCGTGCGCAGCTCAAGGAAGAGCTCGGTCTGTCGTCGCCGATGGAGGTTCCGCGCATCGCCAAGATCACGCTGAACATGGGCGTGGGCGAGGCGAAGACCGACGCGAAACAGCTCGACGCCGCGATCGAGGAGCTCTCGATCATCGCCGGCCAGCGCGCCCAGGTGCGCAAGGCCACCAAGTCGATCGCGCAGTTCAAGATCCGAGAGGGGATGCCGATCGGCGCCCGCGTCACGCTGCGCGGCACTCGCATGTACGAGTTCCTCGACCGGCTGATCGCCATCGCACTGCCGCGCATCCGCGACTTCCGCGGTCTGAATCCCGGCTCATTCGATGGACGCGGCAACTATTCGCTCGGCATCCGGGAGCAGATCATCTTCCCCGAGATCGACTACGACGACATCCAGCAGGTCCGCGGCCTCGACGTCGCGATCACGACCTCCGCGAAGACGGACGAGCACGGGCTGGCGCTTCTGCGCGGGCTCGGCATGCCCTTCGCGGCGGACGGAAGGGAGCAACAGTAGGAATGGCAAAGACATCACTTCGGATCAAGCAGCAGCGCCCGCAGAAGTACCGCGTGCGGGCGTACTCGCGCTGCAATCGCTGCGGTCGGCCGCGGGCCGTCTTCCGCAAGTTCGGCCTCTGCCGGATCTGCCTGCGGGATCTGGCCCACCAGGGCGTGATTCCAGGCATGACGAAATCGAGCTGGTGACGAGATGCTGACCGATCCAGTCGCCGACATGCTTGCCCGCATCCGCAACGCCAACAAGGCGCTGCACGAGAAAACCGAGATGCCGACCTCCCGCCTGAAGGAGGGCATCGCGCGGATCCTCAAGGAGGAGGGCTACATCTCGGACTTCCATGTGAAGAAGGGCGAGAGCTTCGATACCCTGGTCATCCAGCTCAAGTACGGCCGGAGCCGCGAGAGGATCATCACCGACCTCAAGCGGGTGTCCAAGCCCGGCCGCCGTGTCTACGCGGGCAAGGATCGCCTGCCGCGCGTGCTCGGCGGGATGGGCGTGGCGATTCTGTCCACGTCTACCGGCCTGATCACGTCACGCACGGCGGAAGAGAAAGGAATCGGCGGCGAAGTCGTGTGCTTCATCTGGTAGCGAATGAGTCGAATCGGTAGACAACCAATCGAACTGCCCACCGGCGTCAACGTCTCGCTCTCACCTGGGCGCGTGATGGTCAACGGACCGCTCGGCGAGCTCACGCAGCAGGTCCCGGCTCGGATGAAGATCGAGCACGCAGAAGGGACGATCACCGTTGCCCGTCCGACCGAGCGCGGCGACGATCGCGCGCTCCACGGTCTGACCCGGACGCTCATCGCCAACATGGTGGAGGGCGTCACGAAGGGCTTCGAGAAGCGTCTCCAGCTGCAGGGAGTCGGCTACCGCGCGGCCCTGCAGGGCTCGGATCTTCGACTCGACGTCGGCTACTCGCACCCGGTGGTGATGAAGGCGCCCCAGGGGATCTCCTTCGAGGTCCCCTCGAACACGGAGATCGTCGTCAAGGGCGTCGACAAGCAGCAGGTCGGACAGACCGCCGCGGAGATTCGAAAGGTACGCCCGCCGGAGCCCTACAAGGGCAAGGGCATCCGCTACGAAGGCGAGTACGTGCGCCGGAAGGTCGGTAAGCGGGCCTAGTGGCGACCTTGACCGTCAGAGAAGCGCGCCGGCGCCGGCACAAGCGCGTGCGCGGCAAGCTCTCCGGGACTGCCGAGCGGCCGCGCCTGGTCGTCACCCGCTCGAATCGCGGCATCGCCGCGCAGCTTGTCGACGACACGCAAGGTCGCACGCTTGTCGCGGCGAGTTGGCTGCAGGTGAGAAAGGTCTTCGAGGGCAACAAGACCGAGCAGGCGGCCGAGGTAGGCCGCATCCTCGCGCGTAACGCACGCAAGGAAGGAATCGAGGCGATCGTGTTCGACCGCGGCGGCTACCTGTACCACGGACGCGTGAAGGCACTCGCAGAGGCCGTGCGCGGAGGAGGACTGAAGTTTTGAGCACTAGGCCCGAATTCACGAGCGTCGAGCGTCAGGTGATCGAGCGCGAGGAGACCCGAGAGCTCAAGGAGCGTGTCGTCGAGATCAATCGCGTGGCGAAGGTCGTCAAGGGCGGCCGGCGTTTCTCGTTCACCGCGCTCGTCGTCATCGGCGATGAGGTCGACCGAGTCGGCGTCGGCTACGGCAAGGCGCGCGAAGTTCCACTCGCGATCACAAAAGCCGTCGACGATGCCAAGAAGAATCTCTTTACGGTGCCGAAGCACGGGACGACGATCACGCACGAGATCCTCGGACGTTCGGATGCAGCGCGCGTCTTGCTTCGTCCGGCCAGCGAGGGCACCGGTGTCATCGCGGGCGGAGGCGTCCGCGCCGTGCTCGAGCTCGCCGGGATCCGCGACATCCTTGCGAAGAGCCTGGGCACGACGAACCCCATCAACATGGCGAAGGCGACAGTCGATGGCCTCAGGCGGCTGCGCCGCCCGGAGGACGTCGCGAAGATGCGCGGCCTCACCATCAACGAGGTTCTCCCGTATAAGCACCCAGAGAAGAAGAGCGATGGCCAGGGTTCGGATAACGCAGGTTCGTAGCCAGATCGGCCAGAGCCAGAAGCACCGCGGTACGCTTCGCGCGCTCGGGCTCGGGAGGATCGGCAAGACCGCCGAGCACGACGACGGCCCGGTCTTCGCAGGCATGCTTCGAAAGGTCCGGCACCTAGTGAAGGTCGAAAATGGCTGACGAGCTTAACCTCACCTCCCTGAAGCCCGCGCAGAGCCGGAAGGACCGCAAGCGCATCGGCCGCGGCATCGGCTCGGGCAAAGGCCGCTATTCCGGCCGCGGCATCAAGGGCCAGAAGTCCCGCGCGGGCTCGCATAAGATGCGCGCCGGATTCGAGGGCGGCCAGATGCCGATCTATATGCGGCTCGGCAAGCAGCGCGGCGCGACGTCGAAGGACGCGATGCCGATCGGCCCGTTCCGGACGTCCACGGCACCGGTCAACGTCGGCGCGCTCGATCGCTTCGACGACGGCGCCGAGGTCACGCCCGAAAGCCTTGTCGAGGTAGGGCTTCTCAAGAACACGAAGACCGACGTGAAGCTGCTCGGCAACGGCGACCTCGAGAAGAAGCTGACCATTCGCGTGCACGCGATCTCCGCCACGGCCCGCCAGAAGGTCGAGAAGGCCGGTGGAACGGTCTCGCTCCTGAAGGAGCCGAAGCTGAAGAAAAAGAAGAAGCGCGCCAAGGCCAAGCCCGCAGTTGCTGGACGTGCGCCTGAGGCCGAGGTTCCCGAGACTCCCGCAGCGGAAGCGACCGAGGCGCCCGCGGAGCCCGAGGCAGCAGACCAGGCCGAAGAGCAAAGGCCCGAGGAGGAGTAGCTAGTGCTTTCCTGGCTCGCCAATGCCTGGCGCGTCCCCGAGCTTCGCAAGCGCGTCCTTTTCACCTTCATGATCCTCGCGCTGTACCGGCTGGGATCGTGGATCCCGGCTCCAGGCGTCGACTCGCAGACGATCAAGGACTACTTCAACGGCCGTGGCGGGACCATCCTCGGCCTGCTGAACGTGTTCTCGGGCGGCGCTCTCTCGCAGTTCGCGCTCTTCGCGCTCGGGATCATGCCCTACGTCACCGCGTCGATCATCTTGCAGCTCATGACCGTCGTCGTCCCGAAGCTCGAGCAGCTGCAGAAGGAAGGCGAGTCGGGCTACGCCAAGATCAACCAGTACACGCGCTACCTCACGGTCGTGCTGGCCGCGGCGCAGTCGACCGGGTACGCGTACCTGTTCAAGCGGGCCGGCAACCTCAACGCGAACACGGGGCGCATCGTGCTGATCGTCGTCACGCTCACGGCCGGCACGACTCTGCTGATGTGGATGGGTGAGCTGATCACGAAGCGAGGCGTCGGCAACGGCATCTCGCTGCTGATCTTCGGCTCGATCCTCTCGTCGGCGCCGACCGGGATCGCGGCCTGGTACAACGGCGGCACGATGGAGCGGCTGTTCTTCCCGCTCGTCGCGATCGCGATCGTCGCTGCGGTCGTCTTCATTCAGGAAGGCCAGCGAAGGATCCCGATTCAATATGCGAAACGGATGGTGGGCCGGCGACAAACCGCCGGGGGATCGACCTACATGCCGTTGCGTGTGAACATGGCCGGCGTCATCCCGGTCATCTTCGCCGCCGCTGTGATGGCGTTCCCGCCGACGATTGCGCAATTCTTCCCGGCGACGCAAGGCTGGATCAACTCGCATTTCTCGTACGGGTCGCTGCTCTACATCGGTCTCGAGGGTGTGCTGATCATCGTCTTCACCTACTTCTACACGGCGGTACAGTTCAACCCGGTCGACCAGGCCGACAACCTCCGCAAGTACGGTGGGTACATCCCGGGCATCCGTCCCGGCGCTCCGACGGCGCAGTACCTGGACCGCGTGCTCACGCGGCTGACACTGCCCGGGTCGCTCTACCTGGCCGCCGTCGCAGTGCTCCCGAGCATCTTCATCAAGTACGGCGGCTTCTCCCAGGCAACGTCGCGCGCACTCGGCGGCACGTCGGTCCTCATCGTCGTCGGCGTCGCGCTCGACACGATGCGGCAGATGGAGTCCCAGATGATGATGCGCAACTACGAGGGCTTCCTTAAATAGTGCCGCTCAACGTTTTGCTCCTCGGCCCGCAGGGGGCCGGCAAAGGCACGCAGGCGAAGAGGATCTCCGCGGAGTACGGCATTCCTCACATCGCCAGCGGCGAGATTCTGCGCGCGGAGATGGACGCGGGCACAGAGCTTGGCAAGCGCGTGAAGGACGTCTACGACCGCGGCGACCTCGTCTCTGACGACCTGATGATCGAGCTGATCCGCAACCGGCTCGAGCAACCCGACACCGAGTCGGGCTTCGTCCTGGACGGCTTTCCCCGGACGACCGTGCAGGCGGAGGCGCTCGACTCGATGTTCAACGACATCGGGCGGAACTTCAGCGTCGCGTTTGCGCTTCAGATTCCCGACGAGGTCGCGTTCGATAGGTTGCGCCGGCGCGCCGAGCTGGAGGGCCGCGCAGACGACACCGACGAGGCGATTCAGCGCCGGCTCGACAACTACCATCGCGAGACCGAGCCTCTGATCGAGTACTACCGCACGCGCGGGAACCTCGTCCCGATCCACGCCGGCAGGCGCGAGAACGAAGTTTTCGCCGAGATCCAGCGCGCCTTGGAGCAGGTGCCTGCCGCATGATCGTCCGCAAGTCCGCTGCAGAGATCGAAGGGATGGAGCGCGCAGGCGAGATCGTGGCCGCCACGATTGCGCTCCTGGGCGAGCACGCGCAGCCAGGCATCACCACCGGCGAGCTCGACCGCCTGGCCGAGGGGTTCATCCGCGAGCACGGTGGGGTCCCGACCTCCAAGGGCTACCGCGGCTTTCCGGCGGCAACGTGCATCTCGCCGAATGCGATGGTCGTCCACGGCATCCCCGGCGCGCACCGGGTCGCGGACGGCGACCTCATCTCCGTGGACGTCGGAGTCACCCTCGACGGGCTGGTTGCGGACAGCGCCTACACATTTGCGATCGGCGAGGTCGACCCGGAGATCCAGCGGCTGCTCGACGCTGGCAAGGAGGCACTTGCGGCCGGGATCGACCAGGCACGCGCGGGAAACCGGGTCGGCGACATCTCCCACGCCGTCCAACAGGTGGTGGAAGGCGCCGGCTTCTCGGTGGTCCGCTCCCTGGTCGGCCACGGGGTGGGGCGCTCCTACCACGAGGAGCCGCAGATCCCGAACTTCGGCGAGCCGGGGCGCGGGCCCCAGCTCCAGCCCGGCATGACCCTGGCGATCGAGCCCATGATCACGGCCGGGGGGGCCGACGTGTACCTCCACGACGACGAGTGGTCGATCTCGACCCAGGACGGCTCCATGGCCGCCCATTTCGAGCACACCGTGGCCGTCACCGAGGAGGGGCCGCCGAGGATCCTCACGGCGGTCAAGTCCCGGGAAAAGGCCGGTTTGGTACCATAATCGGTTCGCGGCGGGCCGTCCCGCCGTCTTTTCGTGCGTAGACAAGAAAGGCGATGACCAAGCAAGACGAGAAGATCGAGATGGAAGGCGAGATCACCGAGGCGCTCCCGAGCACGATGTTCCGGGTCCAGCTCGAAGGCGGGCCTTCAGTGCTCGCCACGATCTCCGGGAAGATGCGCAAGCACTACATCCGCATTCTCCCCGGGGACAAGGTGAAGGTGGAGCTCTCGCCCTACGACCTCACTCGCGGCCGAATCACTTACAGACACCGATGAAAGTACGAGCCTCAGTCAAACCAATCTGCGACCGCTGCCGCGTGATCAAGCGGCACGGCATCACCATGGTCATCTGCAGCAAAGACCCAAAACACAAGCAAAGGCAGGGGTAGCCGAGTGGCACGCATCGCCGGAGTGAATCTTCCGAACCAGAAACGGCTCGAGATCGGGCTGACGTATATCTACGGGATCGGCCAGCCGACGGCGCGGAAGGTCGCCGGGGCGCTGAGCCTCGATCCCGACACCAAGATCAAGGATCTGACTGACGAGGAAGTCACGAAGCTCCGCCAGTACATCGACGAGAACCTCCAGGTGGAAGGTGACCTCCGCCGCGACCGCTCGCAGGCGATCAAGCGCCTCGGTGAGATCGGCGCCTACCGCGGCATCCGTCATCGCCGCGGACTTCCCGTCAACGGACAGCGCACCCGCACGAACGCACGCACCCGCAAGGGCCCGGCGAAGACCGTGAGCCGCGGCAAGAAGGCGACGGCGAAGACTTAAGATGGCGCCTCCTCGAAAGACAGCGGCCAGAGGCCGCACGCGTCGCCGCGTCCGCAAGAACATCGCGATCGGACAGGCCCACATCAAGACGTCGTTCAACAACACGATCGTCGCGCTCACCGACAAGGAAGGCAACGTGATCGCGTGGGAGTCCGCCGGCTCGGCCGGGTTCAAGGGCTCGCGCAAGTCGACTCCGTTCGCCGCGCAGGTGACCGCCGACTCGTGCGCGCGCAAGGGCATGGAGCACGGGTTGCAGAAGGTCGAGGTCTTCGTGAAAGGGCCGGGCTCGGGACGGGAGACAGCGATCCGCTCGCTGCAGGCTGCAGGCCTCGAGATCCTCGGTGTCAAGGACGTGACGCCGCAGGCGCACAATGGCGTGCGTCCCCGGAAGCGGAGGCGCGTTTAGTGGCCCGCGACACCTCCCCCAAGTGCAAGCAGTGCCGCCGTGAGGGCATGAAGCTCTTCCTCAAGGGGGAGCGCTGCCTCACTGAGAAGTGCGCGATCGAGCGCCGTTCGTATCCGCCGGGCGAGCACGGCCGCGGCCGGATCAAACAGTCGGAGTACCTGTTGCAGCTGCGTGAGAAGCAGAAGGCGCGCCGGTACTACGGTCTGCTCGAGAAGCAGTTCCGCACGTACTACAGCAAGGCGGCCAAGGGCACCGGCGTGACGGGTGAGAACCTGCTGCGCATGCTCGAGACGCGCCTCGACAACGTCGTCTACCGCCTTGGCTTCGCCGCCTCGCGCGCCCAGGCTCGCCAGCTCGTACGTCACGGTCACTTCCACGTCAACGGACGACGCGTCAACATCCCCAGTTACCAGGTCAAGCCCGACGACATCATCACGGTCGCGCCGGGCTCTTCCGCGGAGCAGGTCATCCGCGATGCGACCGACCTCACCGCCTCAGTGGCCCCATGGCTCCAGGCCGACCACGACGGGCTGACCGGAAAGATCCTCAAGTGGCCGTCGCGTGACGAGATCGACACGCCGGTCCAGGAATCACTCATCGTCGAGCTCTACTCGAAGTAAGGAAGGAATCGCATTGGCTACTCGCTCAAGTTTGATGGAGTTTCAGATCCCGAAGATCGTCCACGAGGAGTTGGACGAACAGCGCGGGGTCTTCGAGATCGAGCCGCTCGACCGCGGCTTCGGTTACACGTTCGGCAACTCGCTGCGCCGCGTCCTGCTCTCGTCGCTCGAGGGCGCTGCGGTCACCTCGGTCAAGATCGAGGGGATCTCGCATGAGTTCACCACGCTGCAGGGCGTCCGTGAGGACGTCACGGACATCATCCTCAACCTCAAGAACCTCGTCTGCCGTCTGCACGGCGAATCGCCCGAGATCGAAGTGCACGTCGCGAAGCGCGGCGCCGGCGACGTCAAGGCGTCCGACATCGAGGCTCCGGCAGAGCTCGAGATCCTCAACTCGGACCTCGAGATCGCCCATCTCTCCGACAAAGGCAAGCTCGAGATGACGCTGACGATCGGCCGTGGACGCGGCTACGTCCCGGCCGAGCTGAACCGCGGGCCCGAGCACACCATCGGCGTGATCCCGATCGACTCGATCTTCTCGCCGGTCCGGCGCGTCGCATACGACGTCGAAGCGGCGCGCGTCGGTCAGCGCACCGACTACGACAAGCTGCGTCTCGACGTGACGACGGACGGCTCGATCAGCCCGAAGGATGCGATCGGACAGGCGTCCGAGATCCTCATCAGGCAGCTGGCCATCTTCACCGACCTCGATCGCATCGAGGGCTTCGGCGAGTCGGCCGCAGCTCCGGGCGGCGACGGCGCTCCGGCGGAGATGCCGCTCGCGCACGGGATGGAGAACTTCCCGATCGAGGAGCTCGAGCTGGGCGTGCGCTCGTACAACTGCCTCAAGCGCGTCGGTATCGAGACGATCGGCGACCTCGTCGTCAAGACCGAGAACGAGCTGGCGGCGATCCCGAACTTCGGCAAGAAGTCGGTCGAGGAGGTCAAGGAGACGCTGTCCGCGCACGGTCTCACGCTGCGCGGCGACGAGAGCGGCGGCGGGGGCGGAATCTAGGTGGCCCTACCGGCCGCACTTCGCGGCGCCGCGCCCGCGATCACACTGCGCGATCCGGCGTCCTCAGTCGCACTCGGGCAACACAGCCCGAGTGCTCCCTGCGTCCTTGTCTCGCTTGGTGCTCGCGACCGCGGCATCCACGAGCGCGACCGGCAGGGCCACTAATGCGCCACCGCCGGGCCGGCAAGAAGCTCGGGCGCGACTCGGCGCACCGCAAGGCGCTCTACTCGAACCTGGCGGGCGCGCTGATCGAGCACGGCCGGATCAAGACCACCGTGGCCAAGGCCAAGGCGGTCAAGCCGTTCGCAGAGCAGATGATCACGCTCGGCAAGCGCGGCGACCTCCACGCCAGGAGGCTCGCGCTCGCCGAGTTGCGTTCGCAGGACGTCGTCCACCAGTTGTTCGCAGACGTCGCGCCGCGCTTCGCGAACCGTCCCGGCGGCTACACGCGAATCGTGAAGCTCGGGCCGCGTTTGGGCGATGCCGCCGAGATGGTCTACCTCGAACTCGTCGACTACGAGCCTGCCGGCGCGTCGCCGGTCGGCACCGCAGCTTCCTAGCGCCGCAAGCGGATGCTCCTGCTCGGAGCGATCCTGCTGGCGATCTTCGTCCTGCCCTCCCCGTGGGGGATCGTGGTCGTCGTCGCCGGCGGCTTGCTCGACGTCGCCGAGTCGCTGTTCCTGCTCCGCTGGTCACGACGGCGGCGAGCGGTGACGGGAGCTGAAGCATTCGTGGGCCGGAAGGCCGTCGTGGTCACGCCGTTGCGACCGCTCGGGCAGGTGCGTATCGCAGGAGAGCTGTGGTCCGCGCGGTCCGACTCGGGCGCGGATCCCGGCGAGCAGGTCGTCGTGCGGGCCGTAAACGAATTGACGCTTCTCGTAGACTGATTTCTGCCGATGCTCGCCGAGGTTCTAGCGGCTGCGGGGGTCGTCGCGAGTGCATGGCAGACCGGCCCCTCGCTCCCCGTTCCACGCACGGAAGTTGCAGGCGCCGCAGTACGCGGCGAGATCTTCGTCGTCGGCGGTTACCTGGCGGACGGGCGATCATCTCCCCGCGTCGACGTCTATTCGACGCAGACGCGGCGTTGGCGCCGGGGACCGGATCTTCCAGTTGCCGTCAATCACGCGACGGCGGCGTCCTATCGAGGCAGACTCTTCGTCGTAGGGGGCTACAGCGGTGCAGGGCCGACCTTGCGTTCTGCCTATGTACTGAACGGTCGCCGCTGGCGGCGCCTGGCACCGCTTCCCGCCCCGCGTGCGGCGGCCGCGGTCGCTGTTGCGGGCGGCAGGCTTTACGTCGTCGGCGGCGTCCGTCGCCCGGGTGTTCTGGCGCGCGTCGCGTACGCATTGGATCTGCGGCGATTGCGCTGGACGAGTCTTCCGGGGCCGACCCCGCGCGAGCATCTCGCTGCTGCGCCACTCGGCGGGAAGGTGTACGCGGTCGCGGGACGGCTGGGAGGCATCGATACGAACCTCACCGTGGTCGAGTCGTTGACGGCCGGTTCGAAGACATGGACGACGGTGCCTGCCATCCCGCAAGCACGTGGGGGTACCGGTGCCGCCACGGCAGGAGGCCGGCTCGTCTCGGTCGGCGGCGAGGCGACGACGGGAACGCTGGCTTCTGTCTTCGCCTACGACCCCGCTGCCAGGCGGTGGACGCCGCTTGCCGATCTTCCGACTCCTCGGCACGGACTGGCGGTCGTCGCCGTCGGGTCGCGCGTGTACGTGATCGGCGGGGGACCCCGACCAGGACTGTTCGTCAGCGACGCCAACGAGTCGCTGGACATCCGGTAGTGCCTGTCAGCCGACCGAGCCGAGCGCAGCGCTGACCGCGGCGATGATGACGCCGCCCAACGTGACGGACGCGAGCGCGCGGACGAAACCGACCTGGAAGAACTTCCACCTCAGCCATGCGAGGACGAGGAGCTCGAGCGCGACGACGGCGATCGCGGAGTAAATCGCCGCCTGATAGTGCGGGATGAGGAACGGCAGGGTATGGAGGATTCCGCCGATGAACGTTCCGACGCCGGTGATCGTCCCGCGAACCATCGGGTTTCCACGGCCGGTCAGCTCACCCGTGTCCGAGAGCCCTTCGGAGAACGCCATCGAGATGCCTGCGCCGAACGCGGTGGCGATGCCTGCGACGAAGGCGTAGTGCGGCTTGTGGGTGACGACCGCGACGGAGAAGATCGGCGCGAGCGTCGAGAGCGAGCCGTCGATGAGCCCCACCATCGCCGGTTGCACTCGCTGCAGAAGGAAGGCTTGCCTGTCGGTCATTGATTAGAGTGTATCAATCATACCGCAAATGGCCAGATCATAAGGCAAACCTGACAAACAGAGTGAGGGGAGCCTGACGTGCGCGTGAAGCTAACGCTCGAGTACGACGGCACCCAGTTCCATGGCTGGGCATTGCAGCCGGGCTTGCGCACGGTCGAAGGCGCCGTGCGCGAAGCACTCGGTATTTTCCCGTCGTTCACGGGACTCGCCGTGGCTGGACGGACCGACGCGGGCGTGCACGCCATCGGCAACGTCGTCAGCGTCGACGTCGAAGGCGGCCCGCCCGTGCTGCGCATCGCGGAAGCGCTCAACGCGACCCTCCCGGACGACGTCTCGATCGTCTCCGCGAGCCAAGCGGCGCCCGACTTCCATGCGCGGCACTCTGCGCGCTCGCGCAGTTACCGCTACCGCATCTGGCGGCGTCGCGAGCCGTCGCCTTTCGAGCAACTGCGTTCCTGGTGGTACCAACGTCTGGTCGACGAGGAGCGCCTGGCAGTCGCGGCCGACCTCCTCGTGGGCGAGCACGACTTCCGGGCGTTCACGCCGACCGAGACGCAGCATCAGATGTTCCGGCGCCACGTGCTGGCGGCCGCCTGGCACCGCCGCGGCGACGCGCTCGAGTTCGAGATCACGGCCGACAGCTTCCTCAGGCACATGGTGCGGACGCTCGTCGGCACGATGCTCGAGTTGCCCCCGGAGCGCATCGCGCACCTGCTCGAGGGACGCGCGCGCAACGAGGCGGGCTCGACGGCTCCACCCTGGGGGCTCTATCTCGAACGCGTGATGTACTAAGACGGTGGCCGACTACTTCCTGGTCAAGCACGTCCCCGGTCCTCGCTGGGATTACGGACGTCTCCGGCGAGAGCAAGCAGGCTGGGATGAGCACGCCGCCTTCATGGATGCGCTGACCGAGCAAGGTCTCATCTTCCTTGGCGGTCCCGTCGGGACCGGTGACGGGGATTACGCGTTGCTCGTCTTCGATGCAGAAAACGAGGCGGAGGTTCGCGCTCGACTCGCTGACGATCCGTGGGCGGATGGAACGCTCGCGGTCGAAAGCATCGAGCCATGGTCCGTCTGGCTGCGCTCTCCGCCCGGCTAGCATCGAAGAAATGCGTTTTCCGGTTGTCCTTTTCGATCTCGACGGCACGGTGATCGACTCCGGCGCGATCATCCTCGCCTCGATGCGGCATGCCGCGAGAGAGGTTCTCGGCGCTGAAGTTCCCGACGAGGAGCTGATGGCGGCGGTCGGCGGGCCCGGTCTCGAAGCTCAGATGCACGCTCTTTCGCCGGACAAGGCCGACGAGTTGGTCGATGTCTATCGCGCGCACAACGAGCCGCTGCACGACGAGCTCGTCTGCTGCGCGGGGATGGACGACGCACTGGTTCGGCTGAAGGACGAGGGCCGGCGTCTGGGAATCGTCACCGCGAAGCGGCGCCAGACCGTGGAGCTTGCGTTCGCGCGCATTCCGATTGAGCACCTGTTCGAGACGGTCGTCGGAGGCGACGAGACCGCCCGGCACAAGCCCGATCCGGAACCGCTGCTGCTCGCTCTCGACCGGATGGGCGCACGCCCAGACGAGGCGGCTTACGTGGGGGACGCGCCGTTCGACGTCAGGGCGGCGAAGGCTGCGGGCCTGTTCTCGATCGGCGTCACGTGGGGCGGCATCCATGCACGAGAACGGCTGGAGGCCGAAGCGCCGGATGCGCTCGTCGACACTCCGGAGGAGCTTCTTGCCGTCCTCTAAAGAGGAGAAGCGCGCGGCCGAGCTGCGCGACGTCCTCGATTACCACCTCTACCGCTATCACGTTCTGGACGATCCCGAGGTCACCGACGCGGAGTACGACCGACTCTACGACGAGCTCGTCGCGCTCGAGGAGGCGAACCCGAAGCTTGTGACTCCGGGCTCGCCGACGCAGCGTGTGGGTGCGCCGCCCTCGGACAGGTTCCTCAAGGTCGAGCACCCCTCGCCGATGGGCTCGCTCGAAAAGGTCACCACGGACGAGGCGCTCGAAAAGTGGCACCAGGACGTGTGCAAGCGACTCGGCACGAGCGACGTCGCCTATGTGACGGAGCCGAAGATCGACGGGCTTTCGATCAATCTCATCTACGAGGAGGGAGTCTTCGTCCGCGGCGCGACGCGCGGGGATGGAAGGCAGGGGGAGGACGTGACGCCAAACCTGCGCACGATCAAGGCGATCTCGATGCGCATGCAGCGCAACGAAAGTGAGACGCCGCCGTCCTTGCTGGAGGTACGCGGCGAGGTGTACCTCCCGCTCAGTGGCTTCAACCAGCTCAACGAGCGGTTGATCGCGGAGGGAAAGAAGCCCACGCCGAACCCGCGCAATGCGGCAGCCGGTTCGCTGCGCCTCAAGGATTCGACCATCACCGCCGAACGTCCCCTCTCGATCTGGATCCATGGGCTTGGCCAACGTGAAGGCCTGCCTGCGGAGGGACACTGGGAGTCGCTGGAGTGGCTGCGGGCGCACGGGTTCCGCACGAACCCGTACGCGGAACGGCACGAGACCGTCGAGTCTGTGGCCGCGGCGTGCCGTGACTGGGAGAAGCGGCGCATCGAGCTCGACTACGAGATCGACGGGATCGTGATCAAGGTCGATTCCTTTGACCAGCAGCGTCGGCTCGGCGCGTTGCACGACAGGCCGCGCTGGGCGCGCGCTTTCAAGTGGGCGCCGATGACTGCGGAGACGAAGCTGAACAAGATCCACATCCGCGTGGGCCGCACAGGCGCCCTGAACCCGTGGGCGCAGCTCGAGCCGGTCGAGGTCGGCGGCGTCACCGTGTCGCAGGCGACGCTGCACAACGAGGAAGACATCAACCGCAAGGACATTCGCGAGGGCGACAACGTGATCGTCCAGCGCGCCGGCGACGTGATCCCGCAGGTCGTGGGGCCTGTGCTGCCGCATCTGAAGGGCACGAAGCCGTTCAAGATGCCGAAGCAGTGCCCGCTCTGCGGCACGGACGTCGTCAAGCCGGAAGGCGAGGCGATGCATCGCTGCCCGAATCGCGCCTGTCCCTCACGCGGGCTCGAGTCGCTGATCAACTGGGTGCAGGCGGCCGCGGACATCGAAGGAGTCGGCGAGCAATCTGTCCGCCGCTTGTGGGATCTCGGACTCGTGCGCTCGCTCCCCGATCTCTACCGGCTCACGAAAGAGCAGCTGATGGAGCTCGACGGCTACGGCGAGATCTCTGCCACGAGCGCGATCGAGTCGATCGCGGCCTCGAAGCAGGTGCCGTTCAACCGCGTTCTGTTCGGGCTCAACATCCCGGACGTCGGCTGGGTGACGGCGCAGAATCTCGCCCGCCAATTCGAGAACGTCGACCGGCTGATGGCTGCCGCGCAGGAGGACATCCTCGAGGCGGAGGGGATCGGGCCGGAGCGCGCCGAGGCGATCGCGGAATGGTTCTCTGACGAGGCGAACCGGGCGCTCGTCGAGGAGCTGCGCGCGCTCGGCCTTCGCTTCGAGATCGGCGACGAGCTCAAGCCCGTGGAAGGCCCCCTCACCGGCAACACGTACGTGATCACCGGCACGCTGGAGGGCTTCACTCGTGACGAAGCCGCGGCGGCGCTGGAAGCGAAAGGCGCGAAGGTCCTGAACTCGGTGTCCGGCAAGACGACGGGACTGATCGTCGGCGAGGAGCCGGGCAACTCGAAGCTGACGAAGGCGCGCAAGGTCGAAGTCCCGATCCTGTCCGAAGCCGACCTGGTCGGGCTCCTGAAGCGCACGTAGGTGTGACGGAACCGTGCCTATTGACGCAAAAACCGGCTGCGTCGGACCTGTCCGACATGTTCTGACCCGACAGGCGTGGGGTCAGACCCGAAAAGAAGACGTTGCTGTCACGAAAGCGTGACGACTTTGGAACTACGAACCGGCCAGGATTTGCGCGAACCGGTCCTGGGCGCGACGGGCCCACCAGTACGACAGGGGATGGCCGTTCTGCACCACCGCGAACGCGTAGCGCTCGCTGACGTAGCCGGACAGAGACGATGCCGTATCCGTCGTGCCGGTCTTTGCCAGGACGCGCCCGCGTGCCGGCGGCTTGCGTAGACGATCCTGCAACGTTCCGTTCACACCTGCCACCGCCAGGGAAGCAAGTAGAGCCGGGCCGACGGTTGGATCGGCCCAGGCGACCTGCAACAGGCTGCCGAGCGCATTCGCCGTCAAACGGTCGAGTCGCGACAGGCCCGAGCCGTCGACGATGCGCACCCCCGTCATCGGCACGCCGGCCTCGGAAAGCGCCTGTGTGACCACGGCCGCCCCCGCGGCGCTCGTTCCGCGGCCGAGCTCGGTGAGGCCCAGTTGCTTCAACAGCATCTCGGCAGTGAAGTTGTCGCTCTCGCGGTCCATGAAGCGCAACATCGCCCCGAGCGTCGGGGAGGAGACGTTGGCAAGCAGTACCGACCACTCGTCCGCCGCTGCGGCCCGGACGGGACCGGCGACGGCGATGCCGGCCTTCCGCAACGCGTCGCGAAACGCCGTTGCCGCCGCGAGCGCCGGTGAGCGAGTGACGACGCGCCCGACACGCGCGCGGTCGACCACGAGAGCGGAAAGAGGCGGAGACTCGTCGATGAAGAAGCTCGGCTTCCAGCCGGCAACGATACGCCGCGTGTCGTACGCGCTCTCGTCGCCGCTCACTCCTCCCGTCACGCTCCGAATCCCCAACGACTTCACCTGCGCGGCGAGCGCGCGCAGGTCGGCACTGGACAGTGTGGGATCGCCGTTGCCCTTGAGGACGAGCGTGCCCATCCATTGCGTTCCATCTTGCTGGCCTTCGCCGAGCACATCCGTCTCGATCCGGAATGCCGGACCGAGCCGGTCGAGGGCCGCGTACGTCAGCGGCAGCTTCTCGTTCGACGCGGGAGCCAGAGGCCGCCCCGGGTTCTGCTCGAAGAGGACGGCGCCGGAAGCGAGGTCGAGAGCGACGGCGGCCGACCTAGCCGGAGCGACGTGGGGAACAAGCAGCGCACGGGCGAGCCGGCGCTGAAGCTGCGAATCCTGGGTCGGCCCAGCCGGCGTCGCCGCGGGCGCCGCGAGGGCAACCAGCGCGAAGGCGGCGGCGAGAAGACGGCGGCTCATGCGCAATCCATTCTTCGAGCCTGATCGGTTTGGGTCAAGAAGATGGGCCGTTGCAGGGCAGAAGATAGTCCGGGCGGCCCATGCGCATAGAAGGTCCCAGGTTCGATACTTGTTCGGATCCCTTAGATCGAGGTCGAAGCCGCTCATGATTCACGACGAGATCCGCTCGCTGCTCGACGCCCCGCCGAAGGGCGAGGATGCGCCGACCATCGACGCCATCGAGCACACCCTCACGGCCGGCTACGCCCAGGCACTTGCGCTGGAGGCCGAGCGCTGGCGGCTCGAGCGCACGATCGCGGAGGTCGCGGCGAAGCTCGGTGGGAAGCCCCAGCACGACGAGCACTCCGAGCTCACCCAGCTCGGGCAGCGCCTGTCCGCCGCCGACGGCGACCTCAGCAACCTTCGTGTGCTCCTTTCCTCGCTGCGCAGCCGCGCGGACGAGGTCCGGCAGCCCTCTGGCCAACCGGCTAACTAGACGATCCCGCTTCTGACCGCATAAACCGCGGCCTGGATGCGGTTGTCGATCTGCAGCTTCATCAGGATGTTCGAGATGTGATTCTTGACCGTCTTCGGGCTGATGTGGAGCTCGCCGGCGATCATCGCGTTGTCCTTGCCGTTGGCAATCAGCTTCAGGACCTCGATCTCGCGGTCCGAGAGCTCGGCGCGGATCGTGCTCTCGATTTCCGGCTGTGTGCTGGACGCGCGCACGCGCTGTAAGACCTTGGACGCGATCGTCGGCGAGATCAACGACTCGCCGCGAGATGCCGCGTTGATTCCCGCGATCAGCTCCTGGATCGACGAGTCCTTCAGCAGATAGCCGCACGCCCCGGCGAGGATCGCGTCGATCACGTCGTTGTCCTGATCGGAGATCGTGAGCATCACCACGCGGGTGAGAGGTGCGATCGTCGAGATGTGGCGTGTCGCTTCGACGCCGCCCATGCCGGGCATGTTCAGATCCATCACGACGACGTCGGGCGCCACCTCGCGGACGATGTCCAGCGCCTCTTGCCCAGCGGCGGCCTCTCCGATCACGTGCACGCCTTCGTCCTCCAGGAGGTTGCGGAGCCCACTCCTGAAGAGATCGTGGTCGTCGACGATGAGAACGCGGACCTGGGCCAGCGCCTGATCGTCCGCTGTTACGGGCTGACTCATACTGGGCGTCCCTCCCCCGGCGGGCCGACGAAGTTTAGTGGAGGGTGATCGTAACCGTCCGACGGCCCCAGGCAAGGGCTTGGGCCAGGGTCGGGAACCACAGGTCGATCGTCATGCCCTGCACTGCACCTCCAGTATCGGCCGCGACGCCTTCGCCGTACCCGGGGATCGATATCCGGGTGCCGAGGGGGATCACCGCCGGATCGACGGCGACCACTCCGAACCCGACCGGGAGCCCGGTCGCGGTCCTGCCCGGCATTGAGTACCCGGTCGAGGCCACCGTCAGCGTTCGCGGGCCGTTGGTGACCGAAGGGGTGCCGACCCAAGACGGCGGAGCAGCCTGCGACTGCACCGCCTCTGCCTTGGTCACGACCAGCCGAGCGCGCTGATCGAGGGCCCGGATCTGACCGGCGTTCAGGCGCCGCTGCCGCGCCAGGGCGGCGAGATACGAGACCCGCTTGGCCCGTGCCGTCCCGAGCGCTGCCGTCGTCCGCTGCGCTTCTGCCTCGAGAGCCTGGACCTGCCGGATCCGCGCGGCGAGCTCGAGGGCGAGGCCCTGCAGCTTCGTCCGTCCGTCCCTGGCGTCATTCGCCGCCTGGGCGCCCTGGTTGGCGCTCCGCTCGAGCTCGTCGAGCCGCGTCACCGCGTCGTCGAGCGACGCGGCGCCGAGGAGGACGGCGATCGCATCCGGCTCTCCCTCCTCGTACAGCGCTCTCAGACGGTCGCCGAGGAGTCGCTGGGACGCCTTGAGATTGCCGGCGACCACGTCGATCTCCTGCTGGACCCGGTTCCGCTCGAGCCTGAGGCCGTCCGCACGGCTCTGGAGGCCGGCCAACTCGCTCCGGGCCCCCAGGAGGCGCGAATCCAGGGCGTAGAGGCTCAGGAGGGCCGTGCGCGAGCGGGCCGCTACGCCTGGCCGCTGCTGGCGTAGAGAGGGATGAGCTTCCTTTTTCGAGCCCGCGCCTTTGGCCCCAGGGAGAAAGATCCCCACGAGAAGGGCTGCTCCGAGCGCCAGCCCGAGCGCGAAGCGGCTCTCGCTGCGCCAACGCACGGCTCGTGACCCTATCGCAAGCCGGACTTTGTGCGGTCCTAACACATGGAGAAATCGTCACTTTTAGGCTCGGAAAGCGGTTGCAGACATCCGAAGACGTTGCTAGGGTGCGCCACTTGTGACGTACCGGCCCCCTCCGGTGCGCCCGTCGATCCCGTTCGTCCGGCTCACGCCCAGCAGCCGGAGACGACTGGCGCAGGCGTTCGTTGTTGGCATTGCCGCGTTTCTCCTCGTGGCGGCGTCAGCATCTGGAAGTCCGGGCGTCGCCTCCAAGCAGGCGCAAGCGCGGCAGGTCCTCGCCCAGATCCAGAACATCGATGACAGCCTCGGGGTGGCCGTCGAGTCCTACAACCTCGCGAACGTCCGGCTGCGGCAGATCGAGAGCGACCAGCGCGAGAACCGCATCCAGCTAAAGCTGACGCGCGCGAACCTGACGATCGCGCAGGACTCTCTCGCAGCCCGGCTCGTGAGCGCGTACACCTCGACTCAGGACAACTCGACGCTGTCGGTGCTCCTGGGCGCGTCGAGCCTCGACGATCTCTTGAACCGCATCGAGGCCGTCAACTCGACGTCCCAGCAGGACGCGAGCATCGTCCAGCAGGTGACGTCGTTCAAAGCGGCGGTCCAGCGTCACCGGACCGAACTACGGCGAGCCCATTCCGAGCAGCAGACCATCGTGGCGCAGAAAGCCGCGCAGAAGCAGCGGATCGAATCGCAGCTGGCTTCGCGCCGGCAGCTGCTCTCGTCGATCAAGGGCCAGATCGAGCGCATACGCGCCGACGAGGCCGCGCAGCAGCGCCAGCTCGCCGCCGCGGCCCGGTCCCGCCTCTCCGGCGTGCAGCTTGCCGTGGCGGAGGGTGTCGGCATCTCGGCCTCGACACCGGAGGGCTCGACGGTCGCACCCCCGAACGTGCACGGCGGCGTCGTCGGGATCGCGATGCATTACCTCGGCGTGCCTTATGTCTGGGGTGGATCCAGTCCGCGCGGCTTCGATTGCTCGGGGCTCGTCTCGTACGTGTTCGCCCAGATCGGCGTCTCGCTGCCACACAGCTCGTACTCGCAGTTCGGGATGGGTGCATCCGTCTCGATCAGCGACCTGCAGCCCGGCGACCTCGTGTTCTTCACCGGTGCGAGCCACGTCGGGATCTATATCGGCGGCGGGCAGTTCATCCATGCACCGCACACGGGTGACGTGGTGAAGATCTCCTCGCTCAGCGGCTACTACTCGTCGAACTTCGCCGGCGGCCGCCGGATCTAGCTCAGCTAGCGCGCGACTCGGCGGAGTGACAGCCACAGCACTGCGGCGACCGCCAGCGGGAGAACCCACCACGCCGGGACGGACGTCGTCGCGAGCAGCGCCGTGAGGCCGAACGCGATCACGATCCCGGCGGCGACACGCCAGTCGTCTCCGACGATGAAGTCCCACCAGAACTTCCCAAACCGCTTCATGCGAAGGCAAGCTTCCGGCGTCGCAGTGAGGTGACGAAGCCGACTGAGATCAACAAGACGAAGGCCAGGACGCCGAGCAGTGCCGCGTCGCCGCCGGGCCACTCGACGCCTGCTCCCTCCGCGCCCCAGAAGATCCCGAACGTCGTCAGCATCACGCCGACCGCGAAGGCGAGCGTGTTCTCGGGAACGCGCCCGAGCGGCTCGCGCACGACGATCCCTGCGAGGACGACGAGTACCACCGCTGCCCCGGCGCCGAGCGCGGCCAGCGGAATGCTTCCCTGTGTGCTTCCGAAGGTCAGCACGATGAAGGCAACCTCGAGCCCTTCGAGGAGTACGCCCTTGAACGAGATCGTGAACGCGTACCAGTCGAGCCCCGCGCGTTCCACGCGCGGCGCGTTCGCAGCTTGCGCGCGCTCGCGTGCGAAGACCGCCTCCTCGTCGCGCACCGCGCGCCAGCCGCTCGCGCGCAGGATCGCCTTGCGCAGCCACTGGAGGCCGAACACGAGCAGCAGCCCTCCGACCACGAGCCGGAGGGTCCCGATCGGGATCACGGTGAGCGCCGGCCCGAGCGCGGCGACTATGGCTGCGAGCGCCAGCGTCGCGGCTCCCGCCCCGACAAGCGTCGATCGCCAACCGCGGGTGAGGCCCATGGCGAGGACGATCGTGAGGGCCTCGACCGTCTCGACCGCGCTCGCGAGGAACGCGGAGAGAACAAGGAAAACGTCCGTCAGGAGTAGAGCGCCTCTAACCGCGGAAAATGCTGCGCATTTTCCGCGGGTCTAATTAGTCCCATCGCTCCGCTCGGGAGATGGAGGAGAGTCCTCCGCGAGGTAGAGGCCCTCGATCTCCTTCGAGAAATGCTCAAGGCACACACGACGCTTCAGCTTAAGCGTCGGCGTCACCTCGCCGGCCTCGAGGGTGAAGTCGCGGGGCAGGATCGTGAACCGCTTGATCTGCTCGTAGCGCGACAGGTCGCTGTTCACGTCGTCGACTGCACGTTGTACTGCCGGCTGGGCGCCCGCGGGATCGACGTCCTCCGAGAGCGTGATCAACGCTGCGATGTAGGGGCGGCGGTCTCCGACAACGAGCGCCTGCGAGATCACCGCGTGCGCCTTGAGCGCGTTCTCCAGATTCTGTGGTGCGACGTTCTTCCCGCCGGCAGTGACGAGGATGTCCTTCAGCCGGTCGGTGATCGTGAGGAAGCCGTCCTCGTCGAGGTGGCCGACGTCGCCGGAACGAAGCCACCCGTCCTCCGACAGGATCTCGCGCGTCGCCTCCTCGTCCTTGAAGTACCCGCCGAAGACCGTGTCGGTCTTGATCAACACCTCGCCGTCGTCTGCAACCCGCAACTCGACGCCGGGCAGGGCCGGTCCGACGCTGCCGAAGCGGTACCTCGTCGGACGGTTGATCGCCGCGCCGGTCGTGCACTCCGTCAGGCCGTAGCCCTCGAGGATGAGGATGTCGAGCGCCGCAAAGAATTCGATGATCTCCTTCGCGAGCGGCGCACCGCCGGACACGCCGATGCGCAGCTTGCCGCCGAGACGCGACTTCACCTTCGAGTAGACGAGCACGTCGGCGAGCCTGTGCTGCAACGCGAGCCGGGCCGGCACCGAGCTTCCGGCTTCGCGCAGCTTGCTGACCCTGCCGCCGACTTGTAGCGCCCAGGCGATCAGCCGGCGCTTGGCGCCGGTAGCCTCGTCGAACTTGGCCGTGACCGCCGTGTGCACCTTCTCGTACACGCGGGGCACGCTCGGGAACACCGTCGGGCGGACCGCGGGCAGCGCGTCCCCGACCGCGTACGGGTCGGGACAGAATGCGATCGTGTAGCCGATGTGCGCGCCGAGCAGCGTCAGGCACCGCCCGAAGTTGTGTGCGAGTGGGAGGTACAGCAACATCAGGTCGTCGGTGACGGTGAAGTCCTGCACCTGCCGCACCTCGTCGACCATCGCGTAGTAGTTGCGGTGCAGGATCATGCAGGCCTTCGGAGGACCGGTCGTGCCTGACGTGTAGATGAACGTGAAGAGGTCGTTCTCGTCGATCGCGGCGGCCGCCTCGTCGACCGCACCCGGATACTCGGCCGCGTGGGCGCGTCCTCGCTCCCGCAGCGCGGGTAGATCCGCAAACGTCAGCACGTGCTCCAGGTCCAGTCCGGCGAGCTTCGCGCGCTGTTCCTCGTCCTCGCAGAGCACGCCGACGGCCTCCGAGTGCTCGGCCACGTACGCGGCGTCCTTCGGCGAGTTGTTCATGTAGATCGGCGCGCCGACGGCGCCGATCAGCCCGAGCGCGAAGTCGAAGAGCACCCACTCGAGGCGGGTCGAGGCGAGGATCGCGAAGGCGTCACCCTTCCGGACCCCCAGTGCGAGGAGGCCGTGCGCGATCTCGTCGACCGCCTGGCCCGCCTCCGCCCACGAGACCGGCCGCCATTCCTCCCCTTCCTGGACGAGGTAGGCGGGGCTCTCGAGGCCGCGGGCGACGGCGTCCTGCCACAAACGGGCGATCGTCCGGGTGCCGGTAGCCGTGGTTGCCGTCGCCATGCGTCAATCGTAGTAAGGCCGGCCACACGGGCAGAGCCCGTATGGCCTCTGTAGCGGCGCCGCCGAGTCGGCGCCTTGCAGGGAAGGTCACACCGACGGAGAATCACCCCGGTCCCGGTAAAATCAAGAAGGCGGCTATGCGCACAATCTGGAACGGATCCATCTCTTTCGGCCTGGTCAGCATCCCCGTTGGCCTGGCTCTTGCCACGACCCCGAAGGCGAAGCAGTCGGACGTCAGCTTCCGCACCCTCCACAGGGAGTGCAAGACGCCGATCCGGCAGAAGCGCTGGTGTCCCACCCATGACCGGGAGGTCGGCCCGGACGAGATCGTCAAAGGCTGGGAGGTGGCCAAGGGCGAGTTTGTGATCGTCGAGGACGCCGACCTCGAGGCGATCGCACAGCACGACGAGTCACGCTCGATCGAGATCACGCGGTTCGTCCCGCTGGACGAGGTCGACCCGGTCTACCTCGACCGCACGTATTTCCTCGCGCCTGCGCAGGCGCCCGCTCAGCGCCGGCCCTACGTGCTCCTGCTCGAGGCGATGAGACAGGCGGGGATGGGAGGGATCGGGCGCTTCGTCCTGCGTGGCGCCGAATACAACGCGCTCATCCGCCCCAAGGGCGACGCGCTCGTTCTCGAGACGCTCTTTCTCGCGGAGGACGTTCGCTCGCAGGCGGAGATCGAGGAGGCGGTCGCCGGCACCGAGGTGAAGAAGGCCGAGCTCGATCTCGCCCAGCAGGTGATGCAGAGCCTCGTCGGCGAGTTCGACCCGTCCCAGCTCGAGAGCCAGTACCGCAGCGATCTACGCCAGCTGCTCGAGGCGAAGCTGGACGGCCAGGAAATCTCAAAGCCAGAACCCGTGCCCGAAGCGCCTGTCGTGGACCTGATGGAAGCGCTGAAGCGCAGCGTCGCCGAGGCAAAGGAGCGCAAGCCGACGAAGGCCGCAGCGAAGAAGACTGCGGCAAAGAGCAGAACCTCGCGCACACCTGCGCGCAAGTCGGCTTAGCGGCCTAGGTCTTGCAGGCGTCGGTCGGGTCGGCCGAGTCGTGCGTCACGGTGACGACACAGGCGGAGGACCCGCTCGCCGTCCGGAAATAGACCAGCCAGACGTCGTGTCCGTCGACGACGGCTCGACTCTGGGTGGAGTACGAGAGCGGCGGCAATGATGCACGAAGGCTCCGGACCTTCTGCTCTGCTTTGTCTCGCGCTTTCTGGGCAGTCAGTCCCGCGAAGCTCGCCGACTCGTGCGCGATGTCCGGCCACGGGTAGAACGCGAGATGAACGACGAGGATCGCGAGGCCGCTGACGAGGATCAGCGCCGCTGCGTGGAACCGTCGGCGGAGACGGTCGAGGGTGAAGAACAGCGTCGGAAACCGAGCGTCCTTGTTGAGCACGAACGCGAGCACGCTCGGAACGACGATGCCGAATACGGCGAGGACGCCGTAGATGATGTAACCCAGTTGGATCTTGCTCGCACCGAACGCGATCGCGAGCCCAAGGGCGATCAGGCCCGGGATCAACACGAACAGCCAGCTGTAGCCGCTCTCCTGAGCCGTCGGCGCACCCGGCCGCTGCGAGCGACCGGTGACGGTGCGCGAGCCGGCCTTGTACGCCAGCGCCTGGAAGGCTGTCGCAGCGATCACGCCGACCACGATCACGGCTACCCAGTCCCAGCGCTTCTCGAGGTGACCGACTGTTCCCGAGATCGTCGGCCACGGGATCTTGTCCTTGAACGTCGAGGAAAGCGCTCCGAGCAGCTCGACGGTGAGGATGATGAGGATGGTCGGTCCCCAGAACCAGTAGCCGCGCCGCTCGCGCGGCTCTACCGGTCCTTCCGCCTTCCAGTTTCTGACGATGGCGCGCCACCACGCAACCGGCGACCAGGGACCTTCGGGCACAGCGGAAAGCTACGACGATCGTGGACGGAAGTCCACGATCACAGAGAAAGGGGTTGCGGGGGAACGGGGTTCCCCCCGGCAAAGCTCAGTGCTTCTGCAGAACCCCCAGCGCCTCGAGCTGCGCCTGGAACAGGGTCTTGTCGATCTTGCCCTGATAGATGGGCACGCCTTCCTCGACGCAGACGCGGATGACCTCTTGGCGGTCGATCCCGAGTTCCTTGGACAGCTCCTCGGGCGTTAGGTGGTTCGCCATCGACGCTCCTTCCTTGTCGTACGAAAAAGCCCGCCGGCGCGAATGCGCTCAGCGGGCTAAGTCGAGCCTCCAGATGTCATTGCCGGATTCAACGGGCCGGCACTCCCAAAGCAGTCATTGCCCAAAGGATAATCGGCCCGCATGACGGACGCAAAACTGCCCGGTTTGGAGGAACGCTTCGCCGAGATCAAGGCCGTCCGCATGCGGTATTTCGTGGGCGGGGAGGGGCCGCCGCTCATCCTCGTCCATGGGCTCGGAGGCGCTGCGGCGAACTGGACAGAGCTCGTTCCGCTCCTGATGAGGCGCCACAGGCTACTCGTCCCGGATCTCCCGGGACACGGCGGCTCGACCGCCCTGCCGGCGGTCGCCGGGCTCGAGCCGTTCGCCGACCGAGTGGCTCTCGTGGCCGAGCGCGAAGGCATGCTGCCGGCTCCGGTGATCGGTCATTCACTGGGAGGAATGGTCGTGCTGCGCATGGCGCTCCGGCAACCGGACGATGTACCCGCAGTCGTGCTCGCAGCCGCGGCAGGGCTGAGCGTGGGCAACGTCTGGGGGCGGAACCTGCTCTCGGTGTTCAGCACGATCCGACCTGGGCGGCTCGCGGCTCGGTACCGCGGGCGGGTGTCCCGCTCACCGCTCCTGCGCCGCCTCGTATTCGGTTTCGTTTCGGTCGCAGATCCGGTCGGTTTGACCGACCAGGCGGTCGAGGGATTTCTTGCCGCGCATCTGCTGCACACGGACGTGGACAGCGCCTGGCGGGCGCTGCGCGCGGACGATCCGCGCGAAGAGCTCGAGGCGATTCGTTGCCCGGTGCTCGTCCTCTGGGGCGCCGACGACGTTCAGTTGCCGCTCGACGACGCATTCGAGTACACGCGACGTCTCCGTGCGCGTCTCCGGGTGATCCCCGGGTGCGGGCACCTGCTGATCGGTGAACGCCCGGACGCCTGCGACCGCGCCATCGAGGACTTTTTAGGCAGCAGCAGCCTCGAAGGGCATCACCTCCGCGCCTGAGCCACCTGGACCAGACAGGAACTCCACGCGGTACGCGACGACTTCGACCGCGCTGCGTTTCTTCCCCTCGTCTTCCCACGTGCTGTACCTCAGCCGTCCTTCGAGCGCGATCTTGCGGCCCTTCGCGAGATAGTCGGCGCAGACCTCGGCCTGCCGATCCCAGACGGAGATCCGGAAGAAGTCGGTCTCGCCGTCCTTGCCGCCGCGGTCGACCGCTAGCCCGAACTTCGCGAGCCGCTTCTCCGCGCCGACTTCTCGAAGCTCGACGTCCGTCGTCAGGTTTCCGATCAAGATCACGCTGTTCATGCGCGTTGCCCTCCACCGTTGTCGATGAGGGCAACATAGCGTGCGAAATGTGACCCGTCTGTGCCGAAAGCGGCTACTCTTTGGGCCGCCTCGGGGTGTGGCGCAGCCTGGTAGCGCGCTCCGTTCGGGTCGGAGAGGTCCCCAGTTCAAATCTGGGCACCCCGACTGGATGCGGGGGAACCTGGTTCCCCCGCAGGTCAGTCCATGTTGCGGACGAGGCTATCCTCCGGATATGCCGGACAAGATCCGTGTCGCAGCTGTTCAGATGACCAGCCGCGCCGACAAGAGCGCAAACCTCGAGAAGGCCGAGCGTCTCGTTGCACAAGCCGCAGCGACCGGCGCCGATGTCGTCGTGCTGCCCGAGAAGTGGAACGCGATCGGCGACGCCGCCGTGTATCACGCGACCGCGGAAGCGATCGAAGGTGGCGAGTCCGTCGCCGCCATGTCGGAGTGGGCGCGTGCACACGGGATCACGCTCGTCGGCGGCTCGATCGCCGAGTTTCGCGAAAGCCGCGAGAAGCTTTCGAACACGAGCCTCGTTTTCGACCCCGAAGGACGCATCGTGGCGACGTACCGGAAGATCCACCTCTTCGACGTGGAGGTCGGCGGTGTCGTCTATCGCGAGTCCGAGGCGGAGGAACCCGGTGACGAGCCGGTCGTGGCGGACGTCGAGGACTGGAGGATCGGGCTTTCGATCTGCTACGACGTGCGCTTCCCTGAGCTGTATCGCATCCTCACCCTCGAAGGCGCTCAACTCGTGACGGTGCCCGCGCACTTCACGACGCCGACCGGGAAGGATCATTGGCACGTTCTCCTTCGCGCACGTGCGATCGAGAACCAGCTGTACGTCGTCGCCGCCGCGCAGATCGGCGAGACCCTTCCGGGCAAGCCGGCGTACGGCCGCTCGCTCATCGCCGACCCCTGGGGACTGGTCGTCGCGCAGGCGCCGGACGAGGAGACCGTGATCGCCGCCGAGCTCGATCGTGCGCACCTGGAGAACATTCGCGCGAAGCTGCCGTCGCTCGCGAACCGGCAGCCGAACGCGTACCGGTGGCCGACGCGAGTCTGACGCACGGCGTCTGGCTCGAGCGCGTCCCCGATCTCGTTGCCGAATGCGTCGAGGAGTGGGAGCTGGTGCTTGGTGAGCCGTACGAGCCCGGAGCCGCGGGTCATGCGCTGCGCGCGGAGCTGCCGGATGGACGGCCGGCAGTTCTCAAGCTGATCTACCCGGATCGCGAGACCGAGCACGAAGCGGATGCCCTCGCGCTCTGGGACGGTGAGGGTGCGGTTGAACTGCTCGCCCGTGACGACGAGCGCTCGGCGATGCTCCTCGAGCGTTGCGAGCCCGGGACGACCCTCGCCGCGGCGGGCGCGGGTGTCGCGTTGGACGTGCTGATCGGGCTCCTCCCGCTGCTCTGGGTCGAGGCGGGCGAGCCCTTTCACACGCTCGAAGACGAGGCGGCATGGTGGATCGGTTATCTGCCCGAGCAATGGGAGCGCTCGGGTCGCACCGTCGAGCGCAGGCTCGTGGACGCCGCCGTCGACGCATTGAGCTCGCTCTCGCAATCACAAGGCGAACAGGTGCTGCTTCACCAGGACCTCCATGGGGACAACGTCCTTGCGGCGGAGCGCAAACCGTGGCTCGTCATCGATCCGAAGCCGCTGCTCGGCGAGCGCGAGTTCGGGGTCGCGCCCATCGTCCGCTCGTTCGAGCTCGGGGAGAGCAAGCGCGACGTGCTGTATCGCCTCGACCGGCTGACTTCCGATCTGGGACTCGACCGCGACCGTGCCCGCGGCTGGACGATCGGGCAGACCATGGCCTGGGCGTTCGACAGCGACTACGACGCGACGCACCTCGAGACGGTGCGCTGGCTGCTGGAGGACGCCGCGTGACCCTCCGCGCAGTCCTCTTCGACGTGGACTTCACGCTCTGCCGTCCCGGGCCCGAGCTCTCCGCGGACCGATACGCGCGTATCGCCGCGCGTCACGGCATCACGCTCGACACGAGCCGCTACGACGATGCACGCGACGCGGCGGTCCTCAATCTCAAGCGCCATCCGGAGCTGTTGCACGACGAGTCGATCTGGCATCGCTTCACCGAGGAGATCTTCATCGGAATGGGCGGCCAGGAGGCGATCGCGAGCGAGTGTGCGACGGAGATCGAGGAAGGGTGGGGCGTCTCGGAGAACTTCGAGCTGTTCGAGGACGTCCTGCCGGTGCTCGAGGAACTGAGGCGCGCCGAGCTTCGGATCGCCGTCGTCTCCAACGGGATCCGCGACCTGCAAGCGTTCGTCGCACACCACCGCCTCGACGTGGACGCGATCGTCGACTCCCGTTCGCACGGTCGCGTCAAGCCGCACCCGACCATCTTCCAGGCGGCCCTCGTCTTGCTCGCCGTCGCGCCCGAGGACGCGGTCATGGTCGGCGACTCGATCGAGGAGGACATCGAGGGGGCGCGGGCGCTCGGGATGCGCGCCATCCTGATCGACCGCGAGGAGCGGCATCCGGACGTCGACGAGCGCCTGACGGATCTCTACGGCCTGCCCGCTGCCCTTGGTCTCGCGCGACCCACCTGAACGCAATTACGATTGAATCGTGCCTGCCTGGTTGATCTGGGCGATCGCGGCAGTCCTCCTGTCCGTCGGCGAGATCTTCACTCCCGGCATGTTCTTCCTCGGCCCGGTGGCGCTTGCAGCCGTTGCCGCCGCGCTCGTCGCCTTGATTGGGCTCGGCGTCGCGGCTCAGCTCCTGGTGTTCATCGGCGGGTCGATCGCCTCGGTGGCGTTCCTGCGCCCGATTGCCCGCCGGCACCTCCACATGCCGGCGGCGTTGCGTACGGGCACGGCCGCCCTCGAGGGCACGAAGGCCGTCGTTCTGCAGCGCGTGGACGTCCACGGTGGCCGTGTGCGCATCGGCGGCGAGGAATGGTCGGCCCGCGCCTACATGGAGGATCAGGTTCTCGAGCCCGGCACGCGTGTCGAGGTCGTCAAGATCGAGGGAGCGACAGCTCTCGTCTACGAGTAGAGAGGGAAAGAGATGACCGCTGCATTGATCGTTCTGCTCGTCGTTGCCGGGCTCGTGCTGCTCACGCTCGCCCGAACCATTCGCATCGTTCCCCAGGCTCGCGCCAGCGTGGTCGAACGGCTCGGGCGTTACTCCAGGACGCTCACGCCGGGACTCTCCATTGTCATGCCGTTCGTCGATCGGATTCGCGACACGATCGATCTCCGCGAGCAGGTCGTGTCCTTCGCCCCGCAACCGGTCATCACCGAGGACAACCTCGTCGTCAGCATCGACACCGTCATCTACTTCCAGGTCACAGATCCGAAGGCGGCGACCTACGAGATCGCGAACTACATCCAGGCGATCGAGCAGCTGACCGTCACCACGTTGCGCAACGTGATCGGCGGCATGGCGCTCGAGAAGACGCTGACCTCGCGAGACGAGATCAACAGCCAGCTGCGGGGAGTGCTCGACGAGGCCACTGGCAAGTGGGGGATCCGCGTCAATCGCGTCGAGCTGAAGGCGGTCGATCCACCGCCTTCGATCCAGGACTCGATGGAGAAGCAGATGCGGGCAGACCGCGACAAGCGTGCCGCGATCCTTGCGGCCGAAGGCGTGAAGCAGTCGCAGATCCTGACGGCCGAAGGTGAGAAGGAGTCGGCGATCCTGCGAGCCGAGGGCCAGAGGCAGGCCGCGATTCTCAATGCGGAAGGTCAGGCGAAGGCGATCGACACGGTCTTCCGCGCGATTCACGAAGGGGACGCCGACCCGAAGCTCCTCGCCTATCAGTACCTGCAGGTGCTACCGCAGATCGCGCAGGGCGAATCCAACAAGGTGTGGATCATCCCGAGCGAGGTCACGCGGGCGCTCGGCCAGCTCACCGACGCGCTGCCGCGCCGAAACGACCAGCCAGAGAGTTAGCTCGAGCCGGACAGCGAGGAGAGGTCGACGACCAGGTCGTCGGACGGCGGCGTGATGTTCGCCCGCGCGCCGAAGTCGTAGAGATCCTCGGTCATGGTCATCGTCATCGGTGTGCCGAGCTGGGCAGCGCCCATGGACATCGTGACGGCGAGCCGCCGGACGCGCCCCTTGGCATCGATCCAAGCCTCGGCGGGCGCCGAGACCGAGCCCATCGCCTGAGTCAGCTGCCTGAGCTGCTTGTTGTCGTGGGCGAGCTTCTTGAAGTCGATGTTGAACGCATAGTGCGTCGTCTGCACGCCCCGAATGCGCTCGGACCCGGTCACGCGCGAGTTGCTCGACGCCATCAGCATGCGGAGCGACTGCGACGGATCGGCCTGGTTCGCGTTCATGATCGCGCCGAGATCCACGCCTTCCTTCTTGGCCATCTTCGCGACGTCCATCTTCACCCACTTGCCCGGCGGCACCAGCTTGTCGAACAGCGACGAGCGCATGTACATGACGAGGCCGTGGCTACCGTCGAAGATCATCTCCATGCTCGGGTCCGAGGTCGGGACCTGCAGCTGGTAGGCGGCCGGCAACGCAAAATGCATGTTCATCCAACCGGACTTGCCCTTGCCGTCATAGACGCCGTTCCCGTGAAACGAGAACGAGCCGAGGCTGCCTGCGGTGAGCGAAGCGCGGAACTCGAACTTCGAGGACGTCGTGTCTGCCGTCGTGCTGGCCGCCTTCGCAACCGGGTCGAGTGCGAGGGCATCCCCGCCGGCGCAGCCGACCAGTGCCGAGGCGCAGGCCGCGAGGCAGAGCAGGGAGAGGACGCGGCGAGGGGTCATCCAGGAACTCGGATCGTCCTCCGGCGCGGACGCGGCTATCCCTCGATCGAGGCGAGCTCGGCGCGCCAGCTCTCCGTGTGTTCTCCCAGGGGAGGCGCTTCGCCCGTTGCTGCGGGCTCCCCCAGCCACTCCGATGCCTCGGCGAGCGTCGCAACGGGGCCTGCCATCACGTCCTCGCCCTCGAACACGTCGAGCCACTCCGAGAGCGCCCTCGACCGGAACACCGCGGCGAGCTCGGCGGCAAGCGCCTCCTGATCCTGCTCGTAGTGGCGTTCGACGAGTTCGGGACGGCCGATCAGCTCACAGAGGCGCTGCCAGAACTTCAGCTCGACCGCCGTCACCGTGAGGAAACGTCCTTCCGCCGTCTCGTACGTGCGATAACACGCAAGGCCCCCGGTGAGCGTCCGCTCGGGCTCCCCGCGCAGGCGGTGCGCGGCGAGCCTGTGGGCGTTGTGCGTCATCGAGACGACGAGATGCGTGCCGGTCCCGCTCCGTTGTCGCTCGAGCAGCGCGGCGAGGATCTCGATGACGGTGAAGAGCGAGCCGCCGGCGAGGTCCGCAATCTGAACCGGCGGCATTGCCGGCGCGGTGTCCGCGAGCAGTCCGGCCCAGCCGGCGTAGTTGAGGTCGTGACCGGCGCGCATGTCCCCGGCACCGAAACCCGTGACCGAGCAGTACACGACTGACGCCGGGAGCGCGGAGGCGCCGATCCCGAGTCGATCGGCGACACCGGGACGAAAGCCCTCCAGCACGACGTCTGCGCGGGCGGCGAGCGCCGGCCCGAGACTCGGATCCCGCTCGAGATCCCACACCACGGACTCCTTGCCCGCGTTGAGCGCGGCATCCCAGCCTGGCGCGACCGAACGGAGCGGATCGCCGTCCGGCGCCTCCACCCGAACGACCCGCGCGCCGAGCCGCAGGAGCTCGCGGCTGGCGAAGGGGCCGGGCAGGTAGCGCGTGAAGTCGACCACCAGCACGCCGCGTAGCACCACTACCGGCGACGCTACCACTACACTCCGACCGTTGACTGACCGTTCAACAGGCCAGGAGGACAAGCGTCGGCTGATTCTCGACGCGGCCGTGCGCGTGTTTGCCCGCAAGGGCTACCACACGTGCCGCGTCGGTGACATCGCGGAGGAGGCGGGCGTCGCCCACGGTCTGCTGTACCACTACTTCCGCTCAAAGGAAGAGCTGCTCGAGACGATCTTCCGCGAGACGTGGCGCGACGTGCTCGACGCGGTTCGCTCCGTCGAGGAGACCGACGAGCGCGCACGCGACCGGTTGGCCGGCATCGCGAAGATCCTGCTGCGCGCATGGCGGCGCGATCCCGACCTCGTGCGCGTGCTCGTCCGTGAGGTGACGCGCAGCTCCCATCTGCAGCAGCGCATCGACGAGATAGAGGCTGCGTTCGCGGGGATCGAGCGCATCATCGCGCGCGGTCAGGAGGAGGGCGAATTCCGCTCCGACCTCGATCCGCGCATGGCCAGCTACGTCTTCTACGGAGCGCTCGAAGAGATCCTCACCGGCTGGGTGCTCGGCCAGCTCGAGGACGGCGACGAGGCAATCGCCCGCGCCGAGGAGACCGTGGTCGACGTCATCTGCGGCGGCCTGGCCGTCGATCGCGAGACAGCCAAGGTCTAGTGACACAGCTGACGGCCGAAGCTGCGGCAAGTCCGCAGACCGTCAGGCGCAGCGTCTTCTGGGTTCTCGGCCTCGGCGCGTTCGGCCTGGCCTTCTCGATCACGACGACGGCGGCCTACCTGCCGCCGCTGCTGCACCGCTTCACCGAGTCGGGTGCGCTGATCGGGCTCGTGCTCGGCGCAGAAGGCGTCTTCGCGCTGATGCTCTCCCCGGTGATCGGCCCGTGGAGCGACACCTTCCACACGCCGATGGGCCGCCGCCGCCCGTTCATGCTCGCCGCTCTCGGCCCGCTGGGCTTCTGCCTGCTGCTGATGCCCTTCATGCCGAATCTCTGGACGACGACGCTGATCGTCCTCGCATTCTTCTTCGCGTACTACGTCTACGAGCCGCCGTACCGTGGTCTCTACCCGGATCTGCTGCCGCCCTCGACGTATGGAAGGGCGCAGGGGATCCAGCACGTGCTGCGGGGGATCGCGCTTGGCGCGGCGCTTGTGGGCGGCGGTTTCCTACTGAAGGTCTGGCACGCGGCGCCCTTCGTGCTGGCCGCGTTCGTGACGACTGCGGCGTGCGCGGTGCCGATCTTCTTCGTGCGCGAGGACGGCGGCCACGGCCGTGTGTTCGAAGGGGTCGCCGCGTACTTCAAACGAAGCTGGCAGATTCTTCGCGAAGAGGCGGAGGTCCGCCGCTTCCTCCTCGCGAACGCCGCCTGGGAGGGAACGTTCGCAGCAGCGCGCACGTTCGTCGTGCTCTACGTCCTCGACGGGCTGCACGAGTCGAAGACGGTCTCGTCTACGTTGCTGGGCGCGGTCGCGGCCGGCTACGTGATCGCTGCGCTGGTCGCAGGGCGGCTGGGCGACCGGTTCGGGATCGCGCGCGTGATCTTCTACGCGTCCTTCGTCTACGGCGGCGGCTTCCTCGTCGCAGGTACCGCGACGACGTGGCACAACTGGTACTTCGCGCTGATTGTTCCCGTGTCGGTCGCGGGAGGGATGGTCATGACGCTCGCGTGGGGGTTGCTCTTCAAGTTGATGCCGCAACAGCACCGGGGCGCCATCTCAGGGCTTGCGACGACGACGAAAGGCCTGGGCCTCCTGCTCGGCGCGCCGGTAGCCGGTATCGCCATCGACCTCGCCCGGCCGTACCTGCCCGCGACGGACGGCTACCAGATTCTCTGGCCGGTCTGCGGAATCCCGATCCTCGCTGCGATCCCGCTCGTGTACCACCTGATGCGCATCGAGCCGTCAGGCAGGCCGGAGCCGACGCTCGGCTGATGGCGCTCTGGGACGAGCTTCGGGGCCTCGAGCTGAACGTCGAGGATGTCGCCGCAGAGCGGAAGTCCGTCGACGTCTCGACTGAGTTCAAGCGCGTCACCACGACGGTGGTGCTCGGCGGTGAAGGCGAGCAGGGCCGTGGTGAGGACGTGACGTACACGCCGGGAGACCACGACTGGTTTCCCGACCTCGCTGCTCCCGGACGCTTGACGCTCGGCGAGCTCTCGGCGCAGCTGGACGGGCTGCGCCTGTTCGAGAGGGAGCCCAAGATGGGGGCGTCCGCGGATTACCGGCGCTGGGCGTTCGAGAGCGCGGCGCTCGACCTCGCTCTCCGCCAGAACGACCTTTCGCTCGGCGCTGCCCTGGGGCGCGAAAGCCATCCGGTCCGGTTCGTCGTCTCGACGCGTGGGGACGCTTTCGCGTGGTTGGGGCACAACCCCGGGCTCGAGCTGAAGCTCGATCCGGAGAACGACTGGGATCGGCCCTTCATGGAGAGGCTCGCGGCGACCGGTCGCGTGCGCGTCCTCGACTTCAAGGCGTACTACACGGGCACGCCCGTCGACGTCGTGCCCGATCCTGCGCTGTATCGCACCGCCGTCGAGCTCTTTCCCGACGCTGTGCTCGAAGACGCGTCCCTCGACGGCGAGTGCGGCGCGGCGTTGGAGGGGCAGGAGGGAAGGATGAGCTTCGACGCACCGATCCACTCCGTGGCGGACGTCCGCGCTCTGCCGGTGGAGCCCGGGTGGCTCAACATCAAGCCGTCGCGCTTCGGCACGGCGGAGCGGCTGCTGGAATGCGTCGAGCACTGTGCCGCAAACGGGATCCAGATATACGGCGGCGGGCAGTTCGAGCTCGGTGTCGGGCGCCGGCACATCCAGGTGCTCGCGTCGCTCTTCTACCCCGACGGCCCCAACGACGTCGCGCCGCGTGAGTACAACACCGGCGAGCCGCGCCCGGGACTGCCGCAGAGCCCTCTCGACCCCCCGGAATCCGTCGGCTTTTAAACCGCGCGAAAGCTGCGCTTTCGCGCGGTTACGCGCCGACGCGCTGCACGGGCGCGAGCGCGGGCGCCCACGAGCACAACGGCGAGACGTCGCCGCCGCGGCCGTTCAGGGCCCGGAAGCCGAGTGCGTGCTCGGCTTGCATCATCTTGTGGATCTGCGTCGTGCCTTCGTAGATGATCGGGGCGCGCGCATTGCGGAAGTACCGCTCGATCCCGTACTCCGCGGAATAACCGTAGGCGCCGTGCACCTGGATGGCGAGGTGCGCCGCACGGAACGCGGCCTCGGTGGCGTGCCACTTCGCCAGTGACGTCTCGCGCGTGTTCCGCATCCCCTGGTCCTTCATCCAGGCTGCCTGCATGACGAGCAGCTTCGACGTCTCGTACCCGAGCACCATCTCGGCGATCATGTCCTGAACGAACTGGTACTTGCCGATCTGCTGGCCGAACGTCTCCCGCTCGCGCGCGTACTCGGTCGAACGCTCGAGGCACGCGCGAATGACGCCCACCGCACCGGCCGCGACCGTGAAGCGGCCCTGGTCGAGGCCGTACATCGCGATCTCGAAGCCCTGCCCCTCCTCGCCGATGAGGTTCTCCGCGGGGACCTCGACGTTCTCGAAGAAGAGCTCGCCGGTGGAACCGGCCCAGATGCCGAGCTTGTGCTCGGTGTCGGCGGTCGTGAAGCCCGGCATGCCGCGCTCGATGACGAAGGCCGAGATTCCCTTGTGTTTCGCGGCAGGATCCGTCTTCGCGAACACGAGGGCGTTGTCGGCCACGTTCGCGTACGAGATCCAGTTCTTCGAGCCGTTGAGGATGTAGACGTCGCCCTCGCGGCGCGCGGTCGACTTCATCGCGGCCACGTCGGAGCCCGCGGCCGGCTCGGTCAGGCCGAAGCACGCGAGCTTGTCGCCGCTTGCCTGCGGGACGAGCCACCGCTGCTTCTGCTCCTCCGACGCGTACTTCAGCAGCGCCAGCGAATTGAGCCCGACGTGGACCGAAATCAACGTACGGAACGCCGCCTCGCCGCGCTCGATCTCTTCGCACGCGAGCGCCTCGGACACGAAGTCGAGCCCGGCGCCGCCGTACTCCTCCGGGATCACGATGCCGAGGATCCCGAGCTCGGCCATCCCCTCGATCGCGCCCAGGTCGAGATGGTGGTTGATGTCGTTCTCGACGGCGTTCGGCAGGATCCGGTCGTCCACGAAGCGGCGAACCGTGTCCTGGAGCAGCCGTTGCTCGTCGCTGAGCTCGAAGTCCATGACGGCCTAGTCTACGGAGGCTTTGGGCGTTGCCGCCGTCATCACAATGGCCACGATGCTGGGGCTGACACCGCAGCAGAAGGCCGCCCTCGTCGTCGTCTCCGGGTTACCCGCCCCGCCCGGCGTGGGCGGTGTGATCGTGCAGAACTACAGCCGGAACGAGCCGCGGCCTGCCGGCGCGCTCGTGTTCACGGATCAGGAGGGCGGCAGGATCAAGACCTTCCCGGCACTGCCGCCCGGGAGCTCGGCCCGGGCGATGCGAACGAAGACCGCGGCCTTCGCCTCCGGGAGCGCGACAGGGCGCGCCCTTCGCAGCGTCGGCGTCGACGTCGACCTCGCACCCGTGCTCGACCTGCCGGACGGCCCGCTCGGCGCGCGCCAGTTCCGCTCGCCCTTCTTCGGCGTCGCATTCGCACGCGGGCTCGCCGCGGCCGGCGCGGGCGCGTGCGCGAAGCACTTCCCAGGGCTCGGGCCGCTGCCCTTCTCGACGGACAAACGACCTCACGTGGTCGGGAACCTGCGCGAGAGTGATCTTGCGCCTTACCGCGCCGCGGTCGAGGCTGACGTGCCGTGCGTGATGGTTGGCCACGGGATCTATCCGCACGTGGGCGCGCGTCGCGCGGCGCTCGAGCCGGCCGCGTACCGGCTCCTGCGCGACCTCGGGTTCGACGGCGTCGCGATCACGGACTCGCTCGACGTCGTCCGCGGCCATGCGCGCGAGTGGGCGGTCTCCGCCTCCCGGGCCGGCGCCGATCTGTTGCTCTTCACGAGCGGGAAGGACGCCGCGAAGGCGATTCGCGCTCTCGTGCCGCTCGCCCGAGCGGGAGCGCTCGATGTTCATGTGCGCCGCGTGTTGCAGTTCAAGGCGCGGGTCGGCTCAGGGTGAGCCGGCGCGCGTTGCGACGAATGCGGCCACGTCGCGTACCTCCTGGGCGCTGAGCTGCCCGCTGAAAGCGGGCATCCCGCCGCCACCGTTCTTCACCTTCGCCTCCACCTGCGCATAGCCGGGATGCAGGTCGTCCAGGTTCGGGCCGACCTGGCCCGTTGCTCCAGCGGCTTTAAGCGTGTGACACGTTCCGCAGCCGGCTTGAGCGAAGACGTTCTTTCCAGCGGAGGCGTGCGCGCCTGCGGGAATGACCACGGCCGTTGCGGAAGACGCCGCCGGTGTGTCGCGGGTGTACAGCCAGACTGCACTCGTGTACCAGACTCCGATCAGAACCGAAAAGAGAAGCCCGCCGGCGATCGGGAGCACCGGCACGGGAAAGCGCCGCAGACGCACAATCGTGACCTTCGCGGCGTAGGCGCCGTATACGGCGCAGCCGAGCAACGAGTGAAGGAGCACGCGCGTGTCCGGGTGCTGGAACCCGAGCTTGAAGATGCAGTGATACGCCACGGGAAGCGTGAAGACGAAGGCGAGCCGTCCCGACCAGCGGTGGGCGGCGTTCATCCACCCCGGCTTGCGCCAGGGCAGCTTCCCGAAGATCCACGTGGCCGAGAAGACCTGAAAGCAGGCGAGCGCCGCGGCCGCGGAGGCGAAGCCCGCCTTGAGATGAATCGGGTCTTCGAAGAAGAGCCGGAAGTAGCCTTTGGAGCGTGGATCGTGGGCCGCCAGGAGGCCTGCGGTCAGTGAGAAGAGCGCGAAGGCTAGGAGCGGAAGAGCTATCCAGCGGTACGAGCGGCGCTGGCTGGGGTGGTGCGAAGCGGCAGGCTCAACCCTCTCGCTCACCGGGCAATCCAACAACAATCTGGATGTCCCAGCAATTGACTGACCAGTCAATCAAGCTACCCTAGGACGGAGATGGCGACCCTCGAGGAACGCACCGACAGCGGCGTCTCGTTCGGGCTCACGAACGAGCAGAAGGCGCTTCGCGACCTGGCGCACGACTTCGCCGAGCGGGAGATCCGCCCGAAGGAACGCGAGTACGACGAGGGCTCGATCCACCCCGCGGACGTGATTGCGAAGGCCCACGAGCTCGGCCTGATGAACATCCACATCCCGGAGGCCTACGGCGGCCTCGAGCTCGGCGCGCTCGAGGGCTTGCTGATCGGCGAGGAGCTCTGCTGGGGCTGCTCGGGGATTGGCACGGCCATCGCGGCGAACGGGCTCGGGCACGGGCCGGTGATCATCGCGGGGACGGAGGAGCAGAAGCGCGAGTGGCTGCCGCCGCTCGTGGAGGAGGTACTGCTGACGTCGTTCGCGTTGACCGAGCCGAACGCGGGCTCCGACGTGTCGGGCATCCAGACGACGGCGGTGCGTGACGGCGACGACTACATCCTCAACGGCTCGAAGATGTTCATCACCAACGCCGGCCACGCTGCCTGGTTCACCGTCTTCGCCTCGACCGACAAGTCGAAAGGCCATCGCGGGCTGACGGCGTTCGTCGTCCCGGCGGACTTGAACGGCGTCGTCGTCGACAAGCATCTCGACAAGATGGGCCAGCGCTCGACGGATACGTCATCGCTTTCGTTCACCGACGTGCGTGTCCCGGCCGCGAGCCGTCTAGGCGAGGAGGGCGAGGGCTTCAAGATCGCAATGAAGACGCTTGACTTCACCCGGCCCGGCACCGCGATCGGCGCAGTCGGAGTCGCGCGGGCGGCATTCGAGTACGCCGCCGAGTACTCGAAGGAGCGCGTGCAGTTCGGGATGCCCATTGCGATGAACCAGGGCATCAACTTCCTGATCGCCGACATGGCGACGAAGATCGAGGCCTCGCGGCTGCTCTGCTGGCAGGCTGCGTGGATGATCGACCGGGGGATGCGCGCGACGCTGCAGTCCTCGTACGCGAAGCGCTTCGCCGCGGACACCTGCATGGAGGTCACGACCGATGCGGTGCAGGTCTTCGGGGGCTACGGGTACATGAAGGAGTACCCGGTCGAGAAGCTGATGCGCGACGCGAAGCTGTACCAGATCTACGAGGGCACGTCGCAGATCCAGCGGCTCGTGATCGCAAGAGAATTGCTCATGCCGCGTGATTGAGATCGACCTCTCGGGTCGAGTCGCGCTGGTCACCGGTGGTTCACGCGGGCTTGGCCGCGCCGACGCTCTCACACTCGCCCGCGCCGGCGCGGACGTCGTGATCGCCGACATCCAGGTGGAGTCCGACTCCGGAGAGGAGGCCGAGGGCTATGGGCCGCTGGCGCAGGCCGCACGTGCCCAAGGGTTCGTCTATTCGGAGGCGACGGCGAAGGAGATCGCCGCCTCGGGGCGTCGCTCGGCCGCGATCAAGTGCGATGTCACCGATCGGGCGCAGGTCGAAGGGACCGTGCGGCGCGTCGTCGACGAGTTCGGCTCGGTCGACATCCTCGTCAACAACGCCGGGACGCTCGACCATGTCGGGCAGCTTCCCGATCAGGCGCCCGAGCTCTGGGAGCGCGACCTGCGCGTGAACCTGACCGGGTCGTTCAACTGCGCCCAGGCGGTTTGGCCGCACATGAAGGAGCGGGGGTGGGGGCGGATCGTGAACATGGCGTCCGTCGCCGGGACGCTCGGGGGATTCGGTCAGGCGAGCTACTCCACCACCAAGGCAGGGCTGCTCGGGCTGACGAGGACGCTGGCGCTCGAGGGAGCAAGGCACGGGATCACGTGCAACGCGATTGTTCCGGGCGTGATCGGCACGGAAGCCTTCAATTTCGGCAACCCCGCGATGAACGAACGGATGGTGCAGCGCACGGCGATGAGACGGGCCGGAGAACCGCAGGACGTCGCGAACGCGATCGTTTTCCTCTGCTCCGATCTCGCGTCATACATCACCGGCGTCGGCCTCAACGTCAGCGGCGGGATCGAGCTCTTTACCTTCTAGCGGCTCTTAGGCACATGCCGGCAAATCCCACGGCCTGGTGTCGGACACCGTGACGTGAATGTGACGCCCCTGTCACCAAGGTGTCAACGCGAGTAGCGGGCCGCTCAGTTGCGGGACGTCGCCCTCACTGTCTCGCGCGGCCACGGCCTGGTGTCGGACACCGTGACGTGAATGTGACGCCCCCGTCGCCAAGGTGTCAACGCGAGTAGCGGGCCGGTCAGTTGCGGGACGTCGCCCTCACTGTCTCGCGCGGCCACGGCCTGGTGTCCGACACCATGACGTGTCTCGGATGCCGGTGTCGCGAAAGGCCGGGAGCTCGTTGAAGGGACCTCGACCGCGTACCAAGGGGTCCTCCAGAGCCGAGGCTAGACTTCGCGGCTTGCCCCCGCGGCGAAAATACTCTTTGGTCCGGCCCCGGCGGCGCCGCAGGCCGCGGACGCGCGCCCAGCGGCGCGTGCTCTGGCAGCGAGCCGCGATCCTGGCCGTGCTCGCCGGGCTCGCCGCGATGGTCCTCGGCCTCGCCTTCGCGGGTTCGCCCTCGCGGCTCGCGAGCGGCGTCCGGATCGCCGGCGTCGACGTGGGCGGGAAGACGCCGCATCAGGCGCGCGCCGTCCTCGAGCGCCGCGCGGACGCGCTCGCCTCGGTCCCGGTGACCTTCCGCGTCGGCGAGTTGACCTGGCAGCTGCAGCCCCGTCATCTCGGAATCCAGGTGGACTGGGGCGCCGCCGTCGACGCCGTCCGCCGCCAGGGCAACGGCTTCGGCCCGCTACGAGGCTTTCGCAGGCTCGACCTGCGCTTCTTCGGAGCGGACGTCGCACCCCCGACCCAGGTCTACGACGCGGCCCTCGAAGCCAAGCTCAACGAGATCGAGGACGCAGTAAACGTTGCGCACCGCGAGGCATCGATCGTGCTCCGTGGCCTCAGGCCGCAGATCGTCCCGAGCCGCACCGGCCACGTGCTCGACCGCCACGCTGCCGCCGCCACGATCGTGCGCGCTCTGGCGAGCCTGAACCGCGAGCCCGTCGGCCTGCCGATCCGGCTCGATCGGCCAAAGATCAACGCCGGCGACCTGACGGTCGTGCAGGCAGAGGTCCGCACCGCCCTCTCGGCTCACCTCCACCTGACCCTCGGCGCGACTCGCTGGAATCTGCGGCCGCCGCGCATCGCGCGGATCCTCGAGCTGCCGGCCGACGGACGGCGCGATCTGCGAGTCGGCGGCGCGGGAGCCAGCAGCTGGTTCGCGGCGCTCGCAAAGCGTGTCGACCGGTCGCCGGTCGACGCGGACTGGTCGGTCGGCAAGAGCGGCATTCGCGTGATCCCGGATCAGCAGGGCTACGTACTGGACGTGCCGCGGAGCGCGAAGGCCGTGCTGCGGGCCGCGCTCGTCACCGCGCCGGAGCTTCGCAACGCGAACCTCACTGTCGAGCAAGTCACCGCCGACCGGACGACCGCGGAGGCAAAGGCCATGGACATCAAGGGCCTGGTGGCCAGCTACCAGACCTTCTACGGAGGCGATCCAAACCGGATTCACAACGTACAGCTCGTCTCCCATCTCATCGACAAGCATGTGATCGCTCCGGGCGAGACCTTCTCGTTCAACGGAGCCACCGGCGCGCGCACCCAGGACAAGGGCTTCCTGGAGGCGCCGGTGATCATCAACGGCGAGCTCAAGACCGGTCTCGGCGGCGGTGTCTGCCAGGTCTCGACGACGACGTTCAACGCTGCGTACGAAGCCGGCCTCCCCATCGTGTCGCGTACGAATCACGCGCTGTACATCAGCCACTACCCGCAGGGCCGCGACGCCACCGTCAATTATCCGGACACCGATCTGAGGTTCACGAACGACACCGGTCACTGGCTCCTGCTGCGCACGTGGGTCGGCTCCTCGTCGCTCACGGTCGCGCTCTACGGGACGCCCGTTCACCGCCGGGTCGTCAGCGAAACGGCTCCGCTCGTCGTGACGGGCCCGCCGCCGGTCAGGAAGATCAAGGATCCGTCACTCTTCGTCGGGCAGACCGTCGTCGAGGAGCCCGGATCGTCGTCCCTCAAGACGAGCAACACGCGCACGGTCTACGACGAGAGCGGGAAGCTGCTCTTCGACACGACGTTCTACTCGTCGTATCGCGGCGAGATGAAGGTCATTCGCGTCGGCACGAAGCCCCGGCCGAAGGACGATCAGACCGGCACGACGACGACCGGCACGACCACCACGACCACCACGAAGACCAAGACGACGACGACTACGACGACGACGACCCCTCGGCCCTAGCGATCGCGTCCGCAAGAGTCTGCGGGATCCGCGTGGGCCGGAAGGTCTTCGCGTCGACGCAGGCGTGTGAGGTCCACCCGTCGGCGATCACCTCGCCGTCGCGCCTGATCTCGTAGTCGAAGCGAAAGCGTGCACCGCGAACCTCGCTGACGCGCGTGTGGACGCGGAGCCGATCGTCGAACCGGGCAGGCTGGACGTAGCGGACGTGCGATTCGAGCACGAAGGATTCGATACCTTGCTCGCGGATGGACGAATACCCGCCCGCGTACTCGGCCAGGTAGGCGACCCTCGCCACTTCGAACCAGACGAGGTAGTTGGCGTTGTGCGCCACTCCCTGAGCGTCGGTCTCCGCAAAGCGGACGCTCACGTCGGTGCTGAAGCGGAAGCCGTCCACGCGCGTCACTCTAAGGCTGTGGCATACGACCTCGTTGCCGACCTGGCGGCGCTCGTCCGCGCGCGCCGGCCCTGCGTCGCCCTCACCGGGGCAGGCATCTCGACCGAGAGCGGGATCCCCGACTTCCGGTCGCCGAGCGGGATCTGGGCGACGTACGACCCGATGGAATACGCGACGATCGCTGCGTTCCGGCGCGATCCGGTCAAGGTGTGGGAGTTCTACGCGCTGCGGTTCGAGATGCTCATGACGGCCGAGCCCAATACGGGCCACCGCGCGCTCGCCGAGCTCGAGCACCGCGGGCTGGTCGAGGCGGTCGTGACACAGAACATCGACGGGCTGCACCAACGCGCCGGGTCACAAGCGGTCGTGGAGGTGCACGGCTCGATCCGCTCGGCCAGCTGCCTCGACTGCGGCGAGCGGGTCCTGCTCGAGAACGTAATCGCCGCGCTACGGGACACGCCGGCGCCGCCGTGCCCGCGCTGCGGCGCCGTGCTGAAGCCGGACGTCGTCATGTTCGGGGAGCTGCTGCCGGCAGCCGCGATCGACCGCGCGGTCGAGCTGGCGCGCCGGGCCGGCCTTCTGCTCGTCGTCGGCTCCTCGCTCGAGGTCCACCCGGTGGCAGGGCTACCCGGTGAGACGCTCTCCGCGGGCGGGGCGTTGGCGATCGTCAACCGTGGCCCGACGCCGTTCGACGACCTGGCGTCGATCCGGATCGACGGTGCCTCCGGAGAGATGCTCTCGGCCCTGGCCGAGAGTCTCTAGGCTGCCGCGCGCTTGATCGTCTTCTCTTCGAGGAGCCGGCGGCAGTTCGAGCAGACCTTGCGCTCCACGTGATACGGGACTCCGGCGCGTTGCCGGATCGCATGAATGGTGATCGCTGTGTGCTTGTGCCTTCGAAGCGTCATTACGTCCTCTCAGAGTAATGAGACGTTCGGTCGTCCACGAATGTTGTCGGCAGATGTTCACCGAACCTTCACACCCTTTTGCGTCGATAGCCTCTGCCGCGTGCGTGCCCTCGCCGTCATCCCGGCGGTCGGCCTCACCCTATTGGGGGGCTGCGGCGGCAGCGAGAAGCGGCCCGACGTCGGAGCGGACATCGCTGCCAAGTCACGCACCTGCGCCGAGGGCTCGATCCAACGGCTGGGCTCGTCGCGGCTGGCGTATGCGGCGATCGTGCGCTCGCGCGCCACGGTCTCTCGCCGGCCGGGAGCCCGCGCCTTCGCGAGCTTTCAGAGGCTGAACATCAATCGCGTCCCGACGATCTTCTCGATTCGCGGCGCGCAGGTCGACGCCCGGTGCAACTCGAGGTCCTATCTCGTCCAGATCCCCAAGCGGCCGAATGGGGTGACCGCATGGGTACCGGCCGGCCAGGTGAAGGTCGCGAAGCTCTCGACCCGGATCGTCGTCGATCTCTCGGAGAAGCGGGTCACGCTCTACAAGGAGGGCAGCCCGGTCTTGAGCTCGAAGGCTGCGATCGGGGCGCCGGCCACGCCGACTCCCACCGGCCGCTTCTACGTCAACCAGCGGCTCATTCCCACTGACAAGAGTGGCCCGTTCGGCCCCGGCGCGGTCGGTATCTCGGCGTTCTCGAACGTCCTGACCGGCTGGACGCAGGGCGGTCCGATCGCGATCCACGGGACAAACGCACCGTGGTCGATCGGCAAGGCCGTCTCGAACGGCTGCATCCGTATTCCGAACTCTGCACTCAAGAAGCTGTTCGACCAGGCGCTCAGCGGCACCCCCGTCCTGATCCGCAGCTAAGGCAGTCGCAACCGGGCCCAGACGCCGGCGTGGTCCGACGGCCAGAGGCCGTCGAGCCGGTCGCCCGGGGCCTCGCCGACGATCCCCGCTGCGACGGCCCTGAAGCCGTTTCTCATCAGCACGTAGTCGATGCGGCTGTAGAACGGGCCGCCGACCACGCGCAGGTCGTCGCCGTGGCAGCACGTGAGCCCGATGTCGCCCGGATGCGCCTGGGGCCACCCATCCTGGAACCCCTCGGCGAGCAGGTTCGCGTGCGTCGGCGTCCCTGTCCCGTCCGCGCGGGAGTTGAGGTCGCCGAGCAGTATGGTCGGCAGGTTGGTCGCGACGGGGCCGCCGGGAGCGACGAGCTCCTTCCCTTGCGCGACCTGGGACGTGTCGTTGAACGACTCGAGATGCGTCGTCACCACCCGGAAGGTTCGCCCGCCGACGGTCGCGTCGGCGAGCACCCAGCCGCGCTTCGCGATCACGAAGCCGCCGAAGAGGGGCGTCGTGGTCGAGTAGAGACCGGTGCGCACACGCCTGATCTTGATCTTCTTGTCGATCCGCGCGAGCAGCCCGTCGCGGATCGTGAGCCTGATGTCCATGTTCGGCGGATCGCCGCTCGGCAGCTCCGCATCTGTCTCGTCTCCGATCGCGAGGAAGCGGTAGTGCAGCTTCCGCGCGGCCAGCGCCTTGCGCAGCTCCTTGGCGTAGTCGAGCACGACGGTTTTCGCCGGCGTCACCGTGAAGTCGGCGGGCGTCTGCGTCCGGTACAGCGACAGCTCCTGGAATCCCACGAAGTCCGGCCGTGCCGTCGCGATCTCCTTGGCGATCGCGCGGGCACGGGTCGGGAAATCATTGGCTTGAACATTGGCCCAGCCCTTTTCGACGGCGGAGAAGGCCTCTCGGGTCGACTTCGCCTGGACGATCGCGTCGAGGTTCGTCCCGAGATACAGGTTCCGCGTCATCACCCTGACCGTGACCGGCGAGCGCTTGGCCTCTCCCGCCGAGGCGGTGACACACGCGAGGAGCGCGAGCAGAGCGGCGGCTCCCTTCACGCAGGGAGCGTAGGCACGACGCGGTGCCGTCGCAACTGGCACGATAGGGGCATGGCAAGTCCCAAACAGAAGAACATCGTGGAACGGCTCGCCGTTGTGGGCGAGGAGGCGATCCAGTGGATCGGCAACGCAGCAGGCGCCGAGAAGGTAGTCGGGACGCTCAATTCGCTGAAGGAGCGCGTGGACGAGTTGCAGAAGAGTGTCCGCGCGATCGACAAGCTCGAGAAGCGGCTCGGCACGATCGAGAAGCGGCTCGACAAGCTCGAGGGCAAGGGATCGACGCGCTCGCGCAAGACCTCCTCGGCGAAGCGCAAGACCGCCGCGCGCAAGCCCAGCAGTAGCAGCGGCAGCAGCAGTAGCAGCAGCTAAGCCGGCACGCGCACCCGCAGCGCCTGCGGGACGATCTCGAAGCGCGCGGGCGTCGTTCCGGGCTGTTCGCCGTCGAGCTGGATCGGGAGCGGCTCGGCAGCATCCACGCTGACCTCGGAGCCGCGCAGCAGCTCGGCCTTCGGGTGGGGAAGATGCGTGCCGCGGAAGATCTTCGGCATCGTCAGCACCAGATCCCGTTTCGTGAGGTCGCCGATCAGCAGCACGTCGAAGGTCCCGTCATCGGGCTCGGCGTCCGGGCAGATCTTCATGCCGCCGCCGACGTAGGGGCCGTTGGCCACGATGACGTCGTGCATCCGGGCGTGGCGGGTCTCGCCGTCCACCGAGACCTCGATCTCGTTGCTCGTCCAGCGTGCGAAGACGGCGAACGTCGCCCAGACGTACGAGACCTTGCCGCCGAGTGCTTTGGAGCTGGCGTTGGCACGCTGGGCGATCGCGCCGCTCATCCCCGCACTCGCGACGTTTGCGAAGAAGGACTGCCCTTCGCCGCCGGCCCAGAGCCGGTACGTCGCGTGGCCAAGATCGATCGTGCGCGTCTTGCCTGAGAGCGCGACCTCGATGGCCCGGTCGATCTTGCGCGGCAGGCCGAGGGAACGGGCGAAGTCCCAGCCGGTCCCGCGCGCGATCACCGCGATCTCGACCCCCTCGCGTGACGCGATCCCGTTGACCACCTCGTGCACGGATCCGTCGCCTCCGACGACGACCAGCAGCTCGGCGCCGTCGTCCGCGGCGCCGAGCGCCAGCTCGGTCAGCTCGCCGGCC